>Ga0105092_10000051_pt1 | contig 53890 bp, 45 predicted proteins | sample PPLLak2March2015_FD_87021 | JGI IMG/M metagenome (GOLD analysis project Ga0105092, IMG submission 87021) | Freshwater sediment microbial communities from Prairie Pothole Lake near Jamestown, North Dakota, USA - PPLs Lake P7 Core (1) Depth... | ecosystem: Environmental > Aquatic > Freshwater >... | reverse complement strand
TTGGGTTTGTTGTGTTTAGTGTGTTGAGTGTGTGGAGTGTGTTGAGTGTGTTGAGTGTGTTGAGTGTGTTGAGTGTGTTGAGTGTGTTGAGTGTGTTGAGTGTGTTGAGTGTGTTGATGCAATTATCTCTTTCCCAAATGGAAATTTGGGAAAGAGATTTTTTTTATAAACTATATTTTAAGATTGTCCGTATCATTTCCGTACTGTCGTACAGCACTAATAAATATATCTGTAAATGTTTGAGCCCGCAATTTTTCTACTTAAAGAACTTAAAGAACTTAACAAACTTAAAGAACTTTCAACATCACATATTCTTTTATCCTGTCAATTCCGATTCTCTCCTGCTTCATCGAATCTCTATCGCGGATAGTAACTGTATTATCTTTTATTGTATCATAATCAATTGTAACACAGAAAGGAGTGCCGCATTCATCCTGTCTTCTGTACCTTCTGCCAACAGCACCCGATTCATCATAAAATACTTTAAATGATTTCTGCAGGTCGGATACAATATTTTTTGATACTTCCTGCAAGCCGTCTTTATTCACTAAAGGAAAAATAGCACATTTTAACGGAGCAAGCTTAGGATGTAATCTCAATACAGTTCTTTTTTCAACTTTACCGTCTGCTGTAGGTGCTTCATCTTCTTCATAAGCATCGGTTAAAAATGCCATAAAGCTTCTTGATGCACCGGCGGAAGTTTCAATTACATTTGGTATAAATCTTTCTTTGGTCTGGTCATCGAAATATTCCATCTTCTTACCGGAGAATTGTGTATGCTGGGTAAGGTCATAGTTTCCCCTGTTATGGATACCCTCAAGCTCTCCCCAGCCGAACGGGAACTGGTATTCGATATCAATTGCCGCTTTTGCATAATGAGCAAGCTTATCAGCCGGATGAGGAACAAAGTTTAATTTTTCTTTTTTCATTCCATGTTCAAAGTACCAGTTTATTCTTTGCTCTTTCCAGTATTCATACCATTTCTCATCATCTTCAGGACGAATAAAATACTGCATCTCCATTTGCTCAAACTCGCGTGTTCTGAAAAGAAAATTCCTTGTATTTATTTCATTACGGAATGCCTTGCCAATCTGTGCAATACCAAAAGGTAATTTTTGCCTGGTAGAATCTTTCACATTAAGAAAGTTAACATAAATACCCTGTGCAGTTTCGGGCCGCAAATAAACCACTGCATCTTCACTTTCAATTGCACCAATAAATGTTTTGAACATAAGATTGAACTGGCGAGCTTCTGTGAATTTTCCTTCTTCAAAACATTTAATTGCTTTTCTTCCTTTATATGCCCTGCTGCCGCATTCACAATCTTCTATCTGGTCAGCACGGAAACGTGCTTTGCACTCTTTGCAGTCAATCATGGGGTCGGTGAAATTCGCAATATGTCCCGAAGCTTCCCACACTTTGGGATGCATTAATATTGATGCATCAAGCCCTTCGATATCATCGCGGTAAGTCATGGTTTTCCACCATGCAAGCTTGATGTTATTGAGCAGTTCAACACCAAGCGGACCATAATCCCAGCAGCCGTTTAATCCGCCGTATATTTCGGATGATTGAAAAACAAATCCTCTTCTTTTGGACAACGATACAATCTTGTCCATTATATCATTCTTTACTTCGTTTTTTGCCATTTATTTTGATATTAAAACAGTAAAATACAAATTATTGAGATGTATTGAAAGGAATAAAAAGGAAGCAGAATATTTTTGATTTAAATATCCGTTAAAACGATGAAGTAATAAATTAACAGCCCCCCCTCTTCTAAAGGCCTGGATTAATATACCTGTATAAATATTCATTATACCCATAAACACAGTATAATTAATGTTAATAATATCACCATACTCACATGACTACTATAGTTAAGGCTAACCGCTAAAGTCATATTTTAATATACATTTAGTAGCTATTGAAAACAACTAACACAAACAGTTAATTTGTAATACCTTACATAGTCTATTACAGGAAAAATAAATATATATACTATTGCTTACTGCTGCATAAAAAATCTTCTAAGGGGGAAGACTAAAAACTCTGTTTCTGGTTCATACTATTTCAAGAGTACTGTGGGGTTAATGATAAAAAATAAATTTATCTAAAGGCCATGTAAAGTATAAGTCCTCTTATACTTTATTATAAATCACATCTACTAAGGAGGTAGAAAAAATGAGACTTCTCTTATCATGTCTATTGCTTGCTGCAATATCATTATCAATTGTAATATATAACGGTTGCAGTGAAAATACACCAATTGAACCAAACAATATCACGACAACTGACGGTAAAGATAAAGATGAAGGTGTTCTGCACACTTTTTGCAGTACCGGAATTAGAATTGACGATCCGAATATTCAGCTCCCGCTTTATGCAGGAGTAGGAAACCGTAATGTTGCAAATCTGGTTGGATATGTTTATTTCTCGAACGTAATATGGACCCCGGCAAACGGCGGCACTATGACGGTGAAATATGTATTCAATGATGTTAATCAGGATGGTATTCCGGATATATACCCATGGGTTGCAACAGCTGTTCATTTCCACATTGCAGCAACAGTTGCCGGCATACCTCACACCAATAGCGGAAATCCTGTACCGGGGCAATTCGAATACACTGCTGAAATAAGTCCGCCATATAATCAATCGATTGTAACAATTAACAATGTTGTAATTCCACCGGGAACAGAATATGCTGTAGCTGCACATGCTTCAGCAGTTATATTTGGCGGAGTGGAAGGATTTAATTTTTATCTTCCAACAGGCAATGTAAATATGAATGTCCAGTATCCCGGACCCAGTTCATATTTTAAGCTGAATTTATCTAATGCCGGGGCGATGAATGGTTCATATGAATGCTGGTGCATTGATATAGGACATTATATTACACCGGGCACCAATTATGCCGCTCAATTATATTCAAGCTATGACCCAAATTTATTAGTCAAGGTTCCTTTTATTAATAATCAAATTGGTAATCTTGATGAGTTAGACAAAGTAAACTATATTGTAAATCATTTCCATGCAGGTGATATTATACAGCCACTGACCGATTGTTCTACATTATATGGAACACCTACAGCTCTAAAACTTGGTGACATTCAGATGGCAATATGGCAAATTATTGATGCTGACGCACCTCCTTCTCCCGGAAGCGACTGGACGCAGCAGAAAGTAAATGCAATTAAATGTGCAGCATATAATAATGGTGAAGGTTTTGTACCCGGATGCAATGACAAGATAATATTTATTATTGTTGTAAACAGCAGTGTTCAGTTTGTTGTAGGACAGGTGACTATAGCTTCAATCCAGGTGCCGTGTACAACACAGGGCGAAACCTGCTGGGCAGACGGCTTTACCGGAAGAAACTTCCCGGGTGCAAACTCATGGGCTACTTACTTTTTGTATAAACCTGTATGTACTCCATAAACACATAATAAAATTAATAAATAAAAAAGACAGCTTTCAAAAAGCTGTCTTTTTTTTATAATCTCTTTAACACTCATGACTCTCTAACTCATGACTCTCTAACTCATGACTCTCTAACTCATAGCTCTCTAACTCATGGCTCTCTAACTCATGACTCTCTAACTCATGACTCTCTAACTCCCCGACTCTCTCTCTTCTTCATTGTAAATTCTCAAATTAATGAATATTTTGCTTATCCTTTAAATTTAATACAAATAACAGCTTGGAATACGATCCAATTAAAAACACACTTGGAGGATTGGTACGAAGAAATACGTTCCTCCGCAAGCTTTTTTATATGATGCTTGGCTTGATGTTTCTGCGTGAATGGTATGTTAAACGCAAAATTAAGCAGTTATTTAAAGATAAACCGCCTAAAGATATATTTGATGCAGGAAGCGGCTTTGGACAGTACTCATATTTTATGGCAAAGAGATTTCCTTCTGCCAAAATTGAAGCTGTTGATGTGAAAGTCGACCAGATTGAGGACTGCAAATATTTCTTTCCAAAAACCGGACTGTTAAATGTTAATTTTGCCGAAGGTGACCTTACTCTGCTTAATGATAAGGAATTGTACGATTTTGTTTTATCTGTCGATGTAATGGAGCATATCGAAGATGACCTTGGAGTATTTAAAAGATTTTATAATGCATTGCGTAAGAACGGAAGAGTGTTAATTAATACCCCGTCAAATCTCGGCGGCTCTGATGCACATGATGAACACGATGACAGCTTCATTGGTGAACATGTGAGATTAGGATATTCTAAAGAAGATATTTGCGGTAAGCTTGAGAGTGCAGGATTTTCTATTGAGAGTTTTGAATACACATACGGCACATGGGGCAAAAGATATTGGAGATTGGGAATAAAATATCCGATGCTTATGCTGAATAAATCAAAATTATTGTTTGTCCTTCTCCCCTTTTATTATTTGTTCACGATTTGGTTTGTGTGGCTGTTCATGTGGCTTGATGTGAATGATAAGAATAAAGATGCCGGAACAGGCGTGCTTGTGGTAGCAAAAAAGAAATAGAGTTTGATGAGTTTGATGAGTTTGATGAGTTTGATGAGTTTGAAGTCTAGTTCCCAAATTTTGTCGCCATCCCCTCTTTCCCAAATTTCTATTTGGGAAAGTTTTGAACTACAATTGATAATCAATCTGTAATTCAAGGTCGAAAACTTTCCCAAATAGAAATTTGGGAAAGAGGTATTGTGTAGATATTCAGGAATGTGTATAGATATTCGGGAATGTGTGTAGATATTAGGGAATGTGTATAGATATTCGGGAATGTGTGTAGATATTAGGGAATGTGTATAGATATTCGGGAATGTGTATAGATATTGGGGAATGTGTGTAGATATTAGGGAATGTGTGTAGATATTAGGGAATGTGTGTAGATATTAGGGAATGAGGAAGTCAGGGGTGTGAGTTATAATTAAATGAAAATTTTATTCTGTAACAATAATAGAAATCTTTAATTAGTCTCAAATCCCCGGATAGATTATAACTCACACCCCCTAACCCCCTCAAGGGGGAATATAGGAATAAGAACTACAAATGAAGAAAGTTTTAATCATATCATATTATTTCCCGCCATCAGGCGGACCGGGTGTTCAGCGGGTTCTTAAGTTTGTTAAATACCTGCCGCAATTCGGATGGGAACCAACAGTACTCACAGTAAAAGACGGTGACTTCCCTGCCCGCGACGAATCGTTATTAAAAGAAATTCCCGAAAATGTAAAAGTATACCGTACACATATTTTTGAACCGTACGACCTATACCGCAGGTTAACCGGCCGCACAAAATCAACTGCAATAGATGTAGATAATATTAATAAAAATAAAAAGAAAAGTATATCTGAACGGCTTGCGGAGTTTGTACGGGCAACATTTTTTATCCCTGATGCAAGAAGGTTCTGGTTAAGGTATGCAGCTGCTGAAGGAAAAAAAATAATTGATAATGAAAACCCGGATATAATTTTTTCATCATCACCACCTTACACATGCGCATTAATTGCCATGAGATTAAAACGTTATGCACAGAAGAAGGGAAAAGATATTCCATGGGTATCCGATTTCCGCGATGCATGGACAGGTTACCTGACTACTCCCGACAGATGGGCTATACCGGCTGGAATAGATAAAAAATATGAGCGTGACACTTTGAAGCATGCCGATGCTGTTACAATGGTAGCTAATGGTATTAAAGATGATTTCGATTCCAAGTATCCTGTTATTTCAAAAGATAAGAATTATGTTTTAATACGAAACGGCTTTGACCTGGATGATTATAAAGGAATAAATGGAAGCAATTTAAAAAATAATAAATTTACAATTGTTTATACAGGCTCAATGTACGGCAAAAGAAATCCGTATTTTTTGCTTGAAACATTGGCTGAGTTAGTATCGCAAAATCATATTGATAAAAATAAAATTAAGCTGATATTTGTCGGCAGATGCGGCGGAGAAATTCTTAATTATATAAATAAATCTCCTTTGAAAGATCCGATTGAATTAATACCTTATGTCCCCCATTCGGAAAGCATTAAGTACCTGTTAAATGCAGATGCAATGCTTTTATTAATTGATGAAGATAAATATTCCAAAATGATATTATCGGGTAAAGTATTTGAGTATCTCGGTACATCATCGATAACAGGAAAGCCCATCATTGCAATAGCCCAGGAAGGTGAAGCCGCAGACCTGATAAGGGAAACTTCTGCCGGAGATATTATTCACCATAACAATAAAAAGGGCTTGGAAGAAACATTGCTGAAATATTACAATAGATTTTTTGAAAATAATAATACATTTTCGGTAAACAGGGAAAAAATAGCTCAATATGACCGCAGGCTTCTGACAAAAAAGCTGGCGGATACATTTAATAATCTACGGAAGAAATAAAATACGAGTATGGCAAAAACAAAAACTGCAGTTAAAAAAGATATGCCAAAAGCTTCATTAAAAAAAGAAGCGGCAAAAAATTACAAGATTGATTTTATTCCCGAAAAATACCAGACACCTGTGTTTCTTGGGTTAGTGCTGATATTAATACTGATATTTTTCAATTCGGGATTGTTCGGCGGTAAGGTTTTTTCATCTGCCGATAACATTGCATCTGCAAGCTTTGATACATACCTTAAGGATGCAAAAGCTCAGGGTATTTTCCCGCTGTGGATACCGTACATATTTGCCGGTATGCCAAGCTTTGCGGCACTTGTCCCCCACCTTGAACGAATGTATGATATTTCACATGCAGTATGGGTGATGATACGTGACGGTATTTATGCTGTAGGCGGAAATAATCCTGTCTGGGCAGTCGTGCTGTTTTATGTTATCTTTGCATTCTCGTTTTATTTCCTTGCGGAATATAAATTCAAGAATAAGCTCATTGCATTATACTGTGCTATTGCGGCAGTGTTTATTACACCTATTATACAAATGATAATTGTCGGACATAACAGTAAAATGATTGCTGTTATGATGTTTCCCCTTGTGTTTTTATTCACGGAAAAAATATTCGATTATTTCTCATTTGAAAAAGAGAAACGTAATATATTCAAGTTACTGCTTTATTTTGGCTCTCTTGTGTTCTTCCTGCATGTACAGATGAGTTCAAACCATATACAGATGCTGTTTAACCTGTATTTTCTGCTTGGCCTGTATTTGCTTTACCGCCTGGTTTACAGCCTGATAAAGAAGGCTAATATCGATGTTTCATTAAAAACTATCGGTGTATTTGCTTTAGCAATCGGTCTTTCCGCAATGATGTATGCCGATTCATATTTATCTATCAGGGATTACAATAAATATTCTATTCGCGGTGTACCTGCAATTACAAACCAGCTTCCGGAAAACCAGAACAAGCCAAAGCAAAATGAGCCGCTCGATTATGATTACGCAACGAACTGGTCATTTTCACCTGTTGAAGTTATGACATTCTTTGTTCCCTATTGGGTGGGCTTTGGTGATGTGGAATATAAAGGTCAGCAAATGAATACATACTGGGGGCAAATGCCGTTTACAACTTCACCTATGTATTTTGGAATCATCACAATGCTGCTGGCTGTAATCGGTATATGGTATAATTTCAAAAAAAGTGTAGTGGTGCAATCGCTTACAGTTATATCAATCATTGCATTGATAATTTCATTTGGAAGGACTCTCCCTGTCTTGTTTGACCTGATGTTCTATAATTTCCCGTATTTCTCAAGTTTCCGTGCCCCGGTGATGATTCATATTATAATTAATATTGCATTTGTAATAATTGCCGGGTATGGTATAAAATCAATAATAGAAATATCAAAAGATAAAAATGCATCAGCAAGATTTATTGCAGCATCAAAATATATTTTCCCCATACTCGCACTGCCTATTATAATTTCTATAATAGGTTTTAGCGGTTATTACACAAGCTCAGTTGCATCAAGTACGCTTTTGCAAAAACTGCAGCAGCAGGGAGCGACACAGCAGCAAATTCAGCAGTATGTTGTACAGGTAACTCAAATTGCATATGATAATGTAAAGTCCGAAATGCTTGTAATCGGTTTTCTTTTGCTGATTGCTTATGGAGCGGCATATTTATTCGTAAAGGAAAAGATAAAGCTTCAGTTTTTCCTGGTTGCTTTTATTATAATTGCTGTCATTGACCTATGGCATATTGATTTCAAAACACTGCACTGGGATAATAAAGCTAACCTTGAGAATATTTATAAAACACCCGATTATGTTAACTATGTACTGCAAAATGAAAAAGACCTGAACAGCTTCCGTATTATGAACATTGAAGGCGGACAGCCGAAAAGGGAGAACACTTTTGCTTATTGGCGTCTGCAAAGCTTATATGGATACCAGGGTGCTAAAATGAGGATATACCAGGACGTGGATGATGTTGTTGGTGTGGCAAATCCTAAAGTGTGGGATGTATCTTCTACCAAATATATTTTCTCTGACCAGCTTTACGGTGATTCAATATTTACACTGGTCTATCAAAATAACCTGAAACCCGGCGCCGGGGCAAAGTACGTTTTAAAAAATAATAATGTTCTGCCGAAAGCATTTCTGGCACCTTCATACCAGGTGCTCGGAGGGTTTGATATACTTAACAATTTTAAGCTGGGTAACTTTGATGCAAAGAAAGTTGTATTCCTTGAAAAGGAACCGGGTGTGAAGATTGATACACCTGACTCAACTGCAGCTGCTGAGGTTACAGGTTATGCATTGCATGATATTACTGTAAATGTAAATGCAAGCGGAAATAACTTACTTTACTTAAGTGAGACATACTATCCTTCCGGATGGAATGCATATATTGACGGACAGCCAACCGAAATATTTAAGACAAACTATTTATTCAGGAGTATTGTAGTACCGAAAGGTAAGCACTCAGTTGAGTTTAAGTTTGAGCCTGAGTCATATTACACCGGAAAGAAGCTCGCAATTGGTGCAAATATTCTTCTGATACTTATATTTGGAGCCGCAATTGGCGGAATATATTTAAAGAAAAAGAAACCGGCAGAAGTTAAAGAATAATAAATTTTAAGTCAAAATCATAAATTTCAAATCCCGCTCATAAAAGGCGGGATTTTTTATTGGTTCCCCAAAAACGACATTATGACGGAAATAAGGTATTGTTTTTGCAGGGTGTTGATTGTAAATTCTATCTGAAATAACTTTTCCCCAAATTAAAAGAATATCGGCATGAAAAAGATATTTTTAACTCTCATAATGCTGAGTGTCGTTTCAGCAGTTTCTTATTCTCAATGGACACAAATGACTTCACCAACATCCAGTTCATTAATCGGAGTTTATTTTAATAATACCTCAACCGGGTATATTACCGGTTTAACAAACGGCATCGTTTTTAAAACTACTAATGGCGGCACTAACTGGTCTTCACAAAATACAGGTACTACCGGTTCCTTTTATGACATTAGCTTTGTAGACTCTCTAACGGGTATAGTTATCGGCTCACAAGGCAGAGTAATTAAAACTACTAATGGCGGATTAAACTGGGATATTAAGACCAGCGGCAGCAATACTTTATATTCAATATTATATACTACTGCATTGTCATATGCAGGAGGAGGAATACCCGCTTCATTCCTGAAGAGTACAGATGTAGGAAATAACTGGACAAATGTTACACCACCGACAACAAATACAATTAAGGGAGTATATTTTTCAACTGCTTTAATTGGGTGGATTTGCGGTGAATATGGCACATTATGGAGAACAAATGACGGCGGTACTTCCTGGATACCGCAATATTTATCTTCGTCTTATATGATTGAAGATATCCGTTTTAATTCTTTGACAAATGGATTTGTATGCGGTTCAATGGGAATAATGCGGAGTACCAACGGCGGCACAAATTGGGTTTCTGTTTATTCTGCAGCAGGAACATTGTATGATATGCACATGATAACTTCGGTTAACGGCTGGGCGGCAGGGGCAAGCGGAAAGATTGTCAAAACATCAAATGGCGGAGTAAATTGGTATATACAGGAAACACCCGTTACTACCTCATTGTATGGAATATACATGGCAGATGCAAACACCGGCTATGCAGTCGGTGCCAATGGAGTATTGTTGAAAACCACAAATGGAGGTGGAGTGCCCCCGCCCCCCTATTTCCAAAATATAAGTGGTGGTGGAATAACAATAACAACTAATGCTAGTGATAGATGTGCCTGGGGTGATTTTGATAATGATAGTTTATTAGATTTGGTTGTATCTACTTATAATGATGCCTGTGTTACATGCACTTATCCTCTGCTTTTGTTTAAGAATTATGGAAACGGGAATTTCCAAAAAGTTACAACGGGACCTATTGCAACAGTTACAAGCAGAACTTTTGGTGTTTCATGGGGTGATTATGACAATGATGGGAAATTGGATTTATTTGTTTGTTCCGGTTTTGATGTAAATAATTTACTATTCCACAATATTGGAGGCGGTAATTTTACACAGGTTACCTCAGGGTCTATTGTTAATGACGCTGGATGGAGCGAAGCATGTGCATGGGGCGATTATGATAGAGATGGTTGGCTTGATTTATTTGTTGCAAATCAATCTAATCAAAATAATTTTTTGTATCATAATAATGGAAACGGAACATTCACAAAAATTACTACCGGAGCTATAGTAACAGATGGCGGATGGAGCCGGGGATGCGCATGGGGTGATTATGATAATGATAAATGGCTTGATCTGTTTGTTGTTAATTATCAGGGTCAAAATGACTTTTTATACCACAATAATGGTAATGGTACCTTTACTAGAATTTTAACCGGACCATTAGTAAATGACAACGCTTGGGGATCAGGAAGTACATGGGGTGATTATGACAATGATGGGTATTTGGATTTATATGTTACTAATAATAGTTCAAATAATAATTTATACCACAATAACGGTGATGGAACCTTTACAACTTTCACAGGTGGACCGAGTGATGAAGGCGGATTAAGTTTTGGGGCAAGTTGGGGGGATTATAATAATGATGGTTATATAGATTTATTCATGACAAAGCAAAATGCCCAAAATGTATTATTTAAAAATAATGGTGGAACTAGTTTTACAAAAGTCACTAATGAACCTGATTTACAAGTAGGGACAAATAGTGTTGCTAATGCATGGGGAGATTTTAATAATGATGGTAAACTGGATCTTTTTGTTACAAACAATAGAATAGACGCAGTCAATAATTTATATCAAAATATAGGTCCTTTAGGTAATCGCCTGACAATAAAACTAAAAGGATGTTTTACTCTATGGGGTAACAGTAATTATAACGCTATTGGAGCCAGAATAGTAATTAGAGATGGAAACACCAAAATCATCAGAGAAGTATCTGGTGGTATGGGTATGGGTTCTCAGGATATGTTTTGGCAACATATTGGATTAGGAAATATCACAAATGTTGATACGGTAACAATACTTTGGCCTTCAGGGAATATTCAAACACTTAAAAATGTTGCTTCAAATCAAACTATTTTTATAGACGAATGCTTTGTTAATGTTGAAAATCCAACTGCTACCACGCCATCGAAATATGAATTATTGCAAAATTATCCAAATCCATTCAATCCCTCAACAAAAATAAAATATCAAATCCCAAAATCAGCTTTTGTAACATTGAAAATATATGATAATTTAGGTCATGAAATTGAAACATTGGTAAATAATGAACAACAGGCAGGTTATTATTTTGTTGATTTTAACGGAGAAAATTTGAGTTCAGGAATTTATTATTACAGAATCCAGGCCGGTGATTTTATTGATTCAAAGAAGATGATTCTTATCAAGTAATTTATTCATTAGCAAATATTTAGAAAATTAATCCCGCTGTCACAAGCGGGATTTTTTATTAGTTCCCCAAAAACGACATTAAGTTGAAAATAAGGTATTGTTTTTGCATGATGTTGATTGTAAATTCCCGTGAAATAACTTTTCCCCTAACAAAACCCTAAGGAGATTTTGCAATGAAAAAAAATACCTTCTTACTTATCCTGATTATACTACAAGCAACTATCTATTCACAGCCATATTTTCAAAGTATAAGTGGCGGCGCTATAACTATCACTACAAATGCAAGTAACAGGTGTGCATGGGGTGATTATGATAATGATGGTCTAATAGATATTGTTGTATCAACGTACAACGATTCTTGCATGACATGTACATATCCCCTACTATTATTAAAGAATTATGGTAACGAAAATTTCCAAAGAGTAAACACGGCACCAATTGGTACAGTCACAAGTAGAACATTTGGTGTTGCATGGGGTGATTACGATAATGATGCAAAGTTAGATTTATTTGTATGTTCTGGGTTTAATTTAAACAACTTACTATTTCATAATGATGGAAATGGTGTTTTTACTCAGATAACAACAGGAAGTATTGTTAATGACGGAGGATGGAGTGAAGCATGTGCATGGGGAGATTATGATAGAGATGGCTGGTTAGATTTATTTGTTGCTAATCAATCCAATCAAAACAACTTTTTATACCACAACAATGCAAATGGTACATTTACCAAAATTACAACTGGTAATATTGTAAATGATGGTGGTACAAGCAAGGGTTGTGCGTGGAGTGACTACGATAATGATGGTTGGCCGGATTTATTTGTGGTCAACTATAGTGCGCAAAATGATTTTCTATATCACAATAATGGGAATGGGACATTTACTAAAATTACATCGGGTCCAATAGTAAATGATGGTATGTATGGGTCTGGTTGTACATGGGGCGATTATGATAATGATGGTTATTTAGACTTATATGTTACTAATAACAATCAACCCAATTGTTTATATCACAACAACGGAAATGGGACATTTTCTCTATTTTCAGGCGGACCAAGTAGTGAGTCCGGTTACAGTTTCGGTTGCAGCTGGGGTGATTACAATAATGATGGATATCTAGATTTATTTATGGCAAAGCAAAATCCACAAAATGCTCTATACAAAAATGTTAATGGGACAAGCTTTGTAAAAGTTACAAATGAGCCTGATATGCAAACTGGAACTTATAGTGTGGGGAATGCATGGGGTGACTTTAACAATGATGGTAAATTAGATTTATTTGTTACAAACAATCGGTCAAGCAGCGTTAATAAATTATATAAGAATATCGGACCATCAAGTAATTACTTAATCCTAAAATTAAAAGGATGTAACACTATCTGGGGAAGAAGCAATTACAATGCTATTGGAGCTAGAATAGTTATACGCGATGGAAACACTAAAATTATAAGAGAAATATCAGGAGGTTCCGGTATGGGTTCACAGGATATGTTCTGGCAGCATATCGGTCTTGGCAGTATTACAAATGCTGATTCAATAAACGTATACTGGCCTTCTGGAAATAAACAAAAATTAACAAATATTGCTTCAAATCAAACTATTTTTATAGACGAATGCTTTGTTAATGTTGAAAATCCAACTGCTACCACACCATCGAAATATGAATTATTGCAAAATTATCCAAACCCGTTCAATCCAATTACATCAATTGAATATTCAATATTAAAAGCCGGAAATGCTAAGATCTTGATATTTGACATTACAGGTAAATTAATTAGTACATTAATTGATGAAAAACACAATCCGGGTAATTATAAAGTAGATTTTGATGGTTCAAATATTTCAAGTGGTATTTACATTTATAAGCTCGAAACAGAGGAGTTTACTGCTGTTAAAAAAATGATTTTGATGAAATAATTTTATAAACATATTCAAAAAAGGCAGGAATTAGATAATTCCTGCCTTTTTTTATATTCATTTTTTTATTGATTAAAAGTTTATATTTTGATTAATTGATTCAGGATATTAAAAATACAGTAAAACAATCTGCGATTTATGGATTAAGCAGAGTTTCGTTTAAATTAATTGCGTTTATTCTCTTTCCTTTATATTCAATTTATTTTTCAGTTGACCAATATGGGATTATAGTTAGAGGAGAAATCTTTTGGCAATTGATTTTTACAACAATGATATATGCTACTGAAACTGCATTAATAAGATGGTATTTTCTTACTGAAGAATCAAAGCGGAAATCTTTAATATTCACTCAATTTTCATTCGTTTCGGTTATAAATCTGGCTTTAGTTATTATTTCTATTATATTTTCATCAAGCATAGCTTTTTTAATCTTCAATGCAGATGGATTTAAGAATTTAGTAATTTATTGTGCTTTAATTTCTCTTTCCGAAACGATTCTTGGTGTTCCTTTGATTATTTTGCGGATTAAAGAGAAAGCTTTTATATACTCAATTAGCGTTATTGGAGAAACTTTACTTTCTCTGGTTTTACAGCTTTATTTTATTTTTTATACCAACAATAAACTTGAAGGCATTTTTATTTCGAAAATTATTGCATCCTTTATTGTTGTTTTAGCTTTATCACCGGTCTTAATAAAAAATATCCAATTAAAGATAAACTATACATTACTGAAAGAGATTACCATATTTTGTTTTCCATTAATGCTTGCAAGCTTGGTTTCATATCTTTTTATATCACAGGACCGATTTATTTTAGGATACATGGTAGGCTCTGCTGAAGTTGGTTTATATGGATTAGGTTCTAATATTGCTGGATTTATTACATTTGTATTAATATCCCCTTTCGCATTAGCTTTTCCACAAGTATTTTGGAGAAAAGTCAAAGACGAAAACGCAGGCAGGTTTTTCACTAAATCTATGACTTATTCATTTTTAATCTTTGTTTATGGTGCCCTATTCTTATCTATAATAAGTCCTTATTTTATTAAAGTATTCGCTTTAAATCCTGATTACTGGGCAGCAAAAGGTATTATTCCAATTAAATCATTTTCATTAGTTTTTAATGGTATGCAGGTAGTCGGATTAATGAGTTTTTACTACTACAAAAAAACCTCAGTCGTTTTATATTTTTTAATAATCTCCAACATATTGAATGTCATTTTAAATATTTTGTTTATCTCATATTGGGGAATGTATGGGGCTGCTTTTGCAACACTTGCTTCTTATGTATTTTCTTCTTTTCTTATGTATGTGTGGTCAAAAAAGTACTATTTCATTAAGTGGGAAAATTATAAAATGACTATTGCTTTTATATTTGGTGTTTTGCTTACAATTCCATTTTATACAATTTCTCAAACCAATAAAATACAATATTTATTTTTCGCAATAATAGCATTGTTAATATATCCGGTAATATTATATCTATTCAAATTTTTCGAAGAAGCGGAAATTTTAGTCTTTAAAAAAGTTATTAGGAGATTTACAAACAGATGAGTTTAGAAAAACGTACAATTACTAATTGTCCATGTTGTAAAAAAGATTTATCTAAGAGTAAATTTCTTTTTAAGAAAGCAAATGTAGATTATTATCAATGTATTAATTGCGAATTAATTTACCAGAATCCTCAACCCGTCTATGAATTAACCGAAGAAATTTACGATGGAGAACATTATCATGAAAGATATATCCGGTCTGCTTATATTTACTTTCCTACTTCTAAAATATATGTAAATGAAATAAAGAAAGAGCTTAAAGGAAAAATAAATCCTTCGAAAACTTCTGTAGTCGATATAGGATGTGGAATTGGTTACTTTCTTTACATTGCCAAACAGGATAATTTCAAGGTAACAGGTATAGATATTTCAAGATGGGCAGGAAAATACGCAAAGGAGAAGTTTGATATTGATGTTCAAACCGGAAATTTCCTTGAAATGGACATTCGAAAGGATGAATATGATATTGTTACTTTGTGGCAAACAATTGAGCATTTACCGGAACCAAATGATTTTATTAAAAAAATTTATAATATTTTAAAACCCGGTGGTTATATTTGCATTGCTACTCCTGACGTTGACAGTTGGATTGCAAGGTTTTACAAGAAAAAGTGGAATTGCTATATGCCGGATGAACATATTGCATTGTTCGATTTTAAAAGTTTGAAGACTATTTTAGAGCTGAATAATTTTAGGCCGGTAGTAATAAAAAGAATTCATGAACGTCAATTTATTCCTGAACAGATTGAATATTTCAAATTATTTATTGTAAGAATTATTAAAAACATAGTTCTAAAACTAAAATTTTTAAAAATATTCTTCCCGCAAAAATTAATATCAAAATGGGAAAAACAAACAGATTTGGAAATTCCGTTACCATCTGTTGCATATTCTGTTTTCGCAATTGCTCAAAAACCAATTACATAATTATATTTTTTTTAATCTGTTCATTTAAAATTTGGAAAATATGTGAGGAGATAGATTAAAGTGTTTATACAGTAAATATATCTTCCTATTTTTATATTCTTTTAACTTTCATTTATTAAAATTATAAAACACGGCAATAAAAATAAGGCATTATTTATAAAAAACAGTTCATTTAACGCAAGAACCGTTATAAATGATATTGATATACTCCGGGAAAAATTTGATGTAAGATTGTATAATTCCAAAATTGGAAAAGGTATTATGTTTCCGCTTGGGTTTGTTCTGGATTTTTTCTTCCTTCTCTTTAATCTTTACAAATTTAAAATTGTATTTATCTGGTTCGGTGATTATCATTCATATCTGCCATGTGTTTTAAGTAAAATTACAGGTAAAAAAAGTTTGTTATGCCTGGGGGGATATGATGCGCACTGGATTGTTCCCGATAAAGCTTACACATTGAAAGATAAATTCAGAAAGTTTTGTGTAATGAAATCAATAAAATATGCCTCAATATTACTGCCTGTTTCTAATTGGCTTGCCGGTTTTATAAAACCTCACAAAGAAGAAAAAAATATCGGCGTGGCATATTGCTGTGTAAATCCTAAAGCTCTGGAAGGTGATTTAAAAGTTAAAAAAGAACAATGGATTTTAACTGTGGGCGGAGGAGGAATTTTATATGAAACAACCAGAAAAAAACTGGATTTTTTTATCCAAATAGGTAACTACTTTTTTGAAAATTTTCCGGATTATGACACTAAATTTATTTTAATAGGTCATGAAAAAGACAAAGAGACATATAATTATTTAATAAATTTTGTAAAATCACCAAATATATCTATTTTACCTCCTATTGAAGATACAAACATCCTAAAAGAATATTTTAGCAAAGCAAGCGTATATTGCCAATTTTCCGAATATGAAGCTTTTGGAATTGCAGTAATTGAAGCCATGCTGAACAGAACAATTCCAATTGTCTATAATGGTGGTGCTATGCCTGAAGTAATTGATGGTGGCGGAATAATAATTAATAATTTTGATGTGGAAAACACAGCAAATATTATTAAAGATATTCTGGATAATAAATATGAAGATTTACGGGATATAGCAAGAGAAAGAGTTATTAATAATTTTACAATTGAAAAAAGAAAAGAAATAATTTATAAATACATTTAATATGCAAGAAAAATTATTGAAATACCTTAGCTCACCTGTTGATAAATCAGAGTTGAAGCTGCTCACATTTAAAATGCACAAAAAAACTTATAATACGGGGATAATTGAAGAATGTTATGAAGGTTTGCTGTTGGGCGGAGACGGTTACATGTTTCCAATCGTTAATGGGGTTCCGAGGATGCAGTTGGATTCTTTTCTTGAGTATGAAAGTTTTCTTAAGGCAAATTTTCCTGAATTCGATAAAAGGAAAAATGAGCTTTTAAATTCTTATGCTGAAGTTATCAAAGATGCGGTTAAAAAAACCAAAAAGACTAAAAAAAGCTTCGGGCAGGAATGGGCAATTTTTAAATATGATAATGATAAGACATGGGGGTTTACTGCCGATTCACGGAAAACCCGTTTTCTTGACGAATTAAATGTAACACCTGATGAACTTGCTGGTAAAAAGTTAGTTGATATTGGATGCGGAAACGGTGTGCTGACATCGGCTTTATCGGATTTCGGGATGGAAACATTTGGAATTGATGTTTCACCCAGTGTTGAAAGTGCATACATAAATAATCAGAAACCCAATGTACATTTTATCCAGGGTGACCTGCAAAATCCGCCGTTTAAGTCATCTGAATTTGATATAGTATATTCAACTGGAGTCATACATCACACCAACAATACCGAGCTTTCGTTTTCGTGCATATCGCCGCTGGTAAAACCGGACGGACGTTTATATATCTGGCTGTATAAACCCGAAAAAGATTTACGGCACAGAATGATTGTCAAAATCAGGAAAGTTACAAATAAGCTGCCAATCGGTCTGCAATATTTTCTTTATTTAGTGTTTCTTGTGCCATGGGGTTTATTAAAAGAAATGCTGAGAGGCAAAAAATTAACGTGGAGAGAACAGCTGATAAATTATTTTGATGTATTATCTCCTGAATTCAGGTACGAGCACACTCCCAAAGAAGTTGAGATCTGGTATAGAAAAAGGAACTTCGATAATATTAAAGTTACCATAGTCGAATACCTGGGATTTGGGATATACGGGGATAAGTGCTAAATACCTGTTAATTATATTGATAGTGCATCAATAAATAATTAATTTAAATTGTCTCTAAATTAATTTTTTATAAAATGAAAACACTACTGATTTTTGTTTTCTTTATATTACCTTCCTTTTTAATTTCAGTATATGCTCAATCGGGATGGCAAAAACAAACCGCTAACACAACCAAAACTTTAATTGATGTATATTTTATTGATAATAACACAGGCTGGATAGTTGGTGATAGTGCTATTATACTTAAGACTACAAACAGTGGTGTTAACTGGTTAAAAAGTACATATTACGGCAACGTTTTATTAGTCTCTGTTTACTTTAAAAATCAGAATACCGGTTTAGTTGGCGGATATATAAGCGGACAGCACTTAAACGGATTTGTAATAAAATCAACTAACGGCGGTAATACCTGGAGCGAAACTTACGTTCAGGGTGAGCCATACTGCCTTTTTTCCTTCGGCGGTGATACTGTCTGGAGCTCAAGGCATGACGGAAATGTTATGAAATCTACAAACATGGGAAATACATGGACTCCGGCATTTGTGCATACCCAATTGGAGCTGTACAGTGTATTTTTCATCAACAACTTAACGGGTTGGACAGGCGGAGCAGTTTATCAGGGACTTGCTTATATTTATAAAACCACCGATGGCGGCAATACCTGGTTTAACCAGTTTATTTCTGCAACACATCATTTTTACAGCATACATTTTCTGAACCAAAACACCGGCTTCGCGGCAACTCTTTTTGGTGCAATTTATGGAACAACAAATGGCGGTACGGACTGGTTAACTCTCTTACCCGGAAACAACAGTACACTTTTCAATCTGCAGTCAGTATCACCGGGTACTTGCTATACAGTTGGTGAAAACAGCAGAATTTTCAAGACACAAGATAATGGTGCAAACTGGATATTACAAATGCTTCCCCCTGGTACAAATTATAACCATACGTTTTCATCAATTTATTTCAGAAATATAAGTCTTGGATGGGTTGTGGGTTCATCGGGCATAATATTAAAAACAACAAACGGCGGTGAGTTAATCGGAGTTCAGAATATTGGCACAACAATTCCGCATGAATATAATTTGTCTCAAAATTATCCTAATCCGTTTAACCCGGCAACAACAATAGAATTTGACTTGCCGAAATCTTCAAACGTCAGTTTAATGGTATATGATATTAAAGGAAAAATAATCGAACAATTAGTAGATGAATATTTACAGGCAGGAAGTTATAAAACAACTTTTAATGCTAATGATTTAAGCAGTGGTATATATTTTTATCGCATAGCGATCCATTCGGACAAAATAACAGCAAATGATTTTACTCAAACAAAAAAACTTGTCTTAGTAAAATAATAGAATTTTAATACATTTTTTAAAAAAATAGGTTCTTATTTCCATTTAGAACCTATTTTTTTTATTGTAAAATTACACTCTTAAGGTAAGGAAAAATAAGTTATTGGATATTCTAAAGAATTTTTGATTATTTTGTAATAATTAAAAAACTAAACACACTATCATGAGAACAATTTTCTTTCTCATTGCCCTGTTAATTTCATTTCAGAGCTTTTCACAAGACCTGATTATACCAAATAATCCATACGATAATGTTGATGAATACAACAAAAAGAAAAACGCATTCAACCGCGAGAGATGGTTCTATGAGCAGAGGATGTATCCCAATAATTTCATACCAGAAGGCGCATATGAACGTGCATTGCAGCAGCGTGATGAAATGCGGAAATCGCAGGGATTTATAAATGATAACTTTGCGGCATGGGTGAATATTGGACCCACACCCGGCTATTATTTTTCATACGGAAATATTTCATCAAGGATAGTGACAATAAAGTATGACCCTGTCAATCCGAACACAATTTATCTTGGAGCGGCATTTGGCGGAATTTGGAAATCAACAAACAGCGGGCTGAACTGGTCGCCAAAATCGGATTATGAAGTATCGCTGTCATCCGGTGCTCTTGCAATTGACCCGGCTAATACAAATATCATCTATTACGGCACAGGTGAAGCAACATACAGCGGTGCTTCTTATTACGGACGCGGATTGCTGAAATCTACTAACGGCGGAAATAACTGGGTCAGCATTACAGCGGGTTTGCCAACTTCAACATATTTTTCAAGGATTGCAATTAAACCGGGAAACTCGTCTATACTTATTGCAGCAATTGGTACAGGCGGATTATACAAAAGTACGAATGCAGGTTTGAACTGGACACAAATAGTTGCCGGCAGATGTGATGATGTCTTGTTCTCACCAACAGGTGACACTGTTTATGCGGCAGGAAGCGGTACTGGATACAGAATTTCAACCGATGGCGGTAATGTGTTCAATGTTGTTGCCGCAGGTGTAACAATGAGTACGAGAAATCATATTGCTCAGTGTAAAAGTGCCCCCAATGTAATGTACCTTGCAGTACATTACGGCTCAGGCGTTGATGTATATAAATCAACTAATGCGGGCTTTACATACACTCTTTCAGGAGCAAGCATCCCGGGCGGCGGACAGGCATGGTATGATATGTACATGCATGTTAACAAGTTTGACCCTAATTATGCATATGTAGGATTAATAAATTTATACGGTACAACAAACGGCGGTGCATCATGGATAAATATGTCAGGTTCATCTGTTCACGTTGACCAGCATAATATGGATTTTCATCCTACTGACCCGAACAAGCTTTTTTGCGTGAATGACGGCGGCGTGTGGAGCTCAAATGATAAAGGGCTTTCATGGACAAACCTGAATGCTTCACTTACACTAACACAATTTTACCGCATGACATCTGACCCGAACAATCCGAGTCATTTAATGGGAGGCACGCAGGATAACGGTACTCAAAGAACCACGGGAACAATGAACTGGAATGCTGCTTTCGGCGGAGATGGCGGTGAGGTTACTTTCCACAGCCAGAATTCTAATTATATTCTTGGTGAATCTCAGAATAACGGATTAATGCGTTCATCCAATAACGGAGCCTCGTGGCAAAATGCAACCAACGGACTATCAGGCTCAGGTTCATGGGTTGCCCCGATACTTTCTCATCCAACATTAACAGGCGTATTCTTCACTGCAAGGCAGCAGGTATTCAGAACTAATGACTGGGGAGCAAGCTGGTCAGCTATTTCAACAGGTACAAGCGGTGTTATCAGGGAAATGGCTATAAGTAAATCAAATCCTAGTATCATGTATGCAACTTCAGGTTCGCAGATATACAAATCAATTGACGGCGGAAATACTTTTACAAACGTAACATCAGGGTTACCCGGAAGAACTATCACATGTGTTAACATTCACCCTGACAGCTCAAGTGTTGCAGTAGTTACATTTTCAGGATTCGGAGCAGGTAAAATATATAAAACTACTAATACCGGAACAAGCTGGTTTAGTGTAAGCGGTAACTTGCCCGACTCCCCTACTAATGATGCAATGATATATTACCCGGGTTTTTCAACAAGCATTTACCTTGTTGGAATGGATGTTGGTGTGTTCATATCAAGCAATTACGGAACCAACTGGACTGAGTTAGCTGACGGACTGCCTAATACGGTTGCAATGCATCTTGATTATAATATGAACGGTAATAAATTAAGGATAGGAACTCACGGCAGAGGTGTTTACGAAACAAGTATTTTAGTTTCAATAGTAAATTACAATAATGAAATGCCGGAAGGATTTTCATTAAGCCAGAATTATCCAAATCCGTTTAACCCGCAAACAAAGATAAAATTCTCATTACCCTCAGCGGGTTTTACAACACTGCGTGTTTACAATGTTATGGGTAAAGAAACAATAACATTGGTAAATAAAGAATTAAACGCAGGTACATATGAAGTAATACTGGATGGGAAAAATCTTTCAAGCGGTATGTATTTTTATACATTCTCATCCGGCTTTTATAAAGAAACAAGGAAGATGATACTTGTGAAATAAAGATACATTAAGGTTATAAAAGGCAGGTTTTAAGCGACCTGCCTTTTTTATATTTGCTATGCACTTGATAATTGTAAATTAAGTAAACATAATTGTTTATTAGACAACACGTGTCGGTGAAAAATAGCGTTACAAATACCCACCCCCATTTTATAAGACAACTATTATTAAGAGGGGTTGTTGAATAAACTTACTGGATAATACTGCTGATATAAAATTCTTAATATATTTATTTTGTAAATATTGAAGAAAAATAACATACTTTAACATGCTTGTAAAAAAATTTAACAATTACAGTTATTGCTTGAATAATTATTACTAATTATATTTTTAAAAGAATAGAATTGGCCCGCCAAAGCAATATTTTTTAATTACAATATGAAAATATTAAAAATAAAATATTTCTTACCGTTTATAATAATGCAGTTAGTAATGATTATGACATGTACTGACCCTGTGTCACCTGTATATCAATTTGACGCGCCAAGATATAACTGGGAATTAGATACAATGGTATACTATGATGTGCTGGACATATGGGGCTATGATACTAATTGTGTTTTATATTTAACGAGCGCAACACTTCTGAAATATGATGGTGTAAGCTATACCGAATATAACACTTATAACGGTCATTACCCATTTTGTATTGCGGGTGTAAGCAAAACCCACACTTATTTAGGAGGCGGTGATTTAAGCTCAGGTTATGCTAATGCCAGACCTGTAATCTGGAAATGGGATGGAAATGCTTTAGTGGAAATACCTGTAATCGATACATCAGGCAGGCATTATTGTTTAGATTACGCTTATGCAGTTTCTGAAGACGAAATTTGGTTTGGCAGTGAAAATGGTGTATTATTACAGTACAAAAATGGACAGTTTAACTTCTTTAATGATTTCGATACATCTTATATGGTAGTACCTTTAATGACAGGTGTAAATAATAAGTTTTACATTGGCACATTTAAGCAAGTTGTTTTAAATCCACAATATACAGAAATTGATTATTATGAAGATATTTATGAAAGAGATAATGATAGCTGGATAAAGGTATGGTCAGATGTTTTAACTAATGGAAAAGAAGGAGTGTGCTTCAGAACTTTAAATGTACACCAGTTAATTGGAACAAAAAAACAATCATTACATAAATTTATTAATAATGATTTTGTATTAGTTCATAATGTTAATGCTTTCAAATTAAGTAATGTCTTTGATGGCACTTCTGAAAATGAATTATTAGTTCAAGGTTATAATTTAAGCGGACACAGTGAAAATGATTTTGGTTTTTTACACTGGAATGGAAATAGATGGAGCTTTGAATATAATTTTAATCAATTTACGAGTTACAATAATAAAATAAGAAAAATTCAGGACAGATATTATTGTACAAGTGGAATTAGAGCCCAAACTCGTTTTTTAAAAGCAACACCTAAATAAAAAATTATATAAAGAAATTTTGAATATAAAGAGGTGACCAATGGACAATAAATAAAGGCAGCCCTGATAGAATTCGCTCGCCAAAGCTAAAATTCGCAATCCTATAATATAGGAGTGTCCGGGGTCTGCCTATTTTATTTGGCAAATATACAATGAAAACATTGTATAAAAAAGTTCTTGTTTATTTAAAAAAAGTAAAATTCGCCGTTGTTGGTGTTCTACACCAACAACCAGGTCCGGATCTCTCCATGAAATAAGAACTTCATAGTGATTAATATTCCTCCTTATTGTTGTTGGTGATGGAACACCAACAACGGCGAAAAATTTACACTTGACATTTGTAAATTAAGTAAACATAATTGTTTATGAGACAATTCGCGTCGGCGAAAAATAGCGTTACGAATACCCCCCCCCCATTTTATACGACAACTTTTGTTAAGAGGGGTTGTTGAATAAACTTACTGGATAATACTGCAATTATTAAATATTTTACATTTAAATAATGTTGATATTTATGATTCACAAAAAAAATTTTCAAACAAGAAAAAATACAAATTCCAAATTTGCATGCAGTATGTTATGCAAATTTCTAATTATTGTTTCTATTCTTCAAACATTCTTATTTATTTCATGCAAAGATGATCCTGTGACAATTAAACCGCCGCCGGATACAACAGCCATCAATGATGATGTATATATCTGGGATATGAAAGTTATTCATGGATATTTGAGAGGGTGTTATGCGGCTGATACTGAAAACGTATACATTAATCAAGGTTATAATTTATTAAAATATAATGGTGATACAATTGTTGATATACCTCTAAATGACCCGGGATTTGGTATGTTTGGAATTGATGGGTATGATAAAAATAATGTATTTATCGGAGGCGGATATTTCGTTAATGGAAGTAATCCTATCTTAAAAAAAATCCAATATGGAACTGTAATGTCGCATTCAATTCCAAATGATTTTGGAAGACGAATTTGTGATGTTTTATGCACAGGACCTGATGAAGCATGGGTTTCTACTGAGAGGAGCAATTATATTTATCGGTACAACGGAGGCACATTTCAAAAATACCAGCTAGATGACAGTGTTTACCGTTCATATTTTTTCAAAGATGTCTCAGGACAACTATTTTCATTTGGAGAACGGTGGAGTAATTTTAATGACAGTGGAGTACAAAAACATTCGGAATTATTATACGTATACAAATTTAACAACAATATTTCTCAACGTATAAGGATAGATACCATTTACTCACCCTATACTGGAACATACAAATCCATTTTTTTAAACAGATGCGGAACAGACCTTTTCATGATTGTTCCATTATTACGATTCACAGGCAGTGATTGGGAATTTTATCCGGGATATCCACCAGAATTAGGTTTTATTCTTACTCACATTGGGGGTCATTCAAAAGATTCTCTAATAATGTTTTGTTCCAACTACGGAAAGATGTATATATGGAATGGAAAATGGAATAAAGAAGATAGTTTTACATCACATATGCCATATTATTTTGGTATAGATCTATATGGTGCTGGAGGACCAACAATTATCATAAAAGAACCGAATATTTATTTTACAGTATCTGCACCCCTTTATTCAGATTCTTATATAATTATTGGAAGAAGAAATAAAAGGAGGAATATAGACTAAAAATAAAATTAAAATAACCAATAATATAAGACAGACGACGGTCTCAAAACGCCAGTCACGTTGTTTTTCGCCGTTGTTGGTGTTCTACACCAACAACCAGGACCGGAACACTCCATGAAATAAGAACTTCATAGTTATTAATATTCCTCCTTATTGTTGTTGGTGATGGAACACCAACAACGGTGAAACCAGTACTATAGAAAGACAATTTGCAAGACGTGAAAAAACAGCCGAAGTAATAATACCATTTGGACCTGCTGATGAAATAGTGAATAGTATTGATGTAAATTTTACTAATGATTATGAAGTTACTTATTTTAGTACTGTTCCCATTCATTATTATGGCTTTACACAAACTGTTTTGGATTTAGTAAGTGCTGAGAACAATGCGGCGGGTGATGTGACTTTACGCCTTTCAAGCAGAGATCAGGATTATACTTATTTGGACTCAACTTGTGTCATTACACTACGCTTTCAGGACGATACACATCCGGAACAAGGAATGATTAGAGATTATGTCATAGAATTTAACGGGCATTACACAATTCAGGATGACTTAGGTTTTGATGGAAATAATGTTTTATACAATTTAACAGATAAAACTGAAAATCCATACTCATATAAATTAGACCAGAATTATCCAAATCCTTTTAACCCAAAAACTTTAATAGAATACAACATATCAAAGGATGCAAATACATCAATAAAGGTTTATAACTTATTAGGTCAGCTTTTGGAAATACTTGTAAACAGTTACCAAAAAGCAGGTGAATATAAGGTTATTTTTAATGGTGAAATTTATCCCAGCGGGGTGTATTTTTATAAATTGGAATCCGGGGATTTTGTTGAAACAAGGAAGATGGTTCTGATAAAATAAATTCCATATTTATTTACTCACTGGGAGCTTTCTTACTCCCAGTGAATTTTTTTTATAATTGATGAAATGATAAAAATATTTTAGAAAAAATGAAGATATTATTTTTCCTTTTTTTACATATGCTATTGACAGCAGCAGCAATTTCTCAATGGACATATGAAACAAATTTGCCTAATGACAGTACACACGTTCCGCTTATTTGGCAAGTACGTGTTATTGATTCTTCTGTTTCATTTGTTTTTGGGACAGTTCACATTAATGAGAATCAAGATTATCCTTATTTTGCCAAACGAAACACTTCCGGTTGGCAATATGTTAATACTGATCTGAATTTATCAGTAAGAGGTTATAGCTTCACAGCAATTGATTCCTTAAATATATGGTTAGGTTCAGTACACCCTGATAACATATATTATTCATCAAACGGTGGTATGAACTGGATACTACAAAAACATGTTGCTGATACAGGTCATATAGTAGGTCTGGAATTTAGTAAACAGCATCCGAACATTGGTTATGCACTAGCTACTCTTGCATTCAATGGGTTCTGGAATGGTGCCCGAATATTAAAGACAACAAACTATGGTTTGAATTGGTCATCGTGGGATTTTGAATTTTATGCTTATGCCGCTGAGGATAACTCTATATGTGTCATTGATAGTAATTATGCTTGGTTTGGAGCTTCAAATGTTTTGGGCGGACCCGGAAAGATAATTATGACTTCAAATGGAGGTCTAAATTGGAATGTAACAGATATAAACGCTGGATATTTTTCTCCGTTTACAATACAATTTTCAGATGATAAGAAAACAGGATTATTTGTTGGTGAAACTCCCCCGACATCCTGGTTTTATAGGACAACTAACTCAGGTCAGAACTGGAATATTGTATACACTACTACAAATTATTATTCAAAAACCATGAGATGGATTCCGGGAACCACAAATGTATATGGAAATAGCGAATTTGTAATCGTTCGGTCTATAAATAATGGCTTTACGTGGAGTACTATGACAGGTGCCCCTAATTCTAATTTAATATCAATAGATGCTGTGCGTATTAATGAAGGGACAATTTATGCTTTAGCTGTAACTAGTAATAGAAGTGTTTATAAACTTATTGATACAGCTAGAGTGATTGCAATAGAAAATTCAGAAATTATAATTCCTGTGGTATTTAATCTTTATCAGAATTATCCAAATCCTTTCAATCCAGTTACAACTATAAAATACGATATACCTAAAACCTCTAATGTAACAATAGTTGTATATGATTTGCTGGGTAGAGAAGTAACGAGGTTAATCAATAATGAATTGAAAAATTCAGGCAGGTATGCAATAAACTGGAATGCAAATAACTACGCTAGCGGTGTATACATTTACAGAATAAAAGCGGGTGATTATATAAGCGTTAAGAAGATGGTTCTGGTTAAATAGTTCTAACGAACTATAACTGCAAAGATTGTAATATTATTAAAAGGTTCCCGGCAGGGGACCTTTATTTATCATTATTAAGCGACATAATATTATATATGTGATTGTGATATTTTCAATCCCTGTAATCCGGCGAACACCGGGATTCTCATTTTTGTCCCACTCTGCTGATTGGAATATTTTTCCACCTGCCGGAAAACCAGTTTGGCAAAATATACTTAAATAATTACGTAATTCAGGCGTTTTACATTCATATCCGGTAAAATTCTAGTTTAATATATACAAAATGCTTTCCCAAATTCGGAAATACCCGCTATCTGCCATATATATAAGAAGATAGCGTGATTTTAAGAGCATACTTTTTGCTCTAAATATTGCATTTACAGAACAAAAACGGCAAATATTCTGACTAAACTTAAGTCTTATTGGTATAGCATACCTAATTACCCAATTGTGCTAATTTAGGTTAATTAATTGTCGCTAATATTATACAAATGTTTCACGTGAAACATAAAAAATGAGCGAAATGAAACATTTTCCAAAGCCAAATATGTTGAAATTGGTCTAAATTTAGCAATTCACTCATTTTCCCGCTTAATTTGGATTTCCAAAAATTTTCCCCTATTTCGCGAACTAATTTACGGAAAAATCAATTTATCCAGTTAATTCAAACTAAAAACCATAAAAATATGAGAAAATTCCTAAAAATTATTGGGATTCTTTTAGTTGTAGTTGTTGTGCTGCTTACTGCGGGGTATGTTTATCTAACTACAGCATTGCCAAATGTTGGTCCGCCGCCGGATTTAAAGGTAAATGCAACACCGCAGATGATAGAGAGAGGCAAATACCTGGCTGTAGGTCCCGCAGCATGCATTGATTGCCATTCAGACAGGGACTTCACCAAATACTCAGGACCGGTTGTACCCGGTACTGAGGGTAAGGGAGGACAAGATCTGGGTAAGGATTTCGGCGGTGATGCAGGTTTTGTTCCTGCCAGAAATATCACATCTGATAAAGAAACCGGCATCGGTAACTGGACAGATGGTGAAATATACAGGGCAATTACAATGGGTGTGGATAAACACGGGGATCCCCTTGCACCAATGATGCCCTACACTGCTTTCGGCACCCAGCTTGATGAAAGTGATATATTGGCGATTATTGCTTATATAAGAACATTACCACCGGTAAAAAACGTGGTTCCTCCAAAGAAGCTGAATTTCCCGTTGAGCTTAATAGTGAGAACAATACCCGATAAGCCAAAATTTATTAAGCTTCCTCCTGCTGCAAATAATATTGAAACAGGCAAATATTTATCTGCTGCGTGTATAATTTGCCATACTAAAATGGATAAAGGTCAGCCGGATATGGCAAAACAGTTTGCAGGCGGTAATTCATTTCCTTTGCCGAGCGGAGGTTACTCCATAACTTCAAATATAACCCCTGATATGGAAACAGGCATTGGAAAATGGACAAAGGATGAATTTATTAAGAAATTTAAATCATATGCAACTCCGGAAGGTCATAATATTCCTGTAAAAAGAGATGAAGCTAATACTGTTATGCCCTGGACACAATTTGCCTCGATGACAGAAAGCGATTTAGGTGCCTTATATGATTATTTAAGAACAATACCCCCAATTAATAATAAAATTGAAAAATTTGTACTTGTGCAGTATTAAGAAGGTTTCAGGTTGGAGGCTGCAAGTAAGTTTAATTTGAAAATTGCGGATAATTGGTAGATTAACTCCTTTCCGGGGTACATCCCGGGAAGGAGTTTTGTTATTTGCTGAAATTGTTAATTATTCATTGCAAATTGCACATTGCTAATTGCTAATTGCTCATTACCCTTGCTAATTACTAATTGCGCATTGCTAATTGCTAATTTTAATATCAACCCGGAGGCCAGTGCATTTGTCTGCCTCCCAGCAGGTGAAAATGTATATGGAAGACGGATTGTCCGGCAATCTCATTACAGTTTGCTACAATGCGGTAACCTTCCAGGTTAAGCTCCTTAGCTATTTCCGAAGCAGTAAGAACTATCTTGCCCATTAGTTCATAATTATTTTCATTAATTTCGGCAAGCGTGCTTATATGCTGTTTTGGAATAATAAGAACGTGATGCGGAGCCTGCGGAGATAGGTCATTAAAAGCTACAAGCTCATCAGTTTCTTTTACAATCTTTGCAGGAATTTCTCCGCGTGCAATTTTACAAAAAATGCAATTTTCCATTATATATTATTTTTTTTCAATCCTCTCCATACCGTCATCAATTTCTTCTTTTTTCATCTGTGTAGGATCTGAAGGCTGTTCTGTTTGTTTATCATCTTTTATTTTGGGTTCATCATTTATTTGCAGTTCTTCACCCTTTATCCAGCTTGAATCCTGAATATTTGAAGTTGAATCAGAAGGAGTTTTATTAACATTTGTATCGGCTAAGCTGTTGGTCATATATTCCAGTACCTTTCCCCCGATTTGTTTGGAATATTCCGAATTAGGGTCTTTTTCAATCAACTTTGTATAATAAATATAAGCACTGTCATTCATTTTTAAAGCATTTTCGTATATCCAACCCATAGCATAATAAGCTTTACCGGAAAATACAGAAGCAGGATACAGAATAACTATATTATTATAAACATCCAGTGCGGACCTATATTCTTTCTTCTCAAGTAATTCTTCCGCATATGAAAACAAGCTGTCTGCTTCACCTGAAAAAAAATCACCGTTGGTTAGATTAAGTCCAAGTTGTTTTCTGCTTTCCTCAGCCGCAGCAGTAGCAGGAAAGTCCTTTATTATTTTGGTAAATACTTCTTCAGCTTTTGAATCCAGTTTTTCATTTTTATACAAAGTTGCAAGCCCGAAAAGTACTTTACTTTTAAAATCATCGTTATGCGACCTGTCAAATGAGCTTAAAAGGTAATGTTCGGCAGAATCAAGATTTTCCAGTTCATAAACAAAAAGCTCTGCAAGTTCAAACTGAGCTTTCGCAATTTCTTCATCTCTTAAAGCCACGGTATCAGTAGGGATAGTTAATGAGTCTGAAAATAATGTTGTAGATTCGTAAGACCCCTTAAAACCGCCCGGTTTTCCCTTCTCTTCATCTCTTCCTTTTTGCTGTTCGAATTCAATTTTTTCCAGCTCTCTTTGCTCTTCACTTCTTACATTGTTTAAGAATGTTGTATCATATTCTGTATTAATAACATTACCTGCTATTTTTGACCTTAGCTCAAAATATTTACGGAAAACATTAACTTTTGCATTTGCAACACTGTTATAGTGCCCTAAAGAATTTTCTTCCAATGAATACTTGTAATATCGGTAGGCATTTAAGTAATCTCCTGCTTTTTCATAGCGGTTACCAATAGAATAACTTGCATCTGAAGAAGCAGCAGATTTTGGATAAGTTTTAATAACATCGGAATACTCTTTTATTGATTTAGGATTATTGCTCTGGTCATAATAAATAGCAGATAAAAGTTTTATTTCACCAAGAAATGTATTGTTTTCTTTATAATCTATTTCAAGCTTTTCAATAAGTACTTTTACATTTCCAAAACTATTGCTGAGTATCAGGTTCTTTGCATGGTTGTATCTTGCATAATACTCAAGGTCAAAAGAGGGACTATAGTCCAGAACCCTGTTAAACTCATATGCTGCACGTTTGTGGTCAGTTCTTGCAGTAACAGAAGCAATAAGCAGCTGCATTTGAGCTTTGAACTCATTATTATTAGAATATTCAATTGATTTTTTGTAGTTCACAACAGCCTTATAAAAATCTTTTTTTGATATATAATACTCGGCAATTGTTTGATAAGCACCGGCAATGATATATTTATTTGTAGAAGTCTTTAAAAGCGATTCAACTTTTGCAAGTGCATCATTCGAATTATTAAGCCGGAATTGTGTTTTTGCTTCAAAAAGCACAGCTTCGTTATACAAAGGACTCACTTTAAGCTTTGAAAGAAATTCACTGAACTTCCTTTCTGCTTTCAGATAATCGCCAAGGTAAAAATAAGCCTTAGCAATAAGCAAAACCGCCTGGTCCATAAATGCACTGCTTTTATGGTATTGTATAACTTTGGAAGCTTTTTCAATTGCTTTAGTAAACTTATCTATAGATTCCTGGCTTAAAGGAATATGCTGATAAATTGAATCTATTTGTTCATTATATTTTGGCAGTACACGAAGCTCATAATCTTCATAAGCTTCTTCGTAATTTTCCTTGGCATTATAAAATGTATTAAAATACGTACCAAAATTTTCCATCCTGTTCCCGATAAACATATAGCTGGCATACTCCTGAAAATCAGGGTCCAGAGTTATTGAGTAATCGGGGTCCGGGTCATCAATTGATTCATCCGGAGTGTATGTTCTGTAAGTAAGGGTTGAACAGGATATTATAAAAAGTGTGCAGGAAAGTAAGAACGGGTAAAATAAATACTTACGGCCTGCTTTGATAATAAGCTTTTTTGAATTCATTAAACTTAAATTAACCCTAAAAATGAATAATTTCAATGTAAGTGATTACCACAATATTAAAAACGATTATATTTCATATTTAATTTCATAAAAAATATGAAATACATTGGGAATTGAATATGCACAAATATAAGATTAATTTGCTGTCATGGATACAATTGAAGAAAAAGATATATTAATAAGTGATACAAGAACAATTATTCCCTCAACCCTGCCTGTAATACCGTTAAGGGATATTGTCATTTTCCCGTATATGATGTACCCTGTTCTGGCAGGAAGGGAATCTACAGTAAAAGCAATAAATGCTTCACTGGAAAAAGAGAAATATATAATGCTGGTTTCACAAACAGATTCCCGCATAGAAGACCCGTTACCTGAAAATTTATACAAAGACGGAACAATTGCGCGGATTATACAGGTAATCCGTCTTCCCAATAATTTAATTAAAGTACTTGTTGATGGTATTGTTCAGGCAAAAGTACTAAAATTTATACAGGATGAATATCTTAGTGCAGACATTGTTTACCGCTTTCCTGAAGTTAATCCGGGTACAGAACTTGACGCTTTGATCCGCCAGGCATCGAAGCTGTTTCATGAATATATTAACAGTAACAGGAATATTGCACAGGAATCTATTGTTGCTTATGAAAACATTAAGGAACCTGACAGGAAACTTTATTATATTGCTTCCAATATTCTTGTGCCGATTGCAGCAAAACAAAGACTCCTTGAACTGACTGATCTCAATGAGCAGTACTACGAATTAATAAATATGTTAAGCTCAGAACTTGAAATACTTCAGGTTGAAAAAGATATTGAGAGAAAAATTAACCAGAGCATGCAGAAAAATCAGAGGAAGTTCATTGTGCAGGAACAGATAAGGATCTTGCAGGAAGAGCTGAACGATGAAGACGAAACTGACCCGGAATTTTTAAAGCTAAAAGATGCAATTAGAAAATCTAAAATGCCTTCCGATGTAAAAGACAAAGCAATGGAAGAATTTAACAAGCTTAAGAAAATCCCTGCAATGTCACCGGAAGCAACGGTATCAAGAAATTATCTTGACTGGCTTATTAACGTTCCATGGAAAATATTCACACAGGATAATCTTGATATATTGCATGCAAAAAAGATACTTGATGAAGACCATTATGGACTTGATAAGCCGAAGGAAAGAATTTTAGAACATATTGCAATACTAAATAACATAGAAAGATTAAAGAAAGATAAATCTTATAAAGAGCAATTAAAAGCACGGGCGCAGATACTGTGTCTTGTAGGACCTCCGGGTGTTGGGAAAACCTCTCTTGGTAAATCTATAGCACGTGCCTTAAACAGAAAATTCTCCCGGATTTCTTTAGGCGGTGTACGTGATGAATCGGAAATAAGAGGACACAGAAGAACATATATCGGTTCGATGCCGGGCAGAATAATTCAATCTATGAGAAAAGCAGGGACAGCTAATCCTGTTATCTTAATGGATGAAATTGATAAAATGGGTATGGATTTCAGGGGAGATCCTGCAAGTGCGCTGCTTGAGGCTCTTGACCCCGAACAGAATAATACTTTTAATGACCACTATCTTGACGTTGATTATGACCTCTCGAAAGTTTTATTTATAACTACTGCAAATGTTCAGTATGCAATTCCCCTTCCATTACAGGACAGGATGGAAATTATTCAAATACCGGGATATCTTGAACACGAAAAAGTAGAAATTGCAAAGAGGCATATCATTCCAAAGCTTCTTCTTGAACACGGTTTAACCAACGATGATGTAATCATCCCTGATGCAATAATCAGAAAAATCAGCAATGCATACACAAGAGAGTCTGGAGTAAGGAACCTCGAACGTGAGATAGCATCATTAATGAGAAAAATCACTAAAGAGATAGTACTGAAAAAGCTTGATACAGACGGTGAAAAGCCGAATAAGAAAAAAGCAAAGCAAAAAGCACCACTCAGTGTAACTGTTGACGACCTGGAAAAATACTTAGGTGTACCAAGGTTTAAGGAAAAAATTACAGATGAAAAAGATAAAGTAGGCTCAGCAGTCGGTCTTGCTTGGACATCTATGGGCGGTGATATTCTTGATATTGAAGTAAGTGTAATGCCGGGAAGGGATAAACTTACATTAACCGGACAGCTTGGGGAAGTTATGAAAGAATCTGCATTGGCCGGACTTTCATATATTAAATCTAACTGCAAGCATTTTGGCATTCATCCAAAATACTTTACTAATAAAGAAATACATATACACATTCCTGAAGGAGCAATCCCAAAAGACGGGCCTTCTGCAGGTGTTACAATGACAGTTGCTATGTTATCAGCATTGTCTAATAATCCTACACGACCTTATGTTGCTATGACAGGAGAAATAACACTTAGAGGTCAAATACTGCCGATTGGCGGCTTAAATGAGAAACTGCTTGCTGCTCAGAGAAGCGGAATTAAAACAGTGATGATACCCAAGGACAATGTTAAAGATTTGAAAGAGATTCCTGATAAGATAAAAGACGGGCTTAATATTGTACCTCTTAACGTGTTTGATGATTCGGTAAAACATGTGTTCAGGAAGAAATTCGGGAAGCTGAAATAATTAAGGAAGCTTGTATTTTTTTTCTTTTACACCAAAATAGTAACTGAAGCCTGCAAATATTGAACTGTATGCAAATTGCTTCCATCCTGCATACAATACCTGCGGAAGATGACTATCGTCATTTATCTCAGTTTCATACATTGTTGCAGGTTCTGTGGTTTTCTTTAAGAGAAGATTTGCATGTGTAAATCTGTATCCAATATTTAAACCAAAATCTTTATCAAAAGCATATTCAAGTCCTATAAAAGCTGAATAACCTATCCTGAAGCTTGATTTAATTTTAACATCATATGAATTTACTTTTGTTGTATCAATTGCGTCACGTTCATTTATTGTAGCCCTGCCGGATATAAAACTAAACAGGGGGTTAATTCCGAAGAAATATTTGACTTTATGTGAAGGGGTAAAATTATACTCAGCTCCCACTCCGCCTGAAAAAACATGATATTTCACTTTTCCTTCTTCAATATTAGATGCTATAAGATTGCTCTGGAAAAAATTATAGCTTGCAATTCCATCAAGCCAGAACCTGCCTTTTTTATCCAGTGGAAGTTTTCCTATGATGCTTGCACCCAGACCGTTTCTGGCACCATATTTCCTACCCCTTATAAAATCGTTCTTGCTAAAACCGCCGTTATTTGCTGATAGCTCAAGTGAACCAGAATTGTAATATCCGCTGACGTCTAATATAAACTTAGGAACAGTATATAATGTCATTATGCGTATTATACGCGATTTTTTTATAACGATTGTATCTACTTTGATAACCTGTGAATTAATAAAATCCACATTTACAAATAAAATTAATACAATAACAAATATTAATGATTTAAATTTAATTTTCATTAATTTGTTTTTTTATTTTTCATTCCAAAGTAAATATTAAATCCTGTATAAAATGAGCTGTAAAAAAATTGTTTCCAGCCTGAATATGGTATCTCAGGCTTTATATATTTATCATTTAAATTAATATTGGCAGGGTCTCCTGATTCTTTAGAATCTTTCAATAAAACATTTAAATGAGATAATTTAATACCAAGGTTAATTCCAACATTATTATTAAAAGCATATTCGAATCCAAAGTTAACATTAAAGCCTAAACGAAACGCATTTTTAATATTTAAATTAAACTCGGTAGAATCTGTAGATAATGAAGCAGAACCGTTTATTAAGGTTGCCATAATTTCGCCTCCAACGTAAGGCTTGAACCTTTTATCGGGATTAAAGCTATTTTCCAGCCCTAAAGCTCCTGAAAATGTATTGTAACCCACCTTTCCTTCAGGTGACTTGGAAATAACAAAATTACTTTCAAACCTGTTGAAGTACCCTGCTGCAACTAACCTTAAATTACCCTTTTTATGCAAAGCATACTTCCCTGCAAGCATAAATCCATAACCGTACCTTGTTCCAAAATTCCTGCCATTCACAAAATCAGATTTGCTGAAATTTGTATTTGCATTATCTGCAAGGTCCATCAAACCGTTATGGTAAAACGCACTAATCTGTAAAGTAAACCGTGGGGCTTTTCCGGGAACAATTAAATTCTGAATCCTCTGTGTTGCTATGAAACTATATGACGTGTCCTTCTGTGAATAAACCACAGTGGATATAAAAAATATACAATATGTAATTAATTTAAGATGCTTATACATACAGGTGTTATTTATTATTTACTGTAATAATGAAAGCATCGGTATATCCCAGAGATTTTACATAATTGAGCATTTTTAGAGCTTCAGCTTTATTATTATAATTTCCAATTCTTACTTTGTATAAATTATTGAGAAGCTGATAAGTAACTGCTTCTCCCAGTGCTGCCCGTGCAGCTTTAAAAAAATTGTCGAAATTTGCCTTATCTATAAATGCACCGATTTGAACTATAAAGGTAAAGTTATCACTTTTGCTGATAACTTCATTATTTTGTTTATTGTTTTTTTCAGTAGTAGTATCTTCTATCTTTGCAGTTTTTATAGTATCATATACTAACTGTTTCTCGTTATAATCAACCCTAACTTCTTTAAGTTCATACTCTCCCGAACTGCATCCTATATAAAATATGCATATTAGCAATCCGGCAAAATATGTTCTTTTAAGCTTCATGGCTTTTTTATATTTACGTAAAAATAACTTATAAATAAAATAAAAACAAGAGGTATGAAAAATTTTCTTTAAGCAATATCTTAACTGGTCCAAGTATCTACAATAAAACAAGGTAGTTATAGAAATATTTGAATTTTAAGCTAAAAACAACAAAAAAAGCTGTCCTATAATTAAAGGACAGCTTTAAAAAACTGAAAACCTTATTTATTGAAATTTATTTAGTTAACAAATATCTTTTTTCATAAACTCCAAAATAAAAACTGACTCCGGCCGATATAGTGAGAAAAGTGAAGTTTTTCTTTCCTGCATATGTACCGGGTGAATCCGGGTCGTCATCTATCAATGGAATTTCATATAAATTGTTGTCATTATTCCCGGAATTTCTTAACAGCAAATTTGCATGAGTTATATTAAAACCAAGATTTAATGCCGTAGTATTGTTAATTGAATATTCAGCCCCGCCATGAATCACACCGCCTAACCTGAAACTTGTTAATATATCAAGGTCATATTTATATGGTTCGCCTCCTCTGTTTTCAACCCAAATAGTTGCCTTACCATTAATCCAGCTAACAAGAGCTTCTGCACCAAGAAATATCTTCACTCTATGATTTGGTGTGAAGTTATTTTCAAATCCAGCTCCTGTAGATAAGATATTAAAATTGCTCTTTCCGACATCCGCAACTCCGGTTTTTTTTCCAAAAAAATACGAAGATATTTTGTTGTACTGACCTGAAAAAATAAATCTGAAATGACCCATATGGTCCAATTTAAGTTTACCGGTAGCATTTAGACCTAATCCTTTATCTGCACCCAAACTTTTACCTTGTATAAACTGATCTGATTGAAAATCATCGTTAAATGTACCTGATAATTGTCCCATCGCCTGATTATAATTCGCATTTATTTGAAAGGTAAAATCAGGTGAAGTTTTAACAAGCATAACCCTTTTTATTTTAGGTGTATTATCCTGAGAATAAAAAGGGAGCGTTAAAACAACCAGAAAAATCAAAACAATATATTTATGCAGTCTTCTCATATATAAAGTTAATTAGAATCTGAAAGATTTCTCTTTAATTCCAAAATAAATATTGATACCCGAGTAAAACGAAGTAAATAAAAACTGTTTATAACCGCTTAAAAATAATTTCATATCAGATCTCCTTCTGTCTCTTACATAAACCTCATTGGTGTTATCGGAAATATGAGATTGTTTAAAAAGAAGATTTGCGCTTGTTACACTAACCCCGAAATTCCAGCCTATCTTATCGGAAAAAAGATATTCCATACCTGCTGAGAGCGTTACACCAACTCTAAAGCTTGGTTTAAATGTCACATCTGTAAAAACCGTATCATCGTTTATATATGAAGCTTGACCGGTAATTGCATTTATCAGGACAGCCGCACCCAGATACGGCTTAATCTTAAAGCTTGGTGTAAAGCTGTTTTCAAATCCTGCCCCAAGAGAAAAAACCTGGTATTTGATTTTCCCGTCATCTGAAGCCCTTGAAGAGAATTTATAGTTTGAAAAAAAATTGGCCGCACCTATAAATACCAAACGCACATTATCATAGTTCATGAATGGTTTTTTACCGGTAACATAAAATCCGAAACCGTTTCGGGTGCCGAAATTCTGCCCATCCTCAAACTGAAACACCTGTTGATTTGTGCCAAGATTCGCATTTAATTCGCTCAATCCGATATTATAATTGCCGTTTATCTGCAATGTGAATCCGGGAGATGAACGAATAAAATAATTTTTAACGGGTGCAGCAGATTTATTAGAATGTATATGCCCGGTTGAATCAGTTTTGGTTACTTTTAATGTATCAGATTGCGTTGGTTCCTGATAATCATATGTGACAGATTTGCATCCGGATAAATAAAATAAAATGATAAAAAAAATTAAAACTAAATAGTATTTTTTTTTCATAGGATTGATTAGGCAACAATATGAATTTGTTTTGAGTTCCGGAAATAATAAAAACATCATTTAACCGGATCGGTTATAAAACCTTCGTAACCTAATTCTTTTACTTTTGCAAGAACTAAATCTGCTTCGTTTCTTGAATTAAACTTGTCTGTTCTTACCTTATACATTCCATTGATTAAATTACAATATACATTAATCTTCAAAACATCTTTTATCTTTCTTGTGTATGATAAAGCATTCGATTCATATACAAAAGCTCCAAACTGAACAATAAAAAGCTGGGGTGCTGTTTTATTCTCGGTACTTTCAGTTTCGTTTTTAATTGCCGGATCTGTAATTATTTCAATTTTTGGCTGTTCTACTTCCTGCTTAATTTCATTCTTTGATGCGATAATTGAAGAATCAGAATAATCGTCCACTTCTTCTATTTCGTAACCGGTTGAATTGCAGGAACCGAAAATCCATAATGAAAATACTATTGCAGATACATACAGGATTTTAATTTTCATGGTTGATATATAATGGAAAATAATTGTTAGCAAAATTAAATACAAGTAGGTAAATTCATCTTAATACGACACTTTTTTCATCTTAATACAACACTTTTGAGGGCATTTTAATCATTTTCTGAATTTGTGACAGCCTAACTATGCCTTTATAGTTTAGTCTTTTTTATATAAATTGCTTGCTATGACAATACAGAATTACTTATTCATATTACTTTTTCTTGCAGCAATATCTTTCTTCCTTTCTAATTTAAAAAAGATTATATCGTTTGTTAAGCTGGGGCGGCCGGAAAACCGTTTTGATAAACCCTGGAAAAGAATAAAAAGAGTTTTAACTGTAGGTTTAGCTCAGACTAAAATATTAAGAGACCCTGTTCCGGGAATTATGCATGCATTTATATTTTGGGGATTTGTTACGCTGTTAACAGCAGTTATTGAAGCTTTCATTCAAGGCTTTTATTCCGGATTCTCCTTAACGATTCTCGGACCAGTTTCAAAAATATTATTTGCTTCTCAGGATACATTTGGCCTTCTTGTCATTCTCTCTGTTCTCTTTGCATTGTTCAGAAGATATGTTACACATCCTAAACGGCTTCAGGGAGATGGACATACAAATAAAGATGCAGCAATCATATTATTTATGATTCTTGGTGTAATGATAACAATGTTTGGTGTTAACATTGCTAAAATTCATTTACATCCCGAATATGCAAACTACTATAAGTTTCATTACATTTCATCATTAATTGCACCGGTACTCTCAGCAAGCTATGCAGATATTGTATATGCAATTTCCTGGTGGGCACATGTTGTAATAGTTTTATTTTTCCTGAATTATCTTCCTTATTCAAAGCATTTTCATGTTATAACGTCTTTACCTAATGTTTATTTTTCAAAACTGGGACCGCAAACACTTGAGACGGAAGAGATAAATTTTGATAATGAGAACGTTTTCTTAGGAGCCGGTGATTCCGAACAACTTATATGGAAAAATATTTTTGACGGTTATACCTGTACCGAATGCGGGAGATGCACTGCAGCATGCCCTGCAAATATTACAGGCAAACCGCTTTCACCGCGTAAGATAATAATGAATACAAGGGACAGGACAAATGAAAAGGCACCATACCTTGTGAAAAATATTGATATGCCATCGGAAGTACAGGAACATAAGCTTGTCTCGGAGTATTACATCACTGACCCCGAGTTATGGGCGTGTACAACTTGTATGGCATGTGTTAAAGAATGCCCGGTAAACATAGAGCATGTGAATGCTATTGTTGATATGAGAAGATTCCTCGTGCAAAGTGAATCACGATTCCCGGAGGAAGTAATGACTGTATTCAGCAATATGGAAAACAATGGCGCACCATGGGCTTTCCCGCAATCAGACAGGTTAAGATGGGCAGATGGTATAGATGTTCCTCTTGCAGCAGATAAACAGGAATTTGATATATTATACTGGGTAGGATGTGCAGGTGCTTTTGATGCAAGATACCAAAATGTATCACGCTCGGTTGCACAATTACTTAATAAAGCAGGAGTGAATTATGCAGTACTTGGCACACAGGAAAAATGCAACGGTGATTCGGCAAGGAGATTAGGCAATGAATTCCTTGCACAGATGCTGATAAAAGAAAATGTTGAAACCTTAAAACAATATAAATTCAAGAAAATACTTGTCACCTGCCCTCATTGCCTGCAGACTATAGGAAATGAATACAAGCAATTCGGCGGCGATTATGAAGTAGTACATCACTCTGAATTTATTAACGAGCTGATTAAGGAAAACAAGATTCAAATTGACGACAATAAAAAGATAGACAGCAAAGTAACATTCCACGATTCATGCTATCTAGGAAGATACAATGATATTTATGACGAACCCAGGGATATTATTGACCTGGTAAATAAAGGTGAGCAGGTTGAGATGAGACGTTCACGTGATAAGGGATTATGCTGCGGTGCAGGCGGAGGCAGGATGTGGATGGAAGAAAAAATCGGCAAAAAAGTAAATATCGAAAGAACCGAAGAAGCATTATCCGTAAATCCTGATATTATATCTACAGCATGCCCGTTCTGCATGACAATGATGAATGACGGTGTGAAAGAGAAGGGTAAACAGGAAGATGTTAAAGTTAAGGATATTGCAGAATTAACCTGGGATTCAATTAAGTAATCTTTATGAAGATAAACAAAATTACCTGTGATTTTTCCCAATTCTTTTGTAAATTCGTTACACAAAAACACAAATTTTATTTTTTTTATAGATCGCAGGGAGTGCTTCACTGCGTTCGGAATTATAATAAATAACCAGGAGAGAACTACATGTCTTATTTCTTTACATCAGAGTCCGTTAGTGAAGGACATCCCGATAAAGTCTGTGACCAGATATCAGATGCAGTGCTGGATGATATACTGGCACATGATAAAACCGGAAGAGTAGCATGCGAAACATTCTGCGCAACCGGACTTGTATTGGTGGGCGGCGAAATTACCACTCATCATTATGTTGATATACAAAAAGTAGTGCGTGATGTTGTAAAAGATATCGGCTATACTAAAGGCGATTACAGGTTCGATTATCATTCAATAAATGTAATGTCAGCTATTAATAAACAATCACCTGATATTGCAATGGGTGTAGACAAAGGTGGTGCCGGTGACCAGGGTATGATGTTTGGTTATGCAACTAACGAGACTAAAGAACTCATGCCGATGGCTCTTGTTTATGCACATGCATTAGTAAAAAAATTAGCTGATATAAGAAAGAAAAATCTGAAATTAATGCCCTGGCTGAGACCTGACTCAAAATCTCAGGTTACAGTTGAATATGATGATAACGGAAAGCCGTTAAGAATTGATGCAGTAGTTGTCTCTACACAGCATGACGGTGATGTAACACAAAAAAGAATCAGAGAAGAAGTTATCGGATGCGTAATCAATAATGTAATCCCCGCAGAACTTCTTGACAGAAAAACAAAGTATTATGTTAACCCAACAGGCAGATTTGAAATTGGCGGACCGCATGGTGATTCAGGTTTAACAGGCAGAAAAATTATAGTAGATACATATGGAGGAGCAGCTCCTCACGGCGGCGGTGCATTCTCAGGCAAAGACCCCTCAAAGGTTGATAGAAGCGCTGCTTATGCCTCAAGACATATTGCCAAAAATATTGTTGCTGCAAAACTTGCTGATAAATGCTTAATACAGGTTTCTTATGCTATTGGAGTTGCTGAGCCAATTTCAATTTACATCAATACTGAAGGAACCGGTAAAGTTGATGATAAGGTAATAGCTAAATTCATTCACAAAGAAATTGATATGACTCCAAAAGGAATTATCGAAAGATTAGATCTGAGAAGACCTATTTACAGGAAAACCTCAAACTACGGACACTTTGGAAGAAACGATAAAGATTTCACATGGGAAAAGCTGGATTTTATTGAGTTGTTTAAGAAAATATAATTAGATTTATCAAATTATTCGGATTATTTGAGATTATATGCCTAAGAGAAAACTGAAAATAAAAGTATTCAGAAACTTTGCTGAACAGGAAAAGGCAGATATTAAATATTGGCGAAGAGTATCGCCTTCTGCCAGAGTAGAAGCTCTGGATATTATGAGAAGAAATTATCTCAAACTAATTTATGGAAGAGTACCCAGATTACGAAGAGTTATTAAAGTTATTAAACAAACATAAAGTTGAATATCTTGTTATAGGTGGATATGCAGTATCTTTTCATTCAAGTCCTCTTTTCACGGAAGATATAGATATTTGGATTAATAACACAAATAGAAATGCCGGTAAAGCATTTAAAGCACTAAACGAATTTGGTATTGGAAACATACCATTAGAGGAAAATGAATTAACAAATAATGATCTTGTGCTGCAGCTTGGGTATAGACCTGTAAGAATTGATATATTGACAGGGGTTGGGGGTCTTAAGTTTACCGATGCATATAAAAGAAGAGATGTTGGGAAGTTTTTCAATGTAAATGAAGTTAATTATCTTTCTTACGAAGATTTAATTTTTACAAAAACAAAAGCCGGAAGAGAAAAAGATGTTATTGGTCTTAGCTGGTTAAAAAAACATAGGAAGAAAAAATAAAATGAATAATTTTTTTTTGGCTTCTTCTACCCTTTCAAATGTATAGGGCTGTTCTTTAGATTTCCGAAACTGATTTTATATTCTATTACTCCCATAATTATTAACTTAATAATTTATGGGAGTATTTTTATTTTCACCTACAGCAGATTAATAAATGCAATACAGCAATGGACAGGAGTTAACGAACCAACCGTTACCTTCTGGGCGCAGTTTCTCCATATTGTGCTTTTAATTTTGGGCGTTATTATCGTTTTATTTATATGCTACCTCGCATTTATTGTGTTCGGTGGAATAATTACCGCTCCATTTAATGAATCCATATCCCAAATCGTAGAAGAAAAAGTTTGCGGTTACAAAGCACCTGAATTGACTTTCTGGAAAGATGTGTATGTAAGCATTACAGGTGAGTTGAAAAAGCTTTTATTTTATTTTACAGGATTATTTATTTTTTTCCTCATTAACCTGATTCCAATTGCAGGTAATGTTGTATCAGTAACGCTTGGTACAATTTTCTCTTTCTTTTATAATGCATTGGATTTCCTTGATTATCCATTGACAAGACAACTGGCATCTTTCAGAACTAAATTAAAATCAGCTCAATCAGGCGGTATGGTTACTTATGGCTTTGGCGCAATGGCATTTCTTATGATGTTTTTACCCGTTGTAAATGTATTCATGAAACCGCTGCTTGTGGTGGCGGGAACAAGATTGTATTATGAAAAGAATTTCTCAGATTTATCAAATTTATCAGATTTATCAAAATAATTTAATATGAAAACATTCATTTCAAAGTTTTTAATTACATTTGCAGTTGTATTTATTGTAACCGCAGGAATAACCTATCTATATAATTTAATATTCCACAATGCTAACAATATAGAATTGGAAACCGCATTCCAACTGGCAATAATTTTTGCAGTTGTGTTGCCTGTTCTTAATAAAATTGAAAATAAGAAAAAGGAAATAGCTAAATGAAAGTATTAATTTTTTTATTAACAATTCTTTTATATTATACAATTTCATATGCTTCATATTATAACATTTCAAGCGATACTGTTATTTTCCATTCTGAAAAGGAAGGATTAATAATATTAACTCAGAATATAGATTCTATAAAATATCATATAATAAAGGTAAACTACCCTAATCCTTTTAGTCCTTCTATGCGGGATTTTTCTGCAAAAATTAATACTTATGATTCAACGGCTTTAACAATAAACATTACGGACAAACTTCAGAAACTCATTGTCACTTTTATATGGAATAAAATTCCACCGGGAGCATATAGGTTTGATTGGTGGGAATATGTGGATATGAAAGGACTAAAATCAGGAGTTTATTACGTTGAGACATTTACTAAAGAAGGGGCAAAGTCTACCAAAGCATTAATAGTAAAATAAATTAAATATATTTCTCGTTTCTGTTGTAAATGAAGAACTATGAAGTTTAATAATAAAAAAACCGTTGTTGCTTTATTGCTTTTTATATTATTGATTGCAGAAAATACTGCTCTGCTTTTATTCTTAATTCCTTTTTTAAATAAACCATCTGCAAATCCTGCACCGGAAATAATAATTTTTAAAAGAGTAAACATAATTAGATTTAATAAGGAAAATAATGAGCCACAGTTCAGTTCAGCAACCAATATATCAACGTTATCGGAAGAGCTGGCAAAAGATACAGTAGAATTTCCAAATCCTTTTTCACCTGTTATGCCCTGTCAAATATTTGCTAAAAAATCCGGCTTAATTAAAATGTATATCTTAGATTCAAATAATGTTACCTTGAGTGAATATAAATTTCCTGTTCATAAAGGCAAATATAATATAGAACAGTGGGCTTTTATGCATGGTTTTCTTCAAGGCAGATACACATTTAAGTTTGAACTTCCGGATACAATGTGTAGATATAATATAAACCGGTAATGACATTAATTTCTATTCATAGAAAATCTTCGCAGTTGAATATTATTCATTCTTTTCCTCATTTAATCTCTTAACTCAATTCCGTATATTTAGTTTTACGATAAAATTAAATAAAATTTCCATTGTCAGACCCCTTAGTAAATCTCGATTTAGCAAAGTGTTTTATTGAAAATAGCTAAATGGAAAAAACTTTAACAGTTTTAAATAAAATGCTGGAAGAAAAGCTTTTTGAAAAATACGCAATTGGCGGTGCAATTGCTTCAATATTTTATATTCAACCACTGGCTACATATGACTTAGATATAATGATTTTGCTAGATGTTAACAAAAGCACTTTAATTTCTTTATCACCAATTTATAACTGGTTAGAGCAAAAAGGATATGAAGCAGAAAAAGAGCACATTATAATTGAAGGAATTCCAGTGCAGTTCATTCCTGTTTATAATGATTTAGTGAAAGAAGCTGTCGAATGTGCTAAAGAACAAAATTATGAAACAGTAATTACATTTGTAATCAAACCGGAATATTTAATTGCAATTATGCTTGATACTGGCAGAACTAAAGACAACGAAAGAATTGTTAGATTTTTAGAAGAAGCAGAAATAGATTTTGTATTATTAGAGAAAATATTATCTAAATACAATTTAATTGAAAAATTCAAAAAGTTTAAATAATGAAACTTCAAAATGAATTAAAAGAAATAGCAGAAAAGATATTTCAGTCAAAAAGAGAGTATCACAAAGAAATGGCTAAAATGCCTATAGAAGAGAAGATAAAAATATTATTGAAACTCCAGGAAATCGGCATCAAAGCAAACAAAAATATGAAAGACAAAAAAGTTTGGGCGATTTAAATTTCTCCTAAATTTCAATAAATTTCATCTCCCAATTTCCTCATTTAATCTCTTAACTCATTTCCGTATATTTAGTTTTACGATAAAAATTAAAACTAATATACCTTGTCAGACCCCATAGTAAATCTCGATTTAGCCAGAGAGCTTGGCTTACAGGAAGACGAATATAACAGAATTTTAGAACTGCTTGGCAGGACACCAACTTATACAGAGCTTGGCATCTTCTCCGTTATGTGGAGCGAGCACTGCTCATATAAGAATTCCATCCTGCAAATTAAAACACTTCCCCGGAGCGGCGGCAGATTGCTTGTATCCGCAGGTGAAGAAAATGCAGGGCTTGTTGATATTGGTGACGGGCTAGCAGTTGCTTTCAAAATTGAATCACATAACCACCCTTCAGCAGTTGAACCCTACCAGGGTGCGGCAACAGGTGTCGGCGGAATTCTGCGTGATATTTTTACTATGGGTGCAAGACCAATTGCTGCGTTAAACTCGCTGAGGTTCGGGAATATTACACCTATCGGAGATAATGGCAGCAGTGATGGCAAGCTGGAACGGACAAAGTATTTATTTAAGAATGTTGTTAAAGGAATTGGAGATTACGGTAATTGCTTTGGTGTGCCAACTGTAAGCGGAGAAATATACTTCGATGAATCCTATACTGATAATCCACTTGTCAATGCAATGGCTGTGGGTATCGTGGAAATTGGTGAAGTTGCAAGTGCAACTGCTAAAGGTGAAGGCAATCCTGTATTTATTGTCGGCTCTTCAACAGGCAGAGATGGAATTCATGGTGCTACATTTGCATCAGAGGAAATATCAGAGAAGTCTGAATCAAAACGACCATCCGTACAGGTGGGCGACCCTTTCACAGAAAAGCTTTTGCTTGAGGCATCAATTGAATTAATAAAGAGCGGTGTTGTTGTTGGAATGCAGGATATGGGTGCAGCAGGTATTACATGTTCTACAAGTGAAATGAGTGCAAAAGGTAAATCAGGAATGAAAATAAATCTTGACCTAGTTCCTGTCCGTGAAGAAAAAATGAGTGCATATGAAATAATGCTTTCCGAATCACAGGAAAGAATGCTTGTTGTTATAGAAAAAGGAAAAGAGGATATTGCATTTGATATATTCAAAAAATGGGATTTGCACTGCGTAGAGGTTGGTGAAGTTATAAACGATACAAACATCAAAATAACATATAAGGGCAAACAGGAAGCGGATGTACCCGCAGACCCTCTTGTATTAGGCGGCGGTGCTCCTGTATATGTTCGTGAAGCAAAAGAACCTGCTTACTTAAAAGATATAAAAAACATTGATTACAATTCATTAAAAGAGCCGGAAGACCTGAATGAAATATTGATACGGCTTCTATCCTCACCAAATATTACAAACAAAAAATGGGTATATGAGCAATATGATACACAGGTAAGGACAAATACTGTCATACTACCCGGCGGTGATGCTTCCGTAGTAAGAGTAAAAGGCACTAACAAAGCTCTTTCAATGAAGACAGATTGCAATGGAAGATATGTTTATCTGAATCCTTACAAAGGCGGATTAATTGCAGTATGCGAATCAGCCCGCAATGTTGTTTGTACCGGTGCTGAACCGCTTGCAATTACAAACTGTCTTAACTTCGGTAATCCTTATAAACCGGAAGTGTATTACCAGTTCAAAGAAGCAATAAGAGGGATTGGCGATGCCTGCAGAACTCTGGATACACCTGTAACAGGCGGCAATGTAAGCTTTTATAATGAGTCACCAGATTATGCAGTATACCCTACCCCTGTAATTGGGATGATGGGTTTGATAGAAGATGTTAAACATCTGACAACTTCTTATTTTAAAGATGAAGGCGATGTAATAGCATTAATTGGCAAAGATGTTAAGGAATTTGATGGATTAGGTGGAAGTGAATTTATAAAATTGATTCACGGGAAAGTTGCAGGAGATGCACCTGATATTGACCCTTCATATGAGAACCGCCTTTATGATGCAACACTGGAAATGATAAAAGCAGGATTTATAAAATCTGCTCATGATATTTCTGATGGAGGATTCGCAGTTGCATTAGCAGAATCATGTCTTATGAATAGAAACAATCCTGTTGGATGCAGTGTAAATATTAATTACAATACCAGAAAAGATTTTGAATTATTTAACGAAGCTCAAAGCAGAATAATAATTTCTTTGAGAAAAGAAGATGAAGATAAGTGCAGAGAGATTTGTACTAAACATGAAATTGGTTTTGAAAACATAGGCAATATTGGCGGTGATAAATTAATGATAAATAAGGATATAAATTTAAATCTGGAAACTTTGATTGATGCTTATTATAATTCGATACAACGAATAATGGAAACGAATGAAAGTAAAATTAATTAATATTGCCCTGTTATTTTGTTTGCTCCAATCAGCAAACATATCTATTGCACAACAGAACAATTCAAAACTCAAATTTAAGCTAAACCAAAAAGCAGGTGGAGATGGTACAGCGTTATTAACGATACATGCAGTAGCTATTGCAATAATTATTAACCCGGTTGTGATGTATGAGAACAAGAAATTTTATTTCGGCTTAACCAGGGAAGTATCATTGGGTTTTGGAAAACATGGCGAATTTCGCATATCGGGTGAATACACTTACATATTCCGGACAAACTTAAAACACCACTTACGGGCTTCAGTTAAATATGATATGATGTCAAGCCTGAGCAGAAGCGAGTGGCTCCCATCACGTGATGTTTTTACAATCGGAGCAGGATATTTTCTGGATGAAGAAGGACCGGGAATATTCCCTGAAATTACTGCAGGATACCGTTTAGGCGAGCCTGATTATATATTGTACCCTTATATTAAACTCCGGCATACGTTTATGACTAAAAAGGATAAACCGGATAATACTGACTTTTCTCTGGGAATGATTTTAGGTTTTAAACCGTTCTAAAGGTATGATAAAACATGTATTGCAAAAATTACTGATTATCTCAGTAATCTTTGTTATCACAATAAATATATATTCACAAGAAAAAGATAAAATATTCCTCCGGAACAAATCTCATTTTATCTTCAAAGAAACTCAGAGCACATTTCTGCCTGTATCCATTGGTGTTGGGGTAGTTCTTTATTTAATTAATCCAATTATCCTCTATGAAAACAAAAGGTTATACGCAGGTGTCACTAAAGAGTTATCAATTGGTTTTGGGAAGATTGGTGAACACAGGGTTGCTTTTGAATATTCCTTCGTTTTTGCCGGAAACATTTCACATCATTTAAGGTTTTCATATAAGTATGATATATTGAAAAAAGGTATTGAACCGTCAAATATGCTTCAGGGTACTTCAGTAATGTCGTTTGGTGCAGGTTATTTTACAAACTTTGATAAACAAGGTGCATTTCCGGAAATAACCTATGGATATTCACTCCGGAATCATAGACTCCTTTTATTTCCGCATGTGAAATTAAGGCATACCGTAATGTTTAAAAAAGAGCAGGCAGATATAACCGATTTGTCATTTGGCATTATTGTGGGATTTGCAAACCCGTTTATTGATGTTAAAATAAGAAGAAATAATTAAACTAATAAAAGAAGAAATTGCTAGAATATGTTCCTAAATCTATAACAAACTTTTTCCTTGAAGTTTACGGCTTATACGGTTTTACAGTAGCCTATTTCAGAGAGATTTTCAAACGCCCGTTCGAGTTCAAAGAAATGATCAGGCAGTTCTTCCAGATAGGAAATAAATCACTTGGGCTTGTAAGCATCACCGGGGTTATTATTGGATTTGTACTCGCACTGCAATCCGTACCGACCATGTCTCAATTCGGTGCTGTATCATTGATACCAAGCATGGTATCCATAGCAATAATCCGCGAGATTGGACCGGTTATAATAGGATTAATTTGCGCGGGCAAAATCGGCTCCAGTATAGGTGCAGAGCTTGGCTCAATGAAAGTTACAGAACAAATAGATGCAATGGAGGTATCTGCAACAAATCCATTTAAATATCTTGTTGTAACAAGGATAACTGCAACAACCCTGATGATACCGCTTCTTGTTATTTATGCAGATGCAGTTGCAATATTAGGAGGGTTCCTTGCTTTAAGTATTGTTGGTGATGAGACATTATATTTTTATTTCTCAAAAGTATTTTCTGCATTAACATTTTCCGATATTTTACCTTCAACAATTAAAACTTTCTTTTTTGGATTTGCAATTGGACTTGTTGGTACTTATAAAGGATATAATGCATCACGCGGTACAGAAAGTGTTGGTGTTGCAGCAAATACATCTGTTGTTGTGGGTTCATTGCTGATAATTATAATTGATATGATTGCTGTACAAATAACTACAATAATTTCTTAATATGGATAAAGAAAACGATACAAATATTAAGCAGATCTCTAAAGAAGGCATTGTAATTGAAGATAAAAATGTTATTGAAATCAGCGATTTAAAATTATCATTCGGTAATAATGCTGTGCTCCAGGGCATAGACCTCGAAGTAAAAAAGGGTGAAACAGTTGTTGTACTTGGTAAATCGGGTACAGGTAAGTCTGTTCTTTTAAAATGCATAGTGCGGCTAATAATGTCTGATAGCGGCAAAATTAATGTATTAGGAATGGATGTCCTTACTCTGAATGATAAAGAATTGGTTAAATTGCGTACTAAAATAGGATTTATATTTCAACAGGCAGCGTTATATGATTCTATGACTGTACGTGAAAACCTGGAATTCCCCCTTGAAAGACACGAAAATCTGGATGAAGACGAACATAATAAACGGATTGAAGAAGTACTGGAAAGCGTGTCGCAGAAGGAATCTATTGATAAAATGCCTTCGGAATTGTCCGGAGGAATGCGTAAAAGAATTGGAGTAGCAAGAACCTTGATACTTAAGCCTGAAATTATGTTGTGGGATGAGCCAACAACAGGTTTGGACCCTGCAACTTCACGCGAAATAAGCTACCTTATTGTAAAAATGCAAAAGGATTTTAATGTAAGCTCAATCGTCGTTACTCACGATATGTCTTGCGCTAAGATAGTTAGCGATAGAATTGTAGTTTTAAAGGATGGAAAATTTATTATTGAAGGTACTTATGAAGAATTAAGTAAATCAGATGATGAATTTGTGAAATCATTTTTTGAAGAAGTTTAAATTTTATAATCATGGAAAACAATAAAGAAATTCAAGCAAAAGACAAACGGAAAAAATTTTTCCTGGCAATATTTATGGTAATAGGTATTGCATTATTCATAGTTGCAATATTTGTAATAGGTAATAAACAAAACCTGTTTACCAGTACACTAAAGATTAATTCCGATTTTGAAACCGTCAGCGGGTTAAAGGAAGGCGGTATTGTAAGAATTACCGGAATTGGAATAGGGACAGTGGAAAGAATCACAATACTGGATATAAATAAGGTCAAGGTTGAAATGACAATTGAAAGCTCACAAAGCAAGTTTATAAAAAAAGATTCCAAAGCTACTGTAATTTCAGAAGGATTGGTTGGAAATAAAATAATTGAAATTACAGCCGGGTCGCCCTCTTCTCCCAGCGTAAGTGACGGTGATTACATTGGAAGCATTAAACCGGTTGAAATGGAAGATATTTTAAAAAACCTGAAGGAAACCGGTGATAACACTACAAAGATGACAAAAGAACTTACAGACATGGTCTCAAATGTAAACAATGGACAGGGTACAATCGGTCAGTTGATGACAAATAATGATTTATACGACAAAATGAGTTTTACTATGGAAGGTGTTTCACAGTCTTCGGTAGAATTAAATAAAGCTATAAGACTGATATCAGGTAATATACAAGATATATCAGGTGATATAACCGCACTGACCCCGAAAATCAGAAACATAACGGGTGACCTTGCTGAGATATCCAGAAAAATGAATTCCAGTGAGAGCATTGTCGGTACTTTGTTAACTGATACAGCATTTGCTAATAACCTTAAAGAGATTATTGTTAACGCAAACAGGTCAACCGAACATATCGAAGATGCCACTTTCAGTTTATCACAGAACATGGAGGCTTTAAAACACAACTTTCTCTTTAAAGGTTATTTTGAAGATATAGGTTACTGGGATAAAACCGATTTCGAAAAAAGCATAAATAAAAAAGAGCTTCAGTTAAAATTAAAAGAACAGGAACTGAACGAAAGAGAGAGACGCCTTAACGAAAAAGAAAAGAACCTGGAAGAAACCGGACAGTTTAACAAGTAAATTTAGCCCCAAACGAGGCTTTTTTATTAAATTCAATAGGGATTGAATTTTACATTTACACTACTATTTTCATAGGTTAATTTAAACTATGAAATCTAAAATAAATCAAATTCTATTACTTGCAGCTGTTTTAATAACAGTAAGTATGTATATTCAAAGCTGTAAGAATGATGAAACAGTTGTAACTCCCCCCCCTATTGAACCGGAAAATCCGGTGCCGGTGCTTGTTTCACCTCATAATGAATCATCCAGCCAGATATTAACACCGTTACTTGACTGGGAAGATTTCAGTAATGCACAGAGCTACAGGATTCAAATTTCTTTGGATGCAAACTTTGAAGGCATTATGATATTAGATTCATCAGGTATTACAGCATCACAGTTACAAATCCAACAAGGAAGATTAAGTACAAATTCTTTTAATTATTGGAGAGTAAATGCTACCGGCAATTCAATCGGAACAACAAACTGGTCAAAAGTCTGGAGGTTTAATGTTATATTGGAAGCTCCCGATCCTCCTGTATTAATTTCCCCTCCCGATGGAACAACAAATCTGGGATATACACCAGAGCTGGATTGGTCAGATGTTCCTGGAGCACAAATATACAGAGTACAGGTTTCTCCTTATCAGAACTTTTCAGCGGTTATACTAGACAGTGGTAATTTAACACAGACTCAAATTACCGTTCCTGTGTTTATTTTAAATTCAAACCTTACTTATTATTGGAGAGCTAATGCAGCAAATTCAAATGGTATTAGTACAAGTCAATGGACTGCACCCTGGAGCTTTACTACAATAAGCGGGCCTCCTCCAAATACTATAAGCGGAACCATTTTCTTTGTTGATACCAACTTCATTCAGGGAATTGTTGGTTATCAACTAGGAATTTACACTACATGGCCTCCTGTTGGTCCTCCGGCTATTTCTGATACTTTTTCTGTAATATATACGCCGGCCGGATATAAAGCGAATTACAGAATAACCCATCTTCTTAATGGTAATTATTATGTTACGGTTGTTACAACTTCGGGGTTATTTCAGACTCCTCCGGTATTAGGTATATATGGCTGTGATACGGTTCATTTACAATACTCGCCCTGTCCTGCTAATCCGACAACTGTTAATATAGTTAACAATATTGGAAAGTCAGGCATTAACTTTCTGTCATGGGCTGATACGCTAATGAGAATCTATTAAGTGTTGATATCAATTAAGTTTATAAGAGGCTGTCTCAAAAGGATAGCCTCTTTTTTATTTGTTGAGGCGGTTCTAGTTTTTTGTTATTTAAGATTTGGGCAGAAGATGAGATTCTTATGCTGCTATTTTTGATAGGTTATGTGCTA
>Ga0105092_10000050_pt1 | contig 54026 bp, 33 predicted proteins | sample PPLLak2March2015_FD_87021 | JGI IMG/M metagenome (GOLD analysis project Ga0105092, IMG submission 87021) | Freshwater sediment microbial communities from Prairie Pothole Lake near Jamestown, North Dakota, USA - PPLs Lake P7 Core (1) Depth... | ecosystem: Environmental > Aquatic > Freshwater >... | reverse complement strand
TGGTTACCTATATCAGCAATCGGAGCCTGGATGTTAAGACTGGTTTCAACAGGTATTCCAAAGCATCCGTATTCTGTTTGTTCTGTTACGGAAATTGTATGGTTTCTTCTCTGGTAGTCCCAGCGCAGGACAACAGTATCGTTATTCCCGCCGCTGATGATCTCTCCGCCATCCACTTCCCAGAGAAACACTGAATTTTGCAATCCCAGCACACCATAAGACTCCATGCTACCGGCACAGGCATATGGTAAACCCTGGCCGGACCCATGCATGGAGCTTATGATAAGCAATAGGGATAATATGAAATAACGTTTAATCAAATGAATGTACTGTTACTGAGTGATAAATTGTGATCGTACTCTTTAAAAACTCATGATTCTCTTTTCAATGTCTTTTTAGACTGAAATGAACCATTATTAAAGATACTGAAATAGGGTGAGTTTATGCACAGTACCTGATATAAACGCTATTATTAATAGCTGAATGTATTGGGTATATAATAGATCGGTCCTGTTGCAGGAGCAGGGTTAACTATAATCACAATCTGATTATCCGTAAAAGCATACGTTGAAATGGCAGCAGCCAGAAAATCTGATTTCTGTGAAATAGCAGATATAACACCATCTAAGGCAGCGCCGGGTGCATCTGATGACTTGATGGCAGTATAGGTATAACGGGTACGCCCGCCGTTTCTTACTGTGAGGGCGCTTGTATTAAAGGAATAGCCATAGGGTGAAGCAGCATTTGTCAGAGCCGGGGTTTTAAGTTTTCCTGTTGTCGGAAAATCCAAAAAACCGTCATTGTCAACCAGTGCTGCTCCTACAGGTGTGCCACCAGCATCAATGTTCTCAATGGTTTCATTGATAGCAAATGAATATCCGGCCAATGCCTGGGGTACTGCCTCCGTAAAAGTCATGTTTACTGCCATGGCAGGCTGGTCACTGCAGGCAGAGACAGGATCTGCGGTTGCGATCGTTACAGCCGGGGGAGCTATAACGGTTACATTCATAACCGTGGGAGTGGCATCTGCACAGCCCCCGAAAGCAGCCGGTGATTCTTCGGCGACGTTAACTGCATAATCGCCTGTTGCCGTAAACACGATCTCAGCATAGTTGGCTGCACCCGGTTTATTAATAGTCATTGCCGGAAGAATGGACCAGTTCCAGACAAAACCTGCGGTCAAAGCCCATGCGCCTCCTGCATTATAATTGGGGTGAAAAACCGGATCGGGCAGGGCATAATAGCCCATGGTTGTATTGCCTGCTTTTAACGTAACATAATCAACGTTAGTGGGAGCGGTACGATTTGCATCATACTCAGTGTAATTGTTGTTGGCCACCTGACCAATAACACTTGTGGAAATCAGCATTGCTGTGGCAATACTCAGAACAGTTCTCAAAAAGTTACTTTTTTTCATTTGTGTAAAAATTAATTATTGGTTTATCATTCTATTGCTTCTCCCCATCTGATTCAGACAGGAATGTATTTACATTTATAGCTTTATTTAAATCATTGATTATATCGTATTTTCAGGCGAATGGTTACATTTTTTTGATGATTTGTCGGTTTTCCGGGACAAAATAACCTTAATTAAGGTCCCGGAATAAAGGAAGTTAAGGAGGTACTGTTTCAGGTACCTTCCGATATTCCTAATACTTACTGATTATGGTTGTTGGGAACATAATAGGACGGGCCTGTTTCAGGACGTTTAAAGACATCCACAGGCAACTGTACCGGGGTAATTGCAGTGCAACCATTGGCATCCGTGTAATTTACGGATATCGTCTGGCTGCCAATGGTGTTCCAGGTGATTGTGGCGTCCGCATCGGTAGCGGTTCCCCCGGAAGTTATTGTGCCCCCCGTTACGGACCAGACATAGCCTGACATACCAGGTTCAGTATTGTATGTCTCAATTGCATCGGTACATACGGCAAGATTTCCGGTAAGAACCGGAGCAGGACGCGGATTGACAGTCGTTGTAAGTGTAAGGCTGATATCGTTGCATCCTGATGCATTTGTAACCACAACATAAACGGCGTCACCATTTGAAAGTGACACGGTCGAAAATGTTGAGGTTACACCAGATTGCACAGATGAACCATTCACATAAAATTGATAATTTGTTCCACCACCAGCCGTAAATATTACATTATCACCCTCACAAATAATATTGTCGGCATCGTTGCTAAATAAGGTGGCTGTCGGTACAGACATGACCCAAACTGAATTCGTGTCCACCACACCACCGTTAAATCCGGTGATTCGGTATCTTCCTGAGCCTGAGGTAATAATGGTATGTGGATTAGAAGATGTTGTTACAGGGATATCTGATCCACCATCAATATTGTAGGTGAAGTTATAGGTGGCTGCAGAATTGGTAAAGCTTACCAAAAGATCATCTCCCTCACATGCATCATCCGTATCAAGGAAATTAGCCCTGGGCTTCAGTGAGGAAACTGAACCCAATGTATAATCATGTTCATCGAGATCCATTTTATCCATGGTAAGAGCTGTTCCATCATAATTGTCGCCGGAAGCAGACGTAGATTTTTCGACCCAGAGCAGAGTGCCTGTGTTGTATTCAGCTACCCGTATGTCTGTTAAACCATTTAAGGTAGTCAGGGGTGTAATATCACTTAAGTGATCCCATCTTAACTTAACATAGGCCTGTTTCCCGCCAGGTCCTTTTATATGCCAATATTCAAAGGAACTTACTGCAGTCAAGGGAGCCGTAACCGAAGTTGATGGAAATCCGGAGTTGAAATATTCACTTTCCCAGGTTCCGTCACTAACCCCGATGATTACTGTTGCACCATAACGGGAATCCTTACCTGTCGGGAATGCAAAATCATTACCTCCAAAAATCCGTTTTGAAACAGGTCCGCTTATGTAAGATGCAGAAGATCCTCCCGAAGGAATAACTGCAGCGTTTCCATTAAGCATGGACAGCTTATTTGCCGAAGATGAATACACAACACCTTGGGTAAGCTCCAGATTTCCTTTGAGTTCGAGAGGACTCTGCAATGTTAGTCCCTGTTCATTATTTATCTCAATATTATTTAGCATGTTGATGCCTGTAAAATTGCCATTGACGCCCCCTATAGTTTGCGGGGAAAAGCCGGCAAAAACCAATGTGGCATCTGGACCCGAACCACTGGTGAATGTGGCTGAATTTAACCTGCGAATTGTGCCAAATAAGAAGATCTTATGATTGAAAATGTCATTTCTGACACTGGGGCCATCTAATTTAAGCGTATCACAAACGGCAATATCTTTGTCGGGCAGTACCCTTTCACCTGAACCTGTGAAAAACAAGTTGCGCAGGGTATCAATTCTGTCTGCTATGATGGTATAATCCGTATTTCCTCCGAACTCAAGTGTTCCGCCATAACAGCTGAAAAAATCATTGAAGCGGCCGGCGGGAAGGGTAGGACTTTCCAGGTACAGCTTACCTGAGCCCATTACTGTACCCAGGTTATGGCCGTATGACGAACCAATATTCAAGACACCATTGATCGTGGTCTGGTAGGCAAAACGCCTGTTTCCGTTCGCATTGATGTCATCACCGGAGCGAATGATAACGATAAATCCATTGGGTCCCCCGGCAGGCGCAGTTGGGGTCCAAATATTAATATTATCCCAATTACCATCTCCATTGCTTGTATAAACAGGGACTTCATCGGGAATTGCGGCATCTGACCCGGCAGTATATTCTCCACCCAGGGACGATGTGCCGGCCGGAAAATCAAAATTGATCATATCCAAAACTTCATCAACATTATCAGTGGAAGGCCCTGTTGCGGCCTTACTCCAATCCTGACCTGGAGGTATCAGAAGTCGCGCGGATACATAATTACTTTCCGTGCCCCTGACATCGGTATTGGCGTAGGTAAATTCAAGATCACCTTCAAATGCTGATATTCCATTACTTTCTACTTCCCAGTAATATTGCAGGACATTATTCTGATCGGATACTGTAGGATGTCTTTCATTGATTGAATTGATTCTGACATTTCCACCGGAACCATTGGCTGTTATATGAAGAACGGCAGGTGTATATTTACCTGCAACCCCAATCGGATATGTAAAATTGCCCGACCCGGTGGCAAAATGTTTTCTGATTCCAATGTTACTGAAAACGCCATCAGTTTTGATCATCTTATTTATGCCAAATCCTGCACCCACAATATTACTGTTTACTCCCAGTGTCAGCAAGTGCTGATTAATATCCAGTATACCGTTTGTAAGCAGAAAATTCTGTTGCAAGGAGATATTGCTTTCCATATGGGCACCGGCTGCATTATTCAATTCCAACCGACCGAATGTTCCGGAACCTGAAACGGACTGAACAGAGGTTCCATTAAGCAGCAACCCGCCGGTCGCACTGTTACCTGTTTGCACTGCATTATTCAACAGGTTACCCTTAATATTTACATTATATGTCGATGTAGAAAATGTGCCATTCAGCAGGGAAAGATCATGATTCACGGTTATATTTTGGGTAAGTGTTACAGATGAAACAGCATTAATAATCAAATCATTGAATTGCGTTGCGGTAGTTCCGCTTATATTTTGTGCTGATCCGTTTAATGTGGTGATGTTGGATCCGCATGTGTAAATTCCATTGTTTGTAAAATTGCCTTTCACCGTGACGTCCAGGCTGTTTGTATTCAGGATGCTGTTGGCTGAATTTATTAACAGGTTTCCTTTCAATTCAAGCGGATTGACCATTAACTGAAAAGTATTGACCGTAACTGTTCCATCAAGGGTTAAATTGTTCAATGGAATCGATGCGTCCACTCTTATGGTTTGCACACCAACATTTTGAGTGCCCAGTAAAATGGTACCACCTGTTACTGAACCCGACGAAGGCCTTATATATAAATCCCCGAATGTAGTTCCACCTCCTCTGATAATGGTTATTGCTCCACTGCTCATGTTGAAAACACTTCCCGGATTATCCACCTCAAATTTAGCACGTGTAGCAAGGTATGAATTTCCATTGATGGTAACATTTCCTCCGGACTGGTTATAAAGGAGAACACCACTTGTGACAACCGGGCTTCGCCTGATTTGTCCATTGACAACAAGATTACCACCAAGAATTTCAATTTCGGATGATCCGGATCCGGCATATTCTATGTCATTGTTATTGTTTGGAGCGGCTGAAGGTCCAATATATACATTTCCATTTACAAGCGTTAACTTACCCTGCAGGTACAGATCATTATCATTGGAATTGCTGTTAGCGATATATACATTCACCGTATTGTTATCCACATAGAGTCCTGCATTAGCAGGAATTGTAAAAGCGCTGGTAGTTGAGATATTAAAATCTCCATTCCGCATGAACCTGAGGGTACCATTTGTCAATGTGAGCCAGCTATTTACAGGAGTAGTAAAAGTTGCCCCCGATACATCAATAGTTAACGTTGCACTTTGTGAAGTTCCTTTGTTAAGGTTGAGGTAGCGTAATGTTGTATTTCCGGTTCCTGAGAAAAAAGCATTTGAAATGCCGGTAAATTCTATATCACATGTTACTGAATTATTGAAGTTTACAGTACCGTCATTGGTAAGATTGCCCGCTAAAGTAATCCTATTTGTTGTTGCGCCGGAATTCAGGGTATTAAAGATGGCACCATTTGCAACAGAAAGGTTTCCATTTATCGTCAGATTTTGTGATGATCCGTTTCCGAATCGCAGATTGCCACTCGCAACGGTAAGATCCCCGGATACCAGCAAAGATCTTGCGGAAGCAGTATTAAGTTGCGCTACCCCGGTTGCACTGCCGCCCTGGATTATCATGTCTCCGTATAATGTGAGATTCAGATTTGGTAACGTGATATTTCTACCTGTTTGCGGGGAGATCATTAAATGCTTGTAATAGCTTAGCGGATCAGCTGAGCCGGAAGTTATTGGTAATGTATAATTTGATCCGTTTGTATAATATTCCACTGTTCCTCCTGATGTACCCCTGAATTCAGAAAAATCACCGGAAGGGAATAATGAAGCTGATATCCGGATTTTGCCACTGCCATTAAGGGGATTTGTGACAACACCAAAATTAAGGGCATTATAGGCTGCGCAATTCAATACGCCTGTTTTCTGTATCTGTAAATTACCACATCTGTTGGAATTGTTATCACATGTTACCGTATGTCCGTTTCTGATTACAACCGGTGTATTCTGGTCCGGATCGGCCGAAGTAACGGATCCTGCATTTGTGGTGTCCGTCATCCAGGTGGTATTGCCACGCCAGGTACCTGTCTGATAGGAATAAAAAACGGTTACCCCCTGGAAGGGATCATTGGATAAAGGACTGTCATCACCGGCAGTATAGTCTCCATCTATATAACTGACATTATTTGGCCAGTTGATAATATCATTTGTTTCATCAACATCGTTGATGTTCCCTTTATTCCATGTAAATGTATATGGGTTATATCTGGCGGGTACATATCCGTCTTCAGTAACATTTCCGCCGGTCACCACATCATCTGTTCCGGTACCCCGGTCAACATACCTGAAAGTCTGGCTAAGGGTAGCGGACCCCAGGGTAAAACCCGCTGATCTTTCCCGCCAGAAATAACTTAGACTCCGCTGTTTGCCATTTGGATTTGTTTGCATCTGTTCAGCATCCACCGGAAAAACTGTGATAGAACCATAAGTGGTTGGGGCTGTGCTCAGGGTAATGGTAACAGGTGTATATCTGATATCTGTTGGGATCACTCCTATCGGGAATACAAAAGAAGTTGAGCCGAATGTCTTAGTGATGCCTTTATCACCTATGTCTCCGTTGGTCGCTATGAAACGTGTTGCAGAAAAAGCTCCTGATATATTACCCGTTGATGTAAGGTTCAGGTTAAACCCCCCAATATTAAATATTCGGTTACTGGTCAATGTGAGCATTCCATTCACGGTTATCCCGGAAGCCAGGGACACAGGAAATGAACCTGCAGCTCCATTTGTGTTATTCAAGGTAAGGTTCTGAAATATGCCGTTCCCGTCACCGCCGATTGTCTGGGTATTTGTGCCTGTAAGGGCTAAGGATCCTGACCCTGAATGGATTCCGGAATTGATCACAATACCATAGATATTAAATATATTGCCTCCATCATTGAAATTGCCACCAAGAATGCTGAAATTCCCGTTAATACTTGTAGTATTAGGTGTAGTGCGGGATACAATGAGTGAACCTTCATTTTTATCGATTATCAGGTGGTTGAATCCACCTGAAATAGTACCATTATAAGTAAAGGTGCTTGTTTGGGAGGTATTAAATGTGGTGGTATTGTTTCCGGGAACATAGGTTGTATTCACGGGAATATTAAGATTCCCTCCTATTATTACATCATAATTGCCGGCATTCAGTGTAGCATTTGCCCCGGCAAGGGTGAGATTATTAAGGACTTCAAGCGGCGGATCCCGTGGTGTTACCCCTCCTTTTGTAATATTTGTTAATTGCACATCTTGTGTTCCGCTTACCTGATTAATGGTAAAATTACCTATTGGGGCCGCTGAAACCAAATAATAGGTATAATCAGGTGAAACCGTGCCCGATGTGGGCTTAATGAGGACAGTACCACCCGTAACATTCGCATATGATGGCATGGAGTTAACTTCAAAAGCCCTTCCTATGGATCCGGCATCTCTTCCGCAAACATCGAGTATTTCAATAATTCCACCTGACATTTCAAACAGATTGGCGTCCTGATCAATGTTGAAAGTTCCAACGTTTCCGTTAATACCATTATCGGCCCTTGCAGTATTGATAGGAACAGATTTGAGACTCATTACATTGGTAACACCGTTGACTGTGCGTTGAAATCTACCCCGTAAGGTTAATGTGCCACCGGTTTGGCGGTATGCGGTCAGGCCTCCGGAACTGTTGGCAGTGCGAAATTGTTTGGCATCAAGATTTCCACCGTTTACAATAAATTGTGCGGCAGCCGTGGCCCAATATATAAGACCTCCTGATTCTCTTGTAGAAACATACCCATCTTCGATTTGAAATTTTCCAAATACTGAAAATGAACTGCAGCCACCGGTCGACACACCAACCTGCAGGTTTGTTGTTGCTGAAGTTCCATAAGCTGCGTTTATCTCCCTGTAATCATCCGCTGTGGTTAAAAGCACGACATCAGGACCATCAACTACCAAAGCACCATTTGAGGGAATAAAATAATCGGAATTTGGTCCCCCCGACAAACCTCCATCACATGTTCCTTCTGTCAGGGATGGAATTACCACCATACCATAAAGCCGAAGTGTACCGTTACGGATCCAAAGCGCTTTCTTGAGGATGGGATTATCTCCTCCGTTCTCACCTCCGGATATGTTGGCTCCAAATAGTCTGAAGTAATTGTATCCGGAAGAATTTACAGACAAGATAAAAGTCTGATCAGTACCTTTGTCTACAATGAGGTTGTAGAAATCTGTTGTATTATTACATGTGAGGGTGTTGTGAGATCCTCCGATAAAATATACAGATGCTGCACCATTGGTAGGAAATGAGGTATAAACAGGGTAGCTCTGATTGGTAAATCTTACTGTACCATCATTTGTAAAATCACCTGAAACTACAACACGGTGCGTATTCTGATCATAATAATTGACGAATGGCGCCGTTCCTCCTGAAATACCTATTGGATTGGTTGTGGTGGTGGTATTTCCTGTACCTACAGTCATGGAAGAACCAGCATGAATATTTACATTTCCGTTTATTGTAAGGCGGCGTCTTGATGCATTACCGTCGTTAATCCGGTAAATACCATTCAAAATATTGAGGTTACCATTCAGTGTGATATTGCTGAGTTGAGTTGCAACCAGGGAGTTATTATTCAGGTTTATGACCAGATTATTATATGTAGTCTGTGCTGCAGGCAGGGTAAAGTTTACGCTGTTCCTGTATTCGGTTGTACCTCCTCCGGTATTTACAAACTCATTGGTGGTTGCGGCCGGAAAGTTCGTTGTATTCAGCTGAAGGGTACCCTCACCCCTGAGAGCGGCCAGCGTATTGGTAAACCGATAATCAGCCAGGTTAAGGATGCCGCCGCTATTTATGGATATATCAAGACTTGTGGCAGTAACATTACCTGTAAGATAAACAGTCCTGGATGACAGAATAATAACAATATCGCCATTGGCCGGAACCTGTGATCCCACCAGGGTGGTTCCTCCCGGATCTGTTGTCCAGGTATCAGTATTATTCCAGTCTCCGGATTGATAAGAATAAAGATTTGTTCCGTAAGTACATGTCTGTTCGCCAATTATGAACAAAGACAAAATGAGTAACTTAATTGGAAAGGAATAGTATCTGGTAATGGGCATACAAAAATTTTCTGGTCGCAGGTCCTTTTTTGGATATAAAAACGCTTAAAAAATTTTAAGGTTACATTAATTTGACTGATAATGATATATAGGCGATAAAAGCAGAAAACCGAATTTGGATGATAAATACTCCAAGTACTCTAAGTACTCTAAGTACTTTAGGCACTTTCATGACTTAACCCTGCAAATACCGTTTCAGCATAGGTACCAGCTCTTCCCTCCTGAGAGGTTTTGCAATGTAGTCATCAAATCCATGGTCCAGGAGTCTTTTTCGGTCCGTGTCATAAGCATAAGCCGTCACAGCGATAACTGCAAGACCGGGCCTGGTTTTCTTTATCCTTTGTGTAGCCTCCATACCATCCATAACAGGCATTTTAATATCCATCAAAACAAGATCCAGATCCGATCTGGCTTTACAAATGTCCACAGCCTGGAGGCCATTTTCCGCATGGACTAATATTAATCCGTAATCTGATAGCAATTCCCTGATCAGTAAATAGTTATTGTTTTCATCTTCCGCAATCAGAATGGTTTTCCCCGGAGGAGGACCCGTAAGAATAATTTCCGTAACAGGGGTCTCTGTCCTTTGGGTAATTCCGACAGGTTCATATGGAATGGTGAAATAAAATATGGAACCCTTGCCCGGTTCAGAATCAAGCCATATTTTCCCTCCCATTAGCTCCACATATGCCCTGGTAATGGATAAACCCAGACCCGTCCCCCCGTATTCCCTTGTAACCGTTGAATCAACCTGCCAGAAACGGTCGAAAATTTTATGATGCATCTCTTTCGGGATTCCGATACCGGTGTCTTCAATTACGAAATACAATTCATTTTTAATTCTCGAACAGCTGAATTCAACCTTGCCTTTTCTTGTGTATTTCAATGCGTTGCCAACCAGGTTTGTAAGGATCTGCATAAGCTTGACCCCGTCGGTCATTACAAGTGCAGCTGAATCGGGGATATCGGAATGATAGTTAATGGAAATATTCGGAAACAGGGATTTAATACAGAATTGTTCATATACGGCAAGCATAGCATGATTGATATCGGTTTCCTTTTTATTGACCTTTTCCTGTCCGGCTTCCAGGGTGGCTACACTAATAATATCCGTAATAATCGACAGCAATTGTTCGCTACTCAGATTAATAATGTCTGTAAATTCCTTTCTTTTTTCATCCGGAAGATTCGGCATGTTCAAAAACGAGGAAAATCCTACAATGGCATTCAGGGGAGTCCGGATTTCATGCGATACATTATGAAGAAAAGCGGTTTTTAGCCTGTCGTTTTCCTCAGCTTTTTCTTTGGCCGCTATCAGGTCCCGTTCCAGTTTCTTTTTGCTTGTAATATCATGGATGATCGAGTGCAAGCCTTTTTTTCCAAACACTTTGATGCAGCTGCTATACACTTCAACATCGCGGACGGAGCCGTCCTTTAACCTGTGCTGGAAATGAAATTGTATGCGTTTCTGCAGCCTGGCCTTTTCAAGCTCCCTGAAAACTTCCTTCTCAGGCAGGATATTGATCTGGGATATTTTCATTGACTTAAGCTCATCCCTGTCATACCCGTAATAGTGGCATGCAGCGGGATTCGCGTCAATTATGGATCCATCTATGGCATCGATCAGGAGCATCATGGCAATATTGTTCTCAAAAAGACTTCTATGCCGTTCTTCACTTGCAATGAGCGCTTCCTGTGTATGATTTTTCTCATGCCTGATCCTGGCTTGTTCAAGCACATTTAATACAGCCTGTCCGAGACGCTTGATAAACTCCTTAATCACATAATCCCATGCGCCTGACCGCATGCATTCCACGGCCACATCTTCATTAATTGAACCCGTTACAATAATGAAAGGTATATGCGGTATGTTTTCCTTTGCCAGTTTTAATGCCATGAGTCCGTCAAATCCTGGCATCGAATAATCCGACAGTATGATATCCGGTCTGAACTCCCTTATCGCCGTAAGATAGCCCTCTTCTGTCCATACTCTTCTAAAATCGCAGGACTTCAGGGTCTTTAGAATTTCTCGTTCAATCAGCTCGGCATCGCTGGAAGTGTCCTCTACTATCAGAACTTTGTGAACTGGCCTCATAGAAAGGTTTAACCTGTTTACGGTAATTTGCCCGGGTAAGTTAATTATAATTTATGATTTGATGATTTGAAGTAAAAGCAAGGACGGAAAAAAAAGGAAATTTGGCAATTTGACCCCATTGCGGTGGCAAAGTTATTAAAAACTGATGGTAAAACGTAGATTAAAGAGCCTGCCTGTAAGATAATTGGGAACTGCAAACATATTGGGCAACCCTTCCTGGTTGCTTACAGTGCGTATCCACTGGTATGAAGCCTGATTGTTGAATCCGAAAAGATTAAAAACCTCAAGGCTGAACCATGCGTCGCGGATAAAGGAACTTCTGGCTTTCCGCTGTCCGTAACGGTCAGTCACGATCGATTTGGAGATTCCGATGTCAATGCGTTTATAGGTGCGTAGTTGATAGTACTCCAGGGGCCTGTCATAATCCGGAGAGCTGTAAGGCAGCCTGCTCCCGTAATATACAGTGGTATAAACGCGGTAGGATGGATTGCTCGGAAAATAATCCTGAAAAAACAACCCGAAATTGACCAGTTGGTCCGTTGGTCTCGGATATGCTCCGAAAGCATCGTAATATCTGTCTTCCCTTGTTTTCAAAAATGAAAGGGTTACCCAGGATTCTGCATTTTGCACCAGGTCTCCGTGAAGCTTAAATTCAATCCCGGCAGCATAGCCCTTAGCCCGATATTTTGGCAGGTACTGAATATCCACATCATCAATCGTATAGGGGATCAAATTATCCAACTTCTTATAATAGAGTTCTCCCGTAAGCTTGAAAGGTCGCCCCCACATCCTGAAATCATAGTTGGATCCAAGAACATAATGAATTGATTTCTGAGCTTTTTTATTCACCTGAAAATTTCCTTCCGGGTCGACCATCTCTTTAAAAAAGGGCGGTTGGTGATACCATCCGATTGATGCGTGAAAAGAAAATCGTTTCTGCCATGAAGGTACCACAGTAATTCCTGCACGGGGACTTACCAGCAATTGTTTGTTTATGTTCCAGTAGTTTAGCCGGGCACCATAATTGATATATACCATGGATCCCACGATTGATCGTGTTGAAATATTATTGATATAACCTGTAAATCTGACCGAATTCAACTGATTCCGGGATATGGCCGAGTAGTTCAGCGTAAGTACCCGGTCTGAGAATGGCACAGAATAGCCGGCAGAATCTACCAGCGTCCATTCCCGCAAACGGTTGTCCAGCCTTTCAGATTGCAGGGTGACACCCCAGTTCAGGTTTTGCTGCGCTGTATGATATGTTCCTTTGTGGGTAAGGGTCAGAATATGAATATCTGCAAAATTCCGGGCATGGTTCAGCATCCCTCCGACTCCGAGATTGAGTATGCTGTCACCTGCCGTTTCTGATCCCACGGTATTATCCAGCAGGTCAATTCTGTACTGTCCGAGGATATCATAGGTTATGGCTTCTGAAGATGTATAACCTGTACCGATCAATTTCAGTGAAATTTTGGAGGAGGGTCTGAAATCCAGCGTAACAGCACCAAGCATGGTTGAAAATTTGTCCACTTCCTGACCCTCGTAAAAAATAGTAAAATTAAGGGCCTGCTGATATGTACCAAAGGCTGTTTCACGGGAATGGGGTATAACCTGGAATATGTTCCGCGAAACATTCCCCAGAAAACTGATCTCAAGTTTATCGTTCAGATCGTAAGTTAAAAATGTCTGTAGGTCAAAAAACCGGGGTTTATAGTCCCCTTCGGTCTGCAGCGTTTTAAGCAGGTATTGGTTTGCTTTGTAACGGATGCCTGTAATGTGTGTGAATCTGCGATCCCGCGATCGGCCTTCCAGAACGGCTGAACCACCCAGAAAACTGGCTGATGCACTTCCGGCATAGTGGTCAGGCCGCTTGTATTTAATATCCAATACCGACGACATTTTGTCCCCGTACCGGGCATCAAATCCCCCTGCTGCAAACTGAACAGATGATATCATGGATGAATTCAGGAAACTCAGGCCTTCCTGCTGGCCGGCCTTTATGGTCAGCGGCCGGTATATTTCAATATCATTGACATAAATAAGGTTCTCATCAAAATTGCCGCCCCTCACAGAGTACTGGGAACTCATTTCATTGCGCGAAGAAGCACCCAGGGTCGTGAGTATGGATTCAAAGTTTCCGGCAGGCAGGGGAAGGTGTTCTATTGATCTGAGATCAATTTGCTGCAGCGTTTCACCCCTGTCAAAAGGGCTTTCCACTACCACCTCACCGATTATTCTCGGGATTGGATTCAGCTGTATTAGGGGTGCAATGGTCTCACCTGAATGCAACATAAATCTGGATGTATCATTCCTGTATCCCAGAAATGAACAGACTATGATGATTTGCCTTTCCGGGGTAAGAGACAGCTGAAATATACCTTTTTCATCGGTGAGCACTGATTTGTTGCTTGTCAGTTCCCTGATAACAGCCCCGGCAAGCGGATCGTTGTTTTCATCTTTTACCGAACCCTGCACGATACCAACCTGTTGGGCCAATATCAGAGATGTGCTCTGTATGATCCAAAGCATCGCACAAAGGGCTGATTTAATCTTTAACATGCCTGAAATCCAAATCGTTGATTTCTCACTCCTCCTGATTTCGTTTATATTTAAAATCACCCCTTTTCAGGGCCTGAAAGAATTTTGCCCATGCAAAGGCATTAAACAATTGGTATGATGGGAATTGACCCTGAATGTATGTTTGCTGATATTGCTTTTCCATGATATACCTGAAATTCTGACGTGCGCTGGGTTCATGGTCCATAATGATCTGTGTGCGAATCAGTGCAATATTGCGGCGGGCTCTTTCCATATCATCCGTTGGCAATTTCAGATTAACGAATGCTTCCTTGAATTCTTCATATGTTTTCCAGGGATAAATCTGTGCTTCAGCAATAACAAGGGTGTCGATCTGCAGGTTTATTTCGATATTCAGAAATTTTGAATTCATGTTCTTCGGAATTATGATGTATTTCCGCTTGTAACCTACGGAGGAGATCAGAACAGAATCAGATTCCTCCACAACCAGGGAGAAATTGCCGTAAACATTGGTTATTGCTCCCCTGAAGCTTTCCATCACCAGGATATGCGCGAATGGCAAAGGTTGAAGCAATTCGTCCGTGACTTTACCAGTCAGTTGGATTAGCTTTTTGTCCTGTGCCGGTGATTCAAATGCCGGAAATGAGATCAGCACAAGCACAATTGCAAGCCACTTCAGGCTATGTTTATATACAATTGACATACAATGTTTGCCGGTCATGGGTGTCAAAAGTAAATAAAATTATTGTAAAGTGTCGGGGAAAGGTGGCCGTTAGTTGTGGGTTGCAGGTTGAAGAAAAATAGTTAATTTTATATATTCTAAATACACGGTAAAAAATGATTGCATATGTTCAGGGAAAAGGACATAGCTCAGCTGAAGGCTAAAGGCATTTCCCGGAAGGAGGCTGATCTTCAGCTCGAATACCTCAGAAAAGGATTCCCTTTTATTAAGCTGGCCAAGGCAGCCATCCTAAAACAGGGTATTAAAAAGCTTAGTGACAAACAGTTGAATGACTGCATCCGTAAATTTGATGAATCTGACGGAATATCACGGATAAAGTTTATTCCCGCTTCCGGAGCTGCAACACGTATGTTCAAAGCCTTGTTTGAATTTGACGAGTTGTTCAGGCAATCCAATTACGATGCCAGGATTCTGTCAAAAGAGGCCTACAAACACGTAAAAGAATGTTTCGACAGGATCAGTGACTTTGCTTTCTCCGGTCTTCTCGAGTCTGCTATGCATAAGAAAGGTCATGTGCTGAAGGATGTTTTGCAGAAAAGGGACTACCATAAAGTGCTGTCTGCCCTGCTGGGGATTGAAGGACTTAACTATGGTAACCTTCCCAAGGGACTGTTGGCTTTTCACCGTTATAATAACGAGGTAAGAACGGCTGTTGAGGAGCACCTGGTTGAAGGTTCCGGATATGCTGTGAATAAGGACAAGGGGGTAAAAATGCACCTTACGGTTTCACCGGAGCACAAAACCGCATTTGAAAATCTTTTAAGCAAGGTCAGGAAGAAATACGAAGATCAGTTTAAAGTATCATTTGATATCACCTATTCGATTCAGAAACCATCCACAGATACACTTGCCCTGGATGACAAAAATGAGCCATTCCGGGAATCTGACGGCTCTCTTCATTTCCGGCCGGGCGGACATGGTGCCTTGCTTGAAAATCTGAATGAAATGGAAACCGATATCGTATTCATTAAGAATATTGATAATGTTTGTCATGAACGGATCATTCAAAATTCGCTGACCTATAAAAAAGCCCTGGCAGGTTTATTACTGGATTACCAGGCAAAGATCTTCCAATATCTGCGCGATTTGGAGCAGAAGAAAGCTGCATCTCCGGAATTGATATCCCAGATTGCTGAATTCCTGGGTTCGGAATTGGGTATGGCTGTAGATTCAAAAATAATGGGGAAGAAACCTGCAGAGGCCGCTTCACACCTGTTTGAAAAACTGAATCGGCCGATCCGGGTTTGTGGTATGGTAAGGAACCTGGGTGAACCGGGAGGAGGGCCATTCTGGGTAAACGAAGCGGATGGCAGCAGATCACTCCAGATCGTGGAATCATCACAGGTCGATCACCATGATCCTGAGCAGGAAGCCTTGCTGCAAAGCGCAACCCATTTCAACCCGGTCGATCTTGTATGCGGCATCCGTGATTATAAAGGAAAGAAATTTAACCTGATGAACTACCGTGATCCCAATACCGGTTTTATCAGTAAGAAGTTCCGGAACGGTAAACCCTTAAAGGCGTTGGAATTGCCGGGTCTCTGGAATGGTTCCATGGCTTTCTGGAACACGGTATTTGTTGAAGTGCCGGGTTCCACCTTCATGCCCGTTAAAACCATGCACGATTTACTCCGTCCGGAGCATCAACAAAATTAGCATGGTAATAGCAGTTAACGCCCGACTGTTGCTCCGGGACAAGCTCGAGGGTATTGGAAGATTCACAAATGAAACGCTGAAAATCATTACACAGGATCATCCTGAACACTCCTTTATATTTATTTTTGACCGACCTTATTCACCGGAATTCATATTTGCAGAAAATGTAACACCGGTAGTTTGTTTTCCTCAAGCCCGGCATCCTTTACTCTGGTACCTGTTTTTCGAATGGTCAGTTCCTCATATCCTGAAAAAATACAAAGCTGACCTTTTTCTTTCCTGTGATGGTTGGATCTCACTCCGCACCAAAGTGAAGTGCCTGCCGGTGATTCATGATCTTAATTTTTTCCATTTTCCGGAATTTATACCCTGGCTTGTAAGAAAGTATTACTATTACTTTTTCCCGCTTTTTGTTAGGAAATCCTGCCGTATTGCCACTGTTTCCGGGTTCAGCCGGAATGATATTGCTACAATGTTTAAATATGACCTTAATAAAATTGATGTTGTTTATAACGGTGCCAATGATAGTTTCAGACCCATTTCTGAATCAGGGCAGGTTCAGACCCGGGATAGATTTTCCGGCGGGTGTCCCTATTTTCTTTTTATTGGGCTGATCCATCCGAGAAAAAACCTGGCAAATCTCATAACAGCATTTGAAGGATTCAAGCAGGCAGCCGGATCCAATATGAAACTGATGGTGGTGGGATCGAAAAAATGGTGGACGCCGGACATGCAGCAGGCCCTGGATGCCTCAAATTTTAAGGAAGATATTGTATTCACGGGCCGGCTTACAGATGCCGATCTGACAAAAATAACCGCGTCTGCCATGGCGCTTGTGTATGCCTCTTATTTTGAAGGTTTCGGGATACCGGTCCTGGAGGCTATGTATTGCGATGTGCCGGTAATAGCTTCGGCTGTTACATCACTGTCTGAAGTGGGCGGGGATGCAGTTTTGTATGTTGATCCCGCTTCCGCGAATTCGATCCGGGATGCCATGCTCTCTCTTTTCTCCGATATCGGGTTGAGGAAAAACCTTATTGCAAAAGCCCGCGTTCAACGCGAAAAATTTACCTGGATAAAAACCGCCGGCCTTCTCTGGGAGAGTATTTTGAAATGTGTTTAAAATAAAAATTGCTGCAAGTGATACGTTATTAAAACTTCAACTACAGCAATTTCCGAAACAGGCTGAATGATAAGAGAAAGATCGCTTACCAGCGTTTGTTTCCACCTCTTTCACGGTCTCTGTAGCCGCCGCCGTTTTCCTTTCCCCTGGTTTCTGTTTTAGGCCTTGCCACAGAAACTGTGATCACTTTTCCGTCATATTCTGCTTTATCCAGTTCTTCAATCGCCTTTTTGGCATCTGAATCGCTGTTCATTTCTACAAATCCGAAACCTCTTGATTTTCCGGTATATTTATCGGTAATAACCCGTGCGGAGGAAATTTCACCATATTCCTCAAACAATTGTTTTAAGTCTTCATCATTGACTCTAAAACTCAAATTGGAAATAAAAATATTCATAGTTGATATTATTTATTAAAAGATTAATAAGCTGAGTTTTAGGATAGATTCAATGAAAAGAATGATCAGAAGAATCAAAACTATTAATTGAGGGTCTGCTAAACTCAAATTTGATGCAAATGTAAAATAAAATATGGAATACCCTTCATACTTCCTTTTTTGGGGTATTCCTTTTCATAATGAGCCCCGATGATACCGTGATTAAAAAATATCCGATCAATTTACTAATTTTGCATTTTATTTTTCAGGTAAGCTGGGAAATATGCTGAACTGAAATAAAGTCAGAAACCATGCCATTAAATATAGCAGATAAACTTCCTGCCATAGAGATCCTGCAACAGGAAAACATTTTCGTGATGACGAATACGGAGGCCATTCACCAGGATATCCGGCCTCTCCGAATTGTGATCCTTAACCTGATGCCGGTTAAAATAACCACTGAAACACATATTTTACGGTTGTTGTCCAATACCCCGCTCCAGGTGGAAGTAACTTTGCTGAATACATCCGGACATACCTCCAGGAATACCTCCATTGATCATCTTAAAACATTTTACAAGACATTCAGGCAGATCAGAAATCATAAATTCGATGGAATGATCATAACCGGGGCACCCATTGAACACCTTGAATTTGAGGAGGTGGATTATTGGAATGAATTGAAGGATATTATGGACTGGGTTAAGCATAGCGTCACCTCTACCATGTTCATATGCTGGGGTGCGCAGGCCGGATTGTACCATTATTATAACATACCCAAGTATCCGCTGCAGAAAAAAATGTTTGGCATTTTCACACACCAGATCAGCGATCCTAAAATTCCTCTTGTAAGGGGTTTTGATGAAGAGTTTCAGGCTCCGCATTCGCGGCATACCGAAATAAGAAAAAATGACATTGAAAAGGTCGATAAGCTCAAGCTTGTTTCAGAATCGCCCCAGGCCGGGGTATATATCGTGATGTCAAATGAAGGACGCCAGATTTTTGTTACAGGGCATTCGGAATATGACCCCACAACCTTAAGAGATGAATATGAACGTGATTTGAAAAAGGGTCTGCCTATTGAGCTTCCTGTGAATTATTTTCCGGAAAATGATTCATCCAGGCCGCCAAAAGTGCAATGGAAAAGCCATGCCAACCTGCTGTACTACAACTGGCTGAATTATTACGTTTACCAGGCAACTCCGTTTGATATCAATAAAATTACCTGAGGGATCTCTTTCGGATCAGTTCCCTGCAGTAATCAATCAGGTCGTGGTCGAGTTCGTTCCAGGGCATAGGTTTCCGCGCCTGGAGATCCGAAAGATGCACCTTATGGGAGACAGGTTTATCATTGGAAAGGCCGGTTTCAGTACCATAATACAGAATAGGCGGCTGTGCCAATGAGAACTGCAGTTCTAGCGCCAGTTTGAGCTTATTCCTGTCCTGGCCCGCATCAAACAGGAAGCGGTTCATGTCGTGGTTCTCAATAAAGGTCGGCAGGAAATAGTTGGGAGGCGATTTTCTGAAATGCCTGTACATCGTATTTCTCACATTGTCCATATGGTTCTCGGGTTTATCCTTCCATGCTATCTGCCCGGTAATGACATGCCGGAATAAGAAATCAAGTGAACCATCCAGTTCTCTATATTCAAGTTCTATGTCCCATGGATTCCAATTATAAAGCCACCGAAGGTATTTATTTCTGACACGTAGGGTTTTCAGCATTGTGAACTCAACGCTTTCCAGCCAGGCTTCCCCGATAAGAGCGGCTTCAGGATCAACCGATTTCACTTCCCGTGCGAAAATTTTCCAAAAATGATGTGAGGGTCCAATGGAATGATCAAGCCGGAACCCGTTTATTCCAATGGATATCCAATGTTTTGCGGCATCGATGACATGGTTCCGCGCTTCGGCATGTTCCAGGTTGATTTTGGGAAGATCCGCGAAATGTAAAAAACACAGGTATTCGTTACTGAAGCGACTGAAATAGAACCATCTGCGGTAAGGACTTTTCTTATCCCAGAATGCTTTTTCGAATATCGGATGTTCCCGGGAACAATGATTGGGTACAAAATCGAGGATAATCCGCATATTGATCTCATGCGCCCGTCTGATCAGGTCTTTAAGATCCTCTTCAGTTCCGAATCTTTCATCTGTCGAATAAAAGTCGATAATATTGTACCCGTGATAAGCGGTGGTTTTATATACGGGTGAAAGCCAAATGGTGTTTATGCCCAGATCGGCAAGGTAAGGGAGCTTGTCCGCAATGCCCCGAAGATTACCGCCAAGGAATTGCTCCTTATTCCAATCCCGGGAGGCATCATATCCCGCAAAACGGTCTACCAGTATATGATAGCCGATCGAATCTCTAAACCACATAATTTCGTGAAGGAGTACTTAAAGTACTTAGAGTACTTAGCGTACTTAGAGTACTTAGAGTACTTAGAGTACTTAGAGTACTTAAAAAAAGAAACAGGCACTCCAGGCACTCTAAGTACTTTACATACTCTAAGTACTCTTTACTCCCCTGATCCATTCCCTGACATTGACAAATGCTTCAATCCAGGGTGAAATTTCATCCGTGTGCCGATGATCAGGATAATTTGCCCAATTCCATGGAAATATCGCCCGTTCAATATGGGGCATTACGGCGAGATGTCTGCCGTCGTCTGAACAAAGGCCGGCAATGCTGTAATCAGAACCATTTGGATTCCCCGGGTATTCGGAATAGGCGAATTTCATGCTTACATTGTACTTTTCTTCGTCATAAGGCAAGGCAAACCTGCCTTCTCCATGGGCTACCCAAATACCAAGCCTGCTCCCGGCCAAAGAGGAAAGCATAACAGATTTATTGCCGGGTATTTCGACATTCAGGAAAGCTGATTCAAATTTTTCGGAGGTGTTATGCTTCATGCGTGGTTTGATCTTATGCCCGGGATTGATGAGGCCGAGCTCCAACATCAGCTGGCACCCGTTGCAGACGCCGAGACTTAATGTATCCTTCCGTTCATAGAAGCGAAGCAACGTGTTCCTGGCTTTTTCATTGTACAGGAATGCACCTGCCCAGCCTTTAGCACTGCCCAATACATCGGAATTTGAAAAACCACCAACAAATACAATAAAATTGATGTCGTCAAGGGTTTCCCGTCCCGTAATGAGGTCAGTCATATGCACATCCTTAACATCGAGACCCGAAAGATGCATCAGGTATGCCATTTCACGGTCACCGTTCACTCCTTTCTCGCGAATGATGGCAGATTTAATTCCGGATGGAGCCATTCGCCTTGGATTAATCCCGTATTGTTTCATTGTCCCAGTGAAACTGCGGTTAAAAATATAATGAAGCGGCTGCTTTTTATAATTGATAAATCGTGTCTCCGCCAATACAGGTCCGCATTGATTCCGGTCCAGCAAATAGGATGTTTTGTACCATTTATCCCTGAGTTCATGAACATCGAACTTCCAGGTTTTATCCGCATTCCTGATAAAAAGGGAGGGTGCCGGTACAAAATGACCAATTTGTGCGAATCTGATTTGATTTTCAGACAGATAACCGATTGCCCCGCTTTCCTTTTCCACCTGCAGCACCACGGCCGGATTTTCGCTGTACAGGGTCCTGATTATGTCGCTTTCATCCAGGGGTCTCAAATCAATATTCATCCCTGCTTTGATTTTGGGGAAGCACATTTCAAGCAGGGTAACCATCAGTCCGCCGGCAGATACATCGTGTCCGGCCAAAATAAGGTTGCTGTTTACCAGGTACTGGATGGCTCCGAATACCCGGACAAAATATTCCGGATCCTTTACGGTGGGGGCATCATTGCCGATTGCGCATATGGACTGAGCCAAGCTACTGCCGCCCAGCTTAAATGAATCGGATGAAAGATCAATATACAAAAGCACGGCATCTTCACTTTCGCGGATAACAGGTTCCACAGTTTTCCTAAAGTCGGTTACCTCTGCTGCTGCAGAAATAATAACAGTTCCCGGAGAAATAACCTCAGAACCGTCTTTGTATTTTTGGGTCATGGAAAGGGAATCCTTTCCGGTCGGAATATTCAAACCAAGGGCTATGGCAAAATCACTGGCTGCATTCACGGCGGAATAAAGCCTGGCATCCTCACCGGGAATCCTGCAAGGCCACATCCAGTTTGCACTCAGTGATATACCACGGATACCATCCTTTACGGGCGCCCAGATCATATTTGTCAGGGCTTCGGAAATTGAAAGAACAGAGCCTTTTGCAGGGTCAACCATTCCTGCTGCCGGAGCGTGTCCGATTGATGTTGCAATACCTTTGAAATCAGAATAATCCAGGGCTGAAATTCCCAGGTTGTTCAGCGGCAGCTGAATGGTACCACAGGTCTGCTGCTTTGCCACCAGTCCTGTAACGGAACGGTCTACTTTATTGGTCAGCCAGTCCTTGCAGGCAACTAATTCCAACTGCAGCAAATCCTCAAGGTATTTTCCGGGTTCCATATCGTATATCGGTTCCGGAAATTGCGCCGGCATGCTTTTATCTCTCATGATCGTTTTTGGCGGATTGCCAAAAAAATCATCAAGAGTAAGATCGATCGGATTCACTCCGTTGTCACTACGAAATGTAAATCGGCTGTCGCCCGTCGTTTCCCCGACAACATACATAGGAGCCCGTTCCCGGTCGGAAATTCTTTTCAGCAGGGCGGTATCTTCTTCTTTCATAATGATTCCCATCCTTTCCTGGGATTCATTCCCGATAATTTCCCTTGCCGACAGAGTTGGGTCTCCAATCGGTAACGCACCAATATCGATAACCCCTCCTGAAGTTTCAACCAGTTCCGAAAAACAATTTAAATGTCCCCCCGCACCGTGATCATGGATTGATATAACGGGGTTCTTATCTGCCTCCGCCATGGCGCGTATAGCATTGCATACCCGTTTTTGCATTTCAGGATTCGAACGCTGTACGGCATTCAGTTCAATAGCATTTCCGTATTCACCGGTTGCCACCGATGAAACGGCTCCTCCCCCCATACCAATCCTGTAATTATCACCTCCCAGCAAAACTATTTTATCACCTTTGCCCGGTGCATCCTTATGGCTGTATTTCCTGTTTGTAAAACCTACGCCGCCGGCCAGCATGATAACTTTATCATAAGCCCAGAATTTTCCATCATCCTGGTATTCGAAGGTAAACAAGCTGCCACATATGAGTGGCTGTCCAAATTTGTTTCCAAAATCACTCGCTCCGTTTGATGCTTTGATCAGAATTTGCTCAGGCGTTTGATAAAGCCATTTCCGGGCCTGTGGTTTTTTCCACTTTCGGCCATCCTGCAGCCTTGGGTATGATGTCATGTAAACGGCAGTTCCTGCCAGCGGAAAAGCACCCTTGCCACCGGCAATACGGTCGCGTATTTCACCTCCGGAACCCGTAGCCGCCCCGTTAAAAGGTTCTACAGTCGTCGGAAAATTATGTGTTTCCGCTTTAAGCGAAATAACCGTTTGTATGGGACGGAGTCTGAAGTAATCAGCTTTGTCATGGGTTGCCGGTGAAAACAGGAATACATCGGGCCCTTCCAAAAAGGCACAATTATCCTTGTATGCTGATACTACCCTATTGGGATTTGTTTTTGTAGTGAGTTTGATGAGTTGAAAAAGGGATAATTCCTTGGCAATGCCATCTATTACAAAAGTGCCGTTGAAGATCTTATGACGGCAATGCTCAGAATTTACCTGCGAAAAACCGAATATTTCACTGTCTGTGAGGTTCCGTCCTAACCGGGAGGACAAAGAATTGAGATAGGTCACTTCTTCAGGGCTCAGGGCAAGACCTTCCTTCTGGCTGTACTCGCTGATATTATGAACATAACTGATCTTGTCAGGAGTCCTGTTTATCCTGAAGATTTCCTGGTCAAGTCCTTCATAGGTTGCCTGAAGCATGGGATCGTACCGGCCCTGAACCTGACCGGCATTAATAAACATTTCAATCCGGCTGATTCCCTTGATCCCCATATTCTGGGTTATCTCAACCGCATTTGTGCTCCAGGGTGTTATCATTTCCCTTCGCGGACCTATATACCTTCCATGAATGGTCGGCCTGTCAACCAGACTTGCCTGATCGAATAACCAGCTTAGCTTTTTTATTGTCCGGTCATCAGCATGCCCGGCAATGCTGACTGCAAATACCAGCTGATCCTGTGTTTCAAAAAAAATTAACATTCCATTTATGAGATTTCAGCGGCAAAGTTAACAAAAATTGACATGCCGGCCCGGCTTTAACAGAGCCACTTTCAGAAAACAATGAGCTTATCCACCTTCGTCTTTCGGAGATATTGCCTTATAATATGCTGAACTTCACGATTATCAGGGAAGTCCTGTATGCACTCATGAATGATCTGTTCGTCGCTTTCCGCATACAACGATGAAAAATAACCGAATCCTAAATATTTGCCATTCTCAATTTTCACAACACCCTTTTCATCATTGTTTCTGCCGGAATCGACAATAAGCAGATTCTGAAGGCCATAATAGTATTTTTCCAGCACCCTTTCAGCCCTTGCATTATATGAAACCGGTGATTCCAGGCCGACACATGCACCTTTGCAGGCTCCTATTTCATAATGGAAGCAATGACCAACAGAAGGATAAACTCCGCATAGCTTCTGACACAATCCATATTTGTTCAGCATTGAATTCAAGAATTCCAGGGCTTCCGCTTTTGTTGTAAAGCACACTTTCGGAAGATTTTCCTGTTCCGGTGTTTTTTCCAGGGAGAAACAAATGTAACCTTTATTGTCGGTATGGGTGTACAAGCCATACCGGAACAATGATCTGCGCTGAGCTTTGTTGTATAGGGGTTTGAATTTTTTTATTTCAAAAGACTCTTTGAGAAGAGCAATCAATTCGTTTCCTGTAATTTCATAGCTGATATCGGCAATCCGGGAACGCATTTGGATTGCTTTTCCCGTAGAGTTGTTTGCAAAGTGAGATAATACCCGGTTTTTGATGTTCCGGCTTTTTCCGATATAGATAATTTCCAGGTCGGCATTGTAGAAATAATACACACCCGGCTCCTCAGGCAATTTTTTGAACAGTTCAACATCAAGCGCAGGATGCAAATCCCTGGGAATTCCCGCGGATGCTGTGATATAGGTTGTATTTAATCCGGATTCGGTCCGCAAAAGAATATCAAATAGCCTGGCAGTTGCCGTTGCATCGCCAAGTGCCCTGTGACGGCCGTTCACAGGTATCTGAAGCGTATCGCATAACCTGCCCAGACTGTAAGATGTGTGACCGGGGATCAGTTTACGGCTTAACCTCACTGTGCAAAGCTGTTCACGTTTGAATTCGAAACCCAGACGCTTGAATTCACTGCGGATAAAGCCATAATCAAAAGCTACATTGTGGGCGACAAAAATGCTATTTTCGGTTAGTTCAACGAGTTTGCGGGCTATTTCATAAAATCTGGGGGCGCCGGCAACCATTTCATTTGTGATCCCTGTCAGAGCACTGATATAATGGGGTATGCTACATTCGGGATTGATCAGGGTGGAATATTCATCTACAACCTTGTTTCCGTCGTGCATCAGGACAGCAATTTCCGTAATCTTGTCTATTCGGGGATTTCCACCTGTCGTTTCGATGTCAATTATGGAGTACATAAGACTCCAAAAATAAAATGAATTCAAAAAAAAACCCCGGAGATTTTCCCCGGGTTATTAACAATTTGATCTACCCAGCTTCAGATTGTAATTCGCAAATCCCAATCGTAATTCGTTAATCGTTAATCGTAAATTCTATCGTATTTCAGTAACATTTTATTCCCGGCTTTACACTCATCCGTTTCAATTTCAATCCCGTCTGACCCGGAACCTTATCAGGAATAAGGGGCCGTGGTCCTATCAGGGACATTTCACCCCTCATAACATTTACCAGTTGGGGAATTTCATCCAGTCCCGTTTTCTTCAGAAACCGTCCCACCGAAGTTAACCTTGGATCATTTCTTATTTTAAAGGAAGGACCATCCCCTTCATTGAATTCCATCAGGGCCGCCTTAAGCTTTTCGGCATCGATTACCATAGTTCTGAATTTATATACATAAAACATTCTCCCGCGGAAGCCCAGCCTTTGTTGTTTGAATATGGCCGGACCATGTGAAGTTGAGGTAATCAGAAATGCCATAAATATCAGGAAAGGAGATAATATAAGTAATGCCATGCCTGCAGTAATCATTTCAACCGCCGTTTTGACTGTGTAAGCAATCCGGTTCCGGGATCCGGCTTCAAATGTATTGAAAGGCAAGTTTCCGATATAGGTGCAGGAGGCTGGCAATAGTCCGGTTTTATCAACAACAGGAACAGCCAGGAGCGCGATCCCGAATTGTAGGCTGATGTCCAGCAGATTAGAAAGATATCCGTCGGGCAGATTGGAAATGCAGCACACAATTTCATCCACGATATTATATCGCAGGAGACTCCTTATATTGGCATTTATAGAATATATCCCTGAACGGTTATTAAATTGTGCTTTGATTGAGGGTGAATCAGTAAGTATATACAGGACCTGGTAACCCCACTCCCTGTGATAGTTTATCTTTTCAAGCATTCCCAGGCTGTTATCATCCACAATGAGCATGATCCTGTGCAAATTCAGGCCGGCTTCATCCCGGGTCCCGGGTTTTTTTGCCGGTTTATGAATGTTTTCAGTGCTGACCATAATTACCTATTATAATTATGATACTGAGCTGATTTTAAAATGTTTGATAATTATTACGAGAATTTCTCCTGTTGTGACGAATTTCAGGAAAGTGGTTGTGAATGATAAAAGTAAGTTAGCATATCAAGGATCAAAAAATATTGTTAAGTTTGCTTTGTTTTTCGAAAAGGTCCAAACCTGACCTGACCCATATATTTAATAAAGCACTTCGGAAAAATGACCCAATTGAATACTGTTATTTGACCTAATATCGATAAAATCAACACTAGAACCCTATTAAAGATATGGCGGAATTTTTTATGAGAAAAAACGAGTCTTTGGAAGAAATGGTAACCCGAAGAAACAAGAGGTTGAAAGGTCTTTTTTCCAGATTTGGCATTAATGTCCGGCTGGTTGGCGATGATAATAAACCAGCTGTCATTAAGGATGAACAGATTGTATTATCATGCTATGTAAAGAATTTTGATCTGCATTTTACCAAAGAACCATTTAGTGATGAAATCGTCAAAACTGTAAAACTTAAACAGGAACCCGAAATTACCAAATTTGAATTGCTCGAGGTTCTTGAGCTTTGTGCTCACCGACCTGTTTTTAAAGTTAAGCTGGAATCAAGTGATCTATATCTTGTGGGGTACAATTACCTGAATTCAGAAGATGCCGTAGGCCGGTATCCTGTATTTGCAAAACATAAACCCAAGGTTTATTTCGATTATGAATATGCGCAAAGCGTGGCCGAAAATTTAAAAACCGATGGTTATAACGTGGTAATAGAATAAACCCGGTTTATAATATACCTGACCTGCATCATGTGATGCAGGTTTTTTTTTGTATATTGAACCTGTTCTTTAAGCTCAAATTCATTTCATGCCTGAAAAATCGAAATTGGTACAAAAGCAATTTCTTGAATTCATATACAATCAATTAATTGATGCCTTTGTTTATTTTGAAACACCCAAAGCAATTAATTGGCTTAAAATTTCCTCCCCTGAGAACAAGATCAAAAAACTCGCCGCAGGTTTTGTGATCAGGGATATGAATGAGGCTCTGATCAAGCAGTACGGAGGAAGCAGGGAGACTATATCGGGCCTTACCCTTCATTCATTCTTTGGAAAGAAATTCTGGAACAATGAGGAATCCTGGACCAACCTGATCCATAATGAATCTGTATTTTCAGAATTATGCCTGGATATATCAGATGGAACAGAACTTTGGGTTGAAGGCTATTACCAGTTTGTCAAAAATGATGCCGGGCGAACAATCGGAATTCTGGGAATGCAAAGGGATATTACACGGCGCACAGCACTGGAAGATTTAAAAAAAGCCAAGATCGCGGCTGAGGAGGCAAACCAGGCAAAAAGTGAATTTCTAGCCAACATCAGCCATGAAATCAGAACCCCCCTGAATTCAGTACTGGGATTTACTGAATTGCTGGAAAGATTAACCCAGGATCCGATCCAGATAAAATATTTAAACAGCATCAAAGCCAGCGGAAAAAACCTGATGATGCTTATTAATGATCTGCTTGACCTTTCAAAGATCGAGGCAGGTAAAATGACGCTTCATTTCGAATTTTTCGATATGAGGCGATTGCTGGATGAAATCAGGAACATCTTTTCATTGCGGGTGGTTATCAAGGGTATTGAATATAGCGATACTCTGGATGGAAATTTTCCGGCTGAGATAAAATTTGATGAAGTTCGTCTCAGGCAGATCCTGATCAATCTTATAGGGAATTCCGTAAAATTCACCCATGAAGGTGAAATCAGAATTGATATCAGGGCACATCCGAAAAAGGAAAAATCAAAGCCAAAAGAAATGAGGCTGGAAATAGATGTTCTGGACACTGGAATCGGCATTCCTGAAGATTCTTTCAGGCTTATTTTTGAATCCTTCCGGCAACATTCACAGCTAAATTCCAGGAAATACGGAGGAACCGGCCTGGGCCTGGCCATAACAAAGCGACTTGTTGAAGCCATGAACGGAACCATCAGTCTTGAAAGTACGATAGGGAAGGGCACAAAATTCAGCCTATCCTTTCCCGGCATTGAATACAATGAAATTCCTCCGGATACTTACGCTTCCCGTCTTTTGCACCATGACCTTCATATAAAAAGAGATTCAGCGCCGGGTGTGGAACAGAAAGAAAAAAATGATGAATTCATGATCAATGAAATGTTCGGGAGAAGCAGCATAAAAAACTCGGATTACCAGATCGTATTGAAAAAATTTAATCAGGATCTGACAGATCAGTGGAAACTGTTTGAAACCCGACAACCATTGAAGGATATTCAGTTTTTTGCACAGGAAATAGTTAACTTGGGCACGAATTTCAATTTGGGCTTCATTCAAGAGTACGGGGAACAATTGCTTACTACAATTGAAAACTTTGACATTGAGGAAATGCGGCTGAAACTTGACTATTTCCCGGATCTGGTGAAACATCTGAAAAAAATTGGTCATGAAACCTGATGAGCAAAGCATACTTATCGTTGATGACGTTCCAAAGAACATTCAATTATTAGGAAGTATCCTGAAGGAGGAAAATTACGAACTGGAATTTGCGACCAGCGGGAAGGACGCTCTTGAATGGCTTGATACAAAATCTTTTGATCTGGTATTGCTTGATATCATGATGCCGGAAATGGATGGATTTGAAGTTTGCCGGAGAATTAAAGAGAATCCCAAGACAAAAGAAGTATCTGTTATATTTCTCACCGCGAAGGCTGATTTCCAAAGTATTATACAGGGATTTGAAATCGGAGCGTCTGATTATATTACCAAGCCTTATAACCGGAAAGAATTGCTGATGAGGGTAAAGACACATCTTACAATTCAGTTGCAGCGAAAGCAACTTGAATTAAGCACTGTGTTTGAAAAGAAAATATTCTCCATTATCGGTCACGACCTTCGGAGTCCGATCGGAAATATCAGAACATATATAGATGCTTTCCTGCTGGTACATGACGAGATGGATGAAAGTACCATTTTATTGCTCAAAGACCTGTACCTGCTTTCCGATAATGCCTTTAACCTTCTTGAAAATCTGATGAACTGGGCTAAAAGCCAATCGGGCGGGATTGTATGCCGGCCACAGAAAGAGAGTATCCCGGCTTTGATCAAATCGATCCTGACTTTGTTTGTCATGCAGGCGGACAGTAAGAATATCAGGCTGGAATTTACCGGAAAGGAAGATGTTTTTGGTTTTTTTGATCCCGAACTCATTGCAGTTGTAATCCGGAACCTGGTATCCAATGCGCTGAAATTCACGCCGCACGGAGGAGAAGTTGCCCTCAGCACAGAGGTTTCCGAAGATAAAAAAAGTACTCCCATGGCCGTTATTACTATTGCAGATACCGGCACAGGCATGTCCCCTGAAATTGTTTACAATCTGATGAACAAGAACATACATTTTACAACATACGGAACTGATAACGAAAAAGGATCAGGTCTGGGATTTCAATTGTGCAAGGAATTTATAGCCATGAACAAGGGCCAAATCGCTATAGAAAGCACTGCCGGTGCAGGCAGCAGGTTTATGATCAGTCTACCGGTTTCCTGATGCATATTCATTGCGGACAAAATAAATTTGGAATAACCCATGGAGTAATTTTACCGAATACCTGAAGCCGATGGAAACATTATTAAAACAAATCGTTATAGCCGAAAAACAATTCCTGATTGCAAGATCGTTGGCGGAATTGGCTGAAAAAAGACTGCATTTGACCGTAAGAGAGATTGTTAATTCAAGGAGTGATCTTGAAAGAATTCTGGCTTCAGAACCTTTTTCGCTTCTGATTATTGATCTTTTTCAGTTTAATTATATCCGGATAGCCGATCTGAAAAAAACACTTTCATTTAACCCTGCAATCGCCGTAATGGTTTTAACCAATACACTGACCCGTGAAGAATTGACTGTTCTTAATTCCGCCGGAATCAGGAATATCCTATTGAAATCGGCGGGAGAAGAAGAATTGATCATAGCAATCGAGTATAGTCTGCAGGGTAAGAAATATTACGGGCAGGAGGTAATGGAAATATTAATGGAAAGTAATGAAGCGAAGAAGACAACACATGACAATATCACATTAACCGGTGCTGAAATTGAGATTGTAAAACTGATAGCTGAAGGAAGGACTACCAAGGAAATTGCCTCCAGGAAAAATGTCAGTTTTCATACCATCATGACCCACCGGAAGAACATATTCCGCAAAGTAAAGGTCAATAATGCCTCCGAACTGGTAATGTATGCCATCAGATCGGGTATCATTGACATCATTGAATATCAGATTTGACGTACCACAAAAAGGGTATGTAAAATACCGCAAAAGAGGGATTTCAGGTAACATGCCGGATTACGATATTTGCAATAAATTAAAATATTGAAAATGAACATGAATCATCGTTTCAGCCAGGTTAACTCCGGCTTTTGACCTTGATCTGAATTTTATTAAATCCTAAATCTTAAATCATATGTCTTTAGAAAATCTGCACTTTGAATCGCTGCAATTGCATGCGGGACAGGAACCCGATCCGACTACCAAAGCACGGGCAGTACCCATTTACCAGACAACATCGTATGTTTTTAATGATTCGGAACATGCTGCAAGGCTATTTGGCCTCAGGGAATTCGGGAATATTTATACCCGTATCATGAATCCGACAACGGATATATTTGAAAAGAGAATGGCTGCGCTTGAGGGAGGTGTCGCAGCCCTGGCAACTTCATCAGGCCAGGCTTCCCAGTTCATCGCCCTTTCCAATATCATGCAGACAGGGGATAACCTGGTTTCGACCTCTTATCTCTATGGTGGCACATACAATCAGTTTAAGGTGCAGTTCAAACGCCTGGGGATGGAAGTAAAATTTGTGGAAGGCGATAATGCGGCAGATTTTGACAGGATGATCGATGATAAAACCAAGGGAATTTACCTGGAAACGATCGGGAATCCCCGGTTCAACATTCCGGATTTTGAGTCCATTTCCGCAGTGGCGAAAAAGCACGGGATCCCGCTGATCGTTGACAATACTTTCGGAACCGCAGGTTATCTATGCCGACCCATTGAACATGGAGCAAATGTTGTGGTGGAATCGGCAACAAAGTGGATAGGCGGACACGGCAACAGCATTGGCGGGGTTATTATTGATGGTGGCAATTTTGACTGGGGGAATGGCAAGTTTCCCCAATTCACTGAACCTTCAGAAGGATATCACGGTTTGAAATTCTGGGATGTTTTCGGACCATCAGGTCCTTTTGGCAATATTGCATTCATTATCAGGGCCAGGGTGGAAGGATTGCGCGATTATGGCTCCTCTCTAAGCCCCTTTAATTCCTTTCTATTTTTACAGGGACTGGAAACACTGTCGCTCAGGGTTCAGCGCCATGTTGAGAATGCCCTTGAACTGGCCAAATGGTTGAAACAGCATCCCAAAGTAAGCAGCGTTGATTATCCGGGTTTGCCGGATAGCCCGTACTATGCCCTGGGCAAAAAGTATCTTAAGCATGGATTCGGCGGTGTATTAGCATTTACCGTGAAAGGAGGGAGGGAAGCTGCAGATAAGCTTGTGAACAATGTCATGATGATCAGCCATCTTGCCAATGTGGGAGACGCTAAATCCCTCATTATTCATCCGGCGTCCACCACCCATGAACAGTTAAGCGAGGAGGAGCAGAGGAAATCAGGCGTTGTGGCCGGATCCTTGCGGATTTCCGCCGGCATTGAACATATTGATGATATTAAGCGCGACCTGGAGCAGGCATTTCAATCCCTGTAATTTTTAACATTTTCCCGGATTGTTTTGAAGAAAATTAATGCATATTGCAGGCCTTACCCTGCAATATGCATTTTTCTGTTAATTGAGAATTGAGAAAGTCGATAAGGTTGCTGCAAGTATGACCGCAGCAAATTCTAAAAACTTCAGACGATTTAGCAGTTGCCGTTTACCCTTAAAACGGGGTGTAAATGATGTAACTCTTTTGGAAAGTTATGTAAGACATTCATCTGTGAATGACTTTACTTTTACCGAGTAAAAATTTACTAATAAAAAAAATACTTAAAATCATGAAAAATAAATTTTTGTATTCGTTAATCCTCGTTACAGGATTATTGTTTGCAGGTTCAGCAGGTTATAGCGTATATGGACAGACACCGCAGGATAAACCGAGTAGCCTTACAGATCAGAAATATACCTGTTCGGTTCATTCAGAGGTAAGTCAGGATCAGCCGGGTACATGCTCCAAATGTGGCAGGACTCTGGTTATGGCACAGGACAAACCAAAAAGTACTACGCCATCGACAAAGGATACAAGCCAAACCAAAAAACGTGATGCTACCTATCCTACCATGCGTGATACATCTTCACAGGAACAAAAAGTGAGGTAATTAATATCAAATTTCAGATAAATTAATTGGGGTTAATCTCAAATATTTATACGATCCGGGCAATGACAATTGTCCGGATCTTATTTTTATACAGCCGGATGTGAATTTATCATGGTTTATTATAATTTTCGGTGATTATTTTGTCATCGGATTATTATAAGTGAATTTTACAACCATTAACTACTCTGATTATGAAAATCATTCCGGTTATTTTTGCAGCATTTACTCTTTTCCTAACAGCCTGCAACAAAAACTCAATGTCAGAAAATCCATTTCTTGCGGAATTCAGGACTCCCTTTGGTGTTCCTCCCTTTGATAAGATTGACACCACTGATTACTTTCCTGCCTTTCTCGAAGGGATGAAGCAGCAGAAAGAAGAGATCAGGACCATTGTTGACAAAAAGGAGGATCCTTCATTTGATAACACAATTCTGGCTTTTGACCGGTCAGGTAAACTGCTTACCCGGGTTAGCAAGGTTTTTTATAATATTAATGAGGCCAATACAAATGATCAGATACAGGCCATTGCCACTAAAATTGATCCCCTGATGTCAGAACACAGGGATGATATCTACCTGAATGAAAGCCTTTTTTCACGCATAAAATCCGTTTTTGGCAAACGGTTTGAATTGGGACTGGACTCACAGCAGATCAGGGTTACTGAGAAGTATTACCGGGATTTTGAAAGAATGGGAGCCAATCTGCCAATAGAAAAACAGGTGCTATTGCGCAGCATCAACGCGGAATTATCCATGCTGTCCTTGACTTTCGGACAGAATCTCCTGGCAGAGACCAATAAAAACTTTAAACTGATCATTGAAGATTCGACCGATCTGGCCGGATTGCCCGAAAGCGTTATTAATGCTGCTGCGGAGGCTGCAACGGTGGATGGAATCAAAGGCTGGCTTTTTACCCTGGCAAAGCCAAGTTTGATCCCGTTTTTACAGTATGCCGAAAACAGGAGCCTGAGGGAGAAATTATACAGAGGATATTTTATGCGCGGCAACAATGGGAACAAAAACGATAACAATGCATTGGTTGCCAAAATGGTATCCCTTCGGGTTAAGAAAGCAGGATTGCTGGGTTTCGGGAGTTTTGCCGGCTATGTAATTGATGACAATATGGCAAAAACCCCTGAAAATGTATACGACTTCCTGATGAAACTTTGGACTCCGGCCCTTTCTATTGCAAAAAAAGAATTATCCGACATGCAGAAGATCATTGATCGTGAAAAAGGTAATTTTAAGTTGCAACCCTGGGATTGGTGGTATTATGCCGAAAAAGTCAGGAAAGAAAGGTTTGATCTGGATGACAGCCAGCTGAGGCCTTATTTCAGTCTGGAGAATGTTCGCGATGGGATGTTCAGGGTTGCCGGCAATTTATATGGAATCACTTTTACAAAACAGGCCGGACTTCCCGTTTATCAGAATGATGTTGAAGCTTATGAGGTAAAGGAATCAAACGGAGAATCACTCGGCATACTATACCTCGATTACTTTCCGCGTGGCGGAAAAGGTGCCGGTGCCTGGTGTACCGATTTCCGGGCTGCGGTCATTGAAAATGGAACAAGAATTGATCCTGTTATTTCCGTAGTGTGCAATTTTACCAAACCGGCTGCCGGCGTACCCGCTTTGCTGAACTGGGATGAAGTAACGACCCTCTTTCATGAATTCGGTCACTCCCTGCATGGATTGTTCACACAGGGAAAATATTACCGCACTGCGGGTACGGTGCCGCAGGATTTTGTGGAACTGCCTTCACAGGTAATGGAAAACTGGGCTGCTGAACCCGATGTACTGAGAATGTACGCAAAAAATTATAAAACAGGTGAAGTGATACCCGAAGAACTTATTGGAAAAATACAGAAAAGTGGTCTCTTTAACCAGGGCTTTGAAACTGTTGAATATCTTGCAGCTTCTATCCTGGATCTTGATTTTCATGTTCTTACAGATACTTCGGTCATACATACCGGAGAATTTGAAATTTCTTCCATGGATAAGATCGGGCTTATCAGGGAGATCATTCCCCGTTACCGCAGTACCTATTTTGCCCATATTTTTGACGGCGGTTATGCTGCCGGATATTATGTATATATCTGGGCAGCAGTATTGGATGCCGATGCATTCAATGCATTCAGGGAGTCAGGTAACATTTTTAATCCTGAACTGGCAGCAAAATTCAGAAAATACTGTCTTGCCGAATCAGGTGATGATGAGGCCATGACACAATATAAAAAGTTCCGGGGCAAGGACCCTTCCGTTGAGCCGCTGTTAATAAGAAGAGGGCTAAAATAGTATCAGCTTCGTCAAGATAGCATGCCCCTGACAGAATGCTAGTTGTGGTTTGCAACTATGCCCAATTCCCTGTCTCTCGCGTCAATTTTCCATTTTGCCACAATTGTATGGCCTTCTACTGCATAGGCAAAGGCATAACGCGGGATGGCCGGACACACATGCCAGGGAATACCATAGATCAAATCTCCGGGTTTAAACCTCCCGGGTTCTGACAGTTTCAGGACAAGATGTTCCTCGCTGTGCATAACGAAATTATGTTCCGGAAGACCCATAAGCCTTACCCTGGGATGCGGCATTTCAGCCGCAATGGCCTTATGGCCGAGATCAAGGCATAGCGTGTTTTCATCCGGCAAACTGATAACACGTGTAAGGATAACCGCTGCATGCAGAAAATCCAGATCTGCATATCGCTCTCCATATCCTGCGTCCCAAAGTATAAGTGTACCCGGGCTTAATTCCAGGTCCGGATTGAAAGCATGAACCGGAAAGGTTGGTGTACCTCCGGCTACTATTGCCGGAACAGGCAGTCCTTCCATTTTCAGCAGGCTGATCAATCCGTGCACCGGCTTAAAGTCACTTTCCGTAATCCTTATCCTTTCGCTAATCTCAGGATTATGTATATGACCATCATATACATGCAGCCCACGGGGTATAACATTCGGGAGTTCATGAATCAGACGGTAAAGTGCCGGGGCTCCAGCAGATTTTACACCAGTCCGGTTCATACCATTGTTTATGTCCAGCCATACTTCGATAAACTGGCCCTGTGAAACGGCCCTGGCCGACAGCTGCCTTATTATTTCTTCATGATCCGCAATAACCGAAATTCTTGACCCGGGAAATTCCATTTGCAGCTGCAACACTTTGCCGATATTGGGCCCGCATGGCTGCATGGCCAGCATGATATCTTTTCCGCCGCACCGTGCCACCATTTCAACTTCTGACAATGTTGAACACTTGAATTTACTGATATTGTATTTTTGCTTAAGCCTCACAACGGCTGACATTTTATGGGTTTTGACATGCGGGCGCAATCTTTCCGCAGAGCCTGCCATGGATACCATCCGTCTGATGTTTTCCTCTATACGTGAGGGAAAGACAAGCAAGGCAGGACTTGGAATATCATTAACCCGGTCCGGTTCGTACCAGGGTCTTTCGTCCTTTCCGGTATCTGAATTCTCCATTTTAATAAAGTTCAAACATGGCCTCAACTTCAACTGCAATGTTCATGGGAAGGTACATCCCTACGGCGCTTCTTACGCCCACTCCGTTATCTTCTCCGAAAACCTCAGCCATCAGTTCGCTGAAACCGTTTATTACTGCAGGATGCTCTCCGAAATCAGGCGTACTGTTCACCATTCCCAATACTTTTATGATCCTTTTAATATTGTTCAGATTGCCGGTTTGACTTTTAATGGTGGAAAGCATGGTCAAACCTACCTGCCGGGCTGCCTGTTTTCCATCCTCAAGACTCATATTTTCTCCTAACCGGCCGGTAATAAGAGAGCCGTCAGCCCGCATCGGACCCTGTCCTGAAACATACAGGTATTTGCCGATTATCAATACCGGTTTATAAACCCCAAGAGGTTTGGGGGATGGCGGCAGCAACAGCTTCAATTCCGCCAGACGTGCTTCGGGTTTTGTATTCATGATATTCAGATTATTTGGTTAAGTATTAGTACACCCAGTAGTCCGGAAATCCCTATAATAGTTTCCATGATGGTCCATGTCAAAAAAGTGTCTTTAAGTGTAAGTGAAAAATACTCCTTGTACATCCAGAAACCAACATCATTAACATGGGATAGCATTAGACTGCCTGAGCCAATGGCCAGAACCATCAGTTCCGCATTTACCGAACCTGTTGACAGCAAAGGCATGACAATGCCCGCTGCCGTAAGTCCCGCCACAGTTGCTGATCCCACGCAAACGCGTATTATTGAGGCGATCAGCCAGCCCATGAACAGAGGAGAAATCATTCTTCCCTTCAGATGCCCTGCAATATATTCGCTCACACCGCAATCAGTCAGAACCTGTTTTAATATGCCTGCCCCGGCAATGATAAGAAGTATCATGGTGATCGAGGTAACGGACCTGGAAAAAAGGATTGAAATTTCTTTCATGTTTTTACCCCTTCGCAAACCGAGCAGATAGGCTGCCATAAGCACCGAAATCAGCAATGCAATGGCCGGATTGCCTGTAAATGTCAGGAACTTTCCGGCCAGTGTATTGTCCATGGCGAGAAATTTAACCACCGCGGCCAGAATGATAAGCAAAACCGGAAGTACGGCAGTGAACACACTAACTAACATGCCCGGCATTTCATCCTCGGTCAGCGTTCGGGGATTAACAAATTCCAGCAGGGGTGAAGCCTGCACATTTTTTATCGTTCGGGCGAAGTAGGGACCGGCAAGAATGATAACCGGAATGGCAACAATAATTCCATATACCAAAGTCTTACCGATATCCGCATCAAACATCACAGCTATCGCAGATGGGGAAGGGTGGGGCGGGAGGAATCCGTGTGTAACGGAAAGGGAAGCCAGCATTGGAATTCCCACATAAAGGAGCGGGAGACCCGTAGCCCCGGCTACAGTAAAGATGAGCGGAACAAGGATCACAAAACCAACATTGTAAAACATGGGTACACCTACAATAAAACCAGTCAGCACCATCGCCCATTGTATATTTTTCCTGCCAAACAGCCGTATCAGGCTGGATGCGATCCTCTGCGCCGCACCACTGTCAGCCACAAGCTTCCCAAGCATTGCCCCGAATCCCAGTATCATGACCAGCGTCCCCAGTGTATTCCCTATTCCCGTTTCAATTGATCTGAGCAGGACGTCAGGTTGCATACCCTCAGCCAATCCAATGGCAAGGGAAACGATAATAAATGTAATGAAGGTATCGAGCCTTAAAACAGTGATCAGCACGATCAAAAGAATGATACCCGCTAATAAGATGATAAATGGCATAGATTATCGTTTTTTGCTCAGCTTTCCCCTTTATCATGCATCAGCAATTCCACGGCCATATCCATAGAACCGGCGTGGATCACCTGGTTTGAATTTACAAAAAATATCTCGTCGGCATTTTCAATTGTATTCAAACGGTGCGCTATGATAATTCGTGTTGTGGATTCAGGGAGCCTTTTTAATATATGGTCAAGCTGTTGTTCCGTAATGGTATCAATATTCGCCGTTGCTTCATCCAGGATGAGGACTTCGGGCTTTCGAAGAACTGCCCTCATAAATGCGATAAGCTGTTTTTGACCCAGGCTTATAGTGTCTCCGCTTCCGATTACCTTTGTTTCAAGACCGTTTTCAAAACGGCCGAGCAAATCCTCAAGACCTGCATTACTGATCTCCGATGCAAGCCTTTCAGGGGTATACTCCGACAGTACATCATTGCCATAGATTATATTCTCCCTGACTGTACCGGTAAAAAGGATCGGCTCCTGCAAAATAAATCCTATTTTTTTGGTTCTTTCAGCCGGGGTGTATGAACGCAGGTCCCTGCCGTCAAGGAAAATCCGGCCGCGCACCGGATCATACAGCCTGGCCATCAGGGATGCGGTGGTGGTTTTGCCTCCGCCGGTGGGACCAACCAATGCATAGGTTCGGCTTCTCTCCAGTTCAAAGCTGACATTCCGGAGTACCTCCTTTCCGTTCGGATAGTTGAAGGATACGTGTCTGAACACAATATATGCGGGATCACATTTTTCAGGTATGGCATCCCTTACCAGCATGTTGTTTTCCAGGTTCAGTATCCTTGATATTCTGTCCCAGCCTGCCAATGCTATCTGGAAGTTTGTCCACAGAGCGGCAAGCTGACGGAGCGGATTATAAAAACTGATGATGTAGCTAAGGAAGCTGATTAACAATCCCAGGGTGAATTTACCCGTCGAAATCAGGTATATTCCCATAACAAGAACAACAAGCTGTCCCAGATTTGAAAAAAAACTATAGACAGGCATAAAAAGATTGTTGGCTAATCCGGCTTTGGTAGCTGTTTTGAAATTTTCCCGGTTGACTTCATCAAATCTTTTCCTGAAATAATCGCGTCGGTTGAAAGCAACCACCACCTTAAAATTGGCAAGGCTCTCCTGGATTTCAGCACTGAGATTGCCGGTGCTGGAAAGATTCCGGGAATTAACGCGCTTTACCCAGGGTGAAAGGACCCTCGTAAAAACAAGGATCAGCGTGGCCGGTATCAATGCCACAGCTCCCAATGGCAGATTAATCACAAGAAGGAATATGCCGGCACCTGTCATAATAAAAATACTGCCGATGAACTGCATCAGCGACTGTGAAAAAAACTGGTTCACTTTATCTGTGTCATTGTTTATGCGAGATATGAGATCTCCTGCCTTGTTTTCATTAAAGAACGAAATGGGCAGATCCTGCAGTTTTGTGAATACGGCATTTCTCAAATTGAACAACACGCGCTGACCTATCCCCCCCATAAGCTTGGTTTGCAGGTAACTTGTACCGAAAGCCAGGATATATATACCCAGGAGTATTCCGGAAAATATCAGAACTCCGTTGTATTGCTTTGTCTGAACATAGGTGTCAATCGTATGGCCAATCAGGAAAGGACCAACGAGAGAAAGGGAGGCGTTAAGAAGCATGATCAGCAGCGCCGTGATGAGATTCCTTCTTTCATGGGCAAGGATCAGCACAAGTTTTTTCAACGCAACCCAGGTATTTGTGCGCCGGGTGGTTTCGTGTTCTGATATATTAAGCCTGTATGTCATAATGGTTGGTGCTGCGCTGGGAATTATAGATCTGAACATATTCGGGACAGGTTCGCATCAGTTCGGTATGCGTGCCCTTTCCAATAATCTCACTTTCCATTAAAAGGATAATTTGTTCGTAATGTTCAATGGATGCAATTTTCTGGGTTACCGTTACCAGGGTGATGTCCGGGTAGTTGGCATATACATTTTCCATAATCTTGTGTTCAGTTCTTTTATCAACCCGGGAAGTGAAATCATCCAGAAGTAATATCCGTGGATTGATCGCCAGCGCCCGGGCAAGCATGATCCTTTGTTTTTGCCCGCCTGACAGGCTCGTTCCACGTTCAGATACAAGGGTATCGATATGGTTTGGCAGACCGTTGATAAAATTCCTTAATTCTGAAGTGTCAATTGCTTTCTCAAGGGACTCCTCTGTCACATAATCATTGAAAGCTATATTCTCCCGGAGACTCAAATTAAAAATAATGCTGTCCTGAAAAACAAAACCTACCTGGCGATAAAAAGAATTGCTGTTATAATGCCCAATATGCCGGCCGTCATAGGTCAGAGAACCATTCTCGGGTTCGATCAGTCCGGTAAGGAGGTAAAGAAGCTGGGTCTTGCCTGCTGCCGTAGGACCAATAATAGCTGTCCTGGAACCGGGTTCAATGGAAAGGGAAATGTCTTTCAGGGCAGGCTTTTCACTATAATAAACCGAAACATTCTGAAGTTCTATCCGGCCTGTCAGCCTTTCCCCGGAAATTCCGGTTTCCCGGATATCGGGAGCCTGCAGTATTTCGTTTATGCGATTATACGAAGCCGAAGCCTGCGCAATTAAATTGCTCATGAATCCAATAACCAGGATCGGAAAGATCAGGATTGCAATATATCCGTTGAATGCGGCAAAATCACCAAGGGACATATCACCGGTTATAACAAAATGACCACCGAGTGCAAGGATGGTAAGCATTGCCATGTTGCTCACGAAAGTGATGACCGGGATCAGTCCTGCAAAAAGGCTCAGTATGGCAAGTCCTAGGTCCCTGGCTGTGGAACTTGCCGATATGAATTTACCATATTCATGTTGCTGGGAGTTTAATACACGGATTATGGCAGCCCCCAGTATGCTTTCATTGATGACCTTGTTCAGCCAGTCTATTACCTCCCGGCTTTTTTTAAAAAGCACCCTCACCTTTCGCAGTACGAGGTAAAAACTCCCTCCGATTACCGGGATGATAATAAGAACTGACAATGCAAGTTTCCAATTAATGGAAAGCAGCAGAACACTGGCACCTATAATAATGAAAAGGGAAGAGAAAATTGAAACCACAGCCTGGGAAATGAACAATTTAACCGAATCAATGTCGGATGTCAGATTGGTTAATAATTTCGACGGATTTGCCTGTAAAATAAAGGAATAACTCTGAACTGAAATCTTTTCGGCCATGCGGGTGCGCAAATCCCTTGCTGCTCTTTCGGAAGTGTATGTCTGAACAATGCTCTGTATATAACTGAACACAAAAATCAATAGTGCGGCGACAAGGAATTCTGCAACGGTCCGGCTCAGATTTTCCTTGTTGTTGTTGTAGGAATCGATGGCTTCTGAAACTATTTTCGGTATCACCAGGTTAGTCCCGTTACCCAGCAGTGCAAAAAGGACCAGGAGAATGACCATTTTGCGGTATGGTTTCAGCAATGAAAAAATAGAAGGCTTTCTTTCTTTTGTTTCCGTCAATTTTTTCCGCTTAAATACCATGATACAGTGCCTAAAAGTGCCTTAATTGCCCTTGAGTGCCTACAAAGAAACAACAAAATTTGCTCTTTTGCTCCAAATTATTCCAAAGTACTGCACCTCCCTAAGTACTTCAGGCACTCCAGGCATTCAAGCCATTCATGGCACTTCACCTGACAACTTTCCCCGCAATATGGTGTTCTACTTATATCGTATTGATAAAATGCTGTAAACGGAATATGAAACTTCTGGAACTTTTAAAGCAAAAGCTTGGTAAACCATATGCTGATCTTGAGTATCTGCTGAATTGTTTCAGAGAAGTCCTGGAGGAGCAAAAGGAGCCGGAACTTGCTGGCACCATGCCATGGTTAAGTGATCTTACACCGGATGAAGGACATTATACCCCTAAGCAGCTTCAGGTTTATTCCATTTGCTTTCAGCTTCTCAATATCGTTGAGGTAAACGGTGCCGTTCAGAACCGGAGGAAACGCGAGGCCGTTAATATATCTGAAGTTAACGGATCGTGGGGCAAAAATTTCGAAATTCTTAAAGAAGCAGGCTTTACAGAAGAGGAAATTCTGTCGGGCTTTTCTGAATCCCACGTAGAAGCCGTTCTGACAGCACATCCTACCGAGGCAAAAAGGCCGGAAGTCCTTGAACAGTTCCGTAAGCTGTACCTTTTAATTGTAAGAAGGGAAAATACTACCTATACAGTGCTTGAACTGGAAGTAATCCGGAACGAGATTAAGCTTATCCTGCACAAACTGTGGCTTATCGGTGAGATTTTTCTTGAAAAACCCGAGGTGCGTTCCGAACTGGATAATGTTCTGCATTACCTGAGGAATGTATTCCCCGAAGTTATTCCGATATTGGATCATAGAATGATACAAGCGTGGCGGACCTCAGGATTCAATCCGGAGCGGATCATGCAAACCAATGTTCTTCCGCGCATAACCTTTGGCAATTGGGTAGGGGGGGACCGGGACGGTCATCCCCTTGTTACACCTGAAATAACGCGTGAAACCCTGATCACGCTCAGAATGAATTCATTCGAGATCATAAAAGACCGTCTGGCCATTTTATCCCGGAATCTCAGTTTTTATACGGGATTGGACAGGGTATCTGAAAAGCTCAGAAACAAAATTCGTCATTACCTGGCCCTGGCAGGTGAACAGGGAACACTCCTCAAATCAAAATACCGGAACGAAGTATACCGGCTGTACCTGAATCTTCTTATCACCCGGCTCCCAATTGATACCGGCAGCGAGAGGGTGATCACCCTGATCGAACATCCGGGTTCTTATCGTCATTCCGGGGAACTGATCGTTGACCTGGTGCTTCTTCAGAATGATCTTTCGGATCACGGGGCATCTGCGATCGCCCGCACGGAAGTGAGGGATCTTATAAGGCTGCTGCAAAGCATTGGCTTTCATCTCGCAAAACTCGATATCAGGCAAAATGCAAAGGTTTATGAACAGGCTATGGATCAGCTGCTGGAGGCAGCAGCAATTGATTTTCGGTATTCTGCCCTTTCGATCGGGGACCGGATGAATTTCCTGATGACTGAATTAAAATCTTCACGCCCTTTCACAAACTATGCTGAAGAACTTGAACCGGAAGCTATGTCGGTGCTCAAAACCTTCACGGTTCTGAAAGAGCATACTGAAAAATATACGGTTTCTTCGATCGGAAATATCATCGTAAGCATGACCCGCCATGTGAGTGATCTGCTGATACTTTATCTTTTTGCACGGGAGACAGGCCTTTGGTCCAAGACCAGCGAAGGGCATGCCCTGTCGCTGCATATTGTGCCATTGTTTGAAACTATTGAAGATCTTGAACAAAGCGATAGAATTCTTGATGAGTACCTGTCTGTCCCTTTTGTTCAGCGTTCACTCCGTAAACAGATGGAGATAAGCGACCGGTGCCAGGTACGGCAGGATGTAATGATAGGATATAGCGACAGCAATAAGGATGGTGGGATCATGGCCAGCATGTGGAATTTATACAGGGCACAGGAAAAGCTTTCTGCTGTTGGACGAAAGCACGATGTGAAAATACGTTTTTTTCATGGCAAGGGAGGAACCATAAGCCGCGGAGCCGGACCAGCTCATTGGTTCCTTAGATCGCTGCCCCCCGGAAGCCTGACCGGGCAACTCAGGATTACGGAACAGGGCGAAATCATTGAAAAAAAGTATGCAAATCTCCTGAATGCTGCCTATAATCTCGAACTACTGATTTCCGGAACCGTCACCAACACCCTTTTGCATAGCCGGCAAAAACCGGGACCTCATCCCGGAAAAGCCATATTACAATATTTATCGGATAAGAGTGCGATGCATTATCAGGAGCTTATCCTTCATTCCAATTTTATGCAATTTTTTACCCAGGCTACTCCCATTGATGCAATTGAATCCAGCAGAATAGGAAGCAGACCGAGCCACCGAACTCAGGCACATACTTTAGCAGATCTGAGAGCCATTCCATGGGTTTTCAGCTGGAGCCAGTCACGCTTTCATATTACAAGCTGGTATGGCATGGGTACTGCTCTTGAAGAATTGAAGAACAACCATCATGACTGGTTCCGGAAACTCAAGGAATTCGTAGACCATGATGTTTTTGTACGGTATATTTTCACAAATATCGACACCAGCCTTGCCGCCACCGATGAGGATATTATGTGCCTATATGCATCACTGGTGGAGGACGGTATCTGCCGGTCCGTCATACTTAAGAAGATCACGGATGAATTGCAAAAGCTCAGGAATATGATGGGAGTGCTCATCGAAAAACCAATGGTCGATCGTCGCACGAATCATTATTATTCCACTCTTTTGCGTGCCCAGCCGCTTGAGCATCTCCACCGTTACCAGGTAATGCTTCTCGCAAAATGGAGAAAGCTGAAAGCTGATGGCAAAAGCGATAAGGAAGAATCGGTTTTACTGGAAATTCTGGAAAGTATAAACGCCATTGCCAATGCAATAGGCAATACCGGGTAACGCAAATTCCTGTCAAGAAAGTTGTCAAAAAACTGACCGGGCACTGGTGTCATGTCAATTATGAATTGACTGAATTTTATCCTGGCGTCTTTTGTCGTAAACTCATTTTATTTTTGCTTCACCAGTATGTTTTTTATATTTTTTCTTGCAATATGTAAATATTGTTGTATATTTGTACTAGTATTATATTACAATATATGTATACAACAATGATAAAATTTATTTTAGATCCAAAAGGTGGCACCCCCTATTATCGCCAGATCATTGACCAGATCAGGTTTGGCATTGCATCCGGCAACCTTTCTGCAGGGGAACAGTTGCCGACTGTGAGGTCACTGGCAGTAGAACTGAAAGTGAATCTCAATACTGTTGCCAAAGCCTACAAGGAGCTCGAAATCCAGAATATTCTGGAGACATACCAGGGAACAGGTACTTTTATCAACAAAAGCGAAATCTCCATTTCAGATAAGGAAAGGATGAACAAAATGCAGGAGATCTGCAGGGAATTTATGACAATTGCCTATACGTATGGTTTTACAAATGATGACATTATCCAGGAACTCCAAAAACCAAAATAACATGAAAACAAACATTATTACCAAGAACTCATTTAACCCGATTTCGATCACAATTCTGATCTTACTTGCGGGAGCCGAAACAACTTTGTACTATTTACATCTTATTTCTGTGGAATGGTTAATCGGGCTGCTTATTCTTTCCGTATTCCTGTCGAGTTCAATCCAGATTGCTGACCAGTGGGAAAAAGGGGTGGTCCTCCGGATGGGAAAATACACAGGATTGAAAGGTCCCGGAATTTTTATCATCATTCCGATCATCGACCGCGTTATTAATTACATAGACCAGCGAATCCGGGTCACTGATTTCAAAGCCGAGCAAACACTGACCAAAGATACGGTCCCTGTTAATGTAGTGGCAGTACTCTATTGGACTGTATGGGACGTGGAAAAAGCCGCCCTGGAAGTGCAGGAATATAACAATGCAATTGAGTATGTGGCGCAAACCGGTCTCAGGGATATAATCGGGAAACATGAACTCGCAGACCTGTTGCAGGATCGTGAAAAAATCGCAGGTGATCTCCAGGTGGTCCTGGATGAAAATACCACACCCTGGGGCATTACATGTCAGAATGTCGGGATCAAGGAAATAACCATACCTCAGGCGCTGGCTGATGCCATGAGCAGACAGGCACAGGCTGAGCGGGAGAGAAGGGCAAGGGTGATCCTGGGCACGGCAGAGACCGAAATTGCAGAGAAATTTGCGAAAGCAAGCGAACAATATATTCACAATCCGGTGGCTCTCCAGCTGCGCGCGATGAACCTGATCGGGGAGGGCCTGAAGGAAAGAGGTTCAATGATCGTGGTACCAAGCAGTGCTCTTGATTCAATGAATCTTGGCGTAATAGGAGGTTTGGCTTCACTGGCAAAACAGCAATTAAAGCCGGAAGAGGATCAGAAATAAAGTGCGCGATTCCGGATAAGTATCAGGATACCCGCTGCAAACGGATGTCCTGATATTTTAAATTCCATTTCTTTCTTCACATTATTAATAAAACTATCTTTGAATTCTGAATCAGAATAGGTCCCGCAAATCCGGAGAGACCTATTTGTTTTTATTACCAAATTTCAAATAACCCATTTTTTTTCAACTCATTATGAAACGAAACATGATTAAAAAAACTGCCCGCATGACCTCTAAAGTCCTGTTAACTCTCCTTGTATTCCTGATATGCAGCTTCACTTTACCCGAAAAAAAGAAATCAATCTTCAACGGAAAGGATCTTGCAGGCTGGAAAACGTACGGAACTGAAAAATGGTATGTGGAAAATGGAAACCTCGTTTGCGAAAGCGGACCGGACAAACAATACGGATACCTGGCCACCGACAGGTTTTATAAGAATTTTGACCTTACCCTGGAATTCCTTCAGGAAAGCAACGGGAACAGTGGTGTATTCTTCCGGTCAACCATTGATGGCACCAAAATATCCGGATGGCAGTGTGAAGTTGCCCCGAAGGGAAATGATACGGGAGGAATCTATGAATCATACGGAAGGGGTTGGCTGATCCAGATCCCTGATGAAAAGGAAAACATCCTTATGCCCGGAAAATGGAACAAGCTCCGAATTCGTGTTGAAGGAGACAGGGTTCAAACATGGCTTAATGGTCAGTCAATGGTTGATTTCAAAGATGATAAAATCGGCAGCGCTGACGGTTCAATCGCGCTTCAGATCCATGATGGCGGCGGGATAAAAGTAAGTTGGCGTAAGATCATGATCGAGGAACTTTAATCCATCCTGTTTCTCTTTTTCTGTAATAAATTGAATTGAGGCGTTCCGCCTATACATGACTTTTTTATAACTATGATTAACGTTTCCAACCTGAGCGTTCAGTTCGGCAAGCGCATTTTGTTCCAGGATGTGAACCTGATATTTACACCCGGGAGTTGTTACGGCATAATCGGGGCGAACGGGGCCGGAAAATCAACTTTTCTGAAAATGTTATACGGCGAAGTTGAGAGCCGCACAGGTTCGGTATCATTTGGACAGGGTGAAAGATTATCTGTGCTGAAGCAGAATCACAATGAATTTGATGATTTTGCAGTGATTGATACCGTGCTCATGGGTCACAGCCAGCTTTGGAGTATTATGAAAGAAAAGGAGGTAATGTATGCCAAAACCGATTTTTCGGAACAGGATGGAATACATGCATCCGATCTGGAAGAAAAGTTTAACGAGCTGAACGGTTGGAATGCCGAAAGTGATGCCGCCGCCCTCTTAAGCGGCCTCGGTATAAAGGAGGAATTGCATTACAGGCTGATGAAAGAGCTCAAAGGTAAGGAAAAGGTCAAAGTATTACTGGCACAGGCCCTTTTTGGCAAACCGGACAATCTCCTTCTCGATGAGCCAACAAATGACCTCGACCTTGATTCGGTGAACTGGCTCGAACACTACCTGTCGGAATTTGATAATACAGTGCTGGTGGTTTCGCATGACAGGCATTTTCTTGATTCGATCTGCACCCACATAGTGGATATTGATTTCAGCCGGATACAGCAGTTTGCAGGAAACTACAGCTTCTGGTATGAATCAAGCCAGCTTGCTTTGCGGCAACAGCTCACTCAGAATAAAAAAGCGGAAGAAAAGAAAAAAGAACTGCTTGAATTCATTGCCAGGTTCAGCGCCAATGTTGCAAAATCAAAACAAACGACCAGTCGTAAGAAAATGATTGCCAAGCTAAATATCGAGGAAATCAGGCCCTCCACCCGCAAATATCCGGGAATTATTTTTACCCCCGGCAGGGAACCCGGGAATAATGTGCTCACGGTCAAGGATCTGAGTAAACGAGCAGAGGATAAGGTATTGTTCCGGAATGTTACCTTTACGATCCACAAAAATGACAAGATCGTTTTCCTTTCCCGCGATTCCAGGGCCATGACAGCGTTGTTCGAGATCATCAAGGGCCATGAGAAGCCTGATTCCGGAACGTTTGACTGGGGGCAGACAATTGTTAAAGCTTACCTTCCGCTGGAGAATGAGAAATTCTTTCAGAAGAACATTACACTGATAGATTGGCTTGCTCAGTATTCCGATGATACAAGTGAGTTGTTTCTGAGGGGATTTCTTGGAAAAATGCTTTTTTCAGGAGATGAAATTTATAAAAAAGCAAGCGTATTGTCAGGCGGAGAAAAAGTACGCTGTATGATAGCAAGGATGATGATCCGGAATGCCAATGTTATGATCCTTGATTCCCCCACCAACCACCTTGATCTCGAATCCATCCAGGCTTTTAATAATACGCTGGTCAAATTCAGGGGAAATGTGCTTATGTCCTCCCATGATCATGAGTTCATCCAGACCGTTTGCAACAGGATAATTGAAATGGGTCCAGGAGGTATGATTGACAAGCAGATGGAATATGATGATTATATTTCAGATGAGAAACTTATAGAAAAGCGGAATGCCCTGTATTGATGTCCGGAATATGCCCCGTTCAATGCAAATTAATTCTTTTTTCATTATCTTACCATCCTGCGTTTTGATGAGATAATAATCACTGAAGATGGGGTCCGAAGGAAACATTAACCGCGAGGAATTGCTGAATAAATTTCTCAGCCGGATAACCCCGCGGGAACCAGATCCTCTTCCAGCCCGGACAACCAGCCTGCCGGAAAGTTTCAGGGCCATATCCGCAGCGGACTACCCCGCACTGCCGGTCTCCACTGAACTTGAGATGAAGATCCGCCATTTGCAGACAATTGCCCTGTCCATTGAAAAAAGAAAACAGAAAAGCAGCTTAGTAAAAAAAATCGATTTCACAAAATTCAGGGTAAATTATTCCCTTTCTCTGAATTCCGCGCAGCTTACAGGAGTTATTTCAATTGACAGGCCGGTATTGTGTATAGCCGGTGCCGGGAGCGGCAAAACAAGGGTAATTGTACACCGGGTGTCCTATCTTATTGAGACCGGCGTCGATCCTCAATCCATTCTCCTGCTTACGTTTACCCGAAAAGCGGCACTTGAAATGTTACAGCGCGTTGAAACTTTACTTCATGATAAAAATGTGGGAAAAGTAACAGGTGGCACCTTTCATTCCTTTGCCAGTTATGTCCTGCGAAAGTATGCCAATCTGATCGGTCTTCCGCCGAATTTTACCATCGTGGATACAAGTGATTCTGAAGATATTATTGACCTGATCCGCACTGAGTTGAAATATAATACCAAGGACAGAAAATTTCCAAAAAAAGGTCGGATTTATGATATCATTTCATATTCAAGGAACAAGCAAAGTACCATCAGGGAAATCATTCTAAAGCAGTTCACGGGACTGGAAGACCGGATTGGCGATATTGAGCTGATTTTTTCCGCATACACCCGATATAAAACGGCAAGTCATATACTCGATTTTGATGATCTGATGGAAGTGCTGAATGAATCATTGAAAACTAATCGGAAGTTCCGTGAGATCATGCAGGAAACCTATCAATATATAATGGTGGATGAGTTTCAGGATACAAATGCGGTGCAGAATGAAATCGTTCAACGGATCGCTGCCAAACACCGAAGAATAATGGTGGTCGGGGATGATTCCCAAAGCATCTATGCTTTCCGGGGAGCGGATTATGAAAATATTTTGCGCTTTCCCGAAGTCTATCCGGAATGTACGGTGGTGAAAATTGAAGAAAATTACAGGAGCAACCAGTATATCCTCGATTTCACAAACAACATCATCAGGAATGCCAGGATAGGGTATAGAAAAAAACTTTTCACCCGGAATCAGAATTATCACATGCCTGTTGTACACCGTGCCTATGATCAGGAAGATGAGGCTGTCTTTATAGCAGACAGGATACTCGAACTCCGGGAATCAGGAATCCCGATGAACCAGATAGCTGTCCTGAACCGCGCTGACTGGCATAACCGGTATATCCAGGCAGAATTAAGCAAAAGGGGAATTCCCTATGTTGTGGTTGGGGGGTTCAGATTCAATGAAAGGATGCACGTTCGGGATGTAGTGGCTTTTTTACGTCTTACCTTCAATCCGTCCGATGCTGTTGCATGGCACCGTGTTCTGAAATATATCGGCGGGGTCGGGCAGGTAACTGCCAGTCATGTTATTTCTACAATACAGGATTCCGGCAACCAGTTTACATTTCAGGAATTCCGGAAAAAGAAGTTTTTTGATGAATTGTATGATATGGGGTTGATGCTTTCAAAGGCCAGCCAGCCTGTGTATGCCCTGACCCAGAAAATTGAAATTATCCGCGATTTCTATGAGCCGCTGTTAAAAGCCCGGGAAGATGACTACTTGCAACGCATGCAGGATATTGATGTGCTTGTTGATCTTTCAAAAAAGTATAAAAACCTGGACCGGTTTTTATCTGATTTTGCACTCGACCCGCCCTCCAGGCGTGTAGCCGACCAATCCACTCCTTTAATTGACGAAGGGGAGGAAAGCGGAAAGATTACCATAAGTACCGTTCATTCTGCAAAAGGACTGGAATGGTATGCTGTATTCATTCCCCATGCCCTGGATGGAATGTTCCCTTCCAACCGTGCTTCTGACATCGAGGAAATGGAAGAGGAAAGAAGGCTGTTTTATGTTGCCTGCAGCCGGGCAAAAGAGGAATTGTACATCACCCTGCCCAGGAATATTTATTCCTATGATGCATTTTTTCACCTTCCTTCAAGATTCCTGATTGAAACAGATAAAAACACTTTTGTGTTGGATAACGGGTAGTATTGTTATTCCTTATCTTTGTAAAACTTTTAGCTCAGAACCAACATTCCTAAAACAGCTTTAACCAATCAAACAAAATGAAACCAGCTCATATAAGTCCCAGCCTTTCCGGTTTATTTTGTTTTTTCCTTTTAGTGTCCTGTACTTTACAGGCCCAGCCGGAAAAGCAGGTGGATCGATTGTTCACATCCTGGAATAATGCCGAGACACCTGGTGCAGCCATTGCCGTCATGAAAGACGGAAAGATCATCCTTAAAAAAGGATATGGAAGTGCGGACCTTGAACATGATATTCCGATCCGACCTTCCACTGTTTTTCACATAGCTTCTGTTTCCAAGCAGTTCACGGCCTATGCAGTTTTGCTGCTTGAAAGGGATGGAAAACTTTCCCTTGATGATGATATCAGGAAATACATACCTGAAGTACCTGATTTCGGAAAAGTCATAACGCTCAGGCAACTTGTTCATCATACAAGCGGACTGCGCGATCAGTGGAACCTGCTGGCTTTGGCTGGCTGGCGCCTGGATGATGTAATAACGACGGATCATATAATTAATATTGTCAGCAGGGAAAGAGAATTGAATTTTGACCCGGGGAATGAATACTTATACTGCAACACAGGCTTTACATTGCTTGCAGAAGTGGTGGCACGCGTCTCGGGCAAGTCATTTGCGGATTTCACCCGGGAGCGGATATTTACTCCCCTAAAAATGGTAAATACCCTTTTTTATGATGATCATGAGAAAATTGTTAAGAACAGGGCATACTCATTTTATCCATCCGGTTCCGGATATAAAAAGAGTGTGCTGAATTATGCTAATGTAGGAGCGACGAGTTTGTTCACAACCGTTGAAGATCTCTGCCTCTGGGCGGGTAACTTCGAAGATCCGGTTATCGGGGATAAAAAACTAATTGCTGAAATGGAAGAAAAGGGAATTCTGAACAACGGAGATACCATTACCTATGCCATGGGTCAGGAAGTCGGAATCTATAAAGGCCTCAGGTTTATGAGTCATGCCGGAGGAGATGCCGGCTATCGCACATTTTTGGGACGATTTCCGGACCAGAGATTTTCCGTTATTGTTTTGAGTAACGATGCAACCTTCGATCCGGTAGGGATGGCATTAAAGATTGCAGATATCTATTTAAAGGATAAGTATGCGGCAGAGACGAATGATGAATCGCGGGTTTCCGGGTTTGAAAATAAGCCGGGTGTACCGGACGTTGACTTACTTAAATCATATTGCGGGAAATATGAGCTTGAACAATCCCTGGTGGTTACAGTAGAACTGGAGAATGATAAGCTTAGTGCTGAAGCCCCGGGATACTCGAAGATCTTCCTGGATCAGATGTCTTCCAATGAGTTCAAAGTTAAGGGAATGGACGCAAAAGTGATTTTTCTCAAAGATGATCAGGGGGAAGTGAACCAGGCTAAGGTAGTTCTGAAGGGCCGGGAAAGCATTGCCCGTAAAATGAAAGGATTTGATCCTCAAGATGTTGACTTATCAGAATTTACAGGTGATTTTAACAGTCCCGAACTGAATACTTCTTATTCTTTTGTTCTCAGGGACGGAATACTTATCGCCCGGCATTTCCGGATAGGCGATATTACATTAACTCCGGTAGATGCCGATAACTTTAAGGCCAACAAATGGTTTTTTGGTCAGGTTGAATTTATTCGGGATGACCATAATAATATCAAAGGGTGCAGGGTATCAAGCGGCCGGGTGAGGAACCTCTGGTTTGACAAGCTAAAGGAATAAGTTCCTGCTCAGGGTATGATCAGGCATCCTTCAGGTTTTGACGGACTTAGCCCTGAGATACTGGTTTGGCCATGAAATATCCTCTCCCAGGTCCTGTGCAGCCATCAGGCTGAAATATGGATTTCTCAATATTTCACGTGCCAGGAAAATCAGATCTGCACGGTTTTCTTGAAGTATGGCTTCAGCCTGGCGTGCTGAGGTAATAAGACCGACCGCCCCGGTAAAGATTCCGGTTTTTCGCACAGCTTCTGAAAAATGCACCATGAAACCGGGGCCTGTTGGAATAACTGCATGCGGAACGTTTCCCCCGCCCGAACAATCAATGAGATCAACACCGGCAGCCTTCAGAAGGTATGCCAGCTTAACGGTATCCTCCGGCATCCACCCACCTTCGGTCCAGTCAGTGGAAGAAACGCGTACAAACAGTGGATTCTCGGCAGGCCATTCCGATTTTACTGCCTCGACCACCTGGATCAATAAACGTGTCCGGTTCTCAAATGAACCGCCATATTGATCGGTCCGTTGATTGCTGATCGGAGAAAGGAATTCCTGGAGCAGATAGCCATGGGCACTGTGTATTTCAAGAACCTTAAAACCGGCCAGTACTGCCCGTCCGGCAGCAGCTTTAAACCTGGAAATTACCCCGCGGATGTCAGATTCGTTCATGGGGATTGGAATTCTGTCGCCCGGAAGGAAAGGGACGGCAACGGGAGCAAGTGTAGGCCAGCCCCCTTCGTGTAACGGGATCTGTTTCCCCCCATTCCAGGGAACTGCGCATGATCCCTTCCGGCCGGCATGCGCAATCTGTATTCCGGCAACGGCACCATGAGCATGAATGAAGTCCGTGATCCTCTTAAACCCTTCAATATGCTCATCCTTCCAGATACCCGCATCTCCGGGTGTTATGCGGCCTTCCGGTGAAACCGAGGTGGCTTCGGCCATAATTAATCCCGCACCTCCAACTGCCCTGCTTCCAAGATGAACCAGATGCCAGTCATTTACGAATCCATCCGTTGATGAATACTGGCACATGGGGGACACAACGATCCTGTTTTTCAGAATAACATTTTTTATGGCCAAAGGCGAGAATAGTTTAATCATGTCAGGTATAGTTGATTGTGGAATTTAATTCCGTAAAAATAACGCTTAATAATGGTTTGTCCCATGGTATCCTCCCATTCTTCCAATCTTCCAGTTCCATTTTTCCATTCTTCCATTTCTTTTCCTATTTTCACCAATTCAATACCATGCAAAATCTGCAACCATGAAATCGAACAATTCAATCGGGGAAAAAATATCCATGTTACGGAAG
>Ga0105092_10000049_pt1 | contig 54278 bp, 38 predicted proteins | sample PPLLak2March2015_FD_87021 | JGI IMG/M metagenome (GOLD analysis project Ga0105092, IMG submission 87021) | Freshwater sediment microbial communities from Prairie Pothole Lake near Jamestown, North Dakota, USA - PPLs Lake P7 Core (1) Depth... | ecosystem: Environmental > Aquatic > Freshwater >... | reverse complement strand
CTTGATTCCTTTTTCCAGAGCGTGACGCGGTATCGCTTCCACACGCACGAAGCTCTTCACGATGGCGTCTTCGTCGCCGTCTTTCAAGGGAGCAAGCGTCAGCCCGCAGTTACCCATGACGATAGACGTAATACCGTTTTCCGGCTCGCAGGTCCCATACGGGTCCCAGAGAATTTGCGCGTCCAAATGCGTATGGTGATCGATGAAGCCGGGAGAAACCACCAATCCGGTGGCGTCGATGGCGCGAGCCGCCGACGCCGCCGGAGAAATCCGACCGACTTCAACAATCCTACCGTCCTTGACTCCGATGTCGGCGAGGTAAGACGGAAAACCCGAACCATCCACCACCCGCCCCCCGCGAATAAGAAGATCATATTCCATGTTCTGCATCCTCTTGAGAAATCATTCACGCACGCGGATCGACGCTGTGCAGCACAAAAATTTAACTTCTGAAAGATTATTCGAGCAAGGAGCGTTCTGTCAATCACTTAAGAGGACGGGATACGTTGCGGCCTCGCACGTTTAGCAAAAGACCCCTTTCATGTCATACTGCGCTTGATGTTTTTATCACACCAAACAATTGAGCAATACCTCAATGAAGGCAAAATCATTATCGAGCCCGACTTTGATAAGAAAAACATACGACCGGTCGGTATTCGCATCCATCTAGCCAAAAACCTGCTGCTGCCCGAGCCTCATCAGGTCGTAAGCTTGACGGTGGCGCAGGATCTCAAATACAAAGAAATCGATCTGACTAAAGAGGATTTCGTCTTGGAACCAGGGCAGTTTGTTCTGGGAGCAAGTTATGAAGCGATAAAAACCGCGCCAAACGTGTTGGCCATTCTAGATGGAAGAAGCACAGTGGCTCGCCTTGGCTTGACGACGCATATAACCGCTTCCGTGATCGACGGAACATTCGAGACGCCGCACGTCGTAGTGCTGGAAATAAAGAACCTGGGAAACTTCAAAATTAGGTTGAATTTCAAAGATCCAATAGCCATGATGCTTTTCGCCGAGTTAAAGGATCCGGTGACACAAAAAATACAGACCCAATACGGTGGCGGCCAAAACAAAGCCACTCCCCCTAACTTGCGGTTTAGAACCGGCCATGATCAATAAAGCGCTGTAACACTACAGCAAGCTGCGCTAAATCAAACCCGCAGAGATTGAATTTGACAAAACCTGTTAATCACCCTAGTATGCCGGCTACACTCAAGCTGTAGGATCTCCGTCGAAGATCAGCTGAAATTCTTCAGCCGCCTACGATAGCCAGCCTTCTATCCATTATAACTTGGGCTGGGGAAAAAGTTTGTAGCGATTCTCCCGTCTTGGATCTCGGTCGAAATGTTTGCGCTGCACGGCAGGTAGAAAAAATGACCAACAAAAATCTTATTCGTCCGGAGCAATCCAGCTTTCTTCCGCCGGTAATGGAACATTCGCCGGACATGGACCTACATTCCCACCTTCGTTCGATTTGGGCCGCTGATCCATCGCCCTTTTTAGGGCCAGAAATCGCCGATGAAGGGTCGGATGATGCAACGCTGGAAGGTGTCCCCCACGACGAGATCCTGAGTACGACGCCCAATCCTATCGTTGCCTATCTCCGCGAGGTGAAATCGATTCCGCTGCTGAGTCGTGAAGAGGAAATATTGCTGGCGCAACGGATCGAAGAAGGAGAAACCCAGATTGCAAAGGAGGCTCTGTCTTCCATGCTCGCGCTCCATTGGACGCTCGATTTGGGCCAGAGAGTTGCCGCTGGGTTGGTCAACGTGCGTGATGTTGTAAGGGAATCCGATGAGACATCGGTAAACCCCTCGGCCAACGAACGCATCCTCAAAACTCGCTTTCGGACCCGAATAAGAAAGCTCCAGTACATGGCTAAGAGTCATGAACGCACAGCGAAGGTGCTAAAGAAGGCAATGACTCATTGCCGCCGGAAGCAACTCGACCAGAAACGTATCAGGCAGAGGGAAAAGATCACCGAAATCATCACGTCCTTACAACTTAACCGCCAGCACATCGAGAAAGTCATCGAAGAACATGAAGAGATCTACGAAAGGGTCAAAGGATTCACAAAGACAGCCGAGGGGCAGAACAAACAACAAAAAGCGAGTCACGCCCTAGAAGAAGAGATCGGGATGCCTATTCAAGAGATTGGGCGCAGGGTCGCAACTATCCTCCGTAAAAAAGCGCAAGTCGCGTTGGCAAAAAATGATTTTGTCCAGGCTAATCTTCGCCTGGTCGCCGCCGTTGCCAAAAAATATAACGGTCGCGGCCTCTCGTATCTCGACCTCGTTCAGGAAGGCAATATCGGCCTCATGAGAGCTGTTGAAAAATTCGACTACCGGCTTGGCTTCAGGTTTTCAACTTACGCCATCTGGTGGATCCGCCAAGCGGTGTCCCGAGCGCTTGCGGATTACTCGCGCACGATCCGTATCCCGGTTCATATGGTTGAACTGACGAATAAATTGACTCAGGCGATGAACCACCTCAACCGTCAACTTGGCCGGAGCCCCACTCTGAAGGAGATCGCCGCTGAAATGGCAATACCGATAACAAAGGTCCAGATCATCCTGAATCTCGTCAAAGAGCCCGTTTCTCTTGAAACGCCCTTACGGGATGACGCAGAAAGTTATCTCGGCGAGCTTATCAAGGATGAGCATTCTCCTGACCCTGAGTTGGTGGTAGTCGATTCTGATTTCCGCAAGGAGATCCAAAGGATCTTGGCCACTCTCAGTCCCAGAGAGGAAAAAATAATCTGCATGCGCTTTGGCATAGGAGAAAAGTCGGATCATACGCTGGAAGAAACAGGAAAGATTTTCGGGGTCACGCGCGAAAGAATTCGCCAGATCGAAGACATCGCTATAAGAAAGCTTCGCCACCGCAGCGTTTCTTTGCGAAATTTCACCCAGACGACAAGGTAAGGCTGAGCCCAGGTCCAATTAATTTTTCTGGTGTGGCGTTGTGTTCGGCCGTATGATACCGAAGAAGACAAAAGGAGAAGTGACCCATGATTGAAATGGACAAGCGATTGTTTGTCGGTATAAAAATTTCGAGAACGCTGCAAAATGAGCTGGACAGTCCGGCCCCCGGAACCGAGCACTACTTCAAAGCTGATAATGTGGATTATCTTCAGATCATCAACCTGGGCGAGGACAAGCTCATCGGAAGGTATGTCAAGGACGGATTTCCCGCGGCGGGAATCGACGACGTCAGCCGCAATGTCTGCAGCATCATAAAACTGATCACTCGCGGCCACCGGCTGGAAGAAAATTCCGTCCATATCTACGCATCTTGACCCGCCACGCTATAGAAACAGAGCTCTCTTTATCTCTGCAAGAAGTTTTACGCGCATTTCGTTCCACCACTGGCGCAACGATTGGGGTTAGCTAATCGCGCGCAAGACCCCCTCTCTTTTTAGCTTCGCTCGGACCAATATTTCGGTTGACCCCTTTGCCCGCTTCAAATATCGTGCTGTCGTATCAGTGAATAGCAACGGAGGTATCAACACAACTATGCGCATGATCGTCATTGGCACCGGACCGATCGGCGGGATTATCGGCGGCCGCCTCGCGCGCGCCGGCAATGATATAACGTTCGTCGATATCGACAAGGAGCATGTGGCCGCCATCCACCAGCAGGGATTGCAGGTGGACGTGCCCGACGGTCCATTCAACGTGAAAATTCACATAGTCCTCCCGGACCGGATCGAAGGCAAGTTCGACATCGGTTTTATTGCGGTGCGATCCAACTATACGCCGGATGCGCTCGCCACGGTGTTGCCGCATCTTACGGACAGCGGCCTGCTCGTATCCTTGCAGAACGGCATCAACCCCCCGCTGCTCGAAGAAAAAGTTGGACCGGAGCGGACCATCGGGGTCGCAATCCGCATGGGCTCCCGCAAGCTGGCACCCGGGCATCTGCATACAGCGACGCGAGGACACTTGTACCTCGGCCATCTTCACGGCAAGCAAACCCGCCAACTGGAAACAATCAACGCCCTTCTCGACTCGGTAATACCCAGCGAAATCTCCGACAATATTCTCGGCGTACTGTGGAGCAAGCTCACCTATACCTGCTTGGGATATTATGGCTCTCTCGACGATAACGCTTTGGCCGCGAGTTGTAAGAGCGACGCCGAGCGTCGCGTGCTGGTGGATTTCTTCGCCGAAGTCGTCGCCGTCGGCCAAGCCGCCGGCGCCCGCTTCATTCCCCTGGCCGAATACAATCCGCTCGACTTTCACCCCGGTAACCCCTTTGAGAAGCGTCTGGCCGCTGTGCATGAGATGGCCAAGTCATGGCATATTGACGACCGTAAAGGGCCGCTGCGGCAAATGCAGAACGGTATCAAAACGGAAGTGGATTACACCCTTGGCCACGTGGTTCGAGAGGGAGAAAAGCTTGAAATTCCGACGCCGCTCTGTCGCAAGCTCTTGGCTATGATTCACGAGATCGAGACCGGTCGTCGAAAGCTCGCGCGACAAAACTATGCAGAGCTGGCAGAAACCGCGCAAGGATAAGTCATTTCAGCCTATCCACTAAGCCATTCATTTTGAGGATTAGATTTTTTAGATCTTTCATATTGTCATCGTCAGAAACCGGCTGTTGGCGGTCGATTTCGATAGTTTCAACCAGCAACAACAAGACGCTAACGCAGTTTTTGAGCTCATGAGCGATCTCGGAAACTGCGGTGGGCGGGTTCTTGCCGTTCCCGGGGCGAAGCAATGATTCTGCAATGAGATTTTCAATTGTCATTTTCTTTTCCTTTGTAGGCTTTCTGCCATACCTCACCGACAGAACAATTGATCAACCGAGCGTGCCAGTTTTTTGCAGACTATGACCTCGAGGCCGTTCTTTCTGGGAAAAGTCCGGACCGCATCGCACGGACAGCAAATAACCGGACCAGCCGAACGGCACCATGGTCCTGGCTGAGTAATAGCCCGTCAAACCGGACCGCGGAAATTGAGTCACGATCCAACGAACGTCTTTATCGAGGTGATACTGGTTTATTGCTCTTGCCCAACGGCCCGAGCACAAATGAACTTCGACCTCGACGCCCCTGGCCTCCAAAGTCTCAATGGCAGGAGCAACCATCAGCCGGGCTCGCTCTTTCTGCGCTTCCCAATTGTAGCGATGCGCTACGGCTCGACCCACCGCCGTCGCGTGTCTTGCAGATTCCACGGTAATTCGGTGATCTCGAAAATACGACCAAGAGTCCACGGGATACTGAAAAAGAAAAATTACCGTCATCCCGGGTCTCGCCAGCATCTCAAGGCAAGGCATCAGCGTTTCTATTGGATTGTGCGCCGTCATGGTGACCAATAGCTTTTCCATCATGGCCTCCCGTACTGCAGGCCTCTTTTCTAATCCTCAGCTCCTCACCGATTGATTCGCACGCGCCGTGCCAACGGCGAGGACACTTCGCTGGAGATCTTAGGTCACTTTTGCTTGAAAATACTTAGGCCGAGCCTAGGTTTGGATACCGACTCCACGAAGGGCGGGATACTCTTGGATACGGGGAGTATCAAAAAACATGCACCCCCTCCTAATCGAAGCAAGAGTATGAAAAGGAATCCTGGCGATAAAGACAGCAGCCGGTTTCCACGGCCGGCTGGTAAGTGAAAATGAGCGTCCGGAATCTGCCGCGGCGGATCCTAGCGCGCATTAAAGGGTGATAAGGTCAGCAAAGAAACTGCGATTAGCCACCGATAAGCCCTAACATCCTCCAGTACGGGATGCTTATCGCTGTGGCGATAAGAGTGGCGAGGCATTTGACCACCAAGATCTTTCTCGCTTGGCTGTGCGAAAAGGCTAACCCGCTCGTGCTTGAATAGGCGATTTGGTAAGGACCGTCCTGGTAGGCGAGAAAAAAACATTCACTTGCCATGACGATGGTCAGCAGAACCACCCCTGGATGAATGCCGACATTCTGACCAAGGGGGACCAGGGTAAGAGTGAAAAACGTCACCACAGCGCTCTTGCGGACGAAGAGCCGGGCACCACAAACAAGCAAGATAACCCAGGCAAGAAAACCCCAGGCATTTAATGACGCGCTCATGAGTACCGGCGCGACCAGCTCAATAAACCAACGGTCGATCCTCAGATGACTGGAAATAGCCGCCATACTGGTCACAATACCGAAGAAAACGATCAGGCCCCAGTCCAGGTTATTCTTGAAAGCGTGCTTATCGAGGATCCCGGTAATCAAAAACACCAAGAGTGCCGCAAGGGTGATCCATGCCTCATTGATTTCGTGCAGTGACATCGTCAGCCAGCCGGTAAGGGTTAATCCTAGGGTTGTAAGCGCGATCCATTCATCTTTCTTTATGGGCCCCGGGCCCTTTAACCGGACCTTGTCAGGCAAGCTGATTGTCGCCGGTGAGCTTACCGGAAAAAAGTAGAAGATGGCGGCGAGCACACCGGCTAAAATAATCACGCCAGCCGGTAGGGCCGCCACAAACCACGTCACCCAGCCGAACTCTGACTTCGCCGAGGACGGCAGCAAGTTCCAACCTATCAGGCAGAATTCACCGCCGGTCAAAAACATGAAAGACATCTGGCTAAAGCCGACCAGGGCCGCAAGGTTCAATGCCGCGGAACCGCTGGATTGTTGCTCGAAGCCACTGGCTCGGGAGATCGACTGGGTTAACGGCAAAGCGATCGCCGTTCTTGCTTTGCCGGTCGGTAGTAGCGGGGTAATTGCCAGACCCGAGGTCAGGAGAAAAAAACTGTAGGTTCTAGAGTAACCGATCGGGATACGGCTCAAGAGATGAACCGACAGCCGGTGCAGAAGGCCGGTCTTGCTCACCGCCGCTCCAATTCCCAGGGCGCCGACAACAAAAAACCACGAACCCTCCGAAAACCCCGCCAGCGCCACCTTGGACGGCACAATCTCCAAGACAACCCAGGAAAGCAGCAACATGAGTCCGACGACGTAATCGTCGAGCCAAGCAAACACCCAAAGAGTTACAGCCACGGTCAGGGTCGCCAAGAAGTGGAATCCCCGCGGATCCATGGATGCGGCCGGCGGTATATGCCAGATGAACCAGGCTGCGGCGAGGGCCACGATCAAGGGCAGGTGTTTCACCCCTAGGCGGGAAAGGCGCTGAGTTGCCCCGCTCAAGCTTGGCAACTCTGCGGTTGCACTCCCTTCTAGATGCATTTTGGATCCTTATTCGGCCTTATCATTGCCGTCCTTTTCATCTCTCGCCCGGGTTACTCGGATGAAGAAGGAGTACCGGAGGGGCGCTGGGCGGGGTAAAAAAGCGCAAAACAGACGCGATCTTGCGCAAAGAATCCGCCAGCCAATTGCTGCTCGGGCGCATCATCACCAGCTGGACATTCTCCCTTCCCAAGTACTGCTGCACGATCCGTTGTAGCGAGCCCTCATAACCATGGACCTCAAGCTTGATGCCTCTCTTCCGCAATGACTGGCAGGCGGCGTTAACCTGCCGTTCAGCGAGATGTCGTCGCTTCTCCGCGCCGTCTCCTTCGCAGATTCTCTCCGGCAAATAAGCGGATCGGATTCCGGTGTGGATGGCGAGTAATTGACCGGCCAATTCTTTGAATCCGCTCGAGCCAAGCTGCACAAGAAAGACGACTTTGAGTCCCGGTTGCGTGATTTGTTCGATGTAGGGGAGAAATAATTCGATTCGATCGGACCGTCTTAACGGGACGAGTATTTGCCCTGCCATCATTTTTCCCTCCGGTTAGGATTGCTTTTACCGACTAGAGCAGGGCCCGTGCCAACCGGGAAGAATGAGCGGGGCTTAGTGCAACTTATTGAACATTGCAGGAGAATTCTGACCGTAGGCGCTGCCTACGGTCGGCCGAAAGCCGAAAATAAGTGGCGTTAAAGATACGCCTGCGTGTCGGAAAAGATTCAGGAGATGCTGAACGACTTCATGAGCTTCAAGAGATAACTTCTCTGCAGACCCAACAGCCGGGCGGCTGCGGCGCGATTCCCCTGCGTCTGTGCCAAAGCATTGACAATCACCTCGCGGCGATATTCATCGACGCTCTCGTGATAGGAGGGAGACGTCGAGCGAGTGTCAACTTCCGCCTCTGCGCCGACGATTCCGGGCGAGAGATCTTCGATTTGAATCGTTGGAGGTTGTCCGAGAACGACGGCTCTTTCGATGACGTTCGCCAGCTCGCGGACGTTGCCCGGCCAGTCGTAACTGGTCAATGCTTCCATCGCCTCCTGGGATATCTCGGTGAAGTTTTTTTTCGACTCGCTGGAAAATCGTTGCATAAAAAACTGAGTTAACGCCGGCACGTCTTCCTTGCGGCCTCTTAGGGGTGGAAGCACCAGCGGGACCACGTTGATGCGGTAATACAGATCCTCCCGGAAGCGCCCGCCTTCGACGGCGGCTTCGAGGTTGCGGTTGGTGGCGGCAACGATTCTAACGTCTACCCGGATGAGCTGGGTACCGCCGACCCGCTCGAATTCCCGCTCCTGGAGGAATCTCAAGAGCTTGGTCTGCAGTTCCTCGGAAATGTCGCCGATTTCGTCCAGAAACACGGTGCCGCCGTTGGCCAGTTCGATCTTGCCCCTCTTGAGCTGGTTGGCGCCGGTAAAAGCGCCTTTTTCGTGGCCAAACAATTCGCTTTCCAATAACTCTCTGGAAAGACCGACACAATTGATCGCAACAAAGGGCCGATCTTTTCTCTCGCTCCAGTTATGAATCGCCCGGGCAAAAAGTTCTTTACCCGTCCCGCTTTCGCCCAGCAACAGAACCGTGCTCTTGCTCGCGGCGGCCTTTTTCGCCGCGCTGATAACCGTATTGAGTCTTGTGCTGGCGCCGGCCACCAGACGATAACGCCTGTCGACTTCTTCGGAAAGCATTTCTTTTTCACGGCGAAGTCTTTGCCTTTCCATCGCCTTGTCGACTACCAGCGCAATGTGGCCGGCTTTGAATGGCTTTGGAATAAAATCATAGGCCCCGTCTTTCATAGCTTCCACGGCCAGATCTACCGAACCGTACGCCGTAATCATAACCACGGGAAAATCTTTCTCCCGTTTGCGTATCTCGCGAAGCACGTCGAGTCCCTTCATGCCCGGCATTTCGATATCGAGGAACACCAGTTGGGGGTCCTGATGGTCGATGATTTCCAGAGCCTGTTTTCCATCGGAGGCGCGCATGACGCCATAGCCCATTGACTCCAAGCGGTCTCCCAGAGCCTCTTGGATATAGGGATCATCATCAACCACAAGGATCATCTCGCCAAGGGCCGTCATAGGCTTCCTTCCCGGCTCACGGTTGCATCGGCGTCATGGGGTCTCTGGACCGGAAGGGTGAAGAAGAAATTGCTGCCCCTCCCAAGGACACTTTCCACCGCGATTTTTCCACCATGCATCTCGACGAGCTTCTTGGAGATCGCTAGCCCGAGCCCCACCCCCTTGGACTTCTCGCGACCCGGCCGGCTCATCTGATAAAATTCATCGAAGATTTTGCTCGCCTCGTCCGGCGGAATGCCCGGGCCCGTATCGGCGATGGAGATCTGCAGCCACGCGTCCTGCGGCCGGCTCACCGTCATCGTTACCTTACCCGAGTTAGGCGTAAACTTGACGGCGTTGCCGATCAGGTTCGTCAACACCTGAGTAACTTTGTCCCGATCGGCCCAAGCGAGCGAGCGGCCGTTGGCCGAGGCGATTTCCAGGCTGATTTGCTTTTCCTCCGCCATCGGTTTCAGGGTAGCGGCCACCTCGCTCAGCAGGCTCGCCATCGAAAAGCTTGTAGGTTTTAAACCCGACTTGCCCGCCTCGATCACCGATAGGTCGAGCAAATCATTGATCAGCCGCTCGAGCCGCTCCGTACTCTCTTTAATACCGGTCATATAGTTCGACTGTTTGGCCGTCAGCGGCCCGGTCACGCCGTCGAGGAGATTATCCGCCAGGCTTTCAATCGCCGTGAGCGGCGTTCTCAGCTCATGGGAGACGTTGGAAACAAAGGAAGACTTCAGCCGGTCAAGTTCTTTGAGCCTTTCGTTGGCCGTCCAGATCTCTTCATTATAGCGCGCCAACTCCAGGGTCCGATCCTTGAGCGCTTGAAACAAACCGACGTTGTCGACCGCGATCGCTGCCTGATTGGCGAAAGTCGTCAGCAGGTTGATTTGCTTTTCGGTAAATGGCCTGGCTTCGCGGCGGGTTAAGACAATCGCGCCAACGAGTTTATGTTGCGTGAGCATTGGCGCTGCGACAACCGCGCAAACACCCTCGCGACGATAGATCTCGGGCGGAGAGAACCTCGGATCGGCGAAAATATCAGCGGTGTGAACCGCTCGCAACTCCAAACCCGCTTTTCTGAGCGGCGTTTCCGGCCCGGGTCGGATCGGCAAATCGCGCAGGTAAGCCAGGGCCTCGGGCGAAAGATTATCGGTGGGCACGGACAGACGAAACTGCGCTCCATCAAAGACAAACGTCGCGCCGCTATCGCCATCACAGAGACGTAAAGCGTTTTGATGAATCGTACCCAATACGGACTTGAGTTCGGTGGGCGAACTCGCCATGACTTGCAATACTTTGGCGATTTCCGTTTGTTGCTCCAAGGACTCCAAAAGCTCGTGATTGGTCCTTTCCAACGCGGCCGTCTTCTCCCTCAATTCTTCAAAGAGATGAATGTTATCGATCGCAGGGCTGATTTGATCGGCCATCGAACTCAGCAAACGGATTTCCTGTTCCGTGAGCCGTCGCGCCAGCCGCCCGTTGCAAGCGATGGCGCCCAGGGCTTTCCCTTTTGCTTTGATCGGGATGGCCGCAAAAAACCGATACCCCGTTCCTTTCGATGCCTTGCTCTGGCTCAGTTCGGCGTAACGCGGATCTTTCTGCACGTCCTCGAAGATCATCGGTTCGCCAATTTCCGCCGCTTTCCCAACGATCCCCTGCCCGAGTCCAAAAGCCCTTTGGATAAATCCCTCCGGGTTATATCCGGCAGCGGCTCGCACCCGAAGCTCCTTTTGCTGGCGGTCGAGAAGATAAATTCGGGTGGAGTCCAGCTCAAAGATATCCGTGATCTTTTCGGCGACCTCTTGCAGGATGGGATTCAAGTCCAATGATTGGGTTGCGGTGGCGGCCACGTCAAAAAGCGCCGCCAGTTCCCTGGTTCTCTGTTGCACCTTGTCTTCCAACAATTGATAGGAGTTTTTGATTTCGACGACCATCTTGTTGAATTGTTCCGCTAGCACTTCGATGTCATCGCCTGTATTGATTTCGAGGTGGTAGTTCAAATCCCCTTTGCCAATTTTCTCTACCCCCCGCCGCAACGCCTCCAAGGGACGGACCACGCGGCGCGCCACGTAGAACGTGGCCAATAGAGCGATGCCCAGTCCGACCATGAGTAAAGTGTAGGTGCGCAGCAGCGAGGCATACAGCGGTTCGTACGCTTCGGCCAACGGCCGCTCAACAATGACCGCCCAATCCAGGCTTGGAAGATAACCATAGGAGCTCAACACCCTTTCGCCGTTTAGACCATCCGTCACTACGCTTTCCGGCCTTTGCACCCCGGGAGCGGGACGCAAAGCTGCCTTCACCTGTTCCAGGTGACCTGCCTGGTGTCTTTGTAGGACCAGACTGATATTGGGATGAGCGATAACATCCCCAGACCTGGCGACGATGTAAGCGTAGCCGGCCTTGCCCACATGAATCTCCCGAACGACCTCCCAGATATAACTGAGATTCACCTCGGCTTGGAGAACACCGACAACGCTGCCTGGAAACTGTTCGATGGGCACGGCCATAGTGAGGTAAGGCTCGGAGCCCCGAACAAAATAGACCGGGCCAAAAAAGGTGGCGCCCTGTCTTGCCTGTAAAAATGCCGGAGACTTGGAGTAATCGGTCTCTTCACTGGGAAGAATCGTCCGAAATCGGGAGATGTGAATACGCGGTACGCCGTCACCATCGATGGCTGCCGCCTCAGTAATCGCCGGAGCGACGTAGAGCAGCTTCATGAGTTCGAATTTGTGCGCCGGGTCAAATCCTCCTTCGGCAATCTCCCGACTAAGAGTAGCGGCCTTCATTTGCCCTTCGATAGTGAGAATGTACTGGGCGATCTTTGAGAGCGCCGCGTTGGCGGCTTCGCCCTGCAGCAGGCTGATCTGTTCCCGGGCCTCATAGGAGCGAAAATAGATCTCTGTCAGAGCGTCGACGATCATCCCGCCACCGATTAAGGTCACGAAAATAAAGAAATAGTTCCGGACAAGCTTCCCTCGCCGCCGACCCGGGGAACGAAAAAAAGGGAGTTTCGCCAAAAAACGTTTGACTGGCATCACAGCGCGTTTTCCGTGTCGCGGTGTTTATCTGAAGACTCTATCCGCCAACATCAACATTCCCGGAGGAATCCTGACCCCTATCTCTCCGGCAATCCTATTGTTGACCACCAGCTCAAACTTGCGGGGAGTTTCCACCGGCAGATCCTGCGGCTTGGTTCCTTTGAAAATGCGGTCCACGAACCAGGCGCCGCGATAACCCAGAGAGTACAAATCCGGAGCGTAGCTTAAAAAAACGTTCTGCTCCGCTACCTGAAAAGCGTTACAGCCAAACAGCGGCAATTTCTGTTTGGTTGCCGCCGCAGCTAGCTCCTCGAGGTTTTTAAAAAGACCAGAACAAAGAACGAATATTCCGACGTTGGTTCCCGGGTGGGGACGCGAGACAATCTTGCGTGAGGCGTCGGCAGTGGAAGTCGACGGCAGCTCGGCCAGGCCGACGCCCAACCATGAAGCAACGGCAGCGAGTCTATTCCAGCTCTCGTTGAGACCTGCGGATTTTAGCCGGCTGTCGAATACCACCCCGACCTTGCGCAGAGCAGGTACGAACTGCTTGAAGACTTCCAATTGTTTGCCGACACTTTCACTACCCATAAAGAAGCTTAACCCCGTCAGGTGACTGCCCGGACTTGCCAGCGAACGGACGAAGCCAGATTTGACCGGATCCGCCGCCGGCAGGAACACCGTGGGAATGTTTGGAGCGATTTCTTTGGCAACATTAGTTTCGGTAGTTCCGAGTGCAACGATGACATCGGCCGGATGTTTTTCCACGCGAGATTTAAAGTTGGCACGGAGTTGCTCTTGGCTCCCGCCGTCGACCTGTTGCCAAAGCAGATTCTCACCCTCGGCATAACCAAGCTCCTCCAACCCATCGCGCAGGCCATTGATCTGGGGTTGGAGTCGAATGTTGCTCCCTTCCATCACGATCATGACACGAAGAGTCCTGGGTATTGGAGCCGGCCCAAGTCCCAATCCCGTCAGGGCCGCCAAGACAATTAAAACAGTACGGCAGGATGAGTTCGCCATAGACAGCGGCTAAACGGTTGCAAAAAACGCGCTTCAGCTACTTTCTGCGTTTATCCATGATCCAGGGTTCATCGGATCGCCCCGCCCCGCATCACGGTCTGCAAGGTCGCGAGCGTAAAGAGGCTCGGTTGATAGCCCTGGTTATACGCCCTGACGGCATCTACCAGCGTGCTGCGACCATTTTGGACGTTGACAATAATTACGCTCCCGACGGAGAGAGCGGACTGGCCATCGGAAAGTTTCACCGGCCTGCGAAAAGCAAATTGCTCTTTCCAATAGTTTCCCTTGGCGTCCCAGATCATAGTCCAGAGAGCTTCGAAATTCTCCGTGTCAAAAAAGAGAACTTTTCGCGGATAGCAATAACCTGGATCCTTGGGCGTAATCTCAAGACCGTAAGTCTCGACGACTTCCCAGCTTTCCTTCAGAGGCAAATAGTCACCCGCTTTCCGCTGGAAAGGAATCTGTCCTTGAGCGAAATTCCCCAACATCTTGAATTGTCCCAAGAAACGATAGTTGAAATCGGTGACCTTGCCACCGAAGCTGTTGATGTCGTCAAAATTGAATTCACTGGGAGCTATCGTCGCGCACCTTTGAATCGGCGGGGCACGCCGGACGCGGCGGATGCTCGGCACATAAATATAAAGATCGTCCTCTCGTTTAGGATCGGAGTAGCGTATCTCCAAGGTTGTCGTACCAGCGGTATCCCTTGGATATTCGTCGGCGCGGAGCTGCATCCAGTCGATGTGCTCGTAGCCGGTAAGCAAGGGTTTTGAATCCAGGGTAACCCGTCCCCGAGTCTTCATGGTATGGTGCAGCACTTCCGCGCGGCGTTCCGATCCATCTCGTTCGATGGCGTAGCGAATGATTTTACCTTCGGTCGTACCCGCTCCGGTCCTGTAGTCGTCCCCGATCCAGCTCCAATAGAAATTCCATGCCATCTTTAGGCCGACCTGCGGATCGTTGAAACGCACGTCGGGAAAAGGCAGCCCGGCAACATAGTTAAGTAGCTCTCCGTTGGCGCCCAGCTTCACCTCGCTGAAGTAGCGCAAGGTGGCCGCATTGTATTCCTTGGGAAACCCTATCGACCGGCCTTGCTTGATGGTAAAGGTATAGCCCTGTTTGATGCGGGTAAGAAGGTTTTCCCCCACCATCCCTTTCACCTTCTCCCAATTCTCGGGTCCGATGGTGTCGCCTGGTTTCAAATCGGCTTCAGCCCGAAGGCCATTGGCAAAAGTGCAAAAAAGAAACCAAAATATTAGCATAACTGGCAGGACCGGGGCCCGATATCTCTTATCGAATCTCGTTTTCATCTCGCATCGTAACCGCGCCGTAAGAGCCGGGGAAATTGTGAGTGACCCTTATCGCAGGCAATTTTAAACAGCAAGCTTTACGCCAGCGTGAAATACAGGGCGGGCGATGAAACCTGCTCAAAATGCGGTGAAAAACCATCGGCAAAGTGAGACTTCAAGCATGATGGGTGTCTACAAAATTACACCCGGGTGTGAACTTTTGGAGACATTGCGATGGTTCTACAAACAGCTCAAGCGTCCCCTGTTGCGCTGATCCCCTGGGACTAGAGATCCTCCCCCGCATCGGGTGCCGACTTTGTCCGAATCCAGCCTTGGCACAAAGCGTGCTTCACAGCGGGTATCTGCTCTTTGGCAAACTAAAATCTGAGTGCATGAATCATTTTGTATAGCTGTATTTATGAGTAAGATTGTTTATTTACCAACTTCCATTAACGACCCACCGCGGGCGCTGACTAAGCAGCCAGAAGCCCAAGAGATCCACGTATGCCGCGCTCAAATAGGGCGCGCCGCTCACGATCTTAAGAACTGCATGTCGGTCTTGCTTTTGGCGATTTCGACTCTTACGGACAACGGTAATCAACCCGCTATTCAAATCGGGCGCAGGCAGACGTTGGAGAACCTGGTCGCCGAGATGAACCGTATAGTCGATGAGATGGTCGGGCTAGTGGAACGCAGTGACAAATAATCTGAGCCCTGGTTTGTTTGGTCATCCATTTGAATTTGAATGGATAGGATCTCGCGGGTCATCGCCGCAGGCCCACGATGTTAAATGCCCTCACCGGATGCGAAAATCCTTTCAAGTGTAAATTGTCTACGGCCTCGGCGCATACGAAACCTTCGATCTTGCTAAGAGTCTGCTGATTAGTCAGGATCTGCCCGCCTCTCGCCTCCGCGCAAAGACGGTAAGTCAGGTTGGTGACTTTGCCCACCACTCCATAATCCATGCGCCCTTCAAAGCCGAAATTTCCCACAGTCGCATAGCCAGCGGCGATACCGATCCCTAAATCAAGGTCGTATTTCTTTTTGAGCCATTCGGTGCGAAGTTCTTTTCCCCGGTCGCGCATTTCGAGCGCCATCATTACCGCCCTTTGGGTCTGCTGTTCGCTGGGGATCGCATCATTAAAAAAGATCATCATTCCGTCGCCGGTAAATCGTTCCAGTGTTCCGTGAAACTTGAAGACTAGCGGCCCCATCTCCGCGTGATAGTTTCGCAGCAGCGCCATGACCTCTTCAGGCTCGGCGTCATTTGCAAATCTCGTGAAGCCACGCAAATCCAGAACCACAACGGTGACCTCCTGGCAGTGGCTTTTCCAAAGACTATCCCCGTCCGGGCAGCGGAGGACGACTTCCGCAATTTGCGGAGAAAAGTAACGCTTCAGGCGATACATGCGATGAAGATCACTTTCCTTTTGGGCTCCATTTTCTTTCATGGTCCTATTCCAATCGATGACCGGGCGGTCAAAAGGAAGTAGTGTCTGTTCTACCATAAAGGTTTCTTGGTATTTTTTAACCTACGCAGTATACATGTGCACGCGCCATGCCAACGGTGAAGACGCTCGCATGGGAGAATTTATCTAGCGTTTCTGCTGGTTTTTTTGTATAGACTTCGGCGTCGTCGCTGCGATCGATTATCAGAGCGCGATTTAGGATACGGTGGTATATCTAAATTGGTATAGCTCAGCTCAAGGCCGGCAAGGATTATCAACGAGCTGATGCGGTATCTGAGTGTGGGCCGGCTTTTTTTGCGTATTTGCCGACCCGCGAAAGCTAGTCAACCCTTAAAGTTTTTATCAACCGGGAAAGATAGGTTCTTTGAAGACCCAGGAGCTTGGCTGCGGCAGCGCGGTTTCCCTGGGTTTGGGCGAGCGTTTTCGCAATCAGCTCACGTCGATAGTCATCGATAGCCTCGTGATAAGAGAACCCATCCGGTATCACTTGACGCGCCGGCGAAACGACTGCGGCGGGCAAGTCGTGCAGCGTCAACTCCGGTCCTTGGCCCAACACGACAGCACTTTCGATAACGTTGGCGAGCTCGCGGACGTTACCCGGCCATTCATAAGCGATGAGCTTTCTCAGCGCCTCTTCCGTAATGGCGGTGAAATTTTTTTTCGTTTCCAGAGCGGACCGCTTCAGCAAGTAGCTCGCCAGCGCCGGAACATCTTCCTTCCGCTCTCTCAGCGGCGGCAAAGTGAGCGGGACGACATTCAGCCGGTAATACAGATCCTCGCGAAAATGACCGTCCCGGACGGCCTTATCCAGATCGCGATTCGTGGCGGCAATGATCCGCACGTCTACACTGATGGGCGTGGTCCCCCCGACCCTCTCAAATTCCCGCTCCTGAAGAAAACGAAGCAGTTTGGTCTGCAGCTCTGTCGAAATATCACCGACCTCGTCGAGGAACACTGTGCCGCCATGGGCCAATTCCATCTTTCCTTTTTTCAGTTCAAGCGCTCCGGTAAACGCCCCCTTTTCGTGGCCGAAAAGCTGGCTCTCCAACAGTTCCCTCGATAACCCGACACAATTGATCGCGACAAACGGCTGGTCTTTCCTATCGCTCCAGTTATGGATCGCGCGGGCGAATATTTCCTTGCCCGTTCCGCTCTCGCCGAGCAGCAGAATCGTCGACCTGCTGGGCGCCGCCTTCTTGGCAACGTTGAGCGCGTAATGAATCTGTGGGCTTTTACCCACGACGATGCGATAGCGGTCACCCACCTCTTCGGCGAGAAGATCAAACTTGCGGTCCAATCGTTTGCGATCGAGTACTTTGACGACGGCACCGTTCGCGCCGTCATCGATCAGAGACGGCGAATTGTGGGTGGAAGATCGCGCCAAAACAACCTCCCTCATTCCTCGGCGGCCGATACTGTCGAGGTAAGGCAGCCCTTCTTTGATTTGGTCGCGATGCTTTATCGCGACTACGACTTCTTCCTTCATCATCTTTCCTGACATGCGTTTTGACTGAGTTTATTATTGCTTCTGCGGCCGCCTGCTTTTGCGGTCTAGGATTGCCCAATGGCTCTGACACGTTCTTTCTTAGTGATTCGTAAAACCCTCTCTTAGGGGAGGGGAACGAGAGCCCTCCCCTAAGTGACTTACGGGCCCTGCTCTTCTTTAATCGCCATCGTCAAAATCACCGCGCAGGAGCATGCGCCGCTGGGCTCGGATCTCGTCCACCCCCAGCGGGTCATAATCACAGGGGCCGTAAAAGTCGATCATGTTGCCGCTAGACGGGTCGAGGACGGGCCGTTCCCAAGACAAAGTGCTTTCCACGATCGCCGGGAACTTTAGATTACAATATTCGGTGGTGTCGGCGGGAACACTGGAGAGCATCTCTTCCGCTCCAACGGATGGCACGGCCCAAAGCAGTGCGGCGGACAACAGCAGGCTACACAGAAGTGATACGCGCTTTTTCATTTTACTCACCTCCTTTCTTTCTCAATTTCACTTCCCTCGCCGGTTAGAAGTGCAGACCTCATGCCAGAAGCGATTGTTTCGGAAATCTCTCAGTCTCTCTATGAAATCCAAAGCCCCTAGGGATCGAAGCGTAAACACGGTTGTCGGCATTGCTACTTCGTTGACACTGTTTTCATCGATATGTTAGGGAGGAACCGATGAACCGGAGCCAAACGCCGACTCTTGATATTCCGTCTTTGCAGGCCGGAAGCAAGCACGCGGATAGACTGCGGGCGATTCTCAACGTCTGCAAACGGATGACCTCCGTGGGGGATGTCATTTCGCTTTTGGAGCTGATCACGATAGAGACCAAGGCGCTGCTCAAGGCCGATCGCGTGAGCATCTTCTTGCTGGACCGCGAGAAGTGCGAGCTTTGGTCAGTGATTTCGCAAGAGAAAAAGATCATGCGCCTTGACGCCCGGCTGGGCATCGCTGGCAGCGTCGCCATGACCGGCCAGACGATCAACGTGGCCGACGCCTACGATCATCCGCTGTTTTACAAGGAGATGGACTTACACACGGGTTATCGGACTCGAACTTTGCTGGCGGTACCGCTTAGAGACCTCAGGGGCGACATCATCGGCGTCGGCGAGGCGATCAATAAAAGTGAAGGGCTGTTCACCGACGAGGACGCCGAGCTCTTGCAGACCCTGGCGGCCCACGTTTCGGATACTATCGAAACCACGCAGCTTGAGAGACAGCTGGAGGAATACCCGTTACAGAAAGAAGGCGATCGCCGCGCTGACGTTGGCGGAGGCTTCTCCACGCAGAACATCATCGGCATGAGCTACAGGATTCAATCGATCATTCGCCTGATCGACCAGATTCGCGATTGCTCGGTGGACGTTTTGATCGAGGGCGAGAGCGGCACGGGAAAAGAACTGGTAGCGCAGGCTTTACATCACAATAGCCCGCGAGCCAAGCACCCTTTCGTGGCTGTCAATTGTGCCGCGCTGCCGGATAACCTCGTGGAAGCGGAGTTGTTCGGGATCGAAAAGGGCGTCGCCACCGGCGTCGACCGCCGCATCGGCAAATTCGAGGAAGCCAACGGCGGAACGCTATTTCTTGACGAGATCGGTGATTTGAGCCTGCCGGCCCAGGCGAAAATCCTTCGGGTTATCCAAGAGCGGTCGGTGGTCCGGGTCGGCGGTAAAGGCTCTGTACCGATCGATCTTCGCGTCATCGCCGCCACGAATAAGAACCTGGAAGCCGCCATCAGAGAACGCACGTTTCGCGAAGATTTATATTACCGTTTGAAGGTGATTCACATCCACACGCCGCCACTTCGCGAAGTTTCCGAAGACATCTCTGTATTGGCCGACCATTTTCTGTCCAAGTATTGCAAGATGATGAACGCGGACCCAAAACAATTTACGCCAGGCGCTTTGGAAGTGTTGTCGGATTACTCGTGGCCAGGTAACACGCGCCAGCTCGAGAACGAAGTAAAACGTTTGGTCGCTTCGGTTCGAGGCAAATCGATAACCGAAGATCATCTGGACGATTCGCTCCGAAATCTGGGGGCTTCCGTTCAAAGCTTCGCGCCGGCGCCGAAGTCGCCGGCGTCTCGATCCTTACCGGACGCCGTCGAGCGGCTAGAACGCCGGCTAATCGAAGAGGCACTGCAAAATTCCGGTGGCAACAAACAAAAAGCGGCCCAGGTGTTGGGCCTGAGCCGCCAGGGGTTGATCAAGAAGCTGAAGCGGCTTTCTATTAATCAATAAGTTCCCACCGTTTGGCTCGTTGAAATAGTCCCTTGTGATGGAGATTGTTAGCTTAACTCGGCTAGAGCAGCTTCCGCCTTAGACAACCAGAACGGCATCGACATTACTCGATAGAGTTCAGCTGCCTCGAGAAGTTCGGCGCAGGCCTTTGAGCGGTCACTTACCTGAGCAAAAACATCGCCTAGCCCTAAATGGCAGTGTGCCTGCAACGGACGCATCCCTAATTCCTGGGCTAGACTTAGAGCAGTCGCGTAGTTGGTCTTGACCAATTCCGTTTTCAATGGACTTCGCCGAGAAGCGAGATTTCCTAAAATGCATAACAACCATGCCTGGCTTCCTTGGTCCTTACTCTCGCGTGAGAGCTCCAAACCACGCCCGGCAAATGTTTCTGCGGCTTCATGTCGACCTGTAACCATATAACCCGCACTCACACAAGCCATTCGGAGTGCCTGACCTCCCATTCTCTGCGACCCCGCCGTATCCTCGACCGCCCTATCCAAAAGCTGCACCGCTTCGTTACATCGTCCGACAAAGGCATAGGCAGAACCCAAGAACGATGTTACTAAAGGCCGCTGAACCGGGATATCCGCAGACTCACATACTTCCAACCCACGCGTTAGCACCTCCACTCCTTTCTCGAAGTCTCCTTTAAGCAATAAGAGCACCCCAAGGGCGTAATACGCATAGACAATGCTATATGGGTGATTACGTTCCAAGGCGGTTTGGATTGCCTCTTCTCCAACGGATAAGCCCTCACTAAACTTCCCAAGTTGTGCGAGCCCGCGAATCAACCACGCTCTGCAAATCACAGACACTATTCCCGTCGTACCAAATAGTTCATACTTTCGATCTCCTATCAAAGAAAGCGCTTGCTCAAGTACGCCAACGGCCTGATCATATTGGCCTAAATTGTGGTAAGCCACGCCTAGAAAATAGTGGGCCACAATGTGAAGATCGAGATGCTCTGATGCCTTCGTGTGCTCCAGAGCTTGCTTCGCGTAGGTGACGGCCTGCTCTGAGTTGCCTGCAAGATTGCAGTGCGCGGTCGTAAGATTGAACACAGTTCCCAAGCGACCTTGATCATTCAATGCAATTGCCGCCTCTTTAGCCTCCTCCAGATATTGATTGCCCTGGCCAAAATCCCCAAGGATGAATAATGCATTCCGTATGTCGATACGCAAATCGACGGCATTCCTCAGATTGACACTGATTTTGGGAAGATGACGTAAAGCCTCTAATGCCTGCTCAAAATAAAGCACAGCATTCCGAAAGGACGATAGGGATACTGCCTTGGCGCCAGCATCTCTTAGATAGATGACAGCTTGGTCCCAGAGTTCCCCTTGGAAAGCATGATGCGCGAGTTTCTCCAAATGATCGTGCGGGATACTCTCCGTCATTTCCTCCAGCGCTTTCACAATATGTCCGTGCAGCGTTGTGCGACGCTCGTGGAGCAGAGCGCCATAGGCGACCTCCGTGGTAAGAGCGTGTTTGAAGGAATACTCGACTTCTGGAAAAAGGTTCGTCTCATAAAGGAATTCAGCGGTCTGCAGGTGAGAGACGTAGCGGCGAAGGTCTTCCTCTGGCAACTCTGCCACTTCACGCAGTAACTGTAGGGGAACGATCACGCCGATAACAGCGGCAGTTTGCAGGAGACGCTTTTCCTCTGTCGGGAGTCGGTCGATGCGGTCCGCCAATACATTCTGCACCGTGTCGGGCATGCGGATCTCATCGATCTTTAAGCCCGGCCGGTATGCCCCTTTCTCACCCACCAGAAATCCAGTTTCCACAAGCGACCGTACGCTCTCCTCCGCGAAAAAAGGATTTCCCTCAGTGCGATGAATCAACAGTTGTTTCAACAGCACCAAGTCTTTATTGCTTCCCAAAAGGTACTGTAACAATTCCTCCGCGCTGGTCGGCTGCAACGGGTCGACGCGAAGTTGCGTGTAATAGGTCTTATCGCCCCAGTGAGGACTGTACTGGGGCCGGTAATCGACTAGCAGAAGAATACGCGCCATCGGCAGGCTTTCTACCAAGCTATCGAGAAATGACTGCGTTTCGCTGTCGATCCAATGCAAGTCCTCAAAGACAACCAACAGGGGCTGCCGTTGACTCTCACGGACGAGCACCCGCTTTATCGCCTCGAAGGTATAACGACGCCGCTGTTGAGGGTCCATCCCCAGATATCGTTTCGTCGCCTCGACCACCTCTTTGAATTGCGCCAACGCCGCCGACGGATGAACTTCATCTGGTAACGCCCTGAGTAGGGAAAGCAGCGGCGGAATCGCATCCTTAAGCATGTTGTCCAGTTCCAAAATATGCATCACCACTTGCTCTCGGTTGGTGTCGCTTCCTTCACCGTCGACGATGTAAAAGTAACGGCGCAACATTTCAATGAGCGGGAAATAAGGCGTCGCTTTTCCGTAAGATACCGACGCGCCCTCCAGCACCAACCAACCCGGCCGTAGCTGGTGCCGGGTAAACTCGTGCACCAGGCGCGATTTGCCCATCCCCGGCTCCCCTACCATCGCCAAGATTTGGCCCTTGCCAGCTGTCGCTTGCTCGACAAGTCTATTAAAAACTTCGATTTCGCTCCTACGTCCGACTAACGGCGTCAGCCCGCGCACGCCTGCTGCCTGCACCCGCGTCCGCGCCGCCGTGGCGGCTACGACCTCGAACGCCTCCACGGGTCGGGAAACCCCCTTGGCTTGCACCGCGCCAACCGATTTGACTTGGACAAATCCTTCCACCTGCCGCAACGTAGAGGCCGTCATCAAGGTAGCTCCACCCGCCGCAAGCTCCTGCATCCGCGCCGCCATGTGCGTTGTATGGCCCAAAGCCGAATAGTCCACATTGAGATCGTTGCTGATCGAACGCACCACCACCTCGCCGGAGTTCAAGCCGATGCCGATTTGTAATCCTGATTCCTCGGACTGGCCGAGTCTTCTGCGATACCGGCGCATTTCCTCCTGCATAGCCAGCGCGGCATAACAGGCACGCACGGCATGATCTTCATGGGCCAGAGGCGCTCCAAAAAGCGCCATGATCCCGTCTCCCAGCACCTGATTGACCGTTCCCTCATAACGATGCACCGCATCCATCATGAGATGCAGCACCGGATCGATGAGCTTCTGCGCCTCTTCCGGATCGAGTCCCGCCAACAAGCTGGTCGAGCCTCTGATGTCGGCAAAGAGCACGGTGACCTGCTTCCGTTCTCCTTCCAGGAACTGACGCGAGGCTAATATTTTTTCAGCGAGATGTCTGGGAACGTAACTGTCTGGCGAGGGTGCCCCGGGAACTCCGGCGGGTGTGACTGTTGCGGCCTGATTTAGGGTTTGGCCGCACATTCTGCAAAAACTGGCTCCGCGACGATACGGTTGACCACAGTGAGAACAGACCGCTTCGAGCCGCGCCCCGCAATTCTCGCAAAAAATCGAATCCGACAAATTCTCGCGCTGACATTGCGGGCAAATCATAACGGGAATCAATCACAGCCAGGTTGCATCGTGTTTAACGCCATTAAGCCGGACTTATGAGGTGCGTATCGAAGGAAGTAAGAGAGGGTATAGTACCAGCCTATGCCAAAAGCAAGTTAATGTGACAGTATCGATGTTTGCCTCACTACAAACCCTAATCGGATTTGTAGAAAACCCATGTTCCGCTAGGAAAGCATTGATAGGCTCTTTGTCGAAGTCGAAGGACGTGCGAGTGACTGCACCAACAAAGACCTGGAAGCCGCCATCAAAGAACGCACGTTTCGCGAAGATTTATATTACCGTTTGAAGGTGATTCACATCCACACGCCGCCACTTCGCGAAATTTCCGAAGACATCTCTGTATTGGCCGACCATTTTCTGTCCAAGTATTACAATTTACGCCAGGCGCTTTGGAAGTGTTGTCGCATTTCTCGTGGCCAGGTAACACGCGCCAGCTCGAAAATGAAGTGAAACGCCTGGTCGCTTCGGTTCGAGGAAAATCGATAACCGAAGATCATCTGGACGATTCACTCCGAAATCTGGGGGCTCCCCTTCAAAGCTTCCCGCCCAAGGAGGAGCCAGCGCCGAAGCAGGCGGCGTCCCGATCTTTACCGGACGCCGTCGAGCGGCTAGAACGCCGGCTAATCGAAGAGGCACGGCAAAATTCCGGCGGAAACAAACAAAAAGCGGCTCAGGTGTTAGGCCTGAGCCGCCAGGGGTTGATCAAGAAGTTGAAGCGATTGGGAGGCAGTTAGTTAGTTGTTAGCTACCGCCGTTTAGGTTTGAATGGTGGCACCTTAGTAATTTTGTTCTTCTGAGCTTCTACGTAGAATTTGCTACTTTTTTCTAGAGCCGGAACCAGTGTGCGCAGTTTCATAATCATATCCCATAGCTCTTTCTTCGTTTTTTCCAATCGGATGGGTTTCTCAATTTTAGGTTCTGCGATGACCGATATACCAATAGCGTTAATTAGCGCTTTGACGTCAGGATCGTGGAGAAAAATCGAAGCCGAGGGTTTTGCCAAGAATTCTCTTACCAAGATCTGAAGAACTTCGAATCCTTGCTTTTGTTCTCCGCGGAAGCTAGCCATCGGCATACTCTCTCTCCAGAGGTGTCCCATTCCAGGAAAGGTCATTAGGACGCTATCATGTTTATTTGCTAGTCCGTCGTTAAAAAAATTCTCAGCTTGACCCCCAGCAACGACAGGATCCGCATCTCCTTTTATAATGAGTGTCGGCACATTATGCTTATAGTACCCCGCATTCCAAGGATAGATAGGTTCCCCCGGGACCACGCCTATTTTTTTCGCCAAGTCTTGAGCAACGGGTCCTTTGACGAAGCGCTGAATATCTTCACTCCTAAAAAACCCATCATTCTCAATTTGGCGGTCCATAACATCAAGAATCCAGCGGCTGATGCCATCATAAACACCAAAGATATAATAGGCTCTTCGGGATTTTTGCGATTTTGATTGTCGAGGGTTTAAAATAGCCTCCTGCGCTTCATTAAGCCTTTTTTCGTAAGCGCCGCGGCTGTCCGGACTTAAGCCCTTTATTATAGATGGGGTTCTTCCTAATGTCGCCTTACGATCTCCCCTCGCGTTTAGCTGTTTTTTTGGCAAGGTCAAGTAGTGAGCTACTAGCAAAGCTGCGTTAAAGCGCCCCTGTTCTGCCCTGGGAAATTTCAGATTGTTCGCCGGCCGGCCATAGAATTGCAAAATTCGCAATGCCTTGAAAAACTCTTCGGGATACGGAAAAGATTTAAAATTTGGATCTCGCTTCTTAAGGTCGGCATAATTCTCCATAACAAAGCTCATCGAACCAAATGTGCGATCTAACTTTTCCAGTGTTTGGTCAAGTTTAGCTTTTATTTCCCGAATATGTTGATCGGTGACAAAACTGAAATCATTGGTTGACGATCCGCTTGTAGATGTATTGCCGCGATGGTTTTTTATGATCTCTTCCAAGTTCGAAGCCATCGTATCTCTGCGGTGAATATGCGATTCCAGCGATCTTGACGGGGGCGCAACCAACACCAGTTTTTTTACCCCCGCTGTCCCGTATTTGTATGCATAGCGTTGAGCGATCACAGCCCCATGACTCTCTCCCCAAATCGCATCCCAAGGGGCATTATTTTTAAGCAGATGACGCCTCAGCTCTTCGATGTCTTCAACCACGTAGTCGGCGCGGAGAAATCTATCAAATTTGTTGGGCTGCGGAATCTGACTGAGGCCGCTACCACGGACATGAAGATATGCAACATTATGACCATGGGCTTCCAATAATTCCAATGCATTCACCTCTCCATGTTTAGCAAAGTCCACGTCTCCCAAATCGAATATTGTCCCGGGTCCACCGGGAATAAAAAGAATATTTTTAGGTATCTGGTTGTTAGGATGGTGCGGCTTTATGAAAGAATAATACAAGGAAAACTTACACGTCGGCTTCCTACCGCTGGGGTTGTCAGACGAGACATCTACTATCTCTAAGGGCTTGTCTGTGGGCAACTCCCTTTGTGTGCTAGAGGTCGGGAAACCCATCTCTGCCCGGTTCCATCGGGAATCGTTTTTCCGCATGATGTGCCTCCTTCTAAGGTTAGTTTACACCTTTAAGCTAAACAACAAATTTGTCGCTCTTCCCGCTATTACTTTTCAACACATCAGATATCTCGAGTTCGGATCGCTAACGATCACTCCCAAGAGCGTTGCGAAAACCCCGTTGAAGTTTGCACGGTGATGATCAGCGAAGAGGTCCGTCCTATGGTTTACACCCCGTTAAACTTCGTTGACGTTACGGCCGTGGGCAAAGAATAGCTCTCCAGCTTTTAACACCATTTCTGAGTTAAGTTTTGCTCGTTGAAAATCCAATACGCAAAAGTGAGACCAGGCAAATCTAGAAAAAAGAGAATGATAGGTTTCATTCGAAACCTCGCATTAAGATGGGCAGACCCCCGTGAGGATGATCCGACACAGGAATTATCGTGTTCGTGAGTTATGGAGAGCGGCACACGATCGACGACGCGCTCCGGGATAGGCAAAGCCAACAGAAAGCTGGCTCAGTTATTTGGCCAAGCCAGCAGGGGTGAATTAAGAAATTGAAGCGACTGAAAATCTTTAGGCACTCACTAACTACTACTACGGTATTATCCCAGCTCTTTTGGCTTTTGCACGAAACGTCCTTCTGTCGGCGAGCGCGTGAGCAATGGTGTGGCGGATCTTTCTCATGATCTCCTTCTTTACAGCTGGGTCCTGTCTGGCCAAAGCTCGGAGTCGTTTTTTCTGAGCTAGTGACAGCTTCACGTTCTTCATCGCGGCTGGTTTACCCATTGTGTAGTACCTCCCTCGTTTAGTATAGCTACGGAACCTATCGCCCTTTAACATTTAATGTCAAGTAAATTCTTGGTCGGCTGCAAGCTTCGATTACCCCGGCTCGGCGAAGCGGAACACACCAAGAGATTCAACACCTTTTTGATTCGAGTATCCTCAAGAAGCCGAGGTCGAAGTTATCATGCTTCTGTTTTTCTCTATCTGCGTCCATACAGTTGGCCGAACGTCACAGATCACCTTATTCGGATCTTTAACCATCGCCTCCAACGCATCATGAAAGACCCCAGTTAGGCTTGCTAGTTGATAATCATCGAAGAGTTCGCTCCTATAGTTTACACTCCCTGTCAACTTCGTTGCCGTTTCCCTCAGGTCCAAAATCAGATCCACCGCTGTTAACGCCATTTCCGAGTCAAGCTTCGCTGCTTGAAAATCCAATACAGCAAAGTTAAGGCCAGGCAATTTATTAGGGGGAAATGATAAGTTTTGATAGTTCAGCAAGACTTGAATTAAAGAATCGCCTTTAACGCTTCCTTCTTGATCTAATGCGTGTGCTAGACGTCCGAACGGCAATTCCTGATGTGCGTACGCCCCTAGGGTGACCTCTCGCACCTGCTTCAAGAGATCCTTCCAGCTCATGTCCGGTTTTAATCGGACGCGCAAAACTACCGCGTTCACAAAGTAGCCGATCAGGGCTTCAGTTTCTCGCGGACGACGGTTCGCCGATAAAGTCCCAATCCGGATATCTTGCTCACCGGTGTGAGCGTGAAGAACAACGTTGAAGGCAGCGAGCACAACCATGAATGGTGTGCAATTTTCCCTGTAAGCCAGGGCTTTGAGCGCGGCAAACAACTCTTTTTCGACAGAAATCTCTTTGCGGCCGGTCTGAAAACTGCGTCTTTTATTCCGTCTGCTGACCCTTTGAAATGCAAGCTTCGGCAAAGGAGCGGCAAGCTGCTTTTTCCAGTAGCTAAGCTGAGTTTGCATTAGCTCACTTTCCATGAGCCGGCGCTCCCACAAAGCAAAGTCTGCAAATTGAATTGGAATATCCGGCAGCGGCGAGGGTCGCTTTTGAGATAAGGCTTCATATAACTGGGCTAATTCCCGGCGCAAGATCAGCATCGACCAGCGATCACCAACAATATGATGAAGCGTGACGAGCAGAAGGTAGTTTTCATCCGTCAATCGCACTAATTTCGTCCTGAGCAACGGTCCGACCGATAAATCAAAGGGTTGCGTCCGTTCTTCGAGGGTCAGCACGGCCGCCTGTTCTTCCATTTTCTTGACTGGTAAATTGCGCAAGTCGATGAAGGGCAACTGGAAGTCAGCTACGGGTCGAATGACTTGAACCGGTCGGCCATCCACCTTGGCAAAGACAGTCCGTAGAACTTCGTGCCGCCTGAGGATTTCTCCCAGGGCGTCCGCCAGAGCTTCGGTGTCGAGAGTTCCCGCCAGATGAAACACATAGGGTATGTTTAGAAGATGATTGCCCGGGACCATCTGGTCGAAGTCCCACAATTGCTCCTGAGAGATCGAAACGGGTAAAGGTCCTTCGCGTGAGACCCGGACAATAGGTGGAAAACTCAGGTCAACCTCTTGCCCGTTGAGTGTTTCGATTTTATGGGTCAGATCCGCAACTGTAGGTGTTTCGAACAGGAAGCGGAGCGGGACCTCCGTCCGAAACGCATCGCGAAGTCGCGCGATCACTTGTGTGGCCGTCAGCGAATGACCACCCAACTCGAAAAAGTTGTCGTGAACACCGATCCTCTCGACCTTCAGCACCTCTCGCCATATCTGCGCAACCAATTGCTCCGCCTCGGTGCGCGCGCCAACAAAGACGTTTTCGAGTTCTAACCGGATGTTCCCAGGCAAAGGCAGCGCCCCGCGGTCCACCTTGCCGTTGGGCGTGAGAGGCAATCTCTCTAGCCCAACGAATACCGAAGGCAGCATGAATTCAGGAAGTTTATCTTTTAAGAAGCCGCGGAGCTGGTTGGCTGAGAGGGAGGGTTGGTCGGTTGAAACGACGTACGCTACAAGGTACCTTTCCGCCGAAGACGCATCTTGATGAGCCACGACAACACTTTCCCGAACCGCCGGGTGTTGATTAAGTGCGGTCTCGACTTCAGCGGGCTCCACGCGGTGGCCTCGTATTTTGATCTGATTATCGACCCTGCCCAGGAATTCGATATCGCCACTAGAAAGATACCGCGCTAAATCGCCTGTCCGGTAAAGGCGTGAACGTGGTTCGTCGCAAAAAGCGTTGGGGATAAATCGTTCCGTCGTTAACTGGGGGTGGTTCAGGTATCCTCGCGCCAACCCCGCACCCCCGACACAAATCTCTCCGGATATTCCGATAGGAACAGGCTGCAGGTGGGAATCAAGCAGGTAGATCTGCGTATTGTAGATCGGCCGCCCAATGAAAATCATCCCGCTCGTTTTTGTCTTGTGTGTCTCGTAACAGGTTGCATCCGCAGATACTTCGGAAGAACCATACAAGTTAAGCAGCTTGCTGTTCGGCAGGCATTGTCGGAACCGCTCCGCTAGTTCTCCGGAAAGAGCTTCTCCGCTGGTGGTCCACAATTTCAGGTCGGGCAAATGGCTTTGGAGATTTGGATCGAGGTCCAGAATAGCCTTGAGCAACGAAGGAACTAGCACGATACGGGTAACATGGTTATTCGCCAGCGTTTGGATTAGTAATTGCGGGTCTCTGGCCACTTGATCGGGAATGATGGTTGACGGTGTTCCCTGGAGGAGGGCCCCAAAAACTTCCCATACTGAATCGACAAAGCTGAGTGAAGTTTTGATGCAACTCATTTCATTCGCTTCGAATGGATAGGTGCTCCACATCCAAGCAAAGCGATTGACCGCACCCCTGTGAAGTCCGACAACGCCCTTGGGGGTTCCTGTTGAACCCGAGGTGTATATTACGTATGCCGGGTCGTCAGTCTTCGTTTCGCTTGAAGGATTCTCCTTGTTCTCCTGATCGAAAACCGTCAAATCGTCAAGACAAACTGCTAACGCCTCGGTCCGAGGGAGTTGGTGGATAAGTGATTTTTGGGTTAAGAGGACAGAGATTTGAGCGTCATTCAACATGAACTCCAAGCGCTTTCGCGGATACAACGGGTCTAGCGGCACGTAGGCTCCACCGGACTTTAAAATCCCCAACAGTCCAACAACCATTTCCAAAGATCGCTCCACGCAAATCCCCACCCGCTTCTCCCGGCAGACTCCCAGTCTCTGTAAGTAGCGGGCTAGTTCATTGGCCCGTGCATTCAGTTCCCGATAGGTCAGCTGCTTGCCTTCGAACCTTGCCGCTGTGGCGTCCGGCGTCCGTTCTGCCTGCGCCTCAAACAGCTCGTGGATACAAGAGTTCTTCGGGTATTCAGCTGCCGTTTGGTTAAACTCCACCAACAACTGATGGCGCTCGGCTTCGGTAAGAAGCGGTAGGGTTGATATAAACTGGTCTGGATCAGCCACAATTGCTTCCAACAAGATTCGAAAGTGGCCCGCCATCCGCTCGATCGCCGCGCGGTTGAATAGGTCAGTGTTGTACTCGAAAAAGCCGATGATTTTTCCATCCCGCTCCCTCAGGAAAAGCGACAAATCAAATGGTGATCTCTCATGCTCTATATCCATCGGCTGAAAACTAAGACCCGAAACTTCGGCTAGAGGTTTCGGCGCGTTTTGCAGCACAAACATCACTTGAAACAGTGGATTCTGACTCGTGTCTCGCTCAGGCTGCAGCTCCTGAACTAATCTCTCGAACGGCAAATCTTGATGTGCGTATGCTCCGAGGCAAACATCCCGTACCCGCGCGAGAAGTTTTTTGAACGTGAATATTCCGGAAAGGTCGGTGCGCAAAAGAAGCGTATTAACGAAAAACCCGATCAATCCTTCGATTTCAGTGCGATTGCGATTGGCGATGGGCGAGCCAACAACTATATCTTCTTGTCCCGAATAGCGGTAGAGCAATACATAAAAGGCAGCCAACAGCGTCATGAACTGGGTGGCTCCTTCGCGTTCGCTCAATGCGTTGACGGCTGCGGTCAGAGACTCGGACAGAGTTATCGGTTGCCTTGCACCGCGATAGTTCTGCTGCGCAGGTCTGGTCCGGTCGATGGGCAGATTGAGCGTAGGAACATTGACAAGTTGATTCTTCCAGTAGGAAAGCTGAGTCTCCAGAATATCCCCTTGCAGCCACCCGCGCTGCCAGACCGCGTAATCCGCATACTGCACAGGCAGCGCTTTTAGAGCGTAAGTTCGTCCGTTTGCATGGGCACCGTAGAGCGTCCAAAGTTCCCGAGTGAAGATCCCCATCGACCAGGCATCCGACACGATATGATGAGCTGTCAGGATTAAGATGTGTTCATCCGCGCGTAAACGAACCAGCGTAGCCCTCCACAATGGCCCCGCACAGAGATCGAAGGGTCGCTCGGCTTCCTCTGCAATCAGACGTCCGACTTCTTTCTTACCGTGAACATTGGATAGCCGGAATGGTTCCATCAGCTTGATTGAGAGCTGCAACTCGCCCGCAATGATCTGCGCGGGTTGGCCATCGACTATCTGACACGTGGTCCGCATCACTTCGTGGCGGCGCACGATCTCATTGAGACTGGACTCCAGGGCCCCAACATTCAACGGCCCGGTGACGCGAGTCGCCCGGCAAATATTGTAGGCGGAGCTTCCGGGTTCCAATTGCTCCAAAAACCAAAGCCTTTCCTGTGCGAACGACAAAGGCGGGGTTTGATGCCGGGCCGCAGGGCTAACGGGTGGGGGCGCGAAGCGCGCAGCGGCATCGGCAGTATGGAGGAACTGGAGTATTTCCGCTCTATGCTCGCTTATCTGAGCACGAAGAGATTCAGTGAGAATGCCTTTGGGGGCATTGATACGCAGACGTTCGCCTTCGGCGGAGAGCCGAATATCAAGGTTATGAAGATCCGTGATAAAGTCGGCGATGCTTATAACTCGATCTCCTCTCGTTCGCTTGCTTGGGTGTCTCGTACCGCCTTTGTCATGCCCAACAATGCTTCAACTTGGATAGCCAGCCCCGCGATCGTCGGCGTCTTCAGGAAGGCACGTAAATCTAATGCAACACTCAAAGCGTCTCTGACTCGTGCCGCCACCTGGGCCGCTAGCAACGAGTGTCCGCCAATATGAAAGAAGTTTTCTTGACGACCGATCCGCTCCAGCCCGAGGACTTCTGAGAATATTTTTCCGAGGGTTTGTTCCACTTCGGTCCGTGGCGCTTCGTGCTTTTCGTCCGGCAGTCGTAAGAGTTGCTCTACAGGTGGCAGCTTGAGGTAATCCACTTTGCCATTCGGACTCAGTGGCATACGATCCAAAAACAAGAAATAAGACGGCACCATATAATTCGGCAGCCTCGCACTTAAGAAGCAACGCAGCTCATCAATGGACAGAGGAGAGTGCCCTGGTTCGCTTTCGACGTAAGCCACCAAACGCGTGTCAAACTCGCGATCACGGGGTGTCCGCTCCCCCCAGTCTCGGGCGACGACCGCACTCTCGCGTACCGCCACGTGTTGATTGAGAACAGACTCGACCTCCGCGAGCTCGACCCGAAAACCACGTAGACTGACCCGGCGATCTTTTCTACCGACCCATTCAACATTGCCATCAGGCAAATACCTTCCAAGGTCTCCGGTTTTATAAAGCCGGTCGCCTTCCTCCTGCGTAAAGGGATTAATTAAGAAGTTCTTCCGGGTGAGGGCGTCGTCGTCGATATAGCCACAAGCAAGATGTGGACTCCGTACGTAAAGCTCACCGAGTTCCCCGATTCCCGCTAAATGTCCGCTCGTGGTGAGAATCAGCAGTTGAACATCTTTAACTCCGCGGCCCAGCGGCATTGTCGGCCTCGCCGTGCCTTCACTCGTTGAGGTTCTCTCGAGAACTTCGAAGTAGCCCACCGCCCGTTGGGTCTCCGTGGCACCATAGAAGCTAACGATCTTCGCCTTGGGCGCAAGCTCACGGGTCAAAGCACCATCCTGTCTGGTTAGCACGTCACCGCCGAAAAAGATGCGCCGGACGGATGAAAGGACTTTTACGCTCGACGTTCGTAGCAGCCGACCCAGCGCTGGGGTCAAATGGAGTACGGTGATTCGGTTGTGGTCGAGCCATTCGCCAAGCCGGTCAGCAGACGTCAAAATCCCCGGGGCAGGAACGTAAACGGCGGCTCCTAACGCCAAGGCCGTAAAGATATCGCGATGCAAGTGATTGTAGCCGAGGCCAGACAGCAGGCTGAAGCGATCCGATGGGCTCAACTCAAATGCTTCTTCTTGCCAGGGCAAGAAATGAGTGATCGGTCCATGCTTCCCAAGAACTCCTTTCGGCTGTCCCGTCGAACCGGAAGTAAAAGCAACATACGCCGGATCCTCGGCGTTGGTCTGAACCCCCGTCCCGCTTTGAGGATAACGATTGAGAACCTCGGCGATTTCACGTTGCGCTCGCGGAAGTTTGACGCCACAGGCAAGCTCAACACTACCGAAATACTCAGAAACCGGCTCTGGCAACTCACCTGCCCCGTCCATTTGAATCCATCCTTTTACCCGCGCTATGCGAAGATAATCAACCAAGCGCGCGGATGGATACGCAGGGTCCAGAACGACAAACACCGCCCCGGCCTTGAGAATACCAAGCAGGGCAAGCACGAGAGAAGAATTGCGACTGGCATAGATCGCAACAACGTCCTTCGTTTCGATTCCACCGGTGATGAGATGGTGCGCCAGCTGGTTGCTTCGCCGGTCGAGTTCCCCATAGGTCCAGGCCTCGTCGGAATCGACAACGGCCAACTGATCGGCTTTCCGTTCGGCCTGTCTGGAGAAAAGCGTCTGGATCGACCCGCGCCAGGTTGGATCCAAGGGCTCGCTCGGGTCAGGTAGAACGCCTGTAGCGGATAGCGTTACAAAGCTGTATCGATCGATTCTCTCCTGCGGATGCTCCACCACCTGCGATAGCAGCCCGCCCATCTGTTCCATCATAGCCGCGATACGATTGTCGCTGAAGAGTGCGGCATTGTAGACGATCGCCAGTTCTATTCTTCCCTCTACTTCCGGAGCGTGAAGGACAACGTCGAACTTAGCCTCCGGCGCGGCATGCGAAAGTTTTATAATCTGACAGCCCGCCAGCTGGAGAACACGCTCTGAAGTGTCGGCCATATTGAACAGGACTTGAAACAAGGGATTGCGGCTGAGATCTCGGTCCGGATTGATTTCCTCGACGACTCTTTCGAAGGGCAAATCCTGGTGGGTGTAAGCGTCCAGGCAGACCTCACGGACCCGCTTCAATAGCTCGAGGAAAGTCGGATTACCGGAAAGATCCGTGCGGAGCGCCAAGGCATTGATGAAGAATCCGATCAGTCCGTCGGTCTCGGAACGGTCGCGGCCCGCAATGGTTGAACCGACGATGATGTCATCTTGTCCGGTTTGGCGGCTAAGCAAGATATCGAGCGTCGCCAACAAAGTCATGAACAGCGTCACGCCTTCCCGGCGGCTCAGGTCTTTGAGGGCTTGCGTGAGTTCTTCGGAAAGAATTCTTGTTAGCCTCGCCCCACGGTAAGCCTGCACGACGGGCCGCTCATAGTCCGTGGGCAAATGGAGCGTCGTCTGTGTGGTCCCCAGTTGTCGTTTCCAATAGGCGAGCTGGGATTCCAGAACTCCTTGAAGCCACTCATGCTGCCAAACAGAATAGTCGGCGTATTGAACGGGAAGTGAAGGCAAGCTACAAACTTTGCCCTCCGAAAACGCCTCGTACATCGCTCCCAGCTCCCGGTAAAAGATGCTTAGAGATGAACCATCAGCTACGATGTGATGGAAGTTCAGGATCAGAACGTGCTCCTGGTCCTGCAGCCGCAACAGCTTCGCCCGCATGAGCGGAGCTTCTGCAAGAGTGTAAGGCTGGCGCGCATCGGCGATGGATAGCCGTTGAGCCTCGGCTTCAGCCTCCTCTTTGAGTAAATGGGAAAGATCCATGACCGGCAGCGCGAACGTCAACGATGATACGATTTGTTGAAGCGGCTCGCCGCCGATCTCAATAATGCGTGTTCTCAACACTTCGTGTCGATTGACGATCCCTTCCAGCGCTTGTTCTAACGCTGCGATACTCAGAGCGCCTGTGATGCGAAAAGCGGCGGGAATGTTATAAGCGGTTAGGCCTGGATCCAGCTTTTGCAAAAACCACAGCCGGCGCTGTGAAAAGGATAGCCTTATCGGACGATCGCGGGGAACCGGCACGATCGGTAGCACGCTGAGGCCATTCTTAGTCCGGCGCAGAAAATCCATATGCTCGGCCAACGCGGCAACTGTCGGCAGTTCAAAGATTTTGCGCAACGGCAGATCGACGTCGAAGTTGGTTCGCAGGCGCGCGACTACACGAGTTGCCAATAGCGAATGACCGCCAAGGTCAAAGAAGTTGTCCTGAACGCCGATCTTTTCGAGTTTTAGTATCTCTCTCCACACTTGGGCCACCAACTCTTCGATCTCCGATCGAGGCTCCACGAAGCCTTGATCGAGCGATGGTCTCGAGTCACCAGGCGGAGGCAGCTTCGATCGGTCGACCTTGCCGTTCGGTGTTAGGGGTAAGGCGTTCAGAAATACCCACGCCGAAGGGATCATGTAAGCGGGAAGCTTTTGACTAAGGAAGAATTGTAGGTCTTTGGCTGAGGCCACCGAATCTTCATTCGGAACGATATAAGCTACAAGCTCCCTTTCCGGCGGCGATTCACGCTCACGAGTCACGACCGCGCACTCCTTCACTGTGGCGTGTTGATGGAGTGTTGCTTCGATCTCCCCCATCTCGATCCGATACCCCCGAATTTTGACCTGGTTGTCTATACGGCCCAGGAACTCGATGTTCCCATCGGCCAGATACCGCGCACGGTCTCCCGTCCGATAGAGCCGGGTGCCCGGTTCGCTGCTGAAAGGATTGGAAATGAATCTTTCGTTGGTTAATTCTGGCCGATTCAGATATCTGCGCGCTAGACCGTCGCCGCCGATATACAGTTCGCCAGGCACTCCCACTGGCACAGGGTGCAAGTGAGAATCCAGAATATAAATGTAAGTATTGGCGATCGGACGCCCGATAGGCACTGGACTTTCGCCTAGTTCTATCTTTGCGAAAGTCGACCAAATCGTCGTCTCAGTCGGACCATAGAGATTCCACAGCGAAGCGCCATGCTCTAGTAACTCGTTAGCCAGTTTACGCAATAAAATCTCCCCACCGCAAAAAATCTTGAAACCTGCACTGCCCCGCCATCCAGAATCCAGCAGAAGTTTCCAAGCAGCAGGCGTGGCTTGCATGGCCGTGCCGCCGCATACTGTTATCCTGTCCAACAACCGGTTTCCGTCTAAAACCTCCTCGCGACTGGCCAATACTAGCTGCGCACCTGTAACCAACGGCAAAAAATGCTCCAGGGCAGCAATGTCGAAAGAAATTGTCGTAAGCGCTAGAAACACATCCTTCGCGGCCAACCCGACATTTTCACCAATGGCGCACAAGCAGTTCACAACGGATCGCTGCGAGACTTCAACGCCTTTTGGTTTTCCCGTCGAGCCCGAAGTGTAAATGACATACGCTAGATTCTGTGCTGTCGCTCCGCTGTTCACATTTTCCTCGCTCTGTTGTGAGATTAAAGGCCAGTCACGATCGACACAAACTACCTGAAGTCGAGGACTGAGAATCGAAGATTGAGGATCGCCATCCTTCCATCCTCTATCCTCGATCAGTTTCGCTTGGGTTACCAGCACCGAGACTTGAGCATCTTCCAACATGAATGCCAAGCGCTCCAAGGGAAACTCCGGGTCTAATGGCAGATACGCTCCACCTGCCTTGAGAATCCCCAATAGTCCAATCACCATCTCCAAGGATCGCTCGACACATATCCCCACCAGCGTGTCCGGCCCGACTCCAAATCCTCGCAAGTAGTCGGATAGCTGATTGGCTCGAATGTTCAGTTCTCGATAGCTCATCTTTTCTTCTTCGAACTGGGCGGCAATAGCCTCCGGCGACCGCTCCACCTGAGCCTCGAATAGTGAATGAATGCACGCGTCCTTGGAATAATCGGTCTGCGTCTCATTCCACTTCACAACCAGCTGATGGTGTTCCGCTTCGGTCAGAAGCGCCAACTTGGAAATCGGTTGTTCGGGATCTGCGAGTATACCCTGCAGTAACATTTTGAAGTGAGCGATCATCCGCCCAATGGTTCGGGCACTGAAGAGATCGGTGTTGTATTCGAAGAAGCCGGTATACTCTTTGCCTTGGTCTGTTAGGGAGAGTGTCAAATCAAACTTAGATGTTTCGGTTCTTACATCGATGGGTTCTGAAATAAGATTTGGAATAGCCAAGGTCAGCACAGTTCTATTTTGGAAAGCAAACATGACTTGAAACAGAGGATTTCGGCTCAAATCTCTCTCGGTCTCAAATTCCATGACGAGCTTCTCAAACGGAAGATCTGGATGAGCATAGGCGCCGAGGCAAGTTCCCCGAACCCGGGACAGGAGTTCACTGAAAGGAGGATCTCCCTGGAGGTTCGTGCGCAGGACCAACGTGTTAACAAACGATCCAATCAAATTCTCAGTTTCGAGGTGATGACGGCTCGCAAACGGACAACCCACAAGCACATCTTGCTGTCCTGTGTAACGATGGAGTAAGGTCTTGAACACTGCCAGCAGAGTCATGAAGGGTGTAACGCCCGCCCGCTGACTGAAAATTCTAACGGCTTTGCCTAAATCCTCCGGCAACACCACCGCTTCTCGTGATCCGCGAAAACTTTGCACCGCTGGCCTCGGACTGTCCGTGGAGAGTTCGAGAGCGGCTAAGCCCTGGCCGAGCTGTTGTCGCCAGTACGCATTCTGGGTTTCCAGAACCTCGCCTTCGTAACCCTGTCTTTGCCAGACAGCAAAATCCGCGTACTGGATGGGTAGATCCTCAAGATTTGAACTGCGACCGCTCGAATAGGCGTCGTACAAATTTGACAACTCCCTGAAAAACAAACCGACGGATCCACCATCGCAGACGATTTGATGGGTGATCAGAAGGAGGACGTGATGTTCGTCGCCTAACCTCAACAATCGCGCTCTTAATAAAGGCCCGGTGGTCAAGTTGAATGCACGCCGAGATTCTTCGATACTGATACGTGACACCTCACCTTCGGCGGCAGATCTCGGAAGTTCTTGAAGATCAACGACGGGAATGCTCAACGCGCGGGTCGAGCCGACCACCTGCAGCGGTACCCCGTCTACGCATGTAAAAGTGGTCCGCAGGATTTCGTGGCGCCGGACTATTTCATTGATACTCTGCGTCAGGATGTCGACGTCGAGCGGCCCGATAAGGCGTTGTGCCCTACAAATGTTATAAACGGAATTTTCTGGCTCCAATTGGGCGAGAAACCAGAGTCGCTCTTGAGCGAACGAGAGGGGAGCCCCGCGGGAAGGCTGTCTGGGATGGATCTTTTGAGAATTATGGATATGAACTCCTTACTTCTCAAGCCAATTGGCAAGAGGTGCCTGGCGGGAGTTTTGAGGTTCAAAGAGGCTGACGCGGTCCCAGCGATCATTACGCATCGCCTCTTTTCCCTCGTTCCAGCTGTCCATCTTCAGGTTCTCCGGTCGACCGACTGTCAACTTTCATCAAGAGATTCGCGATCTCGTCTGACTGCCCGGGATAGATCTCATTGGCACTCACAAGTTCAGCTAACAGGGCCACGGTCGGTGCGGCGAACAGAGTCGTTATCGGACGCTTGAAAGGAAAGACGTTATTCACCCTCGAGACAATTTGAGCCGCAAGTATTGAGTCGCCGCCAAGCGCCGAGAAATCGTCATGGATACCCACTGCGTCTATTTTCATCACTTCTTTCCAGATCCTCGCCACGACTGCCTCAACCTGAGTTCGAGCGCCCATAACTGTCTTGGCAACGCGATCCTTGGACTCTTCAAAAGGCGGAAGCGCTTGCCGATCAAGCTTTCCGCTGGCGGTTAGCGGCAGAATATCCAGCCGCATAAAGGATGACGGAATCATATAACCGGGCAGATTTTCCTTAACAAGCTGGCGAATTTGAGTAAATGTCGGTGACTCGTTCTCCTGAACAACATAGGCGACCAATCGCCTCTCGTTACCCGACTCCTGCATGGCAACAACAGCGGCTTGCTTAATTCCAGGAATATCAAGTAAAGCCATCTCGACTTCCGAAATCTCGACTCGATGACCCTTGATCTTGGTCTGAAAATCTTTGCGCCCCACATGTACGAGGCACCCGTCGGGAAGCCTGTAACCAAGATCCCCGGTAAGATATGTACGCGCGCTGCCGCCACTGGAATCGGGTAGGAACTTCGAACGTGTAAGCGCCGCAGCGTGCCAATAACCGAGCGCAAGGTACGGGCTCGTTACGGCAATTTCCCCAACCTGCTTCAACCCCACTTCTTTCCCGTCGTCGTCCAGCAACGACAATTGGTTGCCTTCCAGGGGGTACCCAACGGGAACTCTCTCTTCGGTGATCTCGGTCCGCTTATCGATGAAGTAGTAAGAAACCGCTTGGGTTTCGCTGAGGCTATATCGGCTGACAAATATGCACTCGTCTGAGAAGTGCTTTTTGTATAATTCGACATCAGTTTTGGATAATGGCTCTCCCCCAATATGAATCAGCCGAATACTGGGAAATATTCTGTTGCAGTTCAGGCTTTGAACGGAGTGACGAAAAATCGTAGCGACGCAGGTGTAGACGGTAATCTCTTCTTCCAACAACCAGTCGCCCAAATGGGCCAAGCCTTGTTCGTGGACATCGAACGGAAACAGCGCTGCCCCGTTCAGTAAAGCCAGAAACATGTCTCGGTTCGCCCCAACATTATTTGAACGCACAAGGCTAACTCGATCTTCCGGACATATATGCAGCTCGTTCGTCTTGACCCTAATACCGAACAGTTCATTCCGATGATTCCAAACCACGCCCTTGGGTTCGCCGGTGGAACCGGAAGTATAATTGATATAGGCAATATGATCAGGTGATACGGACAACCCTGGGTTTTCGTCGGGGAAAGTGCGGTCAGCATCGTCGAGATTGAGAACCTTTGAACGGCCGCGGGCCAAATCACGGGCCAAAGAGAGATGTTCGCTATCCGTGACAAGAAGGCGAGCTTGAACGCTTTCCAAAATCTGGGTGCCCTTAGCGCGAGGCAGTGATAAGTCCACCGATACATAGGCCTTGCCTGCCTTTAGCGCACCAAGGCTCGCCGTAATGAGTCGCATGCCCTGTTTGAATAGCAATGCAATTGGCTCATCCTCTTGATCGCAACAAGCCAGAACAGCGTGCGCCGCACGATTGGAAATCCTATTCAACTCGTCATAGGTGAGTTTCTCGTCTTTCGCTTTGACAGCCAGTCGTTGCGGATATCTACGCGCCTGTTGCTCAAAACGATCCGATATAGACTGCTCCGTATCTTCTCTCCGAAATTCTACGAATGGATTCGTTGGACGCATACCGAGATCGTAATGCGACTACCCGAGCATTCCACTTGATCCCGTCGTTGCTTACTGAGTGGTCACATGCCGATATTTCTCAACGCCGCGTCTGCACGGTTCAACCAAAATGTCATTTCCATCGAGTGGTAGAGGTCAACAGCGGCAGAGAATTCCGCCTGAGCTTGATCCGCCGATCCCGCCGCACCACAAATTCGGCCAAGAGCGACGTGGCAGTGCGCCTGCAACGGTCGCATGCCGATCTCATTACTCAGTGCAAACGCCCGCCGACAGTGCGCCTCAGCCAGCTCAATGTTTGGCGGATCGCGATGCAAAGCGATATCACCGAGCAGCTTCAGCGCCCAAGCTTGGTGTCCACGTTCCTTGTGTTTTTTGGAAAGATCTAAGGCGCGCTCCGCGGCAGCAGTTGCCTCTTCCAAACGCCCAGACAGCATATACCCCTCGCTTAACCACGCTGTACTGAGCGATAAAAACGCGACCCTTCCCGCAGCGGCAGAATTTTCGACCCCCTGCTCCAAATGCGGTATGGCTTCAGAGATTCGGCCAGCATGGGCGTAGGCGGCGCCCAAACGTGAAGCGACGTAGGGCACGTAAACCGGAACATTCGCGGAATGGCAGATGCTCAAGCTGCGTTCGAGAATTTCGATTGACTTCTCGAGCTCTCCCCTCAGCAAAAACAAAATGCCTAGACTGCAATTCATATGTACAAGACTAGCCGGATGATTGACTTCTTCTGCGATTTGGACCCCTTCTTCGCCGTGCAAGACTCCCTCATTGAAGCGACCGATCGCAGCCAGGCATTGTACAAGGTGGCTACGACAAATAACGGAAAGGACGAGCGCCGTACCAAAGCGTTCATGTCTAAACGCGCCGTTAACACTCCGCATGCCCTGTTGAAGAACCTCTATCGCTTCATTGTATTGACCGGTTTTGTTATAAGCCGCACCCAGGTAATAACGCGTCACTGCGCCTAACGAGGGCCTCTCACTAGTGCCAGTAAGGGTGAGCGTTCGCTGGCCGATTTCTATGGCACGTTCAGGGTCACCGACGAGCCCGTAATAGCTATTTAGAAAGTTTAAGACGCGAGCAAGCCTTTGGTGATCGCCGAGAGTTTCCGCAAGGGATTCCGCAGTGTGGAGACGTTCAGCGATCCGTGGTAGGTCGCCCAGTAGAAAGAGTGCGTTACGCGAGTCGAGATGGAGGTCGATCTGCTGTTCGAGCTTTTCTCGGGACTCAGGGAGGTGCTCCAAGGCCTGGAACGCTCGTTCATAGCTCGACAAAGCCGCCAGAAAGGCCGAATTCGACATCGCTTTAACACCAGCATTCCTCGAGTAAGTGATGGCTTTATCCCAAAGCTCCCCGTGATAAGCATGGTTGGCAAGTTTGTCTAAATGATCGTGCGACGTATTCCCTGTCATGTCCTCAAGCGCCTTCACAATACGAGCGTGCAGAAAAGTCCGGCGCTCATGGAGCAGGGCTCCGTATGCAACTTCAGTGGTAAGAGCATGCTTGAAGGAATATTCCACCTCGGGAAAAAGATTCGTCTCGTAGATAAACTCGGCAGACTGAAGTTTAGCTAAGTGCTCATACAGTTCAGCCTCCGGCAGCTCTGCTACGGAGCTTAGCAGCCTGAACGGAACCACTACGCCAATGACGGCGGCAGTTTGCAAGAGATGTTTTTGCGCTATGGGTAGTCGGTCGATGCGATCCGCCACAACACTCTGCACGGACCTCGGGATTCGAATGCTATCGAGCGCAAGCCCCGGTCTATAGTCCCCCTTCCCCCCAACCAAGATTCCTGTTTCTACGAGGGACCGCACACTCTCTTCCGCAAAGAACGGGTTCCCCTCCGTGCGCTGGATGAGCGCTTCCTTCAGCGGTGCCAGCTCTTTATTATTGCCCAATAAGTGTTGCAGCAATTCTCCCGCGCTTGTGGATTGTAGTGGATCAACCCGAAGTTGAGTGTAATAAGTTTTCTCAGCCCAATTATGACTGTAGTTGGGTCGATAATTTACGAGGAGGAGCAGGCGGGCCATCGGCAGGCTTTCGACTAGATTGTCGAGAAAAGCTTGCGTTTCGTTATCGATCCAATGGAGGTCTTCAAAAACCAACATCACCGGTTGTTTTTGACTTTCTCGAATCACAAATCGTTTCAGTGCATCAAAGGTGAAACGGCGCCTTTGCTGCGGATCCATGTCATTGAACCTTCTCAGCGCTTCGACGAGATCTTGGTGCTGGTTCACATTACGCTGGACAACTGGACCGCTGGGTTTGGCCTCTGGCAGAGCTCCTAACAGCGTAAGGATCGGTGGAATCGTATCCTGAATTGTCCCATCCAGGTCTAGTATGCTCTTGATTACTTTGGCTCGGACGCTTTCCTTCGCGTCTGCGTCCGAAACAGAGAAGTAACGGCGGAGCAGTTCGATGACCGGAAAATAGGGAGTTGCCCTGCCATAGGAGACCGAGGGCGCTTCAAGAGTGAGCCAATTGGGCGACACATGGGAATGCGTAAATTCATAGACTAGCCGTGATTTACCCATGCCCGGCTCGCCGACCATGGCAAATATCTGGCCGTGTCCAGCGCCCGACTTTTCTACGAGCTTCTGAAAAGTCTCGATCTCGGCCTGCCGTCCCACGAAGGGGGTAAGCCCGCGCACAACGGAAGCGTAAAGACGTGTCCGGGCGGCGGTAGCGCTCACCAGTTCGTAGGCGTCGATCGGTCGCGAAACGCCTTTCGCTTGCACACCACCGATAGAGTTGACTTCGACAAATCCTTCGACCTCCCGCAAAGTAGCGGCTGTCAACAGGATCGCTCCCGGGCCTGCCAGCTCCTGCATGCGGGCCGCCAAGTGCGTTGTATGGCCCAAAGCGGAATAGTCAACGTTGAGATCGTTGCTGATGGAACGCACCACAACTTCGCCGGAATTCAAACCTATGCTAATCTGCAAGCCCAATTCATCCGATTGCCCGCGATTTTCACGATACCGTCGCATTTCCTCCTGCATAGCCAGGGCGGCATAGCAGGCGCGCACGGCGTGGTCCTCGTGCGCCAACGGCGCGCCAAAAAGAGCCATGATACCGTCACCCAGCACCTGGTTGACGGTTCCTTCATAGCGATGCACCGCGTCCATCATGACCCGCAAAACCGGATCAATCAGTTTCTGCGCATCTTCGGGATCGATCCCTTCCAGCAGTTTTGTCGAACCCCTGATGTCGGCAAAAAGCACCGTGACCTGCTTCCGTTCTCCCTCCAGGGACTGCCGCGTTGCCAATATCTTTTCGGCGAGGTGCTTGGGAACATAGGTCTCCGGTGCGGGTACTCCCGCGACCGTGGGCGGTACCGCTGCTGCGGTGTGATTGATCAGTTGTCCGCAGTTTCGGCAAAACTTGGCTCCCTGCCGATTGCGTTCGCCGCACTTGGGACATGCCGTTTCAAGGCGCACACCGCACTGGTCGCAAAAGATCGCGTTAAAAGAATTCTCGGAGTCGCACTGCGCGCAAATCATAACGTGAATCAATCCCAAATGGATTGGATAGTACCCAATCCTTGTTACGGTGCGTATCGAAGGGCCGAAGGTAGACAAGTGTATAGATAGTACCGGGCCGGAACAAAAGCAAGTAAAAGCATTGTTGGGTTTGCGGGGCTCCGGATGGTCTTATTCGATTGCACTGCATTTGCTCAGTCGAAGTGTCCCTGTTTAGGCCCAAGCCTTTTTATTGAATCCAACACTAACTGCGTGACGAAGATCAAGCTTTTGGCGAGCGCTAGTTCTAACCAGGAAATCGGACTGGTTGGCGGGATTCACGGCCAAATGGAAAAAGACATTTTCATTTGTCGCCGAGCGATTACGTCGAAATAAGATAGCGGTCCTTAAAAGCCCTTTAGCTAATTAAAGTTAGGGGAGAGAACAACGCCCTCTCCCCTAACTCATCCACTGGTGCTGCGCGTCATTCAATCTCCATCATCAAAATCGCCGCGCAGGAGCATACGCCGCTGGACACGGATCTCTTCGAGCCCGACCGGATCATAATCACAGGGACCGTAAAAATCGACCACATTTCCAGCTAGCGGATCCAGAATCGGTGTCTGCCATGACAAAGTATCTTCCCGCATCACTGGGAACTTTAGATGACAATAACCGGTGGCGTCGGAAGGAATAGTGGAGATCATGTCTTGCGCCTCCACGGTCGGGACGCCCAAAAACAGAGTTGAGGACAGGAGCAGGTTACCTAGAAGTGCTACGCATTTTTTCATTTCTATTCACCTCCTTTCTTCTTTAGATTGGTTCACCCTCTGCTTCGTCTCCTACGCACCCGCCGTGCCAACTTCCACACAGCGCGATCGTCGAAAACTTATCCGTTGTTTTTGTTGGAGTTTTTTTTCCTAGCGGCTTTACGGAAGGCTGCAGAAACCGAGGATAGGAGAATACTTTCGGATACCGTTCAGTATCTAAAATGACCCTGCTTCAACTGCTAGCCGGTGTGAAAACCAGTTCGTAGCTCGACGCTCTCACGAAACGGAATGATCAGCTACATCAGTGTTCGAGCGCTTAGGATGGTCCATGAATTCGAAAGTGAGTGAGGACCTTAGGCCAGCCAGCCGAGACACGTACGGTAGTTTTTCCTCTACCCCTGGTAGTGAGAAGTCTACGGTAAGCTATCAAGCGTCCTAGCGAACGCCTCACGATGAGACAACACCGCAGCTGACGGAAATTATAAACGTTTTGATAGTGCAGGCTAGGCTAACGAGACGAGTCAACTGACTCTCAAGGCTTTTATGAGTCGCGAAAGGTAGGTTCTTTGCAGGCCCAGGATCTTTGCCGCCGCGGCGCGATTCCCCTGAGTTTGGGCGAGCGTTTTCTCGATCAGCTCCCGTCGATAGTCATCGATCGCGCCGTGATACGAGAAGCCGTCCTTTATCGCTTTGGGCTCGGGCGCAACGACTTTAGCGGGCAAGTCTTGAAGAGTTAACTCCGGTCCCTGGCCCAACACCACCGCGCTCTCGATAACATTGGCCAGTTCGCGGACGTTCCCCGGCCATGGATAAGCAACCAGCTTCTGCAGTGCCTCTTGGGTCATTGCAGTAAAGCTCTTTTTTGTTTCTAAGGCAGATCGTTTGAGAAAGTAATTCGCCAGTCCTGGAATATCTTCCCCACGCTCGCGCAACGACGGCAGCATGAGCAGCACCACATTGAGACGATAGTAGAGGTCTTCGCGAAATTTCCCTTCACGGACCGCGCTATTCAGATCGCGGTTGGTCGCGGCAATGATTCTGACATCGACGCTGATTGGTTTGGTCCCGCCGATTCTTTCGAATTCCCGTTCCTGAAGGAATCTCAACAGTTTGGTTTGCAGCTCCGTGGAAATATCCCCGACTTCGTCGAGGAACACCGTGCCGCCGTCAGCCAATTCCATTTTACCTTTTTTGAGCTGCAGGGCGCCGGTGAAAGCTCCCTTTTCATGCCCGAAAAGCTCGCTCTCCAGGAGTTCTTTTGATAGCCCGACACAGTTGATGGCGACAAATGGTTTGTCTTTGCGGTCGCTCCAATTGTGGATCGCGCGAGCAAATATTTCTTTGCCCGTTCCGCTCTCACCCAATAGCAGAACCGTCGATCGGCTGGCGGCGGCCTTTTTGGCCTTTTCGACGGCCTGTGTGATCACCGCGCTTTGACCCAGGATCATGCGGTGCCGGTCATCAACCTCTTCGGCAAGGAGTTCGAGTTCGCGCTTTAGTCTTTCACGTTCGAGCGCTTTCGCCACGATCAGAGCGACATGATCGGGCTCGAACGGTTTCGGTATAAAGTCATAGGCTCCTTCTTTCATTGCTTCGACGGCTCTTTCGATGGTGCCGTACGCGGTAATCATGACGACTGTAACATCATGTTCCCGGCGCCGAATCTCTCGAAGCATATCGATGCCATTCATGTCGGGCATCTCGATGTCGAGAAGAACCAACTGCGGATTTTGCCGTTCCAGAAGCTCCAGCCCAGCTTTAGCCGCTTCGGCTGCGAATACACGATAGCCCAAGGATTCAAGGCGGTCGCCCAGCACTTCGCGAATATCGGCGTCGTCATCGACGACCAAAATGTTACCGGCGAAAGTTTCCATGGCTACGCTTCCAGACTAACGTTAAAGACCCTTTGAACCTTGGACTTCAATTCTTCCCATTCGAAAGGCTTAAGGATGTATTCGTTAGCACCTTTGGCAATCGCGTCAATGGCGGCTTCTCGTGTGGACGAGGACGTAATAATAATAACGGGAATTTTCGTGTCTCGCTTCCGAATCTCTGCCAAAGCTTCGATGCCGCCCATCTCCGGCATCTTGACGTCGAGCAATACGCCATCGAATTTTTCCACCGATAGCTTTCTTAAGGCCTCCACGCCGGTTCCAGCCGTTATCACAGTGAATCCGTACGCTTCTAGCCGATCTTGGATGACCTCAACAATATCCGGCTCATCGTCGACAAGTAGAACTTTCAGCCCCATAACCGGTTTCACTGGCTGGCAGGCATTTCCACATGGAAGGGTTGTTGCACCGGCAAGGTAAAATAGAAGGTGCTGCCTTTACCTAGTTCACTTTCCACCCAGATCTTCCCCCCATGCATCTCCACGAGCGCCTTCGAAATGGCTAGCCCCAATCCACTTCCTCTGGGTTTTTGTTTCTCTAGGTTGGCAACCTGATAAAACTTAGAGAATATCTTGTTCCTCTCTTCTGGCAGAATGCCTGGACCCGTGTCAGCAATCGAGACTTGAACCTGACCATCGCCATTTTGCTCAAGCATGACGTTTACCTTGCCATTTTGTGGGGTAAATTTGATCGCATTGCCAATCAGGTTCGTGAGTATCTGAGTGACCTTGTCGCGATCCGCCCAAACGGTAAACCTGGGATCGGAGGACGGAACTTCGATCTGAATGCGCTTTTCCGCGGCTAGCGCCTTCACCTGTTCTGCGACCTCTTCGGCAAGCGCGGTCAAGGTAAGAGACGTCGGCCGAACCTCGACGCGCCCCGCTTCGATTCTGGAGAGGTCGAGAAGATCGTTGATCAGGCGCGAGAGACGATCCGTATTTGACTTGATTCGCGTAAGGTAACGAACCTGTTTTTCGTTAAGCGATCCCGTAAGACCATCGAGCATGTTATCCACCGACCCCTTGATCGAAGTCAGGGGAGTCCTGAGCTCGTGAGAAACGTTCGACACGAAATCCGACTTCATTTTATCAAGCTCCTTAAGCCTCCGCTCATAGCGCTTTTTCTCCGTGATATCTTTAGCAATCCGCAAAAACCCGGCAATTTTTCCTTCAACATCTCTGATCGGCGACACCGACAGAGATAGATAAATCATCGCTCCGTCTTTCCTCTTGCTCCGAACCTCGATACCACGGAGAGCGCCCGAAATCTGGACTTTCGCACGCATTTCTTCTAGTTCGTGAAAACGTTCCGGAGGAAGCAGAATCGACAGATGCTTTCCTATCACTTCATCTTTACTGTAGCCAAAAAGAGCCTCCGCCCCGCGATTCCACGTAAGGATGCGATCCTCCATGTCGGTGGAGATAATGAGGTCCGCAGCGTTTTCAACGAGATTCTCGATGTATGCTTTGCTTTTGTTGACTTCCTGGTAGAGCTCAGCGTTTTCCAACGCCGCCCCAAGTTGGGAACCAAAAGCCATGAGCAGCTTGATTTCTCTCGGCCGGAACCTGTGCAATCGGCGACTCCCCACGACCATTATGCCAAGGACGCGGTTTCTTGACATGACCGGAGCCGCAGCCGTGGATATCACTCCTTCACGTTCCATAGAGCGGTTCTTGTAAATCGGGTTCTTGCGTACATCAACGCAGATATAGGGTTCTTTGGTTTCGAACACGAGCCTGGAAACGTTGCGCCTTTCTGAGCCTATCGGCGCAAGGCCCGCCAGAAATTCGGGCGAGCGCAAGCCCCGCGCAACTCGCACCAGCATATTTTCGTTCTCACGGTCCAGGGTCCGGATAAATCCCAGATCGAAACCAAGAATTTCGAGCGATTTATCCAAAGTGTCATTCAAGATTTTTTCGATATCGAGCGATTGAGTGGCAACTTCAGAAACGGTAAGGAGCGCGGCAAGGTCCCGGCTCCGCGCTGTGAGTTGATCTTTTGAGTAAGGAGTAGCTGAGGGGGAGGCCTTCAGTTCCGGCGTTGCCTCAGACATTTTGGCCCCGAAAACTCCAGGTTATCCTCAATGTATTTGACCAGAACAGATTTTTCTGTCTGTGCCCAATCAATCAATATCTTCCCGATCTCTCCGTCCGCCCCATCTGGATCTCCTGAAAAAGCCGCGTTGAGTGTGCCTACATAGACATTGGCGACTTTAATTGGCACCGACCTGCGATGGGTTTCACCGTAGAAAGTTTCCCCGATACGCTGGCTGGTGGCATCTGCCTTGTGCGGCCGTCCCCAATTGCGGGCGACGACTCTTCCGAGAGGAGTTTGTAAGCACTTTGAATATAACTTGGACGGATGAGTGTCGCCGAAGCGAATTTCTACGGGGGCATACGGTCGATCCCTCGTGACTCTCATGTTAATCGCTCCGACATCCTCGACCCACCCCACGAAGACTGGACTGTTCTGCATTTCGCTCCTGTTAAGACGACAGGAGACCCACAAAACCTTAGCCGTGCGACCCTTGATAGCTTTCAGGTTCTTTAGAACGGCAGCCAGACTATTTTGGATGTGCACGAAATGTGAAGAGTTACGCGCGAATGGAATAGGACGCCCGGACATCGCTTACCCTCTCTTACTCGCCCACCAGCAATCGTCGTTGGCGCAAGAATCAAAGCCGGACGAGCACGAAGCCGCTCGGGCTCGAAAATGCATGATCCAAGCCGCTATATGTTCGAAGATAACTGACCCTATGTTACTCGGATACCTCAATTGCCTTTCCTTTGTCAAGGTACTGATTCGTCAAGCAAAGTTGCACTCGCGCGGGCCAAACTGAGAGGCGTAGCTCCTTTGACTTCAACCGCGGTGAACCTGCCCGTCGCTCCGCCCGCAACAACAACTCATCAGCGGATAAGCAATTATCGGGCTAACTTTTTGGCCATGACTTCACAGTGAAGCGTGATCTCAAATTAGCAATGATATCTGAAGGTTCTTATACCGGACCACCTAAACCACGTATCTATAAAGATACTCAGCGTATCGAAACGTGATTTCAATCTCCAGATCAACCAACAGGCATTGACATTGAAAAGCGTCTTACATTACGGTCAGGGAAACGGAAATCCAAACTAGACCATCGAGTAAAGGACCAAGCTTATGAGCGAAATTGAGTATAAAGGCTTCTCTAAAGACGAGTTGGAATACCAGTACAATCCCCGAGAGTCGGTACCTGAATTCCCAGAACTCGCCAAGCGGCGCGCCGAGGAGAGCCGCTTGGCGCGCTCGACTCTGAAGTCTTGGCTCAACGTCCCCTATGGAAGCTCGCCGCGCGAGCTTCTGGACATTTATTCGCCGGACCGACCGGGAGGTCCGGTGCTTGTTTATATACACGGCGGCTATTGGCGGAGCGGCAACAAGGACGACAATTGCAACTTCGCGCCGGCGTTCGTCCAGCGCGGCGCAACCGTAGTCCTCGTTGAATATGATTTGTGTCCAAAGGCAACCGTTACCGATATCGTTCGTCAAACCCGCTCGGCGATTGCCTGGGTTTACCGAAACATCATGCGTTATAGTGGCAACCCGTCAAAACTTTACGTCTCCGGCCACTCGGCGGGCGGCCATCTCACGGCGATGGCTTTGGCCCATGACTGGGAGAAAGATGGCATGACGCGGGATGTGATCAAGGGTGCCGTCGCCACCTCAGGCGTCTATGATCTCGACATGGTGATGCGGATCAGCGTTAATGAACAGGTTCGCATGACCCCGGAGATCGCCAGAGAGAACAGCCCGTTTCTTCATCCCCCGCTCTCGCACTGTCCGGTGCTCGTTGCTGTCGGCAGCGCCGAGCCCAAAGGTTGGCAACAAATGTCGGAAGACTATTTTAAACTGTGTCAAGAACGGGGCTTGGATTGCCAATATTTAGTCGTCCCCGGCGCCAATCACTACACCATGTCGGAGCATCTCACTGACGCAAACAGTCCGCTCACCAAAGCAATGTTGCAACAAATGGGGTTGTAGAGGGATAAGCCCAATCTAAGGATGAGACCCGATGCCCTACTGCATGCCGCCGGATCCTAATACTCGCAAACCCGATTTCACGCCGCCGGCCAATGCTTGCGACACCCATTTTCATGTCTTCGGGCCGCCGGAGACGTTTCCTTTTCTTTCGACTCACGAATACACTCCGCCCGCCGCACCGCTGGAGCATTATCTTAAGATGACGGCGATCATCGGCGTCCAGCGCGGCGTTGTCGTTCAGCCCAGCGTGCATGGGCTCGACAACTCGGCAACACTGGATGCGATCGCCAAGTCAGACGGGCGCTTTCGCGGCGTGGCTCGCATCGACGACAAAACACCAAAGACCGAACTGCAGAGATTGCACGCCGGCGGCGTCCGCGGCGTGCGCTTCAATTTGCTCGACCGGCCGCGGGGCAATATCAAGCTCGCTGTTCTGGATAGATGCGTGGAACACATCTTGGAATTCGGTTGGTCGGTGGATCTGCATATCGACGGGAAAAACCTCCTGGAGCAAGAGAAGCGTATCCGCTCCATGCCGCTGCCCGTGGTTATCGACCATATCGCTCGCGTTGAGCCTGCCGCAGGATTGCGCCAGCCCGCTTTCGAGTTGCTTTTGGACTTGTTGAAGGCACAGCACGTCTGGGTAAAAGTCAGCGGCGCCGATAAGATCTGTAATACGCAAGTGCATTCCTACTTCGGGCTTCCCTTCGTCGAGGTGATACCGTTCGCGCGCACGGTCATCGCCGCAGCCCCCGACCGCATCATTTGGGGCAGCGACTGGCCCCACTCCAACAACTTTGCTCCCGGACATACGCCCAATGACGGCGATTTGGTCGACTTGCTCGCCGCTTTCGCGCCGGATGAGCGGACGAGAACGAAAATCCTCGTTGACAACCCGGCGGCGCTATATGGCTTCGCATAGTCTATGCTTGGCAAGGCTTCCTCGATGGTTTCAAAGACAGATGAGTCTTAGCGTGATGGAGTCATAACGATGAACCCCCAGTGTTGGTTGATTGCATTCCTTGGCGCCATGCTCACGGTCCCGGCCGTTCATTCACCCGCCTATGGCCTGGACCAAATTCGCATCGCAGTTTCCAATCCGAACATGCCGAATCTGACAGTGGCGGTGGCCCAGAAGAAGGGTTTCTTCAAGGATGAGACCATCGAAGCGGAGATCATCCGGATGAATCCCAACGTCGCGATCACGGCGCTGGCCACCGGCGATGTCGACTACTGCCAGCTCTTCGGCGCGGTGGTTGGCGGCGCCATTGCCGGGCTGCCGGTGCGCATCGTCGCCGGTTTTCTCGATAATTGGCCCATGACTCTGATTGCGCAACCGGAATACAAGTCGCTCAAGGAGCTCAAGGGGAAAACGCTGGGTATCAGCAGCTTTGGAGCGACCCCGGACGTCGGCGCGCGCATGATGCTGAAGCAGGCCGGCCTCGATCCGGAGAAAGACATCAAAGTTCTTGCCCTCGGTTCTGATGCCGCCAGACTCACCGCCTTGAAACAACGAGTGGTCGATGTGGTCGTCATCTCTCCTCCCGCCGACGCGCAGATGGAAAAGCAGGGCTATAAAATTCTCGCCCGTGCCTACGAGCTTTTTACCTTTCCCTACCTCGGTCTCGGAACACATACGAGAAAAATCAAGGAGAAGCCTGACGAGATTCGTCGAGCCATCAAAGCAACGATTCGCGCCAACCGTTTCATCCGGGAGAACCGCGAAGAGACGGTCCGCACCCTGGTGGATTGGGGCAAGGTCGAGCGGGACTTCGCCTACGCTTCTTATGACGCGCTGCGAAATCTTTTCAATCTCGACGGCGGCGTTCCGGACGACGGGCTCAAGCTCGTCATCGATCAAGCCCGGCGCAACGCCAAGGTCACGAGAGAAGTTGCGCCCGCTGAAGTGGTCGATCTACGGTTTCTGCAGCAGGCGCAAGCAGAGTTGGGCATCAAGCAGCGGTAAGTCTTTCAACAAGAGCAGGAGCAAACACAATGATTGTCGATTGGCACGCTCACGTTTATCCCCCTGAATTGGCCAGAGAGCGGCGCTGGGGCGGCGCTTCGCCTCTCACCATTGAAAACTTGCTCGACGCCCATGAGCGCGCCGGCATCGATCTCTGCGTCGTCAGCAATACGATCCATTATCTCAGAGACAAGAGCACGGGCGAGTCCCTTGAGTTTCTCCGTCGCTGGAACGACTACGGCGCCGAAATCCAGCAGAAATACCAGGAAAAGATCGTCGTCTTTACCAGCACCCTGCCCTGCGGCGGCACGCCTTTTTTAAAGGAAATGGAGCGGGCGATTGTTGAATACGGTCTAAAGGGCGTGCTTATCAATTCGAGCCACCAGAGCGCCTATCCGGACGACGACGAGGCACGGCCGTTCTTCGAATTGGTCACGGGATTGGGTATTCCGGTGATGATGCATGCCCCGTCGGTTGGTTTCGGTGAGGAGCGGATGACAGAGTACCGCCTGGCGTCGAGCGTGGGACGACCCTTTGATGAGTGTTTGGCGATCTCCCGTATGATCGTGCGCGGCGTCTTTGAGAAATTTCCTAAACTGAAATTCGTCGGTTGCCACCTCGGCGGCGGCATCTGCGAGGTAATCGGCCGCATGGACTATGCCTACGAGCTAGGCGACAAGGCATCGGGGCTGGGCACCTATGAGCCCATGCTTATCACCAAGCGTCCCAGCGATTATCTGCGCACCCTCCATATGGATACCGTGGCCTATCACCCGCCTGCGGTCATATGCGCTTACCAGACCGTGGGCGCGAAGCAGTTATTGTTTGGCAGCGACGCGCCGCCGTTATTGCCGCTGCTGCCGCGTGCGAAGAGCATCATAGAAGAGTTGCCGATACCCGAAAGCGAACGGGAGGACATTCTCGGCCGCAATGCTATTAGGCTCCTTGAGCGATGACGGCAAAGCAGCATTTGACAGCCACGCCCAACTGCGGATAACCTGCTGATCGATGACATAAGGACAGTTAAAATCTAATAAGGAGACCCTATGGGAGGACTATCGTACGACGATCTCATCGAACCCACCATCGTCAGGCAGGTATCAAAGAGCGTGGCCTATTGCCGCTGTACGCGGACGAAAAACCCGCCCTTCTGCGATGGGTCGCATGCAGTAACAAACATCACACCCCGCGTCCTGGAGTTTGACGAGCCGACAACTATCGCTATCTGCCGCTGCTGGAGATCGAAGGATCATCCCTATTGCGACGGCACCCATGGACGCCTGGTCAAGCCCAAAGAACGGCCACCGCGAAATCCAGAATGAGAGCGGAGTCCGTGAACGACTGGAACGTCTTGAACGACTTCAACGATTTGAACGGTTTTAACTAACCAAGTAGGAGGGAACATCATGGTCGAAATGAAAAATCCCATCAAGGAAGCCGACGCCAATCCGAAAACTAATCACCTCGGTCTCTGGCGCACCGATCTGGCTTATTTCTGGGTGATCAATTGTGAAGCCAACATTCAAGATGACATGCACTACCACGAAAACGATGACCATATTTTCATGGTGATCGAAGGCGAGTGCACGGTCCGAACGCCGCATAAGGAGTTCGTGCTCAAACAATTCGACACGGTGCTATTAAAATCAGGCGAGCCCTATCAGCTTTGCAACACCGGCAAGGGAAGAATGCTCCTTCTGGGCGCCGGCAACGCAGGGGTGGACGGCAAGCCGCGCACCCGCGTGCCGAAGATCCCGAGCCGCATTCCGGTCACAGAGCCAATCGTCGCCTGACCGAAGAAGTCTCCAGTTTCGGGTCTCGAGTCGAATCCCAGACTCAGAGACCTGAAACTCTCGCTTTTTTCAAACGTTTGAAATTTTGACCCGCCTCCTTTGAAAATGCGGAGCGTAAGGGGGCCTCGGTCAGTTTAAATAGAACTCCCGGATTCCGTCGTTCCAGCATGGAGTGCTGGAACCCAGGCTGACATGGATGTCTCCGGAGGCATCCTTGCGAACCTAGCCGCTATTTCTCACCAAGAATTGAAAACCAATGCATGAGAGCATCCGAGCGCAGTTAATTAACACCGGTCGTGATGTTTTCCAGAATGCCGCGCCTGTT
>Ga0105092_10000048_pt1 | contig 54410 bp, 41 predicted proteins | sample PPLLak2March2015_FD_87021 | JGI IMG/M metagenome (GOLD analysis project Ga0105092, IMG submission 87021) | Freshwater sediment microbial communities from Prairie Pothole Lake near Jamestown, North Dakota, USA - PPLs Lake P7 Core (1) Depth... | ecosystem: Environmental > Aquatic > Freshwater >... | reverse complement strand
TGAAAGGAGAGGGGGAGACATAAAAATATAGAACTTGAGTAATAATAAAATCTTAAAAGTAAAAGGAACTCCCCCTCTCCTAACACCTATCATAGGAGAGGGGGTCGGGGGGTGAGGACAGGAGCTGAAATTACACGTATATTTTTTTCGTAACAAATTGATTTATGATTTGCGTAAGGTGACTATCTACTCAGGGATTTATTTGCCTGTTGCTGATTGGGGAAAGCACAAGTTTGTTATTTATTTTTTCCATCCCGAGATATATTCAAGCGCAGTCTCAAGAACGCGGTCATAACCTCTGAATATTTCTTCCTCAGTATTTCTTACATAAATATCCGGTACAACACCAATACCTTCTAAGCTTTTGTCGTCCATTGTTAAAGTAAGCCCATCCGGCATTTCGTATAACCAGCCGTTAGGTAATTGAAATCCTCTTATCAGTCCTATCGAACCTGAAGTCGAATCACCAATTTGTATCGAATAAGGAAGCTGCTTAAAAAATAATGCAAACATTTCAGAAGCACTTGCGGTTACCCGGTTTGTCAGTAGAATAATTTGCTTTGTAAAATTTGGAGAAGATTTCCGCGGAGAAATTGTTTGTGTAACAGGAGAAGTAAAATCACTGTGCTTTGGACCATTTCTTGCAATTTCTTTTCTGAAGGTTATATCTTTATCAGTAAAGCTTGCTGCGATATAACTAAAATTTGGTACATGACCTCCTCTGTTATTTCTTATATCAATTATTAATGTATTAACATCTGATAAGCCGGATATAATATTATCAATATCTTTTGCCCAATCTGAAAGTCCGCTAAAAGCAGCAATGTGTAAATATCCTATTGAATCACCGGGAAACCTTCCATAAGTGAAATTACCTTTTCCGGCTGAGTGAAAATTTCTATCCAGGTATATGGATTGTACCACATCTAAGTTGAATTCATATTCATTTGAATTCCTGTGAGATGAGTTATAATATATTGAGTTGGTATTATATATAGTAACATGCCCGTCATTAAAATTGTAAAGTAAAGATTTAATAATTTGCCAAAGTTCTTTATCAGTGCAGTCATTATTAATTCTGGAGCTGTAACAAGTATATAAGCTGTCCCATTTTATGTTTCTCACAATAAAGGATGGATAATATCTGTCAAATTCTTTCCAGAGTATATTGAAATTATTTGTTGGTGTATTTTCGGGGTCAGGACCTAATATCAAATCTTCGCACGAAATTAACGGAAGAAAACAAACCAGGATTAGCAAATACTTTTTTATGATTAAAATGTATTTATTCATAATGATAACCGGACTCCTGTTAAAAAATTATTCATATACAATCCGATTATGCGGGGTTCATCAAAGTAAGAATATTGAAAATTATATTGTGCCAGAATCTGAAACCGGCTGCTTAATTGATATCCATATATAATTTTTATATGTACAGAAGGGTTATTCCAGAATACTTCCATTTTTCCAAACGGATTGATGTGTGAATACCGGTACGTGCCGGGAATATAAGAATATTGAGGTCTTGATACATTAGATATTAATGAAAAATCTGCTGCAAAACCGAGATTGTTTGAACCGGTATTGTAATTAGCAAAAGCTGATACCTCTGCCGAATGTACCCAGTACCAAGATTCTGTAAGTACTCCATACTCAGAAATATATTCATTGTACTGAGAAAAATTTAGAAGGGAATACCCCCCGCCCCCTAAAAAAATATTTAAGTCATTACCCCAAATTTTATACTTTGATATATTATGAAGATAATTATACCTGAAGCTTACTCTGAAATTTTCTGCATCATATTTCTCTAAATTAGTTTTAAGAACAGCATTATATCCCGCTAATTGAAAACTCTGGATGCTTTTATCAGTCTTTATCATATATTCACCTTCAACAGCGAAATTTGTATTCCTATATATTAAAGATGAAGCAAATTCATCTCTTACATGAAAGTCACTCAATCCAACAATTAATTGTAATGAATGTTTTGCAGTTGTATCTTGAGAAAATGCATGACTGTATATTAATAATAGAATGGAAAATATTGAGACACTTTTCACTTGTCTAGGTTTTTATTTTTAAAAGTTAACAATAAGTGTTGTTATGTTCAAAGCAATAATTTACATAGTTCGATTTATATTCGCTTAAATTCCATTTGTTAATTGGGTTCCAGCCTTTTCAGAAATGACAAATAATCAATACAGACTCTCAACTCACTGCTCTCAAACTCTCAACTCTCAAACTCCCAACTCTTTTTCCATTTTTTTAGTCCTTCTTTTCAGTTAATTTGCATTAATTATAATCACAAAAAATAATAAGGAGAGAGATTGAACCGCACATTAGCAATTTTAAAGCCTGATTGTCTTGAAAAGAAAATACAGGGAAAAGTCATTCAGCAAATCATTGATGCAGGATTTACAATTAAGGGAATGCGTCTTATCAAATTAACACCGGAATCTGCACAGAAATTTTATGAAGTACATAAAGAACGCCCGTTTTATTCAGCACTTGTTGAATATATGACCTCAGGTCCGGTTATTCCAATGGCTCTTGAGAAAGAAAATGCAGTTGCAGATTACAGGAAACTGATAGGAGCTACAAATCCCGAAAAAGCCGATGAAGGTACAATAAGAAAGCTTTATGCAGATTCCATTGAAAGAAATATAGTACATGGCTCGGATTCCGATGAAAATGCAGCAAAAGAGATAGCTCATTTTTTTAATGAGAGTGATATAGTATAGTAAAGATGGTAGCACAGACACTCCTGTCTGTGCCCTGCAACACAGACAGGAGTGTCTGTGCTACCGGTTCCCGGCGGTATTGACAAATTAAACACATTCCCTTATATTTGAAGGAACTATTTATCATTTTCCTAAATTTATAAGGTCATTATTAGAAAAACCCTTAATTATTAAGGTAAACAATAATTGATGCATTCGACTGTAGATGATATAGATTTAAAGATACTTGAGCTCCTGCAAAAAAATGCCAGGATCAAAAGAAATGAATTAGCCGAAGCCACCGGCTTATCTATACCATCAATTACTGACCGGCTGAATAAGCTTGAAAAAAACGGGCTTATCGATTCCTATATCACTAAGTTGAATGCTAAGCTGTTAATGAAAGATATTACAGCTTTTATTTTTGTTACAAGTGATTCATCAACACACTACAGGGAGTTTATCCAGCATGCACTTCAGACTCCCGAAGTACTTGAATGCCACTCCATAACAGGGGATGGCTCACACATTCTTAAAATAAGGACCGAAAGTACTTCAACTCTTGAAAAAATCCTGTCTAAGATACAATCATGGAAAGGGGTCCGCTCTACACGGACTTCAGTTGTGCTTTCCACTCATAAAGAAGGATTGTATTTAGACCTTAAAAATTTAAAAAAAGATGATAAATAAAAACAATAACGGAAACAAAATTCCGTTCTTAAACAACCTGATAAAAAAAAGTAAAGTTGAGATAATTGACCTGAAATGTATTGACCTGACAGGACGGCTTCATCACTTATCACTTCCGGTTTACAATAAGATACTTGAGGACCTTATGCATAACGGTGTGGGATTTGACGGCTCAAGCTACGGATTCCTGAAGGTTGAGAACAGCGATATGATTTTAGTGCCGGACCTTGATACAGCGGTTATGGACCCGTTCAGGGAAGCAAAGACACTCAGCTTTTATGCAAATATATTTTTAACAGATGACGATAGAACGCCGTTCAACCAGGACGGAAGATTTCTTGCAAAGAAGGCAGAACAGGTTTTAAAACAATTCACGGGTGCAGATGTTTCCATGTGGGGACCTGAGTTTGAATTTTACATCTTTTCAAAAGTTAAATACGATACAAGAACATCCGCATCATATTATGAAGTTGAGCATGCTGAGGAGTTTTATAAAAATGCATACCACGCGGCAAATCCGTTTGATGTTTATGATGATTTCCGTGATAAGGCATGCAGCTTGCTTAAGCAGTTCGGAATAAAAGTTAAGTACCATCACCATGAAACAGGTGAAAGAGGACAGCAGGAAATTGAAACATATTTCGAGAACCTGCTAACTACTGCAGATAACGTTGTAACTGCAAAATATGCATTGTTCAATCTTGCACGGCAGAACGATTTATTTATCACATTTATGCCCAAGCCTATGTTCCACCAGGCAGGCAGCGGAATGCATCTTCATGTTTATCTAACCAGGAATGGGAAGAATGCTTTTTATAAAAAAGGGGAGTATGGCAATGTTAATTATTTCGGAAGATATTTTATTGGTGGATTATTAAAGCACGGACAGGCATTATCGGCGTTTACAAATCCCAGTACCAATTCATATAAAAGACTGGTACCGGGTTTTGAAGCACCTGTTGCATTAACCTACAGCAAAGGCAACCGTTCATCTGCAATCAGGATACCGGCATATATTAATAATCCTGAAATGACGAGAATTGAATACCGTCCGCCTGATTCAACTGCAAATCCATACCTGTGCCTATCGGCAATGCTGCTTGCAGGAGTTGACGGAATTGTGAATAAGATAGACCCAGTGAAAGAATCTTTCGGACCGCACGATGGAAATATTACGGATTATTCATTGAAGGATACAATTCATTATTTACCGAGAAACCTTGAGGAATCTCTTGATGCACTTGAGCTTGATAATGAATTTTTAAAACGCGGATGTATCTTTACCGACGAACTTATAGAACAATGGGAGAATATAAAACACCAGGAAATTAATTCTATTAATACGATGCCCCATCCGTTCGAATATAAAATGTACTTTAGCTTATAAGTACATAATCTGCCTGGATTCTCGCAGTCATGTACAGGCAATATAGAAACAGGGAAAAATAACGGGAAACTGAGAAAGTATTACCCCGCAAGCCGGGGCTTAAGATTTTATTATTAAAAATTAAAAAAAATATACCGGAAAGGATAAACATTTATGGCAAAAAGTAAAGACGCAATTAAGAATGTTTTTGATTTGATAAAGAAGAACGATGTAAAAATGATAGATTTAAGATTCACCGATTTGCCCGGACAGTGGCAGCATTTCAGTGTACCTGTAAGCCAGTTTAGAGAAAGTGCATTTGAAGAAGGGCTTGGTTTTGACGGCTCATCAATCCGAGGCTGGCAGTCAATTAATGAATCGGATATGCTTGTATTCCCCGATCCTGAAACGGCAGCAATTGACCCATTTATAAAATACAAATCACTTTCTATGATATGTGATATAAAAGATCCCGAAACATTGGAGAACTACAGCCGCGACCCCAGATGGATCGCAAAAAAAGCTGTTGAATACCTGAAGACCACTAAAATAGCACAAAATGTTTATTTTGGCCCGGAAGCAGAGTTTTTTATTCTTGACCATGTTGCATACAACGTCAATGAATACAGTTCATGGTATAAGATTGATTCAATCGAGGGATTCTGGAATACAGGAAGTGAACATGAAGTAAACCTTGGTCATAAAATAAGATTAAAAGAAGGATATTTTCCTGTTCCTCCTGCAGATTCAACAAACGATATAAGGAACGCAATGGTTGAATTCTTACAGAATGCAGGAATAGAAGTAGAAACCCAGCATCACGAAGTAGCAACGGGCGGCCAGGCAGAAATAGATTTTAAATACTGCCCGCTCGTTCAGTGTGCAGACAGGCTGATGATGTTTAAATATATTATTAAAAACACAGCACGCTTGTATGGAAAGACAGCGACGTTTATGCCAAAGCCGATTTTCGGCGATAATGGCAGCGGAATGCATGTTCACCAGAGCTTATGGAATAACGGTAAACCGCTTTTTGCCGGAAGTGAATATGCAGGTCTCAGTAAAACCGCTCTATATTATATCGGTGGAATATTAAAACATGCTCCTTCGCTTCTTGCATTTACCAATCCGACCACAAACTCATATAAGCGTCTTGTACCCGGGTATGAAGCACCTGTTAATCTTGCTTATTCAAAAGCAAACAGAAGTGCATGCGTCAGAATACCAATGTATTCGCAGAACCCTAAATCAAAACGGCTTGAGTTCAGGTGTCCCGATGGTACTTCAAATCCTTACATAGCTTTTGCAGCAATGCTTATGGCAGGATTGGACGGAATAATTAATAAAATAGATCCGGGTGAGCCGATGGATAAAGATATTTATCACTTAAGCCATGAAGAGCTGAGCAAGGTTCCGCAGGCTCCTTCTTCACTTGATATTGCTCTTGAAGCTTTGAAACATGATAATGCTTATTTAACAAAGGGCGGTGTTTTTACACAAGACCTGATTGAAACATGGATAGATTACAAGGTTGAAAAGGAAATAAAACCAATGCAGCTTCGTCCGCATCCGTATGAGTTTCATTTGTATTATGAAGTGTAACCACAGATTACACAGATTGAACTGATTGGATATAAAACAAAAAAAGGTGTATTGATAAGATACACCTTTTTTATTTATAAACATCTTTCCGGTGCCTTATCTTTAAGATAAAAACATCTTCCCCACTTAAGAAATAAATAACTCTATAATCACCAACTCTAAATTTTCTTAAACCTTTAAATTTACCTTTTAATAAAGGATAATCTGCAGCTTTAATAGAAAGATCATTATCAATTGAATCAATAATACGAACTTGTTCAGATTTTGATATTTTCTTTAAATCTTTTTTTATTGAAGGATTGTAGTTTATTTTATAAACCAAGAGATTTTTTCAATTGTTCTGATGAAAGATATTTTTCTTTTTTATCCTTTAATCTTTCAAGAGCTTCATTAAGATCTTCCTGTTCTTCTATATATTCCTCCAAAGCTTTATTCATATGATAAGAAGCGTCTTTATTAGTATCTTTTGAAAGCTGATTAATTCGATGAATTAACTTGGGCTTTATTTTTATGGTTTCGTCTTTTTTCATACAATAAATATAATAAATTTTAATTAAATAATATCGTCTTTATTTGATAATTTAAAACAAATTATTCTTTAATTAATTCAACAAAATATTTCAAAAAAAGTGTTAGGAGTAAAGATACACCTTTTTTATTTGCTTCAAGTAGTTAATTTTCATAAGTTTGAGTAATACTTCAGAAAGGTTTATTTCCATGAAAACTTACATTGAAAAAAAGTGGATACAAACCGGTATAATATGTGGTTTTCTCACAATGATTATATACCCGTCAATCCTGTTCATATCTTTTCCACTTAACATTACATTATTGCTTGCCTTTGCATTTGGAATTTTACTGCTTATTGCATCAATCGGTTTGTATCATATCCTTGGGCTGCATAATAAATCCATGACACTTCAGCTTGGAGTGTTGTTTAATATCATTGGCTGCTCTGTAGTTACAATGATGTTTACAATACAAATTGCACTTATAAGCTTAAAGGAAAAAGCTGCCCCTGATATAACACGAGAAATAAAAAACTATATCTGGCAGATGCCGAATACAATTCAGCTTGGATTAGATATTGTATGGGATATATTTTTTGGGTTAGGTACATTCCTAATCGCATTAAACATGTTCAATCACCCAAGGTTTGGAAAAATAATTTCGATCATTGGAATGGCAATTGCGTTACTGCTATTAGTTTTAAACATCGCAACATTTCCCATACCGCCGGGTGAAGCCGGTTCTTTCGATGCAGGTCCATTAATAGCTTTGTGGTATCTTGTAACAGTAATTATGACTGCCCGTTCTCTTGGCTGGGTTGATAGTGTAATTAATATAACAAGCAAGGGATTTACCGGGAAAGCGATATAATTTTTCAATTTTATATCGCTATTTTTTTCTGAGTTTCATTGAAAAGCCACCACTCAATGGCTGAATTTCAGCCACATGAATTTATATCCTTTATGATTTTGCATTCTTTACGTTTAAATCTTAAATCTGTGTAAATCCGTTCTCTCAGCGGCATCTGTGTTCAATACCCGGTTAATGGAATTTTTGCTCTTATTATATGTTTTATGAGTATATGCCGATTAATTTATGAATTTATTAAAATTTGTTGTATTATTAAGTTTAACTTTATTCACTTTTTCGTGTTCTAAAGATATTAAACCGGAAAATACATTAAATACTAAAACACAGAAAGACACAATAATGCCTGAAAAATTAGATACTGCTGTATTCGGTGCCGGATGCTTCTGGTGCGTTGAAGCTATATTTCAAAGATTAAAAGGAGTATATTCGGTTGAGTCCGGATATGCAGGAGGGAATGTCCCGAATCCATCGTATGAGCTTGTTTGTACAGGCACTACGGGTCATGCTGAGGTTGCAAGAATAACGTATGACCCTGCTGTTATTTCCTTTGAAGAAATACTGGAGGTTTTCTGGACAACACATGACCCGACAACACTAAACAGGCAGGGAGCAGATGTTGGTACACAATACAGGTCGGTAATATTTTACCAAAATGAAGAACAGAAAAAATCTTCAGAGCGTTCTAAAATTGAAGTTGCATCAAAACTGTGGGATGACCCTGTTGTAACCGAAATTTCACCACTTACAAATTTTTATAAAGCAGAAGATTACCACCAGAACTACTATAATAATAATCCAAACCAGGGCTATTGTTTGGCAGTGATAAATCCGAAAGTAACAAAATTTAAGAAGAAGTTTGCAAACCGGCTGAAAGAAGAGAAGGCAATCGAGAATTAAGAATGGCTAATAACCAATGACCAATTAACTTTTGCCACTCCCTCTTTCCCAAATAGTCCCAAAGGGATCTAGGGAAAATTTGGGAAAGAGGGATAGGGAAATAGAAATTTGGGAAAGAGAGATTGGGATTTTGTGAGAAAAGGAAATTATACGTATCATCGTTGAGACCCTCACTTCCGTGAGGGTGACTTAAATATGAAAACAAAAACTCTAAAGAAAAATAAGGTAAATGTAATTACGCTGGGATGTTCGAAGAATATTTATGATTCGGAGATTCTTATGGGACAGCTTAAAGCAAATAATTTCAATGTTGAGCATGAATCGGATAAAAATGATGCTTCTGTTGTAATTATTAATACCTGCGGTTTCATAGAAAATGCAAAACAGGAATCTATCAATACAATCCTGGAATATGTTAATGCAAAAGAAAAAGGACTTGTTGATAAGGTTTATGTTACAGGATGTTTATCGGAAAGATATAAGCCCGAGCTTTCGAAGGAAATACCGGATGTGGATGATTATTTCGGAACACACGACCTGCCGCGCCTTCTTAAAACATTAAATGCAGATTACAAACACGAGCTGATTGGTGAAAGAGTTTTAACCACACCTCATCATTTTGCATATTTTAAAATATCCGAAGGATGTGACCGTCCCTGTTCATTTTGTGCTATTCCGATAATGCGCGGAAAGCATGTTTCAATTCCGATGGAACAGCTTGTTCAGCATGCAAAATTATTAGCTAAAAACGGAACGAAAGAACTAATATTAATCGCACAGGACCTTACGTATTATGGATTGGATGTTTACGGAAAAAGAAATTTATCGAAACTATTGTTAAAATTATCCGGTGTTGATGGGATTGAATGGATACGGCTGCATTATGCTTTCCCAACAGGTTTCCCTGAAGATGTGCTTGATGTTATGAAGGAAACAGATAAGATATGCAATTACCTTGATATGCCGCTCCAGCATATTAGTGACAGGATATTGAAATCGATGCTTAGAGGAACTACGAAGAAAAAGACTAATGATTTGATAAAAATGATAAAGGATAAAGTGCCGGGAATTGCACTGCGGACTACATTAATTACCGGCTATCCGGGTGAGACAAATGATGAATTCCTGGAATTGAAAGATTGGGTGAAGGAGATGAAATTCGAGCGGCTTGGCGTATTTACATATTCACATGAAGAAAATACACGTGCATTTAATATGAAAGATGATATACCGGATAAGCTTAAGAAAAAACGTGCCGAAGAAATTATGAAAGTTCAAAACAAAATTTCACTTGAGCATAATAAAAAGCTGATTGGAAGAACATTAAAAGTTTTATTTGACAGGAAAGAAGGAAAGCATTTTATAGGGAGAACAGAATTTGATTCACCTGAAGTTGATAATGAAGTGCTTATTGATGCAAAGAAAAATTATGCCAGGATAGGTGATTTTGCAGAAGTGAAGATAAACGGAGCATTAGAATATGATTTGACCGGAGAGATTGCAAGTACCTGATAAGCTATAAATAATTTCCTTTCAATATTAAGAACGATTATATAAGTTTACACTTTATAAATTTAAAAAATTTGACTGATTATAATCCATACATAGAGCCTGCACAGCAGCAAATCCCGGAACAGAAAAAAAGATTCAGACTAGGAATATCTCTTAATATTATCCTGTTTATCCTTACTTTTTTTACAACCACTATAGCAGGTGTTGCATGGATGAACAGAGACCCATATGACCTGGATAATTTTAGCTTTGGTATTACATACGCAGTATTGATATTATTTATTTTATCATGCCATGAGTTCGGACATTATTTTGCCGCAAAATATCATAAAGTAAAAGTTACATTGCCATATTTTATACCTTTTCCGTTTCTGATGCTAAATCCGTTTGGAACAATGGGTGCTGTTATAAGAATGAAAGCAGCTACTCAAACAAGGAAAGCATTGTTTGACATCGGAATTGCCGGTCCGATTGCAGGATTTATTGCATCGCTGTTTGTGCTTATTTGGGGAATGACACATCTTCCTCCAATTGATTACCTTTTTGCTATTCACCCAGAATATGCAGCTATGGGAATTCCAACAGAAGGTTTTGCATTCGGTAATACTTTGCTCTATGCAGGATTGACTAAAATTTTTACTTCTTCACCCAGTGTTTTTATGCCGCCAATGAATGAAATGTATCACTATCCTTTCCTGTGTGTCGGTTGGTTTGGATTGCTTGTTACGGCTTTAAACCTTCTTCCTGTCGGACAGCTTGACGGCGGACACATTGTTTATGCTTTATTCAAAGAGAAGCATAAATTATTAGCAAGAGCATTCTTCATGTTTACTCTTGTCCTTGGAATTGTCGGTTTACTTCAGTTTGTGGGAATTACTATGTTTGAAAGATATGGATTGCTGAACTGGCTGGTATGGTCTGCATTAATTTACTTTGTTATTAAAATTGATCATCCGCCTTTGTATGATAATGAACCGTTGGGTACCGGAAGACAACTTCTTGGTTGGTTTGCTTTGTTTATGTTTGTAACCTCATTTACACCTGTGATAATTACCAGTTACTAATCCTTTTGATTTCGAATTTCGAATTGTCAATTTCGAATTGAAAAGCTTGAGCCCCAGATTAACCCAGATTAGAAAGATTAATATGATTAAACCATTATATCAATCCGATGAATAATAAAATCAATTCGCAATTCGATATTAAATTTATTTTTCTCCCTTTACCAATTCCATAGTATCGGATTTAAGGAAATAAACAAACTTCCCAATGCCTGATTGCAAATCGTAATCAATTTTACAAACGCTGCATGTTTTAAAATTCAGGTTTAATTCTTTCACATTATGGTCTTTTAATAATCCTGTAGCAAAATGATTAACATCAGGAGAATGCCCGAAGCAGGCAATATTTTTATGGTGTGAGTTTCTTTGAAGCAAATGTTTGAATCTTGTTATGGTATTTCCGCCAATCAGCTCAACGGCAGTTTTAACTTTAGTAGTATGGTTGAGAACAGCGGCAAATATTTCCGCTGTCTGAACTGCACGAACTAAAGGGCTTGATACAATGCAGTCAAACCCTGTATCGAGATATTTAAGCCGCTTTGCAACTTCAACGGCTTTTTCTCTTCCTTCACGTGTTAAATACCGGAAGCCGTCTTCAACAATTTCCTTATTAAGCTCAACAGCTTCACCATGCCGGATTAAATAAACATCCATATTAATTAATTATATTTCCTGAACAATAATTATAAGAGTCATTCCCCGTTAATATAACTTTAATTATTTTATTCTCATAATCCTTATTTGCTTCTGTCTTTACCTTAATATAGTTACCTGTAAATCCGAATATACTTCCGTTTTTCACGGTTTCAAATAATACGTTTTCAGTATTACCGATATTTTTACTGTAAAACGCCGCTTTTTTCTTTAATGAAAGCTCCCTGAGTATCTTGCTTCTCTTTTTTCTTTTTGTAATATCTACATTGCCCGGCAAGGTTACGGCGAATGTGTCTTTTCTTTCCGAATAACTGAACACATGCAGGTAGCTGACTTTTAATTCATCTAAAAACTTCCATGTATTCTCAAAATTCTCATCAGTTTCACCGGGGAAGCCGACAATTACATCAACACCAATGCCGATTCCCGGAATTTCTTCAATTAATTTCTGAATAAGCTCAGAATACTGTGTTGTATTATACCTTCTTCTCATCATCTTCAGCACACTCATATCACCGCTTTGCAGGGGAATATGAAAATGGTTACAGAATTTACCGGATGATTTTGTTAACTGAATAATTTCATCGGTCAATAAGTTTGGTTCTATGGAGCTTATACGTATCCTTTTTACATCAAGCTCATCGAGCTCATATAGTACATCAATCAATTTATATTTTTTAACCGTGCCGTTATTTATTGTATAATTATAATCACCGGTATTCACACCCGTTAAAACAATTTCCCGGTAGCCGTTATCGATTATCTTTTGAGCATTTTCAATTACTTTATTTATTGCAAGACTCCTGGAGCCGCCGCGTGCAAGCGGGATTGTACAGAACGAGCAGTTATAATCACAGCCATCCTGAATTTTTAAAAAAGCACGTGTGCGGGAATCAACATCTGAGGAATAAGCGTAATCAAAATCTGTTACTTCGTTTATAGGAGATGTAAAGACACATGAAAAGCTTTTCTTTTCGAAATTATCCGCATATTCGAAAAGCTTAAATTTCTCGTTTGTGCCAAGGACAAGGTCAACTCCTAAAATAGATGCTATTTCATTAGGTCTGAGCTGTGCATAACATCCCGTAATTATAACATATGTGTCAGGATTCTTGTGTAAAACACTTCTTATAATTTGCCGGCATTCCTTATCAGCATTATCAGTCACAGTACAGGTATTCAAGACGAAAATATCCGATTTTTCGCCATAATCTGCAATTTTGAAGCCTTTTTTATTGAATTCACCCGATAATGTCGAGGTTTCCGAATAATTGAGCTTGCATCCTAATGTATGTAATGAGACTGATTTCTGCATCCGGTAAATTTACAAATAATATAAGAGTTAATATATATAATTCATTTAACGCTGAAATTGCTTAATTTTATCCGATTGAGATTCATCAAATTCATCAGATTCATCAGATTCATCAAATTCATCAGATTTTTCAGATTCATCAGATTAGAAGTTAGAAGTTAGAAATTAGAAATTAGAAGTTAGAAGTAATCCCATTTTCAGTACATATTTTTTTCATCTATCCAAAATCTAACCAAAACCGTGAGAGGTATTCCGATATTATATTACGACATGCTGTAATTCAATGCAATATTGTCAAAGAACGGTGATAAGTGATATTAATCACTACTACAATAAATTAATATAGTATTTGTTCATTGTCAAGTTTTTAGTGAAAATAGTTTGGAGTGTGCGGAGTGCTTAGAGTGTATGGAGTGTTTTTGTGCAGATTTATTAGATTTATCAGATTATCAGATTTATAAGATTGAGCTCGTTACCAAGCTCCTGCTTGGTAACGCCGGGGTGGCTGAAGCTCATGCTTCAAGAGGTTTTTACTTAAAGCATTACTAAACTTTCCAACAACAGCGACAAAATCATTAATATTATAATTTTATATAGCTATACCGGTTAACGAAATAGTGAAGATTTGTTTTGAAGAAAATATGGCTATTCCTGCTCATAATAGCCAACTTTTCACGTTTCACGTTTCACGTTTGACAGAGTTATCTGCTTATATCGCAATGAGTTAAGGGGATTTCGATGAATTTTTAGCCGGCTTTGTACAGAAAACAACCCAAAGTCTGCAAATAAACAACCTTATCCACCCTGAAAACTGACCAACTCATGTCATTTTGTGGAGAAAATCCACATGCGGCAATATTGAGACGCTGACGGAATTGGTTAACAGACCTGAAACTGCCTCAAAAATAAATAAAGGATTAGAATGACTGAGGACAAGGGGTGAAAATAGTTGGAGGACAAGGGGTGATGACTGCATGCTCATTGCATTACGTAAGCAGGCGTCAAGTGATAGGATAATGTGAATTATAGAATAATTGTAATAATTCGGTAGATTTTAAAACCTGGATAATCACCCCTTGATTTCAACCCATGCAGGAATTATAAAGCAAGGGGTGATTTTTCGTTATTAAAATCTTTCACATTGAGAAAGTTTGATGGATAAGTTAAAATCATCTTTCTATTTACGAATCACCCCTTGTCCTCTATCCATTTTCACCCCTTGATTTCAACCCATGCAGGAATTATAAAGCAAGGGGTGATTTTTCGTTATTAAAGTCTTTCACATTGAGAAAGTTTGATGGATAAGTTAAAATCATCTTTTTATTTACGAATCACCCCTTATCCTCTATCCATTTTCACCCCTTATCCTCTATCCACAGAGCAAAATCGAAGTACTCAAAGGCATTTTTTTCGAAATTATCCTGCTTCAGCTTTAATAGTGAATTCCTGAGTATTGCAAGGTGTTCGGTCAATTCACTTTCATTTGTTATCAATGTTGTTTTCCTCAGAAAGTTCAGCAATAGAGATTCAATTTTAAATATTTTATTTCTTTTGTAAAGGTAGCGGTAAGTTGAAACAATTAAATGCTCAAGCAATGCAATGTTATTTAATTCATAATGAATAATCAGATTCATAATTCTTGCAAAACATTCAAGGTCTGACCTGACATGCAGCAGCGGGTGTGAAAAAAAATAATTCATTTTAATTAATGCATTATTAAAATCACCGGAAAGCATATAAGCTTTTATTATATTAAAATGAACTTCCAGCTCAAAACTTATATCGATTTTATCTTTGTAATCAATAAGTGCCTTTTCAAGTAAATTAATAGTACCGGTTACATTCTTGAAATCTTTTTTACTTATGCTGATGAGAAGCCGTGAAAATGCGGGTACAAAAACTGCAGCTTCATCATTTGAATCCGGTTTTTGAATGTCTTCGAATTTTTTTAAATAACATTCAGTTTCTTCAAATTTTTGAAGCTTAATGCATACGGTAATCATTTCACTTAAAATATCTGCTTTATAATTTAAAATGTTATCTTCAAACGGTTCGGGATTTTCCAATACAATATTATATCTCTGCTTTAAATTTTCCAGCTTAGATTCATAATCTCCGCTTACTTCTGATATTAAGCTTTTTAAATGGAAGTATGTTTCTTCCGCTCTTTTTGTAATTATCTTCTTACCTGTTTGGCTATGTTCAAGATTTAATATTTCTTCCAGCTCCTCCAGTTGTACCGGGTTTCTTATCTTTCCTTTATCTCTTGCTATATTAAATGTATAAGCAAGCAATTTAGAATACTCAAAATTATTTTTTATCTTTTCAAGTGTTTCCATTGCGGCACTGTAATATTCGTCATAAGGCGAATTTTTAAGCTCATCTTTTTTCTTTACAAGCTTACCCATTTCAAGTATTTGAATAAGATATCCGTATCTTTCATATTTATCAGCAAGCTCAGTAACTGATTTTAATGTTTTAAAATACTGCCTGTACAATGCTTTGCTGAATAAAATTTTGCAGCGAAGTATCATTTCGGAAATTTTTGAATCTATTGATACTTCATGATTGTAATTCAGCAATGATTTAAATATCAGTTTATATAAATAATTTTTCGTAAAGCTTAGTTGTTTAATAAATTTCTCATCTTTGAACTTTTCTTTTATCTTTTTCTCATCATAAGAATCCTGCTTATCTATCTCATTAAATAACCTGATATATATCTTATTGCCTTCCTGGAGGGAGGCAAACATTTTGAAATACCGCTTTTCGCTAACGGAAAGTGATTTTATCAGTTCAAACAGGTCCTTTGTTGGTTTCACGTGATACTATGAAATAAATATGAATTATTGTAAAAAATCCGTCTAATTTAACTTATTGATTATTAAAGTTCAAGCAGGATTCTAAGAATAATGTTCATTTTGCTTTAGTTTTTAAAAATCAAAAGTTTATTTTTGTTTTTAAAAATATTAATAAAACAAAAATTATGACAAAAATCCTAATAACTTTTATTGTTTTCTCTCAAATGTTGATTTTTCATTTCTCTAACAGTCAAACATTTACCAAAATTACCTCCGGTGAGTTTGTTAATGATGGTGGTGCATCACGCAGTGTAAACTTCATCGATTACGATAATGACGGTGACCTTGATCTTTATGTTACTAACGGTAAAAGATTCGGGCAAAGAAATTTTTTGTATAATAATACCGGCGGGGTATTTACAAGAGTATTTAATACTGCTTTAGTAAATGACAGTTTGCCTTATGATGGCAGCAGCTGGGCAGATTATGACAATGACGGTGATGCAGACCTGTGTGCAGTTACATGGTATGATTCAACCAATATGCTGTATCAGAATAACGGGAGTGGAAATTTCGTATTGGTAACAGGAAGTCCAATTCTGATTAACCGCGGATTTTCCGAAACATGCAGCTGGGGTGATTATGATAACGATGGACTTGTTGACCTTTTTATCACAAACAGCGAAGGTATTGGTCCCTGGAGAAACAGGTTATATAAAAACACAGGAAACGGTAATTTTGCAAGTGTAGATTCCGGTGCGGTAAATCTTGATGTGAATCGTTTATCAAGAGGTGTTAACTGGGTTGATATTGATGGAGACAGAGACCTTGATATTTTTGTATGCAATGAGAATAATCAGAACAATATTATATATAATAATAACGGTGCAGGATATTTTACTAAAGTTCTGAATATTACTCCTGTAACAACCGGCGGCAATACGTGGAGTTCAAGCTGGGGTGATTATGATAATGATGGTGATTTAGATTTGTTTTGTGCAAACTGGAACCAAAAAAATTTCCTGTTTAAAAACGATGGGAATTTTAACTTTACACAAATAACTAATGACACTATAGTAAATGAAGTAGGTAATTTTGCCTGCTCGGGGTGGGGAGATTATGACAATGATGGTGACCTTGATATGTTTGTAACTCAAGCATATAAAACACCAAACTCACCATTGAAAAATAATTTGTATAAAAATCAATTGATAGAAACAGGAAATCCAACGTTTGAAAAGATTACATCAGGTGATATTGTAAATGACATGGGCTATTCATATGGATTTGCCTGGGCTGACTGGGATGGTGACGGCGACCTGGATATATTTATTGCAAAGACATATAATGAAAATGAAAACAATGCGGCTTATTTAAACAACGGCAATAACAATAAATGGCTTGAAGTAAAATGTGTTGGAAGAACGGCTGATAGGTCAGCTATAGGGACAAAAGTAAAAATAAAAGCTGTAATAAATAACAATCCGGTATGGATTATGAGGGAAGTTGACGGACAATCGGGTTACTGCGGGCAAACACTTGACCTGCATTTTGGTTTGGGAAATGCCCCGGTTATTGATACATTAAAAGTTGAATGGCTTTCAGGAAATACAAGTGTGTTTACTAATATACCGGTAAACCAGAAATTGACAATTGATGAAAATGGGGGAATAATAGGTATTAATAATATTAATAATGACGTACCGGAAAGATTTACTTTAAATCAAAACTACCCAAATCCTTTTAATCCAAAGACAATTATCAATTATCAATTGCCAATGAGTAATTATGTGAAGCTTACTATATATGATGTGATGGGTAAGGAAGTTAATGTACTGGTAAATGAAAAGCAAAATGCAGGTAAATATGAAATTGAATGGGATGCCTCAAATTACCCAAGCGGAATTTATTTTTATAAATTGAAGGCAGGGCAAAATAATGAAACAAGAAAAATGATGTTGATAAAGTAGTACATCGAACTACTTTTGAAATCCAGCTCTGCGGGATTGATAAAGTAATTCATCGAACTACTTTTGAAATCCAGCTCTGCGGGATTGATAAAGTAGTACATCGAACTACTTTTGAAATCCACTTCTGCCGGAATGATAAAATAGTCATCTCACAATGAATTAAATATTTGTAGATATTGTTAATCTACCACCTCACCCCCCAGCCCCCTCTCCACTTGGAGAGGGGGTGAGCGTTACCGATTCTTGCAAAGTTTTTAGATTTGAATTATCTAAATCCTTAATTCTATTATTATAAAAAAGAGATATTACAATTATCAGAAAAACCAAAAACTTTGTAAGTCTTTTTTCAACCAAATTATCCTCTTTTATATACTTAGCAAGTTTTTCAATTTTCTTATTCTAATAAACATTTCAATAAAAGATAGATTTTCCGGTTCAATATGATTTATTCTAAAGAAAAACTTACTAAGAATCTTACTCCCCCTCTCCATATGGAGAGAGGTCAGGGGTGAGGTGGCGGCTCTTCGAACTCTTATATTTTACTATTTCGAATATATCACTAATTTTGCTTTAACCGGAAATGAAAAGTATTAACGTAAATAAACAACTCAATTTTTACAAACTAAAACTAGTAGATATAAATAATATTATTTCCACTAGCTTCAGCTAGTGGTTTAACGAATAAACTATACCGGGCTTTAGCCCTGAAATAAATGAACATTTCTAAAATTATTACTATTATTGTTTTCCTTTTACCAGTGTTAATCAGTGGTAATTACAGTTATTCACAAAAAGTAAATCCCAGCACTATCAATATTTTTTTCCTTGGTGATTTTGATTTTGGAGAAAGCTATCAAACCAATCCCAAACACAACAGGGGGATTAATATAATAGAAGAATACGGTTACGATTATATGTTTGAAAATATTAGCACCTTACTGAAAAAATCCGATATGACCATTGCAAATCTGGAAACTCCTTTGCTTCCTAATTCCATATCTCCAATAAACTCGCAAAAACCATATGTCCATTGGAGTAATGCCGAATCAACAATTAAATATTTAAAGAAGTATAACATAAAGGTAGTTTCACTTGCAAACAACCACTCATTTGATTTGGGAAAGGATGGTTTAGGTTATACACTGAGAGAGCTTTATGAAAGTAAGCTTGATTATTTTGGTGCCGGAAATGATGCCGATGATGCATCAAAACCATATATTAAACAATTTATAATTAATAAAGATACTATAACTATTGCAATTTTAACAGGCTTTGAATATAGAAAAAGCTACGATAGTCTTTATGATTTTTATGCAAATGTAAGCACCCGGAGTATTTATACAAATGTGAGTAAACCCGGGATCAATGTGATTTCAGTTGAGAAAATTTCTGAGCAGGTAAGTGATATAAGAAGCAATTACAAAAATGTATATATCATATTCTTCCCTCATTGGGGTAGAAATTATTTTTGGAAGACAGATAAACAAACTGAAACTGCACACCAGGTTATTGATGCGGGAGCTGATTTAATTATCGGGCATGGTTCACATATGATGCAGGAAGTTGAATATTATAACGGGAAATGGATAATTTACAGCATTGGCAATTCTATTTTTAATGCTCCGGGAAGATATAAGTCTAACAACGTAAAACCATACAGCTTTATTGCAGAACTTGTAATAAGAAATAACGATAGTGATAAAGAAAAACACCTGCGGCTCTACCCGTTATACACAGATAACTTAGAAACCGATTACCGGGTAAGATATTTAAATACCGGTGAAGTTACAGATTGCTATAATAGATTAAAAGAAAAAAGCATTGATAAAAATATTTTTAATGATGAATTTAGAATTAAAGAAAACGAAGAAACACAATTTTTTGAAATACAATTAAACTAATTTATATGCCTCACAGAATTTTAAAGCTTGGAAATCCCGCATTATATGAAGTATCTCACCCTGTGAAGCCGGATGAGCTTAACGAGATAAGACCTGTAATACAGGAGCTTCATAATTTATTATTTGAGTTCAAAGCAAAATATAACGCTGGCAGGGCAATTGCTGCTCCGCAGATAGGATATATGAAAAGATTGATATATATGAACATCGATAAACCGGTAATAATAATTAATCCAAAGATATATGATGAAAGCAGCGAAACATTTGAGTTATGGGATGATTGCATGTGCTTTCCTGAATTGCTCGTAAAAGTAAAAAGACATAAGTCATGCAAAATGAAATTTTATGATGAGCACTGGCAGGAACAAAATTGGGATTTAACGGATGATATGTCAGAGCTGCTGCAGCATGAAGTAGACCATCTCGATGGAATACTTGCCACAGACAGAGCGATTGACAGCCGCTCATTCAGATGGAAACAATAACCAGTTAAGAATGAAGAATTAGAAGTCAAAGGCAGTGTGTCATGTGTTAGTTTGCAAATATAGGTGTACATTAGCTGTACATTAGTTAACCGCATACCTCCTGCAAACTGCAATTTAATGATGAATTTCGCAGAACTAGACAAAGTTACTACCGCTAATCAAATTACAAATTGCAATATTTGTCCATGTTCAAAACTCAACCTCTGAGATTCAATGATTAAACCGGATTATATCTTTAAATTTCTTCAAAAACCTGCAATTTATTAATATGATATTTCTTTTAGGATGCTATAAAACAAGCCAAAATGTGTTTGACACAATCAAATTCAAACTATTATTTTATATTAACTCAATTTATGAATAATGAGCCGGGTGACCTGTCGGAAAAAGGGCAACTAGCTGGAACAAAAAATAACCGGCTAGTCTGACGGTATCCGGCTTAGTTTTTTATATAAACGTTAATAACCAGGGCGGCATTTTGCAGCATAGGTTCTGTGAAAAAAGTTTATTTATTACTTGTTAATTGTTCATTGCTAATAATACCGTTCTTTGTCAATAAGATTTGGAGTTACTCCTGATTTCAGGTAGGTTCTGATGTTTTCTATCGTATCATCTATCATATCTTCAATCGCTTTTTGCGTGTTGCTGGCTTTGTGAGGTGATATGACAACATTAGGCAGTTCGTATATCGGCTTATTGGAAGGGAAGACCGGTCCCTGTTTTTTCCCGGGATAGTTATACCAGACATCCAGTGCAGCACCGGCAAGCGTTCCGTCTTTTAAAGCAGTATATAAGGCGTCTTCATTAACTATATCACCTCGTGCAATGTTTACTATATACTTGCCTTTCATTTTCGAAAGTATATCTTCTGAGATTAATCCTTTTGTTTCGTTGTTCAGTGGCAGGCAAACGAAGACAACATCACTTTTGCTGATAACATCATTTATACTGCTGGAAAGCTCATCAGCATATTCATCATTATCATTTGTAATATGCTTTTTGAATCCAATAATTTTGCAGTCAAAACCCTTCAGTATTTTTGCAATGTTTTTTCCAATACTGCCGTAACCGAGTATGCCGCAGCTTTTTCCCTGTATCGATGTCCATGTATCACTATCATCAAACGAGCGGAACCAGTTGCCTTTTTTCAGCTCGTTATGGTATTCTACAACTCTGCCAAGCAGTGCAAGTATTAATGCAATAGCTTTTTCTGCAACATAATTTGCATTTGCATGTGTATTGGAAATTGAAATATTACGTTCTTTTAATATTTCAAGCGGGAAATTGTTGAGTCCCGTAAAAGGCACGAAAATTATTTTTAATTTCTCTGCAGAGTTTAGTTCATCAGCGGTTAATCTGCCTGTTATCACAGCTTCTGCATTTTTGAGAAGAGTTGGTCTCTCTGCTGGATTAGAATTCTTTATAAATTTAACATCCGGGAATTGCAGTTCAAGCTCATTGAGACCTTTATCCCAGTAACTGCTTAGCATATTCAGGAATGTTACATTTTTCACCATGATTCGCTCCCGGGTTCTCCTTTAAATGGACCGGTAATTTCTTTGGTAATCCATCCGCCATAGAATTTTCCCGGCTGTGGAGTAACGAGTTCGCAGTTAACATAACATTCATCCATTTTCTGAGCATAAAAAGCTAAATGATTTTTCAGTTCAGCAAAAGCGGGGATAGGATTAGGGTAAGTCCAGCAGGCATAACGTGCTTGTTTTTCTCCAACATTCAGATGAAAATAGCTTGCTTGTCCTTTCCACTCGCAGTAAGTTTTGTTTTCAGCAGGAGAAAGATAACCGGTTTCAACATCTTCACGAGGAATATAATACACAGGCGGATGGCTTTTTTCCAGAACGCGTTTAGCATGCGTGGTGTTAACAATAACAACCTTGTTAAAAATAATTTTAATGTTTTTTGATGTATCTTCAATTTTTGGAGGACGGGGATAATCCCATACTGACTCCTGCCCCGGTCCGGGTTCTATCTTTATAATTTCGCTCATTCTATTTTATTACAAATTTATTTAAAAATAAATTATTAAACATACAATTAATTATATATTAATATGATATCTGCTTCAAAAGAAAACAAAAATTTCAGAATATTCCCATTACTCATACTGTTAAACTTGCTGCTTATAAATATTTCTTTCAGTCAAAATGAAAGGGGTAATTACTACAGCTATTCTATAGATCTAACCACCGTTTATGATTATAAACTGGACGTTACACTTATTCCTCCTGTAATAACAACTGATGAGACAATATTCCATTTGCCTAAAATGGTGCCCGGAACATACCATGTTTATGATTTCGGAAGGTTCTTATCCAATTTTAGAGCACTGGATGCAGATGGTAATGAGCTAGCAGTTTCAATGGTAGATTCAAGCAGCTGGAAGATAAGCAATGCTTCAAAGCTTGCAAAGATAACATATACTGTTAACGATACATGGCATCCGGAGGATAGTTATAATTTTGTATTTGAACCGGTTGGAACAAATTTTGAAAAAGATAAAAGCTTTGTTTTGAATACACCCGGCTTATACGGTTATTTTGATGATATGAAAAGCTACAAGTTCGATATCAATATTACTAAGCCGCAGGGATTTTACGGTTCAACGGCTTTAATACCTGTATCATCAGATGAGACAACCGATAAGTACGAAGTTGAATCATATTATATGCTGGCAGATTCTCCTATGCTGTATACAAATCCGGATACAACAATAGTTGAAGTTGGCGGGACAGATGTCTTAATTTCGGTATATTCACCAAATAAAAAAGTAACATCGAAATTTCTTGCTTCGCATTTAAGTGAAATTCTGGAAGCTGTGAGAGAATATCTTGGCGGAACACTTCCCGTAAACAAATATGCTTTCATGCTTTACTTTATGCCTTTTGGAATTTACAACGGTTCGGGAAATGCGGGAGCACTTGAGCATTCTAATTCATCCATGTATTTTTATTATGAGCTCGATTCAACACAGGCAATGAGCTATATTGAATCGAATGCAGCACACGAATTTTTTCATATTATTACTCCGCTAAACATTCACTCAGAAGAAGTTGCATATTTTGATTTTGATAATCCCAAAATGTCAAAACATCTGTGGTTGTATGAAGGCATTACGGAATATTCGGCAGATATTGCAAGAGTAAGAGAAGGAGTAATAACCCGCAAAGAATTCCTTAAAGTTTTAAGGAATAAAATGAACATAGCAGAAAACTTTAGCGATACACTTCCTTTTACGGTAATGAGCAAAGACGTACTTACTAAATATGTTGACGAGTACCAGAATGTTTATTACAAAGGTGCATTGATAGGTGCCTGCCTTGATTTAAAGCTTAGATCACTTTCGAATGGAAAATACGGTGTAAGGGATATGATGAATGACCTTGCTGCAAAATACGGAAAGGATAAGCCATTCAAAGACGATGAATTATTTGATGTAATAACGGAATTGACTTATCCTGAAATACGAACATTCTTTGCAGATTATGTTGAAGGCAATAAACCGCTGCCTTTAAAGGAATACTTAGCACTTGCGGGTGTAGAATATGCTAAACAAAAACGAACGAAAGATATCTCATTCGGTACACTTAGTGTGAATGTAGACGATGTAACAAATAGAGTTGTAGTGGAAAATCTAGATAATGCAGATGAATTTGGCCAGGATATGGGATATGAGGAAGGTGATGTTATAAATAAAATATACGGAACCAAAGTTACTGCTCACAATTTCGGGCTTATTGTTCAGGCAGTGATGAATCAGGTAAAAGCCGGTGATATACTGCAGGTTGAGGTTTTAAGAGAAGGAAAACCTATTCTCTTAATGAAAGAGTTTTATAAAGTCGATGTAGATAAGCACAATTATGTCGGTTTCAAAAAGAAGCCTGATGCACAGCAGCAAATGGTAAGGGAGTCATGGCTTGCAAGCGATTAGGGAGTTCTTTAAGTTCTTTAAGTTTGTTAAGTTCTTTAAGTTTGTTAAGTTCTTTAAGTTCTTTAAGTTTATTAAGTTTGTTATCCGCCTAAGCGGATTGTTAAGTTAATATCATTAAAAATCCCTTTCCCAATTAGAATTCAGGAAAGGGATTCTATATTTTAAAAATCCTAAGTTAAATAATAAGTAATCTAAACTTAAAGAACTTAAAGAACTTAACAAACTTAAAGAACTTAAAGAACTTAAAGAACTTAACAAACTCTTAAGCGTTTACCGGTACTGGGTTAAATAAATAAAATCTAGCAATATTGACAAGAAATATTTCTTCATCGTTATCTCTTGACATGCGGTAATATCCCTGCATTGTACCCCAGCACGTATCAAGAGTACAGAAACTTGTGTATTCGAATGATTCTCCGGGGTCAAGATCCGGAGTATAACCTACAACACCCGGACCATCTACTATTTCTTCATCTCCGTCTGCGTTTATAATTTCCCAATGACGCGATAATAGTTTTGCCCACCTCTTGCCTTCATTAGTTATAGTGACTTTGTAAGCAAATAAATATTTTTCCTGTTCTGGTGTAGATTGTTCGGGAACGTACTCGGGTTCAACCTTTACTCTTATTCCCTGTGTAACTGTTTCTGAACTTCCGGGATTATTCATATTGTAATTCTTTTTCTAATATATATTAAAAAAATTTTGAGAAAAATTCTACATTTAAAAAATTCTTAAAACTAGTTCTTTTGGTTAGTGTTTGGCTTAATTGCTTGCCTGCAATGGCTGTTCGTGTTTCAAAATATTCAATCTTTTTCTTTCTCCAACCTGCTGTCTCCACATAGCGTAATACAATCCTCTTTCATCAAGCAGCTCTTCATGTTTTCCTGCTTCGATAATGCTTCCTTTTTCAAGAACATAAATACAATCTGCATGCATAACTGTCGATAACCTGTGTGCTATTAAAATAGTCATATGGTCTGTTCTTGCAGATACATCTCTTATCGTTTCACTTATTTCTTCTTCAGTAAGCGAATCAAGTGCTGATGTGGCTTCATCAAACACCATCAACCGCGGATGACGAAGTAAAGCACGTGCTATCGATAAACGCTGTTTCTCGCCGCCTGAGACTTTTACACCGCCTTCTCCAATTACTGTATCAAGACCTTTATCTGCACGGGCTAATAGTGACTGGCATGCAGCTTTGTTCAGTACGTCAAGACATTCTTTATCTGTTGCAGCCGGATTAACAAATAATAAATTCTCTCTTATTGTACCTGCAAATAATTGTGTATCCTGCGTTACAAATCCTATCTGGTTTCTAAGCAGGTCAAAATCTATTTCCTTACCGGGAACACCATTGTATTTTATTACTCCTGCCTGCGGAGTGTAAAGCCCGACAAGCAGCTTGACAAGTGTGGTCTTTCCTGAACCTGATGGACCAACAAATGCAATTGTCTCTCCCGGCAATGTATTGAATGTGATACCGTTCAATGCATTGGTTACTCCGCTTTGATGCTTGAATGATACACCCACAAATTCTAGTGACTTTATGTACCCTATCTCAACAGGATGCGTTGGCTTTACTTCTTTCGGGGTATTAAGTATCTCTGCAAAGTTGGCTAACGATACTTCACTTTCACGGTAAATATTAATAATGTTTCCCATCTCCTGAAGAGGACCAAATATAAAGAATGAATACACAAATAACGAGAAGAATTGGCCGGGTGTTATTGCCTGTGCAAAAATTAGGTACATCATAAGAAACAAAATGGACGTCCTGAGCAGGTTAACAGATGTACCCTGAATAAAGCTCAGGCTTCTTACATACCGTACTTTTTTCAGTTCAAGCTGTAATATTTTATCAGTTGTTGAGTTGAGCCGGTTAATTTCCTGTTTTGCAAGTCCTAAGCTTTTAACAAGTTCAATGTTTCTTAGCGACTCAGTTGTTGTTCCGGCAAGAGCTGTTGTTTCGGAAACTATTGTTTTTTGTATCCTTTTAATCCTCTTGCTGAGTGCAGAGCTTAATAAAGCTATCAATGGAACAGTGAGAAAATAAACCGGTGCAACTGCCCAGTGAACACTGAAGGCATATACCATCACAAATATGATTCCGACAAGAGAGGTAAACAGTATATTGACGCTCGCCATAATGAGCTTTTCTACATCTGTTCTTACTTTCTGCAAAACGCCGAGAGTTTCGCCGCTTCTTTTATCTTCAAAAACCGAGTACGGCAGCTCAAGCGAGTGCTTAATGCCGTCTGCATATATTCGGGCACCGAGCCGCTGGGTTATAACATTAATGAAATAATCCTGAAAATTCTTAGCAATTCGCGAAACAAGGGCTGCTCCAACTCCGAGAAGCAGAAGGAATCCTACGCCTCTGAAAAACTCTCCTGTGGTGTATTGGTTAAACTTGGTTGCATAGTCGTCAATGATGTAACGTAATATCAGCGGGTCAAGCAGCGAGAATGTCTGGTTAACAGCCGCAAGCCCTAATGCAAGGAAAACTAGTTTCCTGTATTTTTTCAGATATGTTATTAGTAACTTCATTGATTATATATGGGTACGAATATAATTTAAAGTTAGACAATATTGAAGTAAGATACCTAGCGTAATTAGTTATTTTTTTATAGGAGAAACAACTAATTCCATAAGTGTATAAACTTTTTGAGTTTATAGTCTAAAGCTGTTAGTAAAAATATTTAAATATGGGAGCGACAGGAAGTTATACGAGTTCATAAAGTTTATCCCAGAGGGATCCTTCGGATAAGGTTTGTAAAGTGTATAAAGTTGATCCGGGGCAGTGTCGGGTCTTTGTTTGCAGGTACAGAAGAGCTTAGGGTATTGTTGTTACTTATAAAAAAGAAAGATTTTGCATTAACCGGCATGATCTGACGCAGATACGCAGTATCTAAATTGATTTTAATATGTACAAATTGTTTTCCTGTAACATGAAATGAACACCAGGCAGAAAGAAAACCGTTTTAATCTCATAAAAATATTATTGAAGACGACCCGAATAATGACTATATTTAGGTCGAAAGGATTAATTTATGAAATACAGTAAATCAATTAAGACTATTAGTGAATTAAAAGCTCATGCATCGGAGTTGGTCAGAGACGCTTCAGCTAATGGAACATCATATATAATAACACAAAACGGCAATGCCAAAGCGGTTCTGATGGATATTAAAGAATATGAAAAACAGCAGAGAAAAATTGCATTACTGAAGATTGTAGCTATTTCAGAAGACCAGGTAAAAAAAGGAAAAGTTACGCCTGCCAATGAAGTATTTTCCGAACTGAACAAGAAAATTTCCAAACTGAAAAAAGAATGGAATACGAAATAGTTTTTTCCGATGCTGCAAAAAATGATTTGTTTGATATTTATTATTATGTTGCTTTAAATGATTCATTTTTCAATGCCGATAAATTAAAAAATAGACTCATAGAAAAATGCTCAACTTTGCAAAAATTTCCTAAGCGGGGGCATAAAATACAGGAGATTAGTGAAGAGCGGCCGGATATTTTACAAGTGGTAGTTACTCCTTATTGTATTGTATATGGAATAGATCAAAATAAGGTTATTATACATGCAATCCTGGACGGACGAAGGGATTTAAATTCAGTATTGGTAAACAGGCTGTTAGATTAATTACATCTTTTTATTTCACATCTTCTCTCTTTTTACCTTCGGTAATGATTGCACCACCAACTCATAAGAATCATCTATCCATTGAAAAATAAGTTTTGGAGAAATTGTTCCGTCAATCTCAACTGTGTTCCAGTGTTTTTTATTCATGTGATAGCCGGGTAACACTGCTGCATATCTTTCACGCAAATCAATCGCTGTTTCAGGGTCGCATTTGATATTTATGCTGAGCGGAGGATTGAGGTTTGTCAGCAAAAACATTTTTCCCATCACTTTAAATACAAGCGTTTCCTCATCGAAGGGAAACTCCTCTGTAACAAATTTTTTCTTTAAGCAGTATTCGCGTATGTGGTCTAAAGTCATTTTATTGTATTCCCGTGAAAGCGGGAATCTCTTTATTATTTGTAATTTAATCTGTTCAATGTTGTTACGTCACTAACTACCGGAGGCAGTCAGGTGTGACTATTCATTTCATTTCAATATTCCAATTTTTCAATTTGCAATCTGCAATCTGCAATCTGCAATCTGCAATCTGCAATCTGTAATCTTCAATCTGCAATCTGTAATCTGTAATCAATAAATTTTCATTCTTCTTTCTTATTTGAAAAAGCTTCCTTCAATCTCTCCGCCACTTTTTTTCCTGCCTTCTTTTCAAACTCATCGTAATTGTTTTCAACCATCTGTTTAATATTATCAACAGAGCCGAATTCAGTCAGCAGCTTTTGCCTGGTTTTTTCACCAATGCCTTTTATGTCGTCAAGTTCGCTGTGGATTGTGCGTTTGTTTCTCAATTGCCTGTGATAGGTTATTGCAAAGCGGTGTGCTTCATCTCTTACCCGCTGAAGCAATTTCAATCCGCTTGATGTTTTCGGAATTGACTGTGCATCAGACATACCCGGCAGAAAAACTTCTTCCAGTCTTTTTGCAAGACCGATTATGTTCTGGCTCTTTATACCAAGGTCGGTTAATACTTTCACTGCTGATGACAGTTGTCCCTTTCCCCCGTCAATAACAATAAGGTCGGGCATAGGAAGTGTATTTGTCACGCCTGCCTCGCCTGTTACGAGGTCTGTTGAGGGAGGGTTGTTGGTCTCATCAAACACTTCATTATTCAGCTGAGTTGATGGACTATTATCTTCCCGAACCTCAGGATTAATTTCCTGTAATATCTTAGTGCCGATATTCACAGGTTCTTCAATATTTTTTTCCGCATAATGCCTGTACCTGCGGTATATTACTTCACGCATTGAAGCAAAATCATCAGGTCTGCCCACTTCATCAAGTATTGTTTGTAACTTATATTTCCTGTAGTCGTTCTTTCGCGGTTTTCCGTCGTAAAATACCACCATCGAAGCAACCGTATCGGTACCCTGCACATGCGATATATCAAAACACTCTATTCTCCTCGGCAGCGCTGTTAATCTCAGGTCACGCTTCAATGCAGTAACCGAGTGCGGGATGAACTCCCGTTTTAATCTCTGCAGCTTCAGTTCATCAAGCATATATTGCGCATTTGTACGCACCATGGAGATGAGCTTATGCTTTTCACCTTTTTGCGGAATAACAAAGTTTATTTTTCTTTTTTCTTCAAGCTTTAGATGCAGCCATTTGCTGAATGCATCCTGGTCAACGAGCTCATTCTGCAAATATATTTCATCGGGAATAAAATTATTTTCCGAGTAATAGCGGAACAGCACGCTCTCTAAAATTTCCGAATCGCTTTTATCTTCAACCGTATCAAGATAGAAATGCCGCTTGCCGATAACTTTTCCGTCCCGGATGTTGAGTATCATTGCACATGCTTCGTCAGCTTCCTTCACAAATCCGAACACATCTTTATCAAGCATATCTTCCGATACAACCTTCTGCCGCGATGTGTAAACTTCGAGCGATTTTATTTTATTACGTATCAGGGCGGCTTCTTCGAACCTCTGGTCCATTGCGGCATCTGCCATTCTTTGCTCCAGCTCATTTATGAGTGTACCTGTTTTGCCGTTCAATACCTTCTCTATTTCCTTTATCATCTCGTTGTACTTTTTAGCAGTAACAAGTGCAATACACGGTGCTTCGCATTTGTGGATGTGGTACTCAAGGCACTCTTTGAACTTTTTATTCTCAATTGATTGCTGTGTGAGGTTGAGGTTGCAGTTGCGTATCATAAAAATGTCGCGGAGCAGCTTAAGTGACTGCCTCATATTGCCCACATCCGTGTAAGGACCGAAATACTTCGAGCCGTCATTTCTTCTCTTTCGTGTTGGAAATACCCTCGGGAACAGCTCCTTCGTAATTACTATATACGGATAAGTCTTATCGTCTTTTAGGTTAACATTATATCTTGGCTTAAGCTCTTTAATCATGTTCATCTCAAGTATAAGCGATTCCACTTCGGAATCAACCGCAATAGTTTCCAGGTCGCTGATAAGGGAAATCATTCTTATAAGCCGCGGACCTGTTGGCTTGGCAGTAAAATAGCTTTTCACCCTGCTGCGGAGATTCTTTGCCTTGCCTACATATATGATTTTCCCGGCTTTATCCTTGAATTGATAAATTCCGGGAGATGTAGTAAGGTTATCGAGCTTATTTCTTAATATTTCATTCACTTCCACATAGGTTTTAACAGTTCAGAGCGTACATAAAGATTCCTTAAGAAAATCAAAAAAGATTAAAGTTTAAAGGAATGAGGTATTGCACTGAGAAATTTGAGGTTAGGAAAAGATTAATTCTACCTTTAATAAAATAACATGATGAGAATCCTTATAATATTTTATAACCCTTTTCAGAATTCAATCTAACAATCTTTTCCCAATTGATTTTTCCCTTATCGCAGAAATCTCTTATAAATTCTTCGGTAAAATTATTTATTACAACAGAATATGATTCATAAAATAATTCGTTTTTCTGTTTTGCTTTATGCTCCAGAGGTTTAATTATATCTATGAACATATTATCATCACCGGAAATTAAAGCCCAAAATTCTTTACCGCAAATTTTCAAATAGTCACCTTTATCGCAATTATCTTTTCCATAACAGCAGCCATTCACTGCAACAACGTTCATTAACCCAGTATTTGTCTGCAAGATTTTTTTTGCTTTTTTAAAATTATCCCTTAACCTCGAAATTTGCTGGCTATTGCTCCAATTAGGTCCTGACTTGATAGCAAGTAAATATCTTATACCTTCTTTTTCAAATTCCAGATCTATTCCTTCGGCAGAAGATTTTTTCCCACTGTAAACTTTTTCGCATACGAATTTTGCAAGCTGCTCTAAAAAGCTGCCAAATATTCCTTCTTCCTGTGAAGAAAGGTGTGCATCTAATATAGTTTTTACAAACGTTTCAGCAGTATTAATATTTTTTGCTTTGAAAAGGTAAGGATTTTTTCTGAGAAGAACATTTTTCAGCTTTAGTGTTTGTAAGCTTTGAAGACGCCTTGAATGAAAAGATTGAATATTTTCAGAAATGAAATTCTTTAAATCATCACTTGTTATTACATTCATTTTAGAATAATGTAAATTCTGTTTCTGCAATGTTACTCATTGCTAATTTATAATATTCATCCAGTATTTCTATACCAATGGAATTTCTCAGCATTTTTTTAGACACTACTGAAGTTGTACCCGAACCTAAAAATGGATCTAAAACCCAATCACCTGTCTTTGTAAATAATTTAATAAACCAGGCAGGTAATTCTTTTGGAAAGACCGCACTATGATTTTTATTACTTGTTTCCGGGGCTAAATGTAGAACATTTGTAGGATATACAAGGTCTTTTCCAACCCAATTAGCAATTTTTTTACCAAATCCGCTACCATTTTTTGCATTATCTCTTCGTTTGTCTGTATCACTCAAATTTTTTAATCTTGTCTTTGCCCAATCACCCATTGGTATTTTTACTTCGTCCTGATACATTTTAAAATCACGTGTCTTATTAAACTGCAATAAACGTTCCCAGGCATCTCTGAAACGATTAGGCCATTTTCCCGGGTAACTATTTTTTTTGTGCCATATAAACTCTTCAGTCCATAACCAGCCCTGTTTTCTCAATGCTAAAATTAATTCAAGCACATAAGTACTTCGCTCTCCGTTATCTGCTTTTTCTTTAATATTCAAAATAAAGCTACCAGTTGGTTTAAGAACTCTTAAAAGTTGTTCGCTAATAGGTAAAAACCACTCTACATAGATATCCGGTTTTATTCCACCATACGTATTTTTCCTGCTGTCTGCGTATGGTGGTGAAGTAAAAATTAAATCAATAGAGTTAGCATGTAAAGTCTTTAGTACTTCTTTGCTATCACCTAATATTATTTTAGTTTGAATTTTATCCATCGCTATAATATAATTCTATTTTTCACTACATTAAACATTATTTTATCAACACACATTCCCTTTTTTAATCTTCTTCGGGATGGGTCTTTCTTACTTTTTAAATTTAAAAAAAACAGGTAATTTATTATAAATTAATAAGAAAGGACAAATTATGAAAAACTCATTCGTAGTTGCTTTCCTGCTTATTACTGTTTTCTTTCTGTCGTATAACAAATCTTTTTCACAATCCAACGATAAAGTAAAAGGTGCTATAACAGATATCCCTAAAGAAATGCAGGCAGGGCAAACTTCAACTATTACAGTAACCATTACAAACAAATCCAAAGATACAAAATGGTCATCCGAACAATTAAAAACTTCAGTAACCGGACCATTTGAAATCAACAATCCGGCAGCATCTGTATTAACTGATGCAGTTGTTATCGAGCCGGGACAAAGCGGTGTTGTTTTGCTTTCTATAAAAGCTCCCAATGATGCCGGTAAACATAAGCTTACTATCGTAATATATAATAATGAAATTAAGCTGGCACGGAAAACAAAAAAAATAAATGTTACATCGGCGGCAATTGAAACAATAAAACAGGAAGATAAAGATGTAAAAAAGGATGATGACAAGGATAAGGACAAAGACAAAGATAAAGACAAAAATAAAGACAAAGATAAAGATAAAGATAACGGACACGGAAAAAATAAAGATAAATAGATTTTTATTTAATAAACCTGCTTTACAGTTTTTTCAAATCCTGCATTTCGCAGGGTTTTTGTTTTATGCAGCCTGTTGTTTTATGGCCAAATTTTGGAATATCTTGAAATAAAAATTGCTTTTATTATTAGATAATATGAAAATATGGACTATAATATTAATATTGCTTATATCTGCAACGGTTGTTTATCCGCAAAATGCAAAAGGTGTAATTACCGGTTTAATAACGGATATTGAGACGCAATCTCCTTTACCGGACGCTGAAATTACAATCATTGAACTGAATAGAATAACCAATACCGATAGTACAGGCAGTTTCACATTTACCGGTGTGCCGTTCGGCACATACCGGGTAAAGATATCCGCTTCAGGTTATGAACCGGCAGTAAAGACCGATATTGTAGTATTATCTGCACGTCCCGCTGAAATAGTTACAGGCCTTACATCCAGAAGCTATAAGACAGAGACTATAGATGTTGAAGGAAAATATTTCCAGAAATCTACCGACGAAAACACAAGCACGTTCAATCTTGATTTCGAGGAAGTGCGGCGTGCTCCCGGCTCTGTTGAAGATATATCACGCATGGTGCAGGTTCTGCCGGGTGTTTCACCCGGTAATGACCAGCGGAATGACTTAATCGTTAGAGGCGGCTCTCCCAGCGAAAATTTAACAATGATTGACGGTATCGAAATACCTAACATCAATCATTACCCGTCGCAGGGTTCCAGCAGCGGACCGATTGGAATGATTAATGTTAAGTTCATCAATGAAGTGAACTTCTCAACGGGCGGCTTCTCTGCAAAGCATGGTGATAAGCTTTCCTCCGTGATGGATATCAAGTTCAGGGAAGGACAGAGGAAAAGCTTCCTAGCCGATATTAACCTGTCCACTGCAGGATTCGGTGCAGTGGTTGAAGGACCAATGCTTTCCAAAAACGGGTCGTATCTTTTTTCCTTCAGAAGGAGCTACCTGAATTTAATAAGAAGTGCAATTAGGTTAGCCGCAGTTCCCAATTACTGGGACTTTAATCTGAAAGCTGTGTATGATATAAATAAAAATAACAAGCTCACATTTATCGGTATTGCAGGACTTGATAAAATCAGCTTTGAAGGTAGTGCATCTGAAGTTTCAGATGAAAATCCTTACGGAAATGCCAAGGGAGACCAGGAGCAATTCACTGCAGGGTTTAACCTGACTACCTTATTTAAAAAGGGATTCATACAAACTACCTTTGCCAATTCATCCAACTATTATTATTACTTGCTGACCGACATCACAACCAATGCTGTAGTATTTGATTACGATTCATATGAATCCGATTTCAATTTAAATACCGAAATCTTTTACCAGCTCAGCAGGAACAGCAGCATTACATTAGGCGGAGGAGGAAGATATATAAGATTCAAAAATGACCTGTATGTAAGACCGGATACAACTGAGTTTGGTGACCCGCTTCCCGTGCTTAATATAAATTTGAAATCTGAATTTAATAAGGGCTCTGCCTTTGCACAATACAGCTTAAAGCTCTTTAAAGATAATGTTATCTTTAATGCCGGCTTAAGGTATGATTACTTTTCAGGCATAAATAAAAAACATGCTATATCTCCAAGAGCAGGGTTGAGCATTAAGCTGTTACCAATCACAACACTTAATTTCTCAACAGGTATTTACACTCAGGCACCCGAATATTTATGGGTAACCTCTGACCCGCTTAACAAAGACCTTAAATATATTAAGACCTATCATTATGTAGCAGGCATTGAACATTTATTTGCAGATGACCTGCGTGTAACAGTTGAAGCATATTATAAAAGCTACAGCGATTATCCCGTCAGTGTATATATACCGACACTTATACTTGTCAACGGCGGCTCGGAGAACGGACCTAACTTTGTAGGTGAAGCAACAAGCAAGGGTTACGGCTATGTTAAGGGCATCGACTTCTCACTTCACAAGAAACTAACCGGCAGCGGTATTTACGGCATGATAAACTACTCGCTCTCGGAAAGTAAGTTCACTGCATTAAAAGGCGGACCCAAGCCGGGAAGCTTTGATTACAGGCATAACCTGACCATCATTGCGGGATACCAGCTATCCAATGACTGGCTCATCGGCATAAAGTACAGATACACTACCGGCAGACCATACACACCATTTGATGTGGAGAAATCAATTATAGCAGGCAGGGGCGTGTACCAGACCGATAAGTTCAATGAAGCACGCTATAAGGATTACAACAGGCTTGATATACGCGTTGACAAAAAATGGAATTTCAAAAAGCTAACTATAATTTCGTATGTTGAATTGCAGAATGTATTTGATACCACCAATGTTTACCAGTATTTCTGGAACGAGTACAAGAACCAGCAAGGAACGATATATCAATGGGCATTTTTGCCTGTCGGAGGATTTAGCATTCAATTCTGATTAATTGTGAATTGCGAATTAGCTCTTGTCCCATTTTCAATACATATTTTTTTCACCCTTCCAAAATCTAACCAAATCCGTGAGCAGTATTTTACAGCAATATTACGACATGCTTTAGTTCATCTCTATATTATCAAAGAACTATTGCGGTTAATTGTATTCAACAGCTAATACCACTATCATAAATTAATATAGTAATAGCTTATTGTCAAGTTTTATCTGAAAATAGTTTGGAGTGTGTTGAGTGCATAGAGTTTATGGTGTGTTTTGAGCGCTTTTTTGCTTAAAAACCTCACCCCCAGCCCCTCTCCATCCACGCAGAGCGGGACTTCGCAAGCTCAGCTTGGAGAGGGGAGCAGATATAAGCTCGTTACCAAGCTCCTGCTTGGTAACACCGGGGGTGACTGAAGCTCCTGCTTCAGTATGATATTCCTTAAAGTAATACTTTAACTCTCCAACAATAGCGACAATATTTTGCTGCCGGATTTTTCCCATAACGATAATGGTTAATGATATAGTGAAGTTTTATTTTGATGAAAAAGTTGCGTTTCCGGCTCAAAATCGCAAATTTTAAATCAAAAATCTTACATTTCTGACGGCGTTATCTCCTTATACTGCAATGAGTTAACCCCTGTTTTCCAAAAACGATAACCCAACTTGATACCAACTTGACCCCAACTCCGGCACAACTTGAACCCATCTCAGCACTGTTTTGAACCCAACTCTGATTTTTTGCAGCATTTTTCCATGAAAGAAAAAGAGATTCCATCTTTGTTACCTGATTGATTTTACTCAGCCAAGATATTATTCTATAAAAGAATGCCATAGATTGACAAGATGTTATAAAAGATGGAATCTCTTCCACGGGTTATGGAAGAGATTCAAATTAATAATAATATGTGAGAAGCAGAGTTTGTTCAAATTGAGAGATTCCACCTTCTGAATCTCCGGGATAGCCAGGTTTATCTTTTTATTAAAAAGTAATAAGTATAAATTAAAGGTTTTTCATGGAACAAAGATGGAATCTCAATACAAGTTAATTATCCATTATCCGGGATGATGTTACAGATAGTCTTTTAAGAAAGAAAGAACTGCTTTCACACACGCTTGTCATTCCAGCAAGCTTTCTACACATGCCTAGCCCGTACAGGCAGGCTGGAATGACAGGTGGTGCCTGTGCCTGTCAAAGACAGGTAAACCTGATGCAGTCAGGGTAATGACAGGTACACTGGGTATAGAGTTTTTTCTCACCTGTTTTCCTAACCTATTATATGATAAAAATCTGCGAAATTGCTATAAATTTTAAATAAACATGGGTTTAATAAGAATTGCAGTACTTTCATATCACCGAAAACCAGTAGTAACAATAGTTTAGGGGTCTATACCGTAAAATATGGAAAATTGGGTAAAATCAGTAATTTAAGAATTAACCCTCAATAGTGATTGATTTGGGGAGGCTTAAAGAGCTAAGTTTGTAGTGCTAGATATGTAGGGAATAAATAGCAGAAAAAGTTTTAATTAACTAATATTAATCTTTTTCTACTAGAAAGTGAGCAACAAAAAAATGTTTGCTATGAATTCCCTAAGGCGAAATAGACAGATTCTCGGGTCTATTTTTTTATTTGTGTTAATTCTTTTATCCTCCAATTCTTTGTACTCCCAGTACAGCAAAGTCCCCGGTTCGTTCGATAAGACAAATTTCCAGTTATTACCGGCATACAGAGATGCAGCATTACTTACAGCTACCCGCACGGACTTTACTGTTACCATGCGTGATGGTGTAAAAATTGACTGTTTAAAGTTTGTACCATATGCCGCAGTTCCCGTTGGCGGATGGCCGACTGTTATCATGGTCCATGGTTATGGTGATAACAAAGAGACATTAGCAAAATTCTGCGAGGCACAAGCACAGTACGGATATTATACAATGACATTCAGCGTAAGGGGACAGGGAAACTCCGGCGGTCTGTCAAACCTGATAAGTAAAGTTGAGATGCTGGACCTGCTCGAATTAATTGATTATGTTCGTGCTGATACTGCTGATGGTTCAGGACCAAATAAAATTTTAATTATGGGCGGCTCACAGGGCGGAATACTTCCTTACAGAGCAGCTTGTAACGGAGCCCCGGTTAAAACTATTATTACTTCAGTTGCACCTCCGAACTTTGGGTCAAGCTGGATTGAGAACGGCTCGATTAAAATGACTTTTCTCTGGACTATTGAATATACACCCGATACTGCAAGATATACTCCTCTTGTTGATAGAATGTCCGATTGGGTTTATGCTAATACAAAAGAAAAATGGGATAGCTTAGCATACTGGGTTCCCAAAGACAGGGATTTCCTGAATGAGATTCCAAACTGCTCGGTTCCAATGCTTGTTGAAGGTTCATGGCAGGATAAGTTTTTTAATTCAGCAGATATAATGGAAGGAATAAACAGTCTGACAGTTCCATATTCATCATATATTGGTGCAGTACAGGGGCACGGCGGTGATCACTCCGATGCTGAAGACATATGGCATATGAACTGGTTCAATGATTGGTTCTTCTACTGGCTTTTTGATATGCAAAACGGCGCACTTGACCATCCCAAATACCAGTATGCATCATCCAAATTTCCAATTGTAAATAATTACTGGTCATTTGTACATGACAGTTCTGAAGTTCCGTTATCAGAGGTATCAACAAACCTGAGATTATATTTCAATAAGAATTCAAAATTAAAAACAACTGCAGGCGGAAACTCAGATAAAATCAATCTTGTGAACTATGTTTCAGGCGGTTTAACAATGCAGCAGGCAGTTGATGCCGAGTTTACAGGTGCAAATTTCAACAATAAATTTAGAAAAGCAAAGCTGACATTCGATACAGAACCTTTCATGGTCAATACCGAATTTACAGGTGTTCCGAAATTCAATGTTCAATACCAGTCAAATTCAAATACATTTGTACAGATTAATTACCAGTTGTATGAGATTATGCCGAACGGTACATCAAGATTTATAACAAGAGCCAATTATACAGACAGGAATTATACAATAAAGAACGTTAAAAAGACTGCTAACTTCAAAGGCCAGGGTCATTCACATATAATAAGTGCAGGAAGCAAATTAAGGGTTGTAATCACAAACCTTGATACAGCACCGACTGATACTGTATTTATGACGACGAATCCTTTTGTACTGCCTATATTAGCAAATAGTACTCATGCTGTTTACCTTAATAGCCAGTCGTATCTTGAGCTGCCGGTTGTCCGTTCTACGGGTAATTTAAGCACCACCTTTATTAAGGACGATAATGAAAATAATAATCCATATTCATTTGAATTAAAGCAGAATTATCCGAACCCGTTTAATCCTGTTACAACTATAGAATATACAATTGCACAGTCAAATAAGGTTGAGATAAAGGTATACGATATATTAGGTAAAGAAGTAAAAACCCTTGTAAATGAATTCCTGGAAGCGGGAGCACATAAAGTAGTGTTCAATGCATCAGAGCTTTCAAGCGGAGTTTACTTCTACAAAATATCTTCTGCAAACTTTAATGATGTAAAACGTATGGTTTTGGTGAAATAATAACAATAAATGAGGAGACAAGAAAAAATGATAACATTAATTTTAGTTACATTTGCTGTATTGTTTTCGTTGCCGTTTATTTTTGAAATATATAAAGCATACAGAAATTAGAATACTCAAAAAAATCCCGGGCTGATTAAGCCCGGGATTTATAATTTACCTGAACATATTTTTTAAACCCGGCTGTTTGTATAATTATGGGTTTATAAAAAATTATTTTACAGTTTAGATAATATACCCTGCCTAAAAGAACTATTAATTCATCCCCCGCGTTTTGATGCTTTCACTTGATATGTCGCATTATTATTTCATACAATTTTTTTTGTATTGAACTACGTTGCTTTTAATTCACCCAATAATCATTATTTATTAATTGTTAAATTATTGAATCTATGCTGAAAACAATTACAATCACATTTATTTTATTTATTTCCATTTTTTCTTCAATCAATCATTTATTTTCAGAAAACCGTCCGCGTCATATTCGTATTCCCCGCAACCTGGATAAATATAATTTTCCTAACCTGCCAAAATATAACCCGCACCACAACGATGCGGCCCAGCCGCTTCGTGTTGATTTTACAATTACTCTCCGTGACGGGGTAATTATTGATGCTGTAAAATTTATACCAAGAGGCGCAGTGCCGGTTGGCGGATGGCCGACAGTTATAATGGTTCACGGCTATGGTAACGAAAAAGAAACAATCGCCAAATTTTGCTTTGACCAGGCTGTGTTTGGATATTATACAATGACCTTTAGCGTAAGAGGGCAGGGGCATTCAGGCGGATTATCAAATCTTATCAGCAGGACCGAGGCAATGGATTTTATAGAGATTGTTAATTGGGTTAAAGCTGATTCGGTAAATGGCGCTAATCCCAATAATATCCTTGTAATGGGTGGTTCGCAGGGTGGTTTACTGCCGTTTATGGCTGCAAGTTTGGGGCAAACATCTATTGGTAAACTTAATGTGAAGACGATTATTTCTGCACTTGCTCCGCCGGATTTTGCTTCAAGCTGGATTGAGAACGGCTCGATTAAAATGACTTTACTGTGGTCTGTGAGCTATCATCCTGATACTGTGAAATATAATTCACTTACAGGAAGAATAGCAGATTGGATATACACAAATAATAAAGAAAAATGGGACAGCATTGCATATTGGCTTCCTATAGACAGGGATTTCATGAACTTAGTTCCTAATAACACAACCCCGTTAATTGTTGAAGGTTCATGGCAGGATAAGTTCTTTAATGCCTCGGGAATCTCTCAATCAACAACCCTGCTTAACGCTCCGTTCAGAATGTACCTTGGAGCAGTGCAGGGACATGGTTCCGATCAATCGCCTTCCGAAGACCAGTGGCATATGAACTTTTATAATGACTGGTATTACTATTGGCTCTTTGGTGTGGAAAACGGTGTATTAAATGCACCTAAATACCAGTATGGTTCAACTATGTATCCTGTCGCAAATAAATACTGGGCATTTAAACATGACAGCTCAACAGTCTGGCTTCCTCCCAATAACACAAACCAGAGGCTATACTTTGGACAGAACGGGCAGCTAAGGGATAATCCTAACCAAAATGGAAATGCAAAAGCAACATTAAATAATACTGTGACAGGAGGGTTAACCATGGAGGATGCAGTTAACTACGAGTTTAAAGGTTCAGGATTTACGTCAAAATTCACAAAGCAAACGGTTAATTTCACCTCATCTGTATTAACAGCAGATAAGAAGATGGTTGGTGTGCCGAAAGTAAACTTACAATATTCTTCAAACGCAGGTCCGTTTTGCCAGTTTAATTTCCAGATATTTGAAGTTAAGCCCGACGGCTCTCAAAGGCTGGTGAACAGGATAAACTATACTGACAGGAATTACACAACAGCAAATGCAGTAAAGACGGTTAACATAAACGGGCAGGCACATTCGCATATTTTTAAGGCAGGAAATAAAATAAGAGTTACCGTAACGAATCTTGACACAAGCCCTGAAGACAGTGTATTGCTTGAATCAAATCCTTTTGTACTTCCAGTATTAATCAACAATAAAAATATTATTAACCTGAACAGCAGCAGTTATATTGATATCCCGGTTGTAAATACATCACAGGATATATCAGGCAATACCAATTCAACCAATAGTGCATTGGAGTTTAAGTTGAGCCAAAACTATCCAAATCCTTTTAACCCCGTTACGTTGATTGAGTATTCCATACCTGTACAGGGTAAAGTTGAGCTGAAGATATATGATATACTTGGAAAAGAAGTTAAAACCCTTGTAAATGAATTTAAAGAAGCAGGAACACATAATGTTATGTTCAATGCATCAGAGCTAGCCAGCGGTGTTTATTTCTATAAAATAATAAGCGGCAGCTTCCGCGATGTGAAGCGTATGGTATTGGTGAAATAATTAGAATTCCGCAAATACTGTATTAACAATATCAGAGAAAATTCATAAATCCCTTGTCTAAAAAGACGGGGGATTTTTTTTACATATAAACAAAGAGTTATTAAAGTACTGAAAATACAATAAAAATATTTGCCTCTAAATTACTGACATTAAATAATTTATGAAAATTTATAAACCTCATAAGAACTAATATTTAAATGTCGCAGTTATTAAGTCTTTGTTTATACTCCAAAAACACGTAAATAATAATAATTAAATCCGGGGGGATTGTTATTATTAGTGGAATTATAAATCAATAATTTCTATAACTATATTGTTAGAAGGGATTAATTATACATGAAAATAATTAAGCCATTGTTTTATGTTTTGTTAATGTCGTTTATCATTAACTCATATGCGCAAGACCAAAAAACACAAAGTAATAAGCACAGAGGGATAGATGATTTTCAATTTCAATTATTGCCAAAGACGACCGATGATCCGCCATACATCGTAACAAGAACTGATTTTACCATTACACTTCGTGACGGGGTAATTCTTGATGCTGTTAAATTCATACCTCAAGCTACAATTCCAGCGGGAGGCTGGCCAACAGTTATTATGCATCATGGATATGGAAGTGATAAAGAATATTTAGCCGGCTTTTGCAGTGCACAGGCGGCATATGGATATTACACGATGTCATTTAGTGTAAGGGGACAGGGTCTTTCAGGCGGCTTATCAAACCTGATTAGCAGAACTGAAGCAACGGATCTGATTGAAGTAGTAAATTGGATAAAAAGCGATTCTGTAAATGGTTCTGATCCTGACAATATTTTAATTATGGGTGGGTCACAGGGGGGTATGCTGCCTTACATGGCTGCATGCATGGGACAAACTTCGGTTGGAAGCTTAGGTGTTAAAACTATTATCTCCGCTTTAGCTCCACCTGATTTTGCATCAAGCTGGATTGAAAATGGAAGCATTAAGATGTCTCTGCTCTGGACAGTGAATTATACACCGGATATTGCAAGATACAATTCGACAGTTGGAAGATTTGCTGGCTGGATAATAGCTGATACTAAGGAAAAATGGGACAGCTTAGCTTACTGGATGCCGATTGACAGGGATTTTATGACTTTAGTCCCCAATAATACGACACCTTTAATAATGGAAGGTTCATGGCAGGATAAATTCTTTAATGCTTCGGGTATAATACAGGCAACAACTTTAAATACTTCTCCATTCAGAATGTACCTTGGAGCAGTTGCCGGGCACGGAAGTGACCAATCTGGTACTGAAGACCAGTGGCACATGAACTTTTTTAATGATTGGTTCTTCTACTGGTTGTATGGTTATAATAACGGAACGATGGATGCACCTAAATATCAATATGCTTCGACTATACATCCTGCGGTAAATAACCACTGGACATTTGTTCATGACAGCTCGACAGTATGGCCGCCGGCAAATAATTCAAACCTGAGATTATATTTCAGGACAAACCAGCAATTGAGAACTGTTCCAAACACTAATCCCAACAGCAGAATTAATTTGCAAAATAAGGTTACAAATGGATTAACTATGACACAGGCAATAAATGAAGAGTTTACCGGTTCTTTCTTTAAAAACAGGTTTAAAAAAGTGAATCTTAATTTTACCACAACTGCTCTTGCTTCTGATGTGAAAATGGTTGGTGTTCCAAAAGTTAATTTGCAATATTCATCTTCATCACCATCCTCATGTCAATACAATTTCCAGATATATGATGTGCTGCCAAACGGTACTCAAAGACTTGTGAACAGGATTAATTATACAGACAGAAACAATGTCGCAAACTCAGTAAAGACGACATTAATAAACGGACAGGCACATTCACATATTTTCAAAGCAGGTAACAAAATAAAAGTTACAGCAACAAATCTTGATGCAAGCTTTCCTGAAGATACACTGTTATTGCAAACGAATCCGTTTGTACTTCCTGTATTAGTTAACAGCAATAATTATATTAACCTGAACAGCAATACTTATATTGATATACCGGTTGTAAGTACAGGTCTGGATGCTTTCACAGAGAATGTATTTTCAACAACTGACCCGGTTGAATATAAACTGAATCAGAATTATCCTAATCCATTTAACCCGGCAACAACAATTCAATACACAATTGCAAAACAGGATTTGGTAACACTGAAGATTTACGATTTACTTGGAAGAGAAGTTAAAACATTAGTAAATGAATTCCAGGAGGCAGGAGAGCATTCAGTATTTTTCAATGCATCGGAGCTTGCCAGCGGAATTTATTTTTATAAAATAACAAGCGCAGGTTTCCAGGATGTGAAGAGAATGGTATTGTTGAAATAAACTGAATATTTGAAATAGAAAAATTTAAGAAATACAATAACTATATAACAAATCCCCGGCATTTATTCCGGGGATTTGTTTTTCATTTTTTATATTGTTTTTATTTCTATCAAAATTAAAATTATTTGAAAATAATTAATCATATTTTCAATTTAAACCTTTGATAAAAATAATTATCCGAATTTTAATAAATATCTATGCTTGTTTGTTTTATGTTTTATAAATTCATCCGTTTACGTGAAACACTTAGCTATTATTGTTAGTAATATATGTCGTTATTATAATAAAAAATACGCTTTTGGGACTATTAAACATTGCTACCAAAATTGGTGAAGTGATAAATATTAAAAATACAGTGAATTAATATTTGTGTAGTTTCATAGTTAAGATATTAAATTTCAAATCTTTACAATATACTGTAAATTAAGCTCCCGGATGGATAAATCATTTGTAATTTAATCGTCTTTTTTCAAAGAAAAAGCACTTTTTGGAAGAAAGAAATAAAATAAAAAATATTGCGACATGAAATTATATATATTGCTTTAAATTATAGCCGGAAAACCAACAAAATAAGGTATGGCAAATAATATTTTAAAGACAATAATGCAAACTGTTATTTAATAATACTTCCGCCAGTTCCGCTTTTCTAACTCATTGAAGAACTTATATATATTTATGAGAGTTATTATAGTTCTGATTTGGTGGCCAACCGGTATGATTAACCCGGCAATAAATATCTATAAAAAAGGAAATTATTGTAACTTATGTTATCTTTAACAAGTGGTTATATATTTTATTCATTATTAGGAGAATACAATGAAAGTAATCAAATTATGTACAATACTATTTTTGTCATGTTTGATATTTAACACATATCCGCAGCAAAGAAATAAACCGATTCCGGAAGATTTTAATTTCCCAATTATTGGAAAAACAGCAGATAACCCGTTATATACTGTTACGAGAACCGATTTTTTTATTACGCTTAACGATAACGTATTAATAGACGGAGTAAAATTTGTTCCGCAAACTGCACCTCCTCCGAACGGGTGGCCTACTGTAATCATGGTTCACGGATATGGAGACAGAAAAGAAGCTTTAGTCGGGTTTTGCCAGGCACAGGCTGAGTTTGGTTATTATACAATGTCGTTCAGCATGAGAGGGCAGGGCAATTCGGGAGGTGTTTCAAATCTTATCAGCAGGACTGAAGCCCAGGATTTTATTCAGATAGTTAACTGGGTTAAAAGAGATTCTATCAATGGCTCTAATCCAAATAACATTCTTGTTATGGGAGGTTCGCAGGGTGGTTTAGTTCCATTCATGGCTTGTTGTTTGGGATTGCAGGTTAGAACCATAATTTCAGCACTGGCACCACCGGATTTTGCGACAAGCTGGATTGAGAATGGCAGCATAAAAACAACTTTTGCCTGGTCAGTTACTTATCCGCCCAGTATTGCGAGATATAATTCGTTAGTGGATAGAATGTCTAACTGGATATTTGCAAATAACAAAAATAAGTGGGATAGCTTGGCTTACTGGATGCCTAAAGACAGGGATTTCATGAATATTGTTCCTAACAGTACTGTACCTTTAATTGTTGAGGGTTCCTGGCAGGATAAATTTTTTAATGGCTCGGGTATTATCCAGTCTACTTCACTTATCCAGGCACCGTTCAGAATGTATTTAGGAGCAGTCCAGGGCCATGGAGGTGATCTATCGCCTACGGAAGACCAATGGCACATGAATTTCTATAATGATTGGTACTACTATTGGCTCTTCGGAATCGAAAACGGAACTCTGAATGCTCCAAAATTTCAGTATGCTTCCACATCATTTCCGGTAGTCAATGACTATTTAACTTTTCATCATGACAGCTCGACAGTTTGGCCGCCTCAGAATACTTCTAATTGGAGGTTGTATTTTAACAGAAGGGGAAAATTACTTACGACTCCCAATGCTATTCAAACCAGCATTAATTTACCTAACCGTGTTACCGGCGGGCTGACAATGCACCAGGCTTTTAATGAAGGATTTCAAGGTGAAGAATTTAATTCAAAATTTAAAAAATTTAATATAAACTTTGACTCAGACCCTCTTACAACAGATAAAAAAATGACCGGCATACCATGGGTTAAAATTAAATATTTATCAACTAAGGGACCATTTTGCCAATTTAATTTCCAGATATATGAAGTTAAGCCCGATGGCTCAATGCGCCTCATAAACAGAATTAATTATACCGACAGGAATTATTCTGCTAATTCACTCAGAACAGCTTCATTTAAAGGGCAGGCACACTCGCATATTTTCAGGGCAGGAAATAAAATCAGAATTACTTTAACAAACCTGGATAATAGTTTGTATGAAAATCAGTACGTGCTTGAAAATAATCCTTTTGTATTACCCGTACTTAATTATGCAAACAATTATATGTTCTTAGATGAAAATTCATATATAGATATTCCTTTAGTACCGGTATCCACACAGTTTTCTCTTGAACAGACAGATAATAAACCTGTTAATAATCCTTATACCTACGAGCTGAAGCAGAATTATCCCAACCCGTTTAATCCTGTTACAACTATAGAATATACAGTTGCACAGTCAAATAAAGTTGAGATAAAGGTATACGATATATTAGGTAAAGAAGTTAAAACCCTAGTAAATGAATTCCGGGAAGCGGGAGCACATAAAGTATTGTTCAATGCATCAGAGCTTGCAAGCGGAGTATATTTTTACAAAATAAATACTGCTAACTTTAATGATGTAAAACGTATGGTGCTTGTTAAATAAATTTTAAGTTTACTTCTAAGAGCAGAATGAACGCCCGGTTATGAACTCTTTATAACCAGGCGTTTATTTTTATATTTTATTCATCTTTTTCCATACCAAACCCATTTTATAAATACCCTTTTTCGGCGACGTATATAGTTTTACCAATAAGCTATATTTGTTCACATTTATTTGCAGGACTACAAATCACCAAATAAAATTAATAATTAAGAATAAAAGCAGTATATCTTCTGCTAATATTAAACAGAATTTAATAACCAAAAATTATATAAAATCATGTTTACACTAATTTTACTTAAAAACGATAACACCAATTATAATTTCAATTACTTTTGTTTTATATTTTATATACCTAAACCGGTATAAAGTGATTTTACATTAACTGTACTGCAAAGGCAAGATGCTTCCCGGCTATTTCCTGCTGCGGAAACAGAAATGTGTCTTATAAAAAAATATTCTCTTGTTAATATTTTAATAAATATTTATTATATTTAGAAATAGATAATAGAATAATACCTTCCAAATAATATTCACATCGGCATTATTATTTTTACAAAAACACTTTATGATTTTTTAGCCCATACCGGATATTATGTAATACAAAGCTGCTGTAATTTAACAAACTTCAACAACCTGAAAAATATTAACTTTAAATTATTATTATTTCAGAAATTAAAGTTATTTCAATAACATATTAAAGAACCAATATTTAATTAAGCTTGTTTTGAAGTTATGCGGTATAAAACCGAAGTATGCAGAATTTTCAAGCACTATAATTACAGCGTCAATATACACTGTTATTATGAACTTTGACTAAGAATTTATTAATAAGTAAAAGGTAAATATGAAAATAAAAACATTATTTGTTATAATATTAATTTTATATATAAATGGCATATCTTATAGCCAACATATAAATGGCCAATCTATAAATCCTTCATTATTAGAAACTTATAATTTTAAACTGCTTCCCGGAATGCTTGATGGAGCAACATCAGATGTAGACAGTGTTCAGTTCAATATAACATTAAGGGATGCAGTAGTACTGGAAGCAGTAAAATACAAACCCCAGGTTCCGCCTCCCTCAACCGGATGGCCTGTAATAATCATGGTACATGGGTTTGGAAGCAATAAAAATGTTCTTGCACCGCTATGTAAAGAGCAGGCATCTCACGGTTATTATACTTTGACCTTCAGCATGAGAGGCCAGGGCAACTCAGGCGGATTATCTAACTTAATAAGCAGAACTGAAGCTCAGGATTTGATTGAAGTAGTTAATTATGTAAAAGCAGATTCAGCATACGGCTCAGATTTAAATAAAATTATTATTATGGGCGGTTCACAGGGTGGATTAACACCATTTATGGCGGCAAGTATGGGACAAACATCAATTGGAAAACTTAATGTTAAAACCATTATGGCTTCACTTGCTCCTCCGGATTTTGCGACAAGCTGGATTGAGAACGGCTCTGTTAAAATGACATTCCTGTGGTCTGTAACCTATCCTTCAAATATAGCAAGGTATACAACCCTTGTAAACAGAATGAGTTCATGGGTGTATTCTAACAATAAGGACAGGTGGGACAGCTTAGCTTATTGGCTGCCTAAAGACAGGGATTTTATGGATATAGTCCCTAATAATACAATACCAATGATAATTGAAGGTTCATGGCAGGATAAATTTTTTAATGCTTCAGGAATTGTTAAAGCATCAACACGGCTCAATGTTCCATTCAGGATGTATCTTGGAGCTGTACCCGGTCATGGAGGTGATGAATCACCAACTGAAAATTTATGGCATGCACAGTTTTTTGATGATTGGATTAATTTCTGGATATACGATATACAAAACGGAACATTAAATGCTCCTAAATATCAGTATGCTTCAACATCTTATCCTTTGGTAAATAATAATCTTACGTTTTATCATGACAGCTCTACTGTATGGTATCCGCCCGGTATTAACAACTGGCGGTTATACTTTAACAGTAACGGCCTGCTTAGAAATGTTCCGAATTATTATCCGACAGAAAGAGAAGCATTACGGTATCAGGTTTCCGGAGGCTTAACACTTCGTGAAGCTGTCGTTCTTGAATTTAATGGACCTTTATTTGAATCGAAATTTAAAAGAAGCAGTGTTAATTTTGAGACAGATGTATTGACTTCAGATGTGAAAATGCTTGGTGTACCAAAATTAAACTTACAATATTCTTCAACAGCTGAACCATTTTGCCAGTATAACTTCCAAATATTTGAAGTTATACCGGATAGTTCTAAACGGCTTGTTACCAGAATAAATTATACTGACAGAAATTATACAGCCAATACAGTAAAAACAAAATCAATTGATGGCTGTGAATATTCTCATATCTTCAGAGCAGGTAATAGAATAAGAATAACCATGACCAATTTAGACCAGACTACCGATGAATCTTTTTTCCCGCTGGAAGGGAATCCAATGGTTTTGCCTGTATTAATGAACGGAAGCAGTTATATCAACTTGAATGAGAATTCTTATATAGAACTACCGGTTCTGGGAACACCTCCTATTGGAGTTAATAATGGCAGCAGCAATATTGCACGTGAATATTCACTTAGCCAGAATTTCCCGAATCCTTTTAACCCGGTTACAAAGATTGAGTATGCATTGCCTGAATCGGATAAAGTTGTACTTAAAGTATATGACTTGCTAGGAAAAGAAGTAAGAACTCTGGTAAATGAATTACAAAGACCGGGATTTCACACGGTTATATTTGATGCATCCGGACTTTCGAGCGGTATATATTTTTATAAATTAACAACAGATAATTTTCAGGATGTGAAGAAAATGATACTTGTGAAATAAAATATACTCATAAGTATTAAAATCATGTTTAAATAACTTCGGTTTCATAATAATATAAATGTAAAGACCCTTTTTTAATTAAACGGGTCTTTTTTTATGTGTCTGCTTTATTTTTTTTAAAGAATTTTTTCATTCCCTTTCATATTAACAATTAATTATTTTTTCGCCTCGTTAAACAGATATCAATAATACCGTATATTGGCGACAATATTACCTGTATTAGCTAGCTATATTTGTTATAGAACAGCTACGCAACTACACTTAATCCATTATTTTTTTAGTTATTGTCTCAGGTAATAGCTGCAGTTTTGCCGGTTTTACATTTTTTCTGAAAAATGAAAAACCACTAAATCTGAATTTTTACCTTAGCCAATAACTGAATAATTAACTAAAAGAGAGATTATTCTTTTTTCCGGAGAAAAAATTATGAAGTTATTATTGTCAAAAGCACTGGATCTATTGTTCTTAGTGCTACTTTCCTTTTCCACAATTTATTCACAACAGATTAATATTCCGGTTAATCCGGATAATTATATACCGCAGATTCCTAAACATACAGATACACCTCCTTACTCTTTTACCAGAACTGATTTTACAATAACACTTAGAGATGGTGTATTAATAGATGCAGTAAAGTTCATTCCTGTTGGTACAGTTCCTTCAGGCGGATGGCCAACAGTAATTTTGGTTCATGGCTACGGTAATGATAAATCGATCTTAGTACCATCTTGCCAGTCACAGGCATCAAATGGATATTATGCAATGACTTTCAGCATGAGAGGCCAGGGCAACTCAGGCGGATTATCTAACCTGATGAGCAGAACTGAAGCACAGGATTTAATAGAAATAGTTAACTGGGTAAAAGGCGATGCATCACATGGTTCTAATCCTAATAGAATTTATATTACCGGTGGCTCACAAGGCGGAATAATTCCGTTTATGGCTGCTTGTATCGGTCAAACATCAAGCGGAAGCTTAAATGTTAAGACAATTATCTCATCACTCGCCGCTCCAAATTTTGCATCAAACTGGATTGAAAATGGAAGTATTAAAATGACATTTCTCTGGACTATCAGCTATACATCAGCCAATGCAAGATATACACCACAGGTCAATAGTATGAGAAGCTGGTTATATGCTAACAATAAAGAAAAATGGGACAGCTTAGCATATTGGACACCGGTAAACAGGGACTATATGAACCTGGTTTCTACATGTACGACACCCGTTATTGTTGATGGTTCATGGCAGGATAAGTTCTTTAATGGTTCAGGTATTTTAGAGGCAACTTCACATTTACAATCTCCTTTCAGGATGTATCTTGGAGCAGTGAATGGACATGGAGGCGACCCGTCGCCTGCTGAAGACCAGTGGCACGGTGGATTTATCTACAGCTGGATAAGTTACTGGGTGCTTGGCATACAAAACGGAGTACTTAATTCTCCTAAATATGAATATGCTTCAACCACATATCCCACAACAAATTCTTACTGGTCTTTTATTCATGGCAGCTCAGCCACCTGGCCGCCGCAAAATACTACTGATCTTAAGCTGTATTTTAACAATGGAAATAAACTGCTTACTGCACCAAATCCGGTGCCTGGAGAAAAAGCAACTTTAGTTAATGCAGTATCCGGCGGATTAACAATGCTGCAAGCAGTGAATTATGGATTTACAGGTTCAACTTTTAATTCAAAGTTTACAAAGAATACTTTAAATTTTGATTCGAATCCTTTAGCTGCAGATTACAAATTAATGGATGTTCCAAAGATCAATTTGGAATATTCATCAACAGCAGGACCTTTTACTCAGTACAATTTTCAGATATACGAAGTAAAGCCCGGCGGTGAACAGAAACTTGTCAATAGAATTAATTACACCGATAGAAATTATGCCGCTAATTCCGTTAAGACAATATTATTTAAAGGCCAGGCACACTCACACATATTTAAAGCGGGCAATAAGATAAGGATAACAGTAACAAATCTTGATACAAGCCCTGATGACGCTTTATTTATGGAAACAAACCCGTTTGTATTGCCGGTTTTAATAAACAGCAGTAACCATATTCATTTAACCGTTAACTCATACATTAACTTACCGGGTAAATATATGTCGCCGCTATCGGCAGAAAATAACACAACATCAGCAGTAGATTACAAATTAAACCAGAATTATCCCAACCCATTCAATCCTTCAACAAGCATAAGCTTCAACATTGCAGAAGCAGGATTTGTAACTCTGAAGATATATGATGTAACAGGCAAGGAAGTAAAGACCCTGGTTAATGAGATGAAAACAGCAGGCACACATTCAGTTGTTTTTGATGCACAGAGCTTTGCAAGCGGTGTTTATTTCTACAAAATAGAAGCTAATGATTTTAGTTATATTAAAAAAATGATTCTGGTTAAGTAGAACCAGTTCACCAAGCTTAAGTATATAAATTAAACTGGTTTAGATTTAAAATAACCGGTATTATAATAAAAATCCTGTCTCTTATAAAGGCGGGATTTTTTTATTTAAGATAAGCAATATTAGTAAAAATTAGTCCGGTATAAATACTGTATTCTCACATGTTTATCGAATTTCCATCTTCATACAATGCAAATAATACCGTATATCGGCGACGTATCTACTCCCTTTAGCTAACTATATTTGTGACAGTGTAACATTGAACTACCACTAAACCTATTATCTTTTCGTTATTGCCATGAGCGTGTCTAGTTTTGGCAGAATTATATTTTTCTATAATGTAAAGCGAGCAAAACTTGTCCCGCTTGAGCCAATAACTGATAAATTAAACTACGGGAGAAATAAAACTCTCTCGCGGAGAAACCAATTATGAAGTTATTTTTTTTGAAAGCTCAAGCATCTTTATTTATGCTGCTTCTTTCTATAACACTTTCTTTTTCACAGCAGATAGACATTCCTGCTAACCTGGATAATTATATACCGCAGATTCCCAAAAACACAGATACACCTCCTTTTACTGTTACCAGAACTGATTTTACTATAACACTTAGAGATGGTGTATTAATAGATGCAGTGAAGTTTATCCCTGTTGGCACAATTCCTTCAGGCGGATGGCCAACTGTTATCATGGTTCACGGATACGGAAATAATAAAGAAACCTTAGCCGGTTTCTGTCAATCACAGGCATCATACGGATATTATACAATGACCTTCAGTATGAGAGGCCAGGGTAATTCAGGCGGTTTATCAAACCTTATCAGCAGAACCGAAGCAATGGATATGGTTGAGATAGTTAACTGGGTAAAAGGAGATGCTTCGCACGGTTCAAACCCGGTAAAGATACTTATCACCGGCGGCTCGCAGGGCGGAATAATACCGTATATGGCGGCAAGCACACAGGGTCTTAATGTTAAAACAATTGTTTCGTCGCTTGCTCCTCCTGATTTTGCCTCAAGCTGGATTGAGAACGGCTCTATTAAAATGACCTTCTTATGGACAATCAGCTATACTTCAGCTAATGCAAGATATACACAGGAAGTAAATAACATGAGGCAATGGGTATATGCTAACAGCAAGCAGATGTGGGACAGCTTAGCACTCCGGCTTCCGCAGAATAGAGATTTTACAGGCCAGGTTTCTAACAGCCAGGTACCTGTTATAATGGAAAGCTCATGGCAGGACAAGTTCTTCAACTGTTCGGGCATATTGGATGCGGCGTCACAGCTTCAGGTCCCGTTCAGAATATATTTGGGTGCAGTTCCAGGACACGGCGGAGACCCGTCACCTGCTGAAGACCAGTGGCATATCGGTTTTATCAATGCCTGGTATATGTATTGGCTCTATGGTATCCAGAACGGGACTCTAAATGCGCCGAAGTTTCAGTATGCATCTACTACTTTTCCTGTCGTTAATAATTATTGGACATTTCAACATGACAGCTCAACGGTATGGCCTGTACAGAATACGACTAATTTAAAGCTTTATTTCTGCCGCAGAAAAGAATTGAAAAAAGCACCGAACGTAATAAAAGGCGAAAAAGAGAATCTTGTAAATACAGTATCCGGCGGATTGACAATGCAGGAAGCTGTAAACTATGCTTTCACCGGAACAACATTTAACTCTAAATTTACTAAGCAGGCTATAAACTACGATTCAGGTCCGTTAAATGCAGATTATAAAATGGTTGGTGTTCCAAAAATAAATCTGCAATACTCGTCAACAGGTTCTCCATTCTGCCAGTTCAACTTCCAGATATACGAAGTAAAACCTGATGGTACACAGCGGCTTGTTAACAGGATAAATTACACTGACAGAAACTATACTGCTAATACTCAAAAAAATGTATTAATTAAAGGTCAGGCGCACTCGCATATATTTAAAGCAGGAAATAAGATAAGAGTAACAATTACAAATCTTGATACAAGCCCTGATGATGCATGGTTCATGGGGACTAATCCGTTTGTACTTCCAGTATTGAGCAGCAGCAATAATTATATTAACCTGGGCAATCAGACATATATAGAATTACCAATTGTTAATTTACCGCAGGATATTGCTTCAGGTGATGAACAGGTTAATGATATTAAGAGTTACGCATTAAACCAGAATTATCCTAACCCGTTTAATCCTTCAACAAGCATAAGCTTCACTCTTGGTAAAGCAGGTTTTGTAACATTGAAAATTTATGATGTAACAGGTAAAGAAGTAAAGACTTTAGTTAATGAACAAAAATCACCAGGCACACATTCTGTAGTTTTTGATGCACAGAGCTTTGCAAGCGGAGTATATTTTTATAAAATAGAAACAGGTGATTTCAGAGAAATAAAAAGAATGATACTTGTAAAGTAAGTTCTTTAAGTTTGTTAAGTTCTTTAAGTTTGTTAAGTTCTTTAAGTTTGTTAAGTTCTTTAAGTTTGTTAAGTTCTTTAAGTTTGTTAAGTTCTTTAAGTTTGTTAAGTATTGTCATTCCTCTTTCCCAAATTTCCATTTGGGAAAGCCCATGGAGGATTTACAATTGCACATAGACAAGTCATAGATCCCTGCCTGCC
>Ga0105092_10000047_pt1 | contig 54946 bp, 47 predicted proteins | sample PPLLak2March2015_FD_87021 | JGI IMG/M metagenome (GOLD analysis project Ga0105092, IMG submission 87021) | Freshwater sediment microbial communities from Prairie Pothole Lake near Jamestown, North Dakota, USA - PPLs Lake P7 Core (1) Depth... | ecosystem: Environmental > Aquatic > Freshwater >... | reverse complement strand
GGGCAGCGGTCAGTGGGCAGCGGTCAGTGGGCAGCGGTCAGTGGGCAGTCGCTGGGCTCTCAGCGCCTTTGCCAGCGGTCGCCCCATTTCAACTTCTGATGGAGCACCTCGAAGAAATTTCGCTCGGTTGGCTGGATGAGATCGACCTGGTACTCCGACTCGGTACAGATCACTTCGGCTCCGACCTGGAGTGAGACGCCCACCTGGCCGTCGATCGTCAGAGTCACGGCTTCTCCCGACTGCAGAACCATTCCCACCTTCCCCTTGGCAGGGATCACCAGCGGACGATGTGTGAGGGTATGCGGGCAAATCGGGGTCAGCGTGATGGCCTCCAACGCCGGATAGACGATCGGGCCGCCGGCTGAGAGAGAATACGCGGTGGAGCCCGTCGGGGTCGAAACGATCATGCCATCGGCCCGGAAGGCGGAAGTGAAGTCGCCGTTAATCCAGACGTCAAGCGATATCATCCGGCCGACGGTGCCTTTGTTAACAACTACGTCGTTTAGGGCGTGAAAGACGGTTGGGGTGTGACCACCGTTCTGGCGGACCTCGGCTTTGAGCATGTTGCGCCGGTCGAGGCGGTGACGTCCTGCAAGGATAGTCTCAAAGGCAGGGTACAGCTCATCCAGCGTCACCCCGGTCAGAAAGCCGAGGGTTCCGAGGTTGACACCCAGAATCGGCGCACGCGCATTGCCGATGAGACGAGCAACGGACAAAAGGGTCCCGTCTCCTCCAAACACGGCAATCACCTCAACGATACGGGGAATTTCCGGACCGGAAGAGACGGTCACTTGCGAGAGCTCGAAGTCGGCCGCGATCCGCTCCTCGACCACGACTTCAGAACCATGCGCGCATAGCCACTGGACGATGTCGCGAAGCTGCCGGGCAAAATCCAAACGGTCCGGCTTGACGAAGATGCCGATTTTCACCCGTCTGACTCCACGCTCAGGTTGCAGGTTGCAGGTTACAGGTTGCGAGTTTGTTTTCTGCCGCCTTTGAAGTCTCGACAACGTGCAACCCGCAACTTACAACCCGCAACCCGCAGCTCGACTTCCTAACCCCTCAACTGCGCCTTGGCGGCGTAGTTTTCCTGGCATTCTTTGGAACAGAAATACAAGCTTCCCGCTGAGGTCCGCGTCTCGAGCGCGAGCTCCGGGGCAAGATACATCCCGCACTGCGGGTCTTTGACCATGCGCCGTGACGATTTGGGGACCTGACGCTGTCCGCCTGTCTTCACTTTCCGCTGACCTGAGCCGAAGATTGAGGCCAAGGCCCAGCGAACGACAGTCAGAATGAGCAAGATGATAAGAAGCCGCCAGATGAAAATCATTTCGCCGCCCCCGCCTTCGGTTGCACCGCCGGCTTCTTTGCGGCTGTTTGCATGTGCGTCTTGGCCGCCTCGATTTGTTTCTGGATCTCAGCCCGGTGCGCATACTCGGGGTGGAACGCAAGCAGCTTCTCCCAGGTAGTCACCGCATCCGGGAAGTTAGCCGTCGCGAAGTACGCGAAACCAAGGTTCTGCAAGCTTTGCGGATGCTTCTGATCCACGGCGAGAGATTTCTTGTACAGCTCGATCGCCTTTTGCGGATTGTTGCTATAGAGGTAAGACGTTCCCAGGTCGGTGTTCACATTGACGTTGTTGGGATCAAGGTGCACGGCTTCCTCATACCACTTTATGGCCGCGTCAAACCGCTGCATATCATAGAACGCGTTGCCGAGCGCGACTCGGACTTCCTTATCACTCGGATTGGCGGCTGCCTGCTGCTGCATATCCTGCAGCTTCTGCATCTGCTCCATCGAAGGATGGTTTTGCGGGAGTTGTTCCGACTGCTCCTGAGCAGCGGCCGGACTGGCCCCGACCGGGATCGGCTCCTTCTTGATCAAATCGGAAGTGAAGAAACCAAGCACGAAGCCAATGGCTATACCCACCAGACCGAAGATGATCTGTCTGTTTTTCATATAAAGAGGTTATGTTATCACAGTGAGGGAACGATTCGGCGGGAGCCGCGCGGATGGCGCAGCGAGGGCGGACTGCAGAGCCGCGCATGCAGCGAAGAGCTTGATCCCTCCGCTGCATGCGCGCTCGCTGTAAAGCATGATTTACTTCTTACCCAGTTGGTCAATCAACTGCTTCGCGACTTCCGCGTTTTCGCCAGTAGGCGCGAGCTCCACGTACTTCTTGAGATGCGTCACGGCATCGGACATTTTGTCCAAGCCGATCTCGGTCAGCCCCAGCTGGTAATGCGCCTCGGCGTGACTGGGATCAATCTCGACCGCCTTCAACAGTGCTGTTTCGGCTTCGGCGTTTTTGCCGCTGTTGATGTAGGTGACGCCGATGTTGTAGTACTGCGTGGCGGCCGTCTTTGGATCCAGGGTCGCGGAAAGAGATGCGGCTTTCTCGTACATCTCCTTGGACTTTTCCAGGTTTCCTGATTCCGAATACACGCTGCCAAGATTCTGATACAGAGCCGAATCATCCGGCTTGAGGGTAATGGCCTTATTGTAGGATTCGATGGCCGGATCGTACTGTTTCAGCTTGGCATAGGAGCTTCCCATGTTGGCCCAGACTGCCGGCTGATCCGGGTCCTTTTCGCCCGCCTTCTTAAAGGCCTCTATAGCCTGCTCATGCTGCCCGGCCTTTGCCAGGTTAATTCCCTCGTCGAAGAATTTCTTCAATTCCTCGACCCCGGCTTGTTTCTTCTTGGCCTCTTCCGCGTCCTTACGCAATTTGGTCTTTTCTTCTTCGCTCATCTCAAAGCCAACCTTACCCGATTGGCCGGGGTTGAGCTCGAAGTTGATGATGCCTCTCTGGTCATCCACGCCGAAACCAGCCCGCACCGGGCGAACACCGTCGGACTGATAACCGTCTTTCTTGGCTGTGATTTGGTAGGTTCCCTGCAGCGGGATACCTGCGTGGATGAACTTCCCGTTCTTGTCGGTTTTCAGTTCGTACTTCCGCTTAACGTCGACGCCTTCAATGGTTATGATGACGTCCTTGATCGGCTGACCGGTCGTCTTGTCCTTCACAACGCCTTGAAACACACCGATCTGGGCGAAAAGCGGTACTGTCCACATGGACAGTAACAAAACCGAAAAAAGCCATCCAGTTGGTCTGAATCTCATATGCACCCTTCCCGAATAGTGTGATTCAATCTATTTATAGAAGTTTCTCAGGGCCACAATATTATCGGTCACCGGACAGTTTGGCAAGCTTTCGAGGAACAGCTTTCCATAGCTGCGAGACCTCAGCCGGCTGTCAAAAACCGCCAGAACACCGCGATCCTGCCGCGAACGGATGAGCCGGCCCAGACCCTGCCTCAGCGTGATGATGGCTTCCGGCACACTGTATTCCAGAAAAGAGTTGCGGCCGTCGCGCTCCAGATGATTCAGCCGAGCGGCGACAATGGGTTCAGAAGGAACCTGGAAGGGCAGCTTGTCGATGATCACGGCACGGAGCGCGTCCCCCTGAACGTCGACTCCCTGCCAGAAACTTGCCGTCGCACACAGCACCGCGTGAGGCGTGCTGCGGAACGACTCCAGGAGCCGACTCTTGGGCATGTCCCCCTGTCGCAGCAACGGGAATTCCAGCCGCTCCTGCAGACTGCGGTAGAACCGATTCATCTGCTGAAAGCTGGTGAACAGCAGAAAGGCATGGCCTTCGGTGATCTTCAGGATCTCCCGGATTTCACGAAGCGCACGCAAAAAATACTCGGTCGATTTCGGCTCCGGAAACGATTTGGGCACGTACAAAATCGCCTGATTCGCGAAGTCAAACTCCCCGGCCACCGAAAGCTCGCAGGCCTTCGGCACACCCAGCCTTCCGCGAATGTACTCGAAACTGCCGGCCGTTGTCAGCGTCGCCGATGTCAAGACGACCGTAGCGGTCGTATCGAAGACGACTTCTTTCAGGATCGGAGCAACATCGATCGGGCTGATATGCAGGACGAGCCCTCGCCCTCGCCTCTCGTACCAGTAGACGTGCGCTTCAGAATCTCCGCCCATCACCTCATCCAGGTCTTTCCCCAGCTGGTTCAGCCGCCGAAGGAGCGACTCCGCTTCTGCCGGACGATTCGTCATCCGCTGAACCTGGTGATAGAGGACCTGGAGTGCAGCCTTCAGGCGCTCAAAAGTGGCTCCGTTTTCCAGCCTCAGGTCGACAGCGCTGCCGTTCTGCCCCTTGAAAATGTTGAGCGAAAAGTGCCCCTCCTGGCCTGGAAAGGCACCAAAAAAGCCGGCCGCCCGGGTCTCTATGTCCTCGACGGATTGGACTGTATCAGGATGTTCGCGGAAGACCTGGCGGAAGTCACGACACAGCTCATCCACCTGGTAGCTGCTCACCTCTTGTCCAAAATGCGAGCACGCGACATCCTCAACCTCGTGCGCTTCGTCCAGGATCAACACGCCGAACTCCGGCATGACTCTTCCGATCTCGTCGGTTTGCAACGCGAGGTTGGCAAAGAGAAGCGCGTGATTGACGATGATGAGATCCGATTCGAGAGCCCGCTGGCGCATCTTGGTAATGAAGCACCGGTCGAAATACTCGCACTTCTGGCCGACACAGCTCTCACCCCGGGCATCCAGGTGTTTCCACACCGGGTCCTCATCAGCCAGCCATCGGAGCTCGGTCCGATCGCCGGTCTCCGTTCGGCCGGCCCATTCCCGCAGCTCCCGGACTTCGTCATCTGCGCCACCGGCGATCGGGAGCGGAGCATTGTGATAGAGCTTCTTCAGGCAGATGAAGTTGTTCCGTCCCTTCATGTACGTGACGGAGAGCTTTGGAAACAGGTGCCGCTTGATGAAAGGAATGTCCTTGAAGAAGAGCTGTTCCTGGAGATTGCGGGTGGCGGTTGAGACAATCACGCGGCGCTTGGAGTAAAGCGCGGGGATGAGATAGGCGAGGGTCTTTCCGGTCCCAGTCCCGGCTTCGACCGCCAGGTGCCCCTCCCCGTCAATCGCCGACAGCACAGCGTTCGCCATCTGGAGCTGCGACGGCCGGAATTCGTACTTCGGCAGCTGCTGTTCCAGGATCCCGCCCGGACCAAAAATCTGATCAAGAGATGGGTTACACGACACTGGATTCGAAAGCCGCCAGGCGTTTGGCGTACAGAGGGAAACAGGAAGTCAAGGCCTGGACCTTCTTCCTGATTTCCGCTTGCACGGACTCGTCCTCGGGTTTTTCGAGCACCGTACTTATCCATTTCCCGATCTGGTCCATTTCCGGCTCTTTCATCCCGCGCGTTGTCACCGCAGGACTGCCGATCCGAATGCCGCTTGCCACAGCCGGGGGATTAGTGTCGAACGGAATCGCGTTCTTGTTGACGGTGATCGAGGCGCTCTCCAGTGAGGCTTGCGCCACTTTCCCGGTGATTCCCTTTGAGAAGACGTCGACCAGGCACAAGTGGGTGTCGGTGCCGCCCGAGACAATCCGGAATCCCTCGCGTCCGACTGCTTCGCAGAGTCTCGCGGCGTTTCGAATTACCTGTGCCTGATACTGCTTGAAATCAGGGCTTTGCGCTTCTTTGAAACACACCGCTTTTCCCGCAATGATGTGGACCAGGGGCCCGCCCTGGATACCCGGGAAAACCAGCCTGTCGACCGCCTTCTTGTGTTGTTCCTTGCACAGGATTAGACCGCCGCGCGGCCCGCGCAAAGTCTTGTGAGTTGTACTGGTCACGAAGTCGGCGTAGGGAACCGGGTTGGGATGCAGTCCGGCGGCTACCAAGCCGGCGATGTGGGCCATGTCGACAGTCAAGTAACAGCCGACCTTCCGGCAGATCTCACCGAGCCTGTCAAAATGGAGGGTGCGGCTGTAGGCGCTGGCTCCGGCCACAATCATTTTCGGTTTCTCGCGCAGTGCCAGCTCCTCCAAACCGTCATAGTCAAGCTGCTCCGTGTCCTGCTTCACACCGTAGGGGATCACCTGATAGAACTTGCCGGAAAAATTGAGTGGGCTGCCGTGCGTCAAGTGGCCACCATGGGCCAGGTTCATGCCGAGAATCTTGTCGCCGGGTTGGAGAACTGCCATGTAAGCGGCCATGTTCGCTTGCGAGCCGGAGTGAGGCTGAACATTGGCGTGCTCGGCTCCAAAGAGGGCTTTGGCGCGCTCAATCGCCAGTGTCTCTACGACATCGGTGTACTCGCAACCGCCGTAATACCGGCGTCCGGGATAGCCTTCCGCGTATTTGTTCGTAAAGATCGAGCCCGTCGCCTCCAGGACCGCCTCGCTTACGAAGTTTTCCGAAGCGATCAGTTCAAGCGTTTCCGACTGGCGCCTTGTTTCCTGGTGAATGGCCTCCGCTATCTCGGGATCCACCTGCCGCAACGAATCGTTCATCTCTCCATTCCTCTTTGCCGCGGGGTTTGCTCACCCACGAACTAACACGGACTAACACGGACGGATACGGACCAGGATGCTGGTTCGTGTCCGTCCGTGATAGTCCGTGTTAGTGCGGGTCTGCGAGCCTTTGCAGGCAAGCCTCCGCGCAAGAAAACACACCTTTTCCGACGGTATCGGGGTAGCTTAGCTTACTTGACTTGAATGGGTCAAACAGATAAAAGTAGGCTCCTTATGCTCTGGTCCAGACTGTTCATACCCACGTTACGCGAGGTTCCCGCGGAAGCGGAAGTCGCATCGCACAAGCTCCTTCTTCGAGCCGGTTTTATCCGTCAGTTGGGGGCTGGGATTTACTCCTACCTGCCTCTGGCCTGGAGAACTCTTCTCAAAATCGAGAACATCGTGCGAGAAGAAATGAATCGAATCGGCGCCCAGGAATTCTACCTCCCGGCGATCCATCCGGCTGAGGTCTGGAAAGAGTCCGGACGCTGGGTCGAGATGGGCGACAATATGTTCCGGTTGAAGGACCGAACCGGCCGCGACATGTGTCTGGGCATGACCCATGAAGAGGTCTTCACGACCATCGCGAGAGACGAGCTTCGGTCCTATAGGGATTTGCCGCAGATCTGGTATCAGATCCAGGTGAAATTCCGTGACGAACCGCGGCCCAAGTCGGGATTGCTGCGGGTGCGGCAGTTCATCATGAAAGATTCTTACAGCTTCGACCTGGAACCATCGGGCCTCGACGTCGCATACGACTTGCATGACCAGGCCTACCGGAGGATCTTCGACCGTTGCGGGCTGCGATTCCTGGCGGTGGAGGCTCACTCGGGAGCGATGGGCGGAAGCGAATCCCAGGAGTTCATGGTGGCGAGCGAAGCCGGTGAAGACATCGTCGTTTTCTGCAAGTGCGGCTACGCAGCCAACCTGGAGCGGGCAGTCTCGGACCTGCCGCCCGTACAGGATGAAGCCGGTGAGCTGACGCCTGAGAAAGTCCACACGCCGGGACAGAAGACCATCCAGGAAGTGAGCGATTTTCTCAAGGTTCCGAAATCGAAGCAGATCAAGTCGCTCGTTTACCTGGTCGAAAGCAAGCCGTACCTGTTGCTGCTGCGCGGCGATCACCAGCTGAACGAGGCCAAACTGGGCACCGTTGTCGGTTCCAGCGTTTTCCGGCCCGCGACAGCCGAGGAGATTCGCGAAGCGTTCGGAGCAGACCCGGGCAGTCTGGGCCCGGTCGGAGTGAAATCGCTGACGATCGTGGCCGACCACGCCTTGAAGGGCCGAAAAAACATGGTCTGCGGAGCCAACGAAGACGACTACCACTTGCTCCACGTAACCCCTGGCGAAGACTTCCAGGCTGAGTTCCACGACCTGAGGCAAGCTGAGCCCGGCGAACTGTGCACAAAATGCGGAGAGGCTCTGCAAGTCACGAAGACCCTCGAAGTCGGACACATCTTCAAGCTTGGCTACAAGTACAGCAAGTCGATGGGCGCGACTGTCCTGAACCCCGACGGCGTTGAAACGCCGGTCATCATGGGCAGCTACGGTATCGGTTTGGAGCGGATCCTGGTGGGTGCCGTCGAGTTGTACAACGACGAAAGCGGCATCATCTGGCCCCGCCCGATTGCTCCGTTCGAGGTGATCATCACGGTGCTCCGGCGCGATGACCCCGCCCAGTGCTCAACCGCGATGAAGTACCACGACGAACTCACCGCACAAGGAATCGACTGCCTGCTTGATGATCGTGAAGAAAGGCCTGGCGTGAAATTCAAGGATGCCGAGCTGATCGGCATCCCGGTTCGCATCACCGTAGGGAAGAAACTCGGCCAGGGCCTGGTCGAGCTATTCTCCAGAAACGATAAGGTGAACCGCGATGTCCCGGCCGACCGGGCCGTTGAAGAGGCCGTCGCCCTTCTCGAGGCGTACCCGCTGAAACCGCGGTAACGCCCCAGTGGACGGCATGGACCAAGTGGACGAAGTGGAGCGTCCGCTTTGTCCACTTGGTCCATGCCGTCCACGTCGTCCACAAAAAACCTGACAAAAAAAGCCCTTGATTCGCGGGTATGCTCTGTTGCACACTGGTCGAGTCCTTATACGTGACTATTATGGTTAATGGTCTGACTCTCGTCATTAGCGCGAACATCGTGGTCGTAGTAGGCCTTCTGGTACTGCTGCGCCACAGCCTCGCGCCGTAGAGGGTCAACCGGGAACGGATCTGACAACCCCCGCCGGCGCGAGTCGGACGGGGGTTTTTTTTTGCTAGGACAAAATCGCGATCGGCATCAAACGAAGGAGGAAATTCTGATGCAATTCAGCGGTGCGGAAATTATCGTCAAGCTTCTGGAACGCCAAGGGATTACCCAGATCAGCGGCATTCCCGGCGGTGCCAACCTGCCTCTCTACGACGCCTTGAAACTGAGCTCAATCAAGCACATCCTGGCGCGGCACGAGCAGGGTGCCGGATTCATTGCACAAGGCATGGCACGCGCCTCGGGACGCACCTCCGTCTGCTTCGCCACTTCAGGCCCCGGTGCAACCAATCTCCTCACGGCCATTGCCGACGCGCGCCTCGATTCAGTACCCATGGTCGCAATCACCGGCCAGGTTCCGCTGCCGATGATCGGCACGGACGCCTTTCAGGAGATCGATACCTACGGGCTGACGCTGCCGATCACCAAGCATAACTACCTCACTCGTTCGGTCGAGGAACTGCTCAGGGTCATCCCGGCCGCCTTCCGGGTGGCCGCGTCGGGCCGACCCGGCCCGGTTGTTGTCGATGTCCCTAAAGACGTGCAGCTGCGCAAAATGGAGGTGACCAAATGGCCGGAGCCGGGAGGAACGGATGAATCGCCGGAACCTGACCCTGACGCCATCGATCAGATGATCCAGATCATCAACGAGGCCAAACGCCCGATGTTCTACATCGGCGGCGGGATCATCAACGCCGGCGCCGCTCAAACCATTCGGCGGATCGCCGAAAAGGCCAGCATCCCAACCACATCGACCCTCATGGGCCTCGGCGCCGTCCCGAGCAACCACCCACTCTTCCTCGGAATGCTCGGCATGCACGCGGCCCGTTACACGAACATGGCCCTCGATGAATGCGACCTGCTCATCGCAGCCGGCGTTCGCTTCGACGACCGCGCGACTGGCAAAGTCGCCCAATTCTGCTCCCACGCCCGGATCATCCACATCGACATCGATCCCAGCGAGCTCGGGAAAATCAAAATGCCGTTTGTGGGTGTCGAAGGCGACGTGGCCAAAGCGTTGGCCGCCGCCGAGAGTCGCATTGAAAAGGTCGATCGATCGGCCTGGCTGAACCGTATCTGCGAACTGAAAGCCGCGTATCCCCTCGTGATGCCCGGTTTGGATGATCCCCTCTCGCCTTACGGACTGGTCTTGGAAGCTGCGGCAGCGGCCGAGCAGGACGCGATCATAACCACGGACGTCGGTCAGCACCAGATGTGGGTCGCGCAGTCTTTCCCGTTCGCTTACCCGCGCCAACTGCTGACTTCAGGCGGGCTCGGCACCATGGGGTTCGGGATGCCGGCCGCCATTGGCGCCGCTCTCGCGTACCCGAACCGCCAGATTATCTGTTTCAGCGGAGACGGAAGTCTCCTCATGAACATCCAGGAACTGGCTACGGCTGCGGAAGAGCGCACCAACATCAAGGTCATCGTGATGAACAACAACCACCTGGGTCTCGTCCGCCAGCAGCAGGAGCTTTTCTATGGCTCTCGGTTTTCGGCGTCCCGTTTCCATGCGGAACCCGATTTCCCAGCCATCGCCCGCGGCTTTGGAATTGAGGCGGTCGATTTGGGCCAGGCCGACGACCCGAAGAAGGCTCTCAAACACGCAATCGAACAGCGCGGCCCCTGCCTGATTAATGTGCCGATACCGGCCGAGGACAAGGTTTTTCCGATGGTTCCTCCCGGCGCCGCCAACCGCGATATGATCGGAGGTGAGAATCATGTCGATAACGACTAATCACGTAAAAGAAAAATCGGTCCTCGAGCTCACCGTGAATAACCATCCGGGCGTCATGTCGCACGTCTGCGGCCTGTTCTCTCGCCGGGCCTTCAACGTGGAAGGCATCCTATGCATGCCGATTGGTGACGGCCAGCGGAGCCGGATCTGGTTGCTCGTCAACGAGGACGAGCGGCTGGAGAACATGGTCAAGCAGCTGGATAAGCTGGAGGATGTCCTGGAGATTTGCCGCCACGGAGCCGACCACCAGATCTTCTCGCAGCTCGAAGAGTATTTTAGAGTTTAGGCTTTTCATCGCAGCCGGGCTCTCCCGAGCCCGGCTCCTGGCCTTACGCCTCTCCTCACTAGCCACAGAACGCGTCACAGAGCCGTGCACGCAGCGCGGGTGTTGAATAAGGTCCGAAAAGCCGATTGCGAGCACGAGCACGAGCACGAAAGGCCAAAAATCCGAAGACATTCGATTGCAACCACTTACCCGTGTTCGCTTTTCGTGCTCGTGCTCGTGCTCGTGCTCGTAATCGGCTTTTCACGGCCTCAACACCCTCCGAAGCGAGGTAAGCGGGGTCACGCAGATCAGCGGCGTCAACACGAAGCCGCAGAGCCGCTTGCGGCTCTGCTCGTGGCTCACGCGCCAGGCTCGCGCACCTCCCCACATTGCCCTTGACACTCGATGAAACTTGCTTTTACACTAGGAGTAAATAGGAGCAAATAGGAGCTGGCTGGGGAAAGTCAGCCAGAACCATAAGGGGGGACGTGAAATTCCGGGGCAATATTCCCGCAAAAATTGACTCCCAAGGCCGCCTCAAGATCCCTTCCGTGCACAAGGCCATCCTGGACGAGATCTACGGCTCCGATGCCCTGTTTATCACCTCTCTCAACGGCGATCGCGTCTTGATCTATCCGATGAAGGAATGGGAAGCCATCGAGGCCAAGCTGAGGGACAAGCCGGGTGGGGCGGCGAAGCAGAAATTCCAGCAGCGCACCGGCTACTGGGGGAAAGAAGCGCAGGTCGATTCGCAGGGCCGGATCCCGCTGCATCCCCATCTGCGGAAAGCAGCCGAAGTCGATGGCACTGACGTGGCCGTCATCGGCTACGGGACGTACCTCGAAGTGTGGAATAACGGGAACATCGAGGCCAACATGGTCAACAATCCGTTCACGGACGAAGACCGGGCCGAGCTCGGCATCTAGGAATTTTGAAATGGTCAGTATGTCGGTAGAACACACCCCGGTTCTGCTTAACGAAGCTCTGCAACTGCTGGACGTGCGGCCAGGCGGGCTGTATGTGGACTGCACGGTCGGCTTGGGGGGACACGCCGAAGCCATTTTGGAGAGGCTGGGCGGCAAGGGGCAATTGATCGGGATCGACCGCGACCAATCGGCCCTCGATCGGGCGCGAGAGAGGCTCAGCAGGTTCGGCAACCTTGAGCTGTACCACTCGAACTTCAAGAACCTGCCATTGATCCTGAGCCGGCTCTCGCGGAATGCGATTGACGGCTGCCTGGTAGATCTTGGGGTCTCATCGATGCAGCTGACTTCCGCCGACCGCGGCTTTAGCCTTCGTGAGACCGGCCCGCTCGATATGCGCATGGATCTTGATCAGAAGATTACAGCTTCACAGCTGATACATCAACTGACCGAAGACCAATTGACCGATCTTTTCCGCCGGTTTGGAGAGGAACCATCGGCGCGGAAGATAGCCGCCGCCATTGTGGCAGAAAGACGCGTAAGACGGCTGCAAACCACCAAGGAACTGGCGGACTTGGTGGAAAGGGTCAAGGGACGGAGACCAGGCTCTCGAATCCATCCCGCGACCCAGGTTTTCCAGGCTCTCCGGATCGAAGTCAACCAGGAGCTGTCGGGTTTAGAGGAATTCCTGGAAGCGGTGATCCAGCGCTTGAGTCCGGGCGGGAGGCTGGTCGTGGTGTCCTTCCACAGCCTGGAAGACCGGGTCGTCAAGCAACTGTTCCAGAAGCAGGCTGGCCGATGCATCTGCTTCCGGCCGGGCGATGCGTGCATTTGCCCCCGTCAGGAAGTCGTTCGCATCCTGACCAGGAAACCGGTCGTTCCCTCTGAACAAGAGATCGCGGCCAATCCCCGTTCGCGCAGCGCCAAGCTGCGGGCGGTCGAAAAGAAGGATGAAGGAAGAAGGATGAAGGATGAAGGAAAGGCACAATCCTGAAGCAGGAACATGGGACCAAGAACGGTCGTTGCCGTTCTTCATCCTTCATCCTTCTCCCTTCATCCTTCTCTGAAAGGGAGTTCGGTATGGTTGACTTTCAGTGCCAGCAATTGCGGAACCGGCCGACGTGCAGTGAACAGCGGTCGCCTCTAACGGAGATCGCCTGGTGGTGTTGCCTGGGTTGCCTCCTGTTGAGTCTGGTCCTCTCGTATGCCTGGTTTCACAACCAGATCATCAACGTGAACTACCAGATCGAGAAGCTGCAAAGCGACAACGCCCGCCTGCGGGAATCGAATGCAGCGCTTCGGGCCGAGCAGGCAGGGCTGATGGCGCCCGAGCGCATCGATCAGCAGGCGCGCAAGTTGGGACTCGTCACGCCGGATGAGGGCCAGGTCAAGATCCTCCATGCCCGGTATATCCAGGTACCGAATGAAGCCGTCATGGCGGAAGCTGTCTATGCCCGGAAGCCGTTACATGAATGAACAAGCTCCCGACTTCGCCAACAATCAACACCTCGATCAGGGTCCACCGGCTGGTCCTCGTCTATGTACTTCTGCTCGCGTGGACCCTTGGGATTGGCGCGCGCCTGGTCTACCTTCAAGCCTTCCAGGCGCAGAAGTACCGGACGCTTGCGGATGAGCAACAATCCGGCTTTGTCGAGGTCAGCTCACGGCGAGGCGAGATCCGGGACCGCCGCCTCGAGGACCTCGCTATCAGCGTGCGGGCCGATTCCCTCTATGCCCAGCCCGTCCAAATCAAGAAAGTCGTAGAAGCTGCCCAATCCCTCGCTCCCGTCCTCGGCATGAAGACGGGAGAGGTTCACAAACGGCTCCTGACCCGCCGCGAATTTGTCTACCTGGGAAGAAAGCTGAGTGCCGAGCAAATCCAGGCAGTGAGACAGCTGAACATCGATGGCCTGGGTTTTCAGAAGGAAAGCAAGAGGGTCTATCCGGGGGGCGACCTCGCCTGTCATGTCCTGGGGTTCGTCGGAATCGAGGACGAAGGTCTCAGCGGTCTGGAGTACCTCTATAACGATTCGCTCAAGGGCGCCAAGACGCGAGTGCCCCTGCGCTTGAACGCCCGCCGGGAAACTTTCGAACGACTGTCCGATGTTCGTCTCTCCGATGGCCACACCATCGTCCTGAACCTCGACCGGTCAATTCAATTCGCGGCCGAACAGGTGCTGAAGGAAACCGTCGAGAAATCACGGGCCGTCAACGGGTCAGCGATCGTGATGGATCCGAGCAACGGCGAAATTCTTGCGATCGCCTCTCACCCGGTCTTCGATCCGAATGACTTCCGGCACTCCGAGGAGGAAGCCCGTCGCAATCGCGCAATTCTCGAGATCTACGAACCCGGCTCGACCTTCAAAATCATCACCCTGGCGGCCGTCTTGAACGAGGGGCTGGCAGACCCGGACGAGGCGATCGACTGCCGGTCGGAACGCTGCGGCTGGCCGGCAAGGTCTATCGTGAGGCTCACAATAGCTACGGCACCTTGACCTTCAAGCAAGTCCTGGCGAAGTCCAGCAACGTCGGGACGATCAAATTCGGGCTGCGGCTAGGCAACGACCGGTTCTACAGCTACATCCAACGCTTCGGGTTTGGGAGCAAGACGGGCATCGAGCTCCCGGGCGAACAGAACGGACTGCTTCGTCCCCCGTCCGAGTGGTCCAAGATCTCAATCGGAGCCATGTCGATCGGGCAGGAGATCGGAGTAACGCCAATCCAGATGGTTCGAGCCATGGCGGCGATCGGAAACGGGGGATATCTGGTGGAGCCCCGGCTGCTCCGACAGATCCTCACCGCGAGCGGCGATGTGGAGTATCGGCCCGAACCGAAGCGGGTGCGTATACTGAACGAAAATACGGTGGCCAAGATGAAGGAAGCGCTCGCCATGGTTGTAAGTGAGGGAACCGGGCGGAACGCGAGCCTGACCGGTTATACGTCCGCGGGCAAGACTGGGACCGCGCAAAAATTCATCAACGGCCACTACTCGCACGAGAAGTTTGTGGCCTCGTATGTGGGTTTCGCGCCTCTTCTCGAGCCGCGCCTCGCCGCTATCGTGGTCATAAACGAGCCCCAAGGGAGCTATTACGGCGGAACGGTTGCAGCTCCGGCTTTCAGCCGGATCATGGAACGGGCCCTGATGTACCTGAACGTGCCGCAGGATCGCCCAATTTCGCCCGAAGACAAGCGGCGGCGTGAGCCGGCCCGAGAGCCGGCGTTGGAACGCGCCCGGGGCCTGAACATGGCTCGCAACGCCGGGCGTTCGGGTCAGATCCCCGACGGGGCGGCGCCGGACGAGTTAAGTTGGGCGGAGGAGAGCGAAGGTCCCGACAACCTGGAAGAAACAGTACTGAGCCTTATCGGAGACAAAGGACCGAGCGCGCCTGTCGGAAACCTGGTGACAGTGAGCACTGACTCGCTTCAGCTTCCGGACTTTACTGGCTGGAGTTTGCGGGATGTGGCCCGCGAGGGGGCCCGACTCGGCCTGCGGATGAAAATCTCGGGGGCCGGGACGGCGGTCGCGCAGCGACCACCAGCCGGGAGTCGAGTAGCCCGGCAAGCAGTGTGCGAGGTTTATTTTTCGACAGAAACCATCAGGACTGCCAGCATTAGCGCTGCCGGCGTGTCGCCAGCAAGTGGCTCGCCGAGTACTGCCTTGCCGCAGTCCCATGCGCGTACGACTCAAAGACGATGAAGTTGGAGACGCTGATTTCCGAGATTCCGGCAAGAACAGTAACCAGCGGAACGCCGGAGAACGCAAATCCTGAGGAGTTTGTGTGATTACTCTGAGCCTTGAAGAAGCCGCGAAAGCCATGGGCGCAGCGGACTCTGGGGGCGCGGGCCGCGGGCAGCGGGCAGCCGCGGTTCCCTTCCCCCCCGTCTCGACCGATACCCGGACGCTTCAGCCCGGTCAGTGTTTCGTGTGCCTGAAAGGCCCCAAGTTCAACGCTCACGACTTTGTCGGCGAGGCCCTGAGTAAAGGCGCGTCGGTTGTCGTTCATTCCGACCCGATCTCGGTCTCTGGGGACGGTGTGCACTTTGTGCAGGTTGCCGACACGCTCGCGGCTCTCCAGAGCCTGGCCCACTATGTTCGCATGAAATGGGCCGGACTGGTGGTCGGCGTTACGGGGAGTGCCGGCAAGACGACCACCCGCAGCTTTACCGCGGCTCTCCTCGGTCACGGGTATCGCGTCCTGGAATCCAAGGGGAACCTGAACAACGACATCGGAGTCCCGCTATCGCTGTTGAGCCTGGAGGACACACACCAGGCGGCCGTCATTGAGATGGGAATGAACCACGCCGGCGAGATACGAGCCCTGGCAAGATTGGCACAGCCGCAAACTGCGGTCTTAACGAACGTTGCGCCGGTTCACCTCGAGTTCTTTCCAAGCCTCGACGCAATTGCCGAGGCCAAAGGCGAGATTCTCGAGCACATCCCGGCGGACGGCCTGATTGTCTACAACGCCGATGATCCCCGGCTCGTGACGATGTCCCGGCGCCACAAGGCACGAGGAGTATCGTACGGCCTGGAAAACGAGGCCGACGTCAGGGTCATAAACTATCGTTATCGTGAACTGGAGGAGATGGATTTCGAAGTACAAACTCCAGGCGGGGGTTTTTCAGCTCACGTCCCGTTTGTCGGGAAACATTTTCTCTACAACCTGGCTGCTGCCGTCGCCGTAGCGTTGAACTCCGGCCTGACGGAACGGAAAATCGCGGAGGCGGTCCTGGCTCTCAGACCGCTGGCCATGAGGGGCCAGGTGTTGAAGATAGAGGAAGGACCGTTTGCCGGCTGCACAATCTGGGATGACTCCTACAACGCGAATCCGTATGCAGTCGCGAGCGTGCTCGACACAGTGGGGCGGCTAAGCGGATTCAGGCGGAAGATCGTGGCGCTCGGGGACATGCTCGAGCTGGGGGAAAAGGCCCCTGAGTTGCATCGGGAGGTTGGGGAGAAAGCGGGCGCCATAGGGATAGACCTTTTGGTTGCGGTTGGTCCGCACGCCCGCGATGTATGTGAAGGCGCCGAGTCGGCGGGCATGGGGTCTGACAGAATGCGACGATTTCCGAATTCCGGAGAGGCGGCTGAGCACCTGGTTCATGAATTGAAGGATGGAGACTTCCTGTTGGTAAAAGGGTCAAGAGGCATAGGGATGGACCAGGTGGTGAAGAGGATTAAGCAAGGTTAAGAAAGGGTTCTGGGTTCTGAGTTCTGAGTTCTGAGTTCTGGGAAGCACACTGGTCGTGAACCAAGAACTCAGAACTCAGAACTCAGAACTTAGAACTCCGAGGTTCACAAGTTGCTCTATCATCTGCTTTACGCTTTACATGATCAGTTCTCGGTCCTGAACGTGATTCGGTACATCACGTTCAGGACGGCCTATGCCTCGCTGACGGCCCTGCTGATCAGCCTGCTCCTCGGTCCCTGGCTGATCGCCCGCCTGAAACAGTTTCAGATCGGGCAGTTCATCCGGGAGGATGGGCCAACTGCCCATCATGCCAAGGCGGGGACGCCGACGATGGGCGGGCTGCTGATTATCATCAGTGTGTTAGTTCCGACACTCCTGTGGGGAGATTTGACCAACTTCTACGTGTGGATTGCGCTCGGATCCATGACACTTTTCGGAGCCGTCGGCTTCATCGACGACTACCGGAAGACGATCCGGAAGCGATCGCTCGGCCTGACCGGCAAGGAGAAGATCTTCCTCCAGTTGTCGATCTCTCTGCTTATCATCGTCATCCTGATTATTCTCAATCGGTACGGCCTCTATAACGACCAGCTTAGCGTTCCGTTCTTCAAGCGATTCACACCCAGCCTCGATCTGGTGGTGTTCGGCTACTCCACTTACCTGCCTCTGATCATATTTGGACTCATCGTCCTCGTAGGCAGCAGCAACGCCGTGAATCTGTCGGATGGACTGGACGGGCTGGCAGCCGGTCTGACACTGGTCGCTGCCTCAGCGCTCACGGTCCTGACATACGTGACGAGCCACGCGACGTTCGCGGACTATTTGGACATCATCAAGAACACGTACGCGAGTGAGCTGACTATCTTTTGCGGGGCCATGGTTGGTGCGACGCTCGGCTTCCTCTGGTACAACAGCTATCCCGCCCAGATCTTCATGGGGGATGTCGGATCCATGTCTCTCGGGGGCGCTATCGGCACCGTGGCTCTCCTCATCAAACACGAACTTCTGCTGATCTCGATCGGAGGGATCTTCATTATCGAAGCCCTCTCGGTGATCCTTCAGGTCGGCTCGTACAAGCTTTTTCACAAGCGGGTATTCCGCATGGCCCCTATCCATCATCATTTCGAGCTGATGGGATGGAAGGAGCCGAAGGTCGTTATACGTTTTTGGATATTGGCTCTGATTTTCGCGTTGTTTAGTCTGACGACTTTGAAGTTGCGGTAGGGGCCAACGCATAGCACGGATAGTTCGGATCAGAAAAAAGGCTAGGAAGATGAGAATCAAGAATCAGAAGGTGCTGGTCGTCGGACTGGCCAAGAGCGGCGTGGCCGCGGCGAATTTTCTCCTCAAAAAAGGGGCTCACGTCACGATCACGGATTTGAAGTCGTGTCACGAGTTGGAGAAGGAGATAGGGCAGCTGGAGGGGAAAGTAAGGCTGGCGCTCGGTGGACATACGGAGGCGGACTTTCTCGACGCCGATTTCATTGTCATCAGCCCCGGTGTCCCCACCCGCCTCTCCGAGCTGAAGCATGCCGTCGCCCGCGGGATCCCGATCCTGAGTGAAGTCGAGCTGGCCTACCCATTCCTGAACGGCAAGGTTATCGGAATTACAGGTTCGAATGGCAAGACGACAACCACGGCGCTCATCGGTGAGATCTTCAAAAACGCGGGTCGAGATGCCGTCGTCGCCGGGAATATTGGAACACCGTTAATCCAGTACTCTTCGGTGGGCGAAGCTGCCGCGCCTTCGGATCGGTACTACATCGTTGAGCTCTCCTCATTCCAGCTCGAGAATATCCGCCGATTTAAATGCGATATAGCTCTGCTCCTGAACGTAACGCCTGACCACCTGGACCGCTACCTCTCGTTCGAGGACTATGCGCTCGCCAAGGAACGCATTTTCATGAACCAGACGCGCCGGGACTACGCGGTGCTCAATGTCGACAACAGCCTTTCTTTAAGCATGGCGGAAGGCCGAAAGGCACAGGTGATGCTGTTCAGCCGCCGCCAGATGTTGAGCGAAGGCGTTTACCTCGACGACGGCAATATCTACCTTCGATGGAAGGACGAGCACCATTGCCTGATGCGGGTGAGGGACATCAGGCTGAGGGGGAACCACAACCTCGAGAACGTCCTGGCTGCTACGGCTGCGGGATTCCTGGCGGGAATCGATCTCGGCGTAATGGCTGAGACGTTTCGGTCGTTCTCGGGAGTCGAGCATCGACTGGAGTTCACACGCCGGGTTGCCGGGGTTGATTACTACAACGATTCGAAGGGCACCAACGTCGATTCGGCAATTCAGGGTGTCCAGGCTCTCGAGCAGCCGTTGATCGTCATTATGGGCGGGAAGGACAAGGGCGGAGATTTCACGCCGCTGCGTCCCCTGCTGAAGAAAAAGGCGAAATTGCTGATTCTGATCGGCGCGGCGACCGAGAAGATTTTTGCTGCCCTCGGACATGACCTCGAAACGGTTCGGGCGCGCGACATGAAAGAGGCAATCGACATCGCGCGATCCCGGGCGGCAGTGGGAGATGCAGTGCTGCTCGAGCCCGCCTGCGCAAGCTTTGACATGTTCGACAACTACGAACACCGGGGGCGGGTGTTCAAGGAGATCGTGCACGCGTTGCCCGAGGAGTGAAAGCTTCACATGGACGACCGCGGACAGACACGGACTAACACGGACGTACACGGACACCGATTGGGTTCGTGTGCGTCCGTGTGCGTCCGTGTCTGTCCGTGTTCGTCCGTGTTCGTCCGATCGAACTGGGGAAAGTAAATGAGCCGCAAACTTCCTTACGACCGCACGCTCGTTGTCGCTGTTTTCGTGACGCTCTGCTTCGGGCTCGTCATGGTCTTCAGCGCCTCGGGCATCGTGTCTCAGCGGCTCCACGACTCTTTCTCGATGGTCTTCGGCAGGCAGCTGCTTTTCGTGGCGCTCGGCTTCCTGATGATGCTTATCGCTGCCCGGATCGACTATCACCTGTACAGCCGGCCTGCAATTGTTTACGCGGGTCTCGCCATCAACGTGCTGCTCCTCGCCTCGGTATTCGCCTTTCCGCCTTACCATGGAGCCCGCCGCTGGGTGATTCTTTTCGGCATCCGATTCCAGCCCTCGGAGTTGGCGAAGCTGGTCATCGTCATTTTCACCGCCTACTACTTGATCTGGGCGGGGCAGAGATTTCACTCGTTCTGGAAAGGGCTCGTGCCCTACCTGGTGATTCTCGGCCTGAATATTGGACTGATTGTCGTGGAACCCGACCTCGGGACGCCCATCTGTATCGCATCGACAGCCGGATTTCTGATTTACCTGGGCGGACTGCGGTACCGGTACATCCTCACGGCGGTCCTGCTCGCGATTCCCGGTTTCTACGCGCTCGTCTGGCGCGTTCCCTACCGGAGAGGCCGGATGTTCGCTTTCCTCGATCCGGAAGCAGATCCGTTCGGCGTCGGTTATCACATCCGTCAAAGCCTGATCGCGCTCGGATCAGGAGGTTGGGGCGGCTTGGGCTACGCGCAAGGAACGCAGAAGCAGTTCTTTCTTCCGGAGCCCCATAACGACTTCATCTTCGCCGTCATAGGCGAGGAGTTGGGGCTGATCGGGACGTTGCTGACTCTGGCTTTATTCGTGGTGCTCTTTCTAAAGGGAATCAAAATCGCTCTACGGGCGGATTCCTTGTTCGGCGTCTATTTGGGCTTGGGTATTGTCGCCATGATCACGCTGCAGGCTTTACTGAACATGAGTGTGGTGGTTAGCCTGCTGCCGACGAAGGGAATCCCTCTGCCGCTGATCTCGGTTGGCGGCACTTCGATCCTGGTCACACTCATCGGGATTGGAATCCTGTTGAACATTTCACGGCACGGACGCAAGGACGCTGCCGCTAAGTCTTTGCTTGGGGAGGAGGCATCCGCTGGTGCCGAACAGTAACTCGACGACCACAAACCGGCTTCGACGGGTTCTGTTCGCGGGCGGCGGGACCGGGGGACACGTGTTCATGGCGGTGGCGCTTGCCCAGGAACTGAAGCGGCTTGATCCCACTTGCGAGGTCCTGTTTGTCGGAACCCGCCAGGGGCTCGAGGCGCGGCTGGTTGAACCGTTAGGATTCCGGCTGGAGACGGTCAACATCGGAGGCCTGAATCGAGTGGATGTGACGAAGGCGGTGGTCACGCTGGCCAGGCTGCCTTTCACCGTGCTGCAAGGGGCGCGGCTCGTAGGCCGCTTCTCGCCTTCGGTCATCGTCGGAGTCGGCGGCTATTCCTCCGGCCCGGTAGTCCTCGGCGGTAAGCTCGCCGGCTATCCGTCAATCGTGATTGAACCGAATGCCTACCCAGGAATGGCCAACCGGCTGTTGGCTCGTTGGGTGGACGGGGCGGCGATAGCATTTGAGGAAGCCGCTGGTCAATTCGGCGGAAAGGCGAGGGTGACCGGCATTCCTATCAGGCGCGAGTTTTTCTCTGTCACTGGCACCATCGCGGACAATGGCGCCTTGCGGCTCCTGGTCTTCGGCGGGAGCCAGGGAAGCCGGCCGATCAATAACCTCATGTGCGAGGCAATCAAATGGCTGCCCGAGGACCGGGTTAAAATAGTCCATCAGACCGGAAAAGCAGACCACGAGCGGGTCCAGTCAGCTTACGGGCAGCTTGGACGCAAGGCACAGGTCGTGGAGTTTATTCACGAAATGCCGCAGGTCTTCGCCCGGACCGACCTCATCATTGCGCGGGCTGGAGCGTCGACCGTTGCGGAATTGACTGCAGCGGCCAAAGCTTGCATTTTGATTCCCTTCCCCAAGGCGGCCGACGACCATCAGCGCCGAAATGCGTTGGCCCTGGGAAAACGCCACGCGGCAGTCGTGCTCGAGCAGGACAAGATTACAGGGAAGGAACTGGCGGAGACAGTTTTGAAGTTGGCGGAGAACCGGGATGAGTTGCGTCGCATGTCCGCCGCCAGCAAGCAATTAGCAAGACCGGACAGTGTCGAAATGATTCTGCAGTTGATGGCGGAAGTAGCACGAACGTAAAGATACGTCGAGGATGAATGGAGGTAGTGCAGGACAACTTGCAACCTGCAACCTGCAACTTGCAACTCGCAACGTGTAACGTGAGGTTTTGTGGAACGCGAACGGATGATCAATCTCGGGGATGTGCGCCGGCTGCATTTTATCGGCATCGGCGGAATAGGAATGAGCGGCATTGCCGAGATTCTGCTCGAAGACGGCTATGAAGTTTCGGGATCGGATCTCCAGGAGGGACCGATTCTCGAAATGCTGCGGAACCTGGGTGCGCGGATCAGTATCGGTCACCGGTCCTCGAACATCCAGAACGCCCAGGCCATTGTCTACTCGACCGCCGTGACTCCTGATAACCCGGAGCTCTCGGCCGCACGCCAGTCTTTGATTCCGATTGTCCATCGGTCGGATCTCCTGTTTGAGCTGATGCGCCGGAAGGTAACGATCACGATTGCGGGAACCCACGGCAAAACGACGACGACCTCCATGGTTTCCCTGCTGCTCCAGGTGGCCGGCCTCGACCCCACCATGGTCATCGGCGCCCGGCTTAAAGCAATTGGAAGCAATGCGCGCGCAGGCAAGGGCGACTACCTCGTAGCGGAAGCGGATGAAAGCGATCGAAGCTTTCTCAAATACCGGCCGGTTTACGCAATCGTGACCAATGTCGATCGCGACCACATGGACACATACCGCGACCTGGCCGACATCCAGAGCGCTTTCGTGGAGCACATGAACAGCGTCCCGTTCTACGGTCGGGTCATTGCCTGCCTGGACGATCCGAACTTGCGGACCTTGTTAAGTCAAGTCAGGCCGGCGATCGTGACCTACGGCTTTCACGAGGAGGCGCAAGTCCAGATCCGTGACCCTGAGTATGCCGGATTCCAGTCCAGCTACTCCTGCTATCAGAAGGGAGAACTGCTCGGAAAGGTCGAGCTGAGCGTGCCCGGCTGGCACAACATCTCGAATTCCGCGGCGGCCGTCGCGCTGGGCCTGCAGTTGAGGATTCCGTTCCCGACGATCCAACAGGCGTTGAAAACCTTCCGCGGAGCCGAACGCCGAATGGAATGGAAGGGCGAAAAAGGCCAGGTGTGGGTCATCGATGATTACGGCCACCATCCGACCGAGATCCGCGCAACCTTGGAAGCCTGCCGGCTGACCGGACGCCGGATTGTTGTCGTTTTTCAGCCGCATCGATATACAAGAACGCGCGACCTGATGGCCGAACTGGGAACTTGTTTTGAGAACGCGCACAAGCTCTATCTGATGGACATTTACTCGGCAGGTGAAAAGCCGATTGCAGGGGCAACCGGAGACAAGTTGGCCGAGGAAATCGCACGCCACCGGCAAGTGGATTACGTGGCTGACCGGACAGCTCTCCTGGAGCGACTCCGGGCAGAGGTGGCGCCGGGCGACCTGCTGCTGACCCTGGGCGCCGGGAACGTCTGGAAAATAGGGGAGGAGTTCCTTGAACAACAAGAAGGGTAATAGCTTCGGTGCTTTCATGAAGTCCGCGATGCTGTACCTTGGCCGCGTCCTGACAGTCGCGTTCATCCTGTTCTCGCTGGGATACGCGCTTCAGTATGCTCAGAACTCGTCCTATGGCAGGGAACGTTTCGCGATTCGACACCTCGACATCACAGGCGTCCAGAATGCCGATAAGGCCGCCTTGGAGGCTCTAGTGCGACGGAGCCTGCCCGCAAACCTCCTCCAGGTCGATCCGGGCCAGATCCGGGAAATCGTCGAGTCGGAGCCTTGGATCAAATCGGCGACGGTCAGACGGGTGCTTCCCGATCGCCTGGTGGTCGCCCTGGAGGAACGACAGGCGGCAGCAATCGCGACGATCGACGGGGAGTTCTACGTGGTGGATGCGGACGGGAGCGTTCTCGATCGCTACAGCGCCCGGCACAAATTAATCGACGGTCCGATCGTCAAAGGGCTCATCAACGTCGCACGCGAGAACGCCCGGGAGGACAACCAGGCGCGTATGCGCGCGTATCTGGCCGTCATCACCGATTTCAGGGCCGCCGCTGAGGATTACCTCAGCTACATATCGGAAATCGACGTGGAGAATCCCCGGAAGGTAGCCCTGATCCCTACGGATGAGCCGATCCCGGTCTTTGTCGGGAACCAGGGATTCCTTCGCCGTTATCAAACGTTCAAAAACAATCGAAACCTTTACGAAGAGCTAAAGCGGCAGTACGGAACTATCGAATACGTGGACGTGACGTTCGAAGACAAGATCATTTTCCACACTCCGCAGTCGCAACAGGCGCTCATGCGGAATGAGGCACAGTTCTAGAGGACATCTTACTTTCACCGGTGGCTTTATGCGCAAGAGGCAAATGGTAGCGGCAATCGATGTCGGCACAACCAAGATCTGTTCGGCCATTGCACGGGTGGAAGGAACGAGTTTCGAAATTCTCGGCCTCGGACAGAGCGCATCGAACGGCCTGCGCCGAGGCAACGTCGTCAATCTGTCGGAGACGATCGACAGCGTGAAGGCATCGCTGGATGAGGCTGAGAAGCAATCGGAAACCAGCGTCGAATCGGCGTGGGTCAGCATTGGGGGAGAGTTCATCCGCGGCATCAACCGGCGCGGGGAGACGGAAATCCGGGGCAAGCATTCGGAGGTGACAGAAGAAGACGTGCAACGTGCTGTCGCTGCCGCGAAGACGATCGAATTGCCTCCGGACTACGACGTTATCCACGTTCTGACACAGGCTTTCACGGTCGACACCCAGAAGGGCATTGTGAATCCGGTCGGCATGACCGGCCGGACCTTGGGCGTCAATCTTCACCTGGTGATCAATGCCACTGCGGCCGTCCAAAACATTGTCAGCGCCATCAACAAGGCCAATGTTGTCGTCGATGGCGTCGTCATGCAGCAACTGGCTTCTGCCGAAGCGATTCTGACGCCGGACGAAAAGGACATGGGGACGATTGTGGCGGACATCGGCGGCGGTACGACCGATATCGCCATTTACAACGAGGGCAGCATCTGGCATTCAGAGGTGCTTCCGATCGGCGGCAACCTGATCACCCGGGATATTGCGGTCGGGCTGAGGGCAGGGATCGAGGACGCCGAGGCGACCAAGCTCAAATACGGAAGTGCACTACCCCAGGAAGTTCCCCAGGAGGAAGTCGTCGAAATCCACGAGGTCGGTTCCACCACCAAAAGAACGATCAGCAGGAAGATCCTGTGCCAGATTATCGCCGCCCGCTGCGACCAGATCGTCGAAGGAATAGTGGAAGCCATCATGCGGTGCGGCCTGGATCCCCAGCTGTTCACAGGCGTCGTGTTGACGGGCGGCGGCGCCGAGCTGCGAGGCATGCTCGAGAAGGTGCGGCGACAAATGTGCCTGCCGGCCCGACTCGGTTATCCCGTGAATCTTGTGTCTTTAGGTCATCCTCTTTGTAAGCCGATGTATTGCACGGCTTTAGGTTTGCTTCGGTATTCCAGTTATCACAACGAAAGTTTCCATACAGCGGTGTTCGGAAATAAGCCCAAAGGCTGGCTTAACAGGCTTTCCCGCTGGACATTGAGCAAGATGAGCTGAAAAGAGCAGAAGTCAGGAGTCAGAAATCAGAAGTCAGAAGAAAGACAAAGAAATCCGGGTTCTGGTTTTTCTTCTGACTCCTGACTTCTGACCACTGACTCCTGCTTTAGAAAAAAGGGGGGACGATGAATCCGAAACAGCCTGGTCTCTGGCTCCCTCTCAAGGAGGTTGGTATGGACGGAGGTCGGTCCGAGGAGGAGAAGAACTTAACGCTGGCCTTTGATGAACGGCCGGTCACGGGCGCTTGCATCAAAGTCATTGGCGTGGGTGGCGGCGGCTGTAACGCCGTCAATCGGATGATCGAGGCAGGCATCGGAGGGGTGGACTTCATTGCGGCCAACACCGATCTCCAGGCTCTGCGACTCTCGCGCGCCTCGATTCGGCTTCAGCTCGGCGGCAAATTGACCAAAGGATTGGGAGCGGGGTCTAATCCTGAAGTCGGCAAGCACGCCGCCCTCGAAGACACCGAGAAGATCATCGAGCTCCTGGAAGGCGCGGACATGGTCTTCATTACGGCCGGGCTGGGAGGCGGCACCGGGACCGGCGCGGCACCGATCATCGGCAGCCTCGCAGCCGAGCTCGGCGCCCTCACGGTCGGGGTCGTGACGAAGCCGTTCGGCTTCGAAGGCCGCAAACGGATGAGGCAATCGGACCAGGGCTTGAACGAGCTCAAGGACGCGGTCGACACCGTTATCACGATCCCCAACGAGAAACTCCTGAATAGCGTCTCCGCGGGCACCTCGCTGTCAGAGGCCTTTAAGATCGCGGACGACGTTCTGCGCCAGGCCGTGCAGGGCATTAGCGACCTGATTACCATTCCTGGAGTCATCAACCTCGACTTTGCTGATGTCAGGACGATCATGACGGGCATGGGAATGGCCCTGATGGGTACGGCGGTCGCCGAAGGCGAGAACCGCGCAGCCAACGCAGCGCGCCGCGCGATCAGTTGTCCGTTACTGGAGGATGCCACGATTCAAGGGGCCCGGGGCGTCTTGATCAACGTCACCGGGAACCCCGAAATGACACTGCACGAAGTCAGCGAGGCCAGCCGAATCATTCAGGAGGCGGCTGATCCCGAGGCCAACATCATCTTCGGGTCGGTCTTCGACGAGAGCATGGGCAACAAGATCAAAATCACGGTCATTGCGACGGGTTTTGACCGAGATGAGCCGAAAGCTAAGCCGGTGACGGTCGAGCAGCCCCGGCGGGCTGCGTATCCATCCGCGAATGAACAGACAAGACCCGAACCGCCGCAAAACGACGGCTACGGCCGCCCGGCGCGGCTGGTGCCCGGTGACGGCTCCGTTTTCTCGAACGAGCCCATCATGCCGTCCCCCGATTTCGGCAGCACCCGGCGGGATGATTTTGACTTCCCAGCATTCTTGAAGCGAAAGACCGTGCCGCTCGGTCCGCAGGACGGGAACCAGGACCCGGGCGAATAAGGCTTGCCTCAGGCGGAGGCGCGCAGGGTACGCTTACCCCCTTCGCGTTCCTTGCCCGCCCTGCCTGGGGCATGAATCAAAGGATGAAGGATGAAGGATGAAAAGAAGGGTGAAGGGCTGAAGAAGAGGGAGACACGGTGACCGGTGTCCCGCCCCTCTCTTCATCCTTCATCCTTCATCCTTCATCCTTCTCTTCTCTGCCTACCTGGCTTGTTATTGGCTACCTTGTCATTCATTCGCTCTACATCCTAACCGCGCGTCATCAGCCGGCGCATCGCGGCCGACTGCTACTTGTCAACTCGGTGCTCTTAGTCCTCTGCCTGGTCCAGCTCTCGGCCTTGGATTCCGAAGAGCTTTGGCACGAGCGATGGCTGAGGATCACTGTTCTCTGGTCACCGATTGTATTTTTCTGGTGGGCTTACCTTTGGGCAGGACACACGCTTCAGATCTTCTACCCGGAGGACGTCTCCTTTGATGGTCCACTGATTCGGTTAGAAGCGCGACTCTTTGGCCAGCCCAGTCTCTGGCTGGCGCGTGGGCGATCGCCCTGGCTTGCGGACGTATCTCACTTTTTGTACGACACCTACTTCGCCTACACGCCCGTTCTGGCCCTGTACCTTCACATCCACGGCCGCATCAATGAGTTCCAAACCTCGACCTTTGCCGTCATCCTCGGGTACGCCCTGTGCTACTCCTTTTTTCCGCTTCTGCCTGTCTGGGGACCGCGTTGGGGGCTCGTCGTTGCCGGGATTCTCGATCCGTCAGAGAGACGCCTGACGGGCCGCTGGATGACCCGCGCGACGAATGCCATGATGTACGAGGGGCTGGCACACAAGGGTTGTGCGATGCCGAGCGCACACGCCTCAACCGGTGTCGTCTTTCTTGTCTGGTGCTGGCGAATTTGGGGAGTAGCCGGAGGATTGCCGGCGACAGCTATTGTTGCCGGCATGGCCTTTGCCGCCGTGTACGGTCGCTACCATTACCTGGTCGACATCATCGTCGGGGCGGCGCTGGGAGTGTGCTGCGTGCTGGTGGCGGACTGGCTGATTTAGCGATAACCAACCCGGAGGCGCTTCCAGAGCCGGGAGGATTGATAACGATTGATCAGCGAAGAGCTTTTTGGGAAATGGTATGCGGCGCTCGAGGAGCGGCATCTACGCACGCTCACGTTCCAGGAGGTCCGCCGGGCGCTCCAGGCTCTCTCCTCGCTCTATGTAGAACGCCGGAATGAGGCAGGCGTCAGCAAGGCGTTGGACAGTGCCGGGAAGCGCTCGGCATTCGCGCTTTTCTACGCTCCGCTTCATTTAATGCAGGTCAGCCAAGTTGTTGAAAAGCTGGAGCTCAAGCGGTTTCCGGTGCGCTCGCTGACCGATCTCGGGTGTGGAACCGGCACCGCTGGGGCAGCCTGGTCTTTGGAACTGGGCGGCGGTACGCAGGTAACAGGCGTGGACCGGAACCAGTGGGTTCTGGAGGAGGCCCGGTGGAACTACCAGGCGCTTGGCGTTTCGGGTCAGGTCCGAAAGGCGAATCTGCTTGATTTCCCGCTTCAAGCGGCCGGCGCCACCTTGTTGGCTTTCACAGTGAATGAATTAGACGACCCGATTCGAGAGAAGCTTTTGCAGCGTCTGATCAAGCGCGGTGCAATACTCGTCGTGGAACCAATTGCCCGCAGCTTGGGGCGCTGGTGGAAAAGCTGGGCAGAATTGTTTGAATCGAAGGGAGGCCGAGCCGACGAGTGGAGTTTCAGCCCGATCATGCCTGAGCGGCTACGGCTCCTGGACAAAGCGGCCGGCCTCGATCACCGCCAACTGAAATGCCGCAGCCTCTGGCTGCCTCCCGGAACTGCGGACAAGGTGACAAGGTGACAGGGTGACAAGGTGACAGGGTGACAGGGTGCACGATCGGAGGCCTGAAGGGCCGACCACATAATAGCCCAGGGCGGAGCGTTTTTGCGGAGCCCTGGGTTATTATGTGGTCGGCCCTTCAGGCCTCCGATCGTGCACCCTGCCAGGTTCTCTGCCGGTCACTCACCTTGTCACCCTGTCACCTTGTCACCCTGTCACCCTGTCACCTTGTCAGCTCTCTGCCTTACTTGTTTCTCGTCGCCAGGTCGTAAACCAAACCCGCGACTCCTCCCGAAATGGCGCCGATGGCGGCACCTTTCTTGCCGCCTGCAAGGCCGCCGACTGCCGCTCCGGCGCCGGCGCCGCCGGCCACGATAAGGACTTCATCTCGAGTTGAACGCTTCTTCTTGGGCGCAACAGCGGTGGATCGGCTTGCGGTTGCCGGTCTCTCCACAATGACGGGGCGCGAACGCACGAACCTATCCTTGTCGAGAGCCTGATCAGTGGTCTCGACCGGGGCAAGGCCCCTGTCGTCTTTCAAGTAAAGCTCGTCCCCGCCCTTCTGCGGGACCACCAGGTAAGCCGTTTTTCCGTCGGCTAATGTTACCGGAACCAGACTGGCGCTCATTGCGCCATCCGGCGTATCTATCTTCTGGGTAAAAGCATTGGTAATACCGTACTTATCCCTTAACCATTCGGGATCGCGCGTGTCGCGGCTGAGAGCCCAGACACCGAGAAGGAGCACGGCCACCAGAACTCCGGCCACAATCGCGTGATTTCTCGTTAGATTGACAGTCATAATTTACTAACCTCCCAATCCTCCAAGGAGTTATAGCAATGAACGTGCCAGTAGCCCTCCTTAGGTAGATACAAGCGATTGGAAAAGGTTCGGTGGACGGGACCGGGGAAATTTTCCCGGCCTAGGGCTGTCTGAACGACAAACCGTTCGGTTCAGCGGACCGCGACGGCGAGAGGGCGAACTCGGAAATCACATTTGTAAAATATCGAATCGCGAACTCAAGATCCGAGACTGAGAGTTTCTCATCCGTCCCGTGGATCCCATGCAGGTTCCCGTTGGAGGCCTTGAAAGGGTCGAAACCGTAGGAGACAATTCCGCGCTCACGCAGAAAGCGGGCATCGGTGAACCCCGCGAGGACGGCACTGCCGACGACGGCTTGCCGGTCAATCGACTGGGTGACAGCCCGTATCGCTTCTGAGAGGTCACTACTTGGCGGCGAGCTGGCCGACGAAGAAATCATAACGGCCTCAACGACGATGTTCGAATCGTTGACGATGTCGGTCACGGTCTCAATGAACTCGTCCGGGTCTTGGGTGGGAACCAGCCTGCAATCGAGCTGTGCCAAAGCCGTTCCGGGAACGCTATTCGTGCCGTTGCCTGCCTTGATCACACTTACTGTGATCGTGTTGCGCAGAAGAGCCTGATAAACCGGGTCAAGCCGGCGAACTGCGTCCGGGTCTTTCCGCAACTCTTCCGGATGAAGCATTCGGTCGCGTACGTCCGGATGCTGAAAAGGAGCAATTTCACGAAAGTAACGGCTGACCGCCGGAGTGAGAACTACGCCTGGCTGATACCGTAGAAGTCTGTCGAGTGCCCGGACCAGCCGTTGAGGCGCTGCGTCCTGGTTCAGGTATGAGCCGTGGCCGGCTTCCCCGGCCGCCGTGAGTTTTAACCAGACGGCCACTTTCTGCATATTCTCTATGCCGACGTAAGCCAGCCGGTTATCCCTGACAATGTTCGTTCCCCCTTCTGCCAAAGCGTAATCTATCCCTTGAAGCCACTCTGGCCGGTTTTCTACCACCCAGCCCATGCCGGCCCGGCCGCCCGTTTCTTCGTCGGAAACAGCGATAAAGACAACGTCTCTCTCCGGAATCCGGCCGGATCGCTTCAAGGCAATCATGGTCGCGAGATGGACTATCCCGAGTCCTTTCGAATCCAGCGTGCCGCGCCCCCATACGTAACCGTCTCGCACCAGGCCGGAGAACGGGGGGACGGTCCAGGACGCCGGATCAGCCGGAACGACGTCCATGTGATGCACAAGCGCCACTCCCCCGTCCCGGGTGCGACCCGCTATACGGGCTATCAGGTTCGCCCGGCCAGGCGCGGAAACGACGGTTCGCGAGGGAATGCCTTCACGTTGGAGGAGCTGTCCCAGGTAGCGGGCGGCTCGGATCTCCCTGCCAGGGGGATTGCTGGTGTCGATCTTGACGTAGTCCGAGAGCCACGTCACCGCTTCCCGGTTGACTCTTTCAAGGGGAGATTCGCGGGCAACCCGAGGAGCGGGAGGCGAGGCCGCGACAGCGGTCAAGCTGATCATTGCTAGCACGCCGAGCCCCAGAACAAGGTTCAGTGTCCGGCCGGCAAAAACATGACGTCCCATAAAAACGCAAGTTGCAGGTTGCACGTTACAGGTTGCAAGTTTCGAGTTGTGGGGGCGGATTCAAACTGTTTGGCCGCTTGCCGCATGCATTCTCGACCTGCAACTTGCGGCCTGCAACTTGCAACCGCCTGCAAACCCAGAAAGATATCATACCCGTCCCTGCTGGCGAAGGGCTTCATAGCAGACAATTGCGACAGCATTGGAAAGATTGAGAGACCTGACAGCGGGGTGAAACATCGGGATGGTCCAGATCCGCTGAGAGTATTTCTCTGTCACTTCCTTAGGCAGCCCACGCGTTTCACTTCCAAAGACCAGGTAGCTCGAATCGTCGTATGTGGCTTCGGTATAGGAGACGGCGGCATATCGAGAGAAAAGAAACAGGTTGTTCTCGGGTACCGATTCGAGAAAAGAGCTCGCGCTGGCGTGCCTTCTGACATCCACATGATCCCAATAATCGAGCCCCGCGCGGCGTACCCGGCTATCGGTCAGCCGGAAACCGAGCGGGCCAACCAGATGAAGCGTGGTCCCCGTGGCGGCACACAATCGGGCGATATTACCGGTGTTGGGCGGGATTTCCGGTTCGACGAGGACGATGTTCATTGATATACGCTTTAGCTGGCTGCCGCCCCTCCCAAATCCAGTTTCTCGATGATCAAATCGGTGATCTGCAAGCCTTTCATGCCGACGACTCGAACGCGATAAGCGTTGGCCACCCTGACCTCGTCCCCGATGACGGCTGCGCGCCCGAGCAGCATCATCACGTGCCCGCCGATCGTATCGTTCTCCTCATCGTCGATCGTGATGCCTAACTCGTTGTCCAGTTCCTCGAGGAGAACCCGGCCTCTGACCAGGTACCGCTTGTCATCGAGCTTCCTGATGTCCGCGTAAGCCGCTTCCGGCCCTATGTCGAATTCGTCCCGGATGTCGCCCACCAACTCGCTGATCACGTTGTCGAGGGTCACAATGCCGACCGTCGACCCGTACTCATCGACGACCATCGCCAGATGGGTGCGCGTCCTGCGCAACTCGGCGAGCAACGAGCGAACCGGAGCGCTGTCGGGGACGAATTCGACGGGCCGCTTCATCATGACAAAGTCAAAGTGCTGCCCCAGCTCGCGGATCTTCCAGAACAAGTCCTTCACATGGACGATGCCCAGCACACGGTCGAGGGTCCCGTCGCACAGGGGGTACCTCGTGTGCTGGTGCCTGCGAGCCGTTTCGAGGTTCTCCTCCGCACTTCTTTTTATGTCGAAGAAGACGACCTCCGTGGACGGGACCATGATCTGGCGAACGGTTCGGTCTCCGAACTCGAATACCCGCTCGAGCATCAGCCGCTCGTCGCGGTCTAAAACACCTGTTTCCTGGGACTGAGTAAGGATCAGCCGAAGCTCTTCAGGGGAATGCGCGTGCCCCCCTTCGGACACCGGTTCAAAGCCGACCATCCGCAGGAAGGCATTGGCTGCGCCGTTAAGCGCCCAGATGAATGGGTAGGAGACTCGATAGAAGACCGCGAGTGGTGCGGCTGTCCACAGAGCCACCTTCTCAGCCTTTTGAATCGCCACGGACTTCGGCGCCAACTCACCGATGACGATATGAAGAAAGGTGATGATCAGGAAAGCGATCGTGACCGCAAAGCTATGCGCGACAACCGCTTTCATCTCACCAAAACGAGCGAAGAGGGGTTCGATCAGGTTGGCGAAGGCGGGTTCTCCTATCCACCCCAGGCCCAGGCTCGCCACGGTGATACCGAGCTGGGTCGCCGAGAGGTATTCATCCATCCTGTGGGCAATCCCGGCGGCAGTCGCAGCACCGCGCACTCCTCGTTCTTTCAACTCCTGGATGCGGGTCGGTCTCACTTTTACGATGGAGAATTCGGAGGCGACAAAGAACCCGTTTAGCAGGACGAGGAAAATTCCGGCAAGGATAAGCAGAGTCTGGTGAAACAGGTCCATAAATGAACTTTTATAGCACACAAGCGATCTAAAGGTTTGAAACGTGGATTAGGAGATGGACTCTTGGAAAAGTATCTCCTGATGTTTATTTCCATGGCCACCAGTTTGGCGGATGTCGCTTTAAAGGAGTATACTGTCAACGTTCGAGGTGGTCCCAGCCCTGTTGGCCGCCGGAGAGAGCCCTATGAGTTTCACAAAGCGGATATCAATTGCGATTCTTGCGTTCTTTTTCGTTATCGGATACACGCTCGCTCAGCGCGACGGTGGTGGGCGAACCGGCGGCGGAGACCGGGGCGGAAGCGATAGAGGCGGAGCCTCTAGTGCCCCTGCGCCTCGCTCCGACAACAGCGTATCGGTCGTACATTCGACCGGCACCACCGGCGGAGGCGGGACTCCGAACTATGGTGGCGGATCGAGCGGCGGCGGAGGCTACTACTACCAGCCCGACTACTACAGGTACTACTCACGGTCCTTCCTTTGGGATCTGTGGCAGCGATATCCCTATTTTTCAATGTCCGATTACGCATTCCGGTATGACGTCGGGGACTCGATACTGGACCGCAACATCCTGCGGCTGGCCCTTCAGGATTCCTACGAATCCGCCACCGCAATGGTCAATCAGATCAACGGCTTGTCCGCTCTGATCGACCAGTTGGAGTCAAACCAGATCGACCGGAAGCAGTTTCAGGCACGTTTCGACACTTCCCTTTCGGAAATCAGGAAGTTGGCCAAGTCGATCAAAAAAGACCAGCGCCTGGAGTTCCTGGATCAGCGCAAAGGCGTTCCTTCCGAAGAACCCCCGAAGGCAGCTTCAATCGCGGAGATGCGCGCGCTCGTGGCCCAACTCGGCGAACAAGCGAGCGCCATGCGCAATGGTCTCGAGAACTACTACGTTCGGGACTATACCCGTACGGTAGAGCTTGATCATCTCAAGCAGCCTTCGTTCAAGTCCCTGTCCGAACGCATCGACAAGTTAGCCAAGGCCATCGAGAAATCAGCCGACCGAATGTAAGATTGCGGATAGGGGATTGCGGATTGGGGATTCTCCGGACCTCAGATGGCTGAATCCGCAATCCGCAATCCCCTATCCGCAATCCAAGCCCTAGCCCCGTTTGTTCTGATTAATCCCTTTTCGGTATACTGCCTACACAGGAATCGCTTGCAGATGCACACGCGTTACTACGAGATGCTCCGGAGTTGCTCGCAAGACGACTTCTACCAGGCGCTAAACGATCCCGAGCACGAGCTGTACGAGGTTCTCTGGAACGCGTTCGAAAGCGTCGTTATAGAACCGGCCGAAATCTACGATCCCGGCTTTCGGGACTTGAACCAGTTCAGATACCGCATCGGCGAATCATCTGCCACGCTCGAGTTTTTCCCGAACGAAGCCTATTTTATCGGCCGGCCCGAGCCTGATCCTTACCACGACAACTCCGACGCCGCCGGGATCCACCTGAAATTTTCAATTCTGCCCAACATGAGCTGCCTCTTCTGCGTGAGCCTCGGGATCTGGGGTCAAGCCGAGCGGGAGACGTTTCGAAAACTGTGGTTCCGGCATCGGAACCTGCTGTCCGGGCTCTTCAGGCGGGCCAAGCCCATCGTTTTTACGTCCATCCTCTTTCCTGATGTGGAATATGCCCCAAGCCTGGAGGAGATGCTCGACTCGTACTTCAGCGTACGGGATCCGAACAACCTGATCGAGCTCCAGTATTCGTTTCCGCAGCTGGAAGACACGATGGAAGCCCAGAGCTTTATGGCCTACATGGCACTGCTCTACCACATGATCCGGAGCTTCGCGCACTCCGACAAAGACTTGACGATGATGTGGATTTCACGCCTGAATGAGTACTACGCCGGCCATCTGCCGGATGTCCCCGCCCCCCTGCCGTGCGTCGCGCTGGCAGACACCGCGTTCTAAAGAAAAGCCGAGCACGAGCACGAGCACGAGTACGAGCACGAAAAACGGGCGAAGCCTGTCGTGCTCGTACTCGTGCGCGTAATCGGCTTTCCTTTCAATCGCCAGGACGAAGCTAACTCGCCACTAATTCGTTCTGCTTCCCGAGCCCGTACTTCTTCATCTTGTACCGCAGCGTGTCACGGCTGATCGAGAGCAGGCGGGAGGCGTGGGTCTGGTTCCCGCGGGCCTTCACAAGCGCCTGGCGGATCAGTTCCTTTTCCACCTGGTAGAGATCAATCCCCTGGCTGGGAATAGCCAATGATCCCTGCCCCGGCATTGCCGAGGGCTCGCTCGTAAACTCCGAAATCCTGAGTGGAAGCAGGTCAACGTCGATATATCCCTGGTCTTGCAGAATGACGGCTCGCTCAATGACGTTCTTCAGTTCGCGAACGTTGCCGGGCCAATCGTAATTCATAAGAATTTTCTGGGCTTTGGCCGTCAATCCCTTGATCGACTTCTTAAAGCGGACGTTGTAGTCAGCGACGAAAAAGTCAACCAGCACCGGAATATCGTCTTTGCGGTCTCTCAAGGGAGGCAGCACGATCGGGATGACGGAAAGACGGTAGAAGAGGTCCTCCCGGAACTGCCCCTCCCGCGCCATCTTCTCCAGGTCTTTGTTGCTGGCGCACACCACCCGGACGTCTGTTTTGATGTCTTTGATGCCCCCGATCCGGCGAAAGGTCTGGTCTTCGAGCACGCGGAGCAGCTTAGCTTGAAGATTCAGGTACATCTCGCTGATTTCATCGAAGAAGACTGTCCCCCCGTCGGCCAGCTCGAACAGGCCCTTCTTCATGGTTTTCGCATCGGTGAAAGCGCCCCGCTCGTGACCGAAAAGCTCGTTCTCGAGAAGCTGCTCCGGGATCGCCGCGCAATTCAGAACCATGAGGGGCTGGCGACTCCGGCGGCTCTGGTAGTGAAGCGCTTTCGCCACCATGTCCTTGCCGGTGCCGCTTTCCCCCTGGATGAGGATGGTGTTGGCTTCGCTGTCGGCAACCTTCTTCACCAAATCCTTAACTTCCCGCAGAGGCTCGGAGTTCCCCACGATGTTGTCGATCGACCAGGTGTCCGCCTGCTCCTTCTTGCTCCGCTCGACCTCAGTTCTCAGGACGCTGGTTTCGAGCGCGTTCTCGAGCGAGTGGAGAAGGCGTTCGAAATTGATCGGCTTCTCGAGGAAGTCGTAGGCACCGATTTGAAGCGCTTTGACTGCGTCATCCACGGCGCCGTAAGCAGTAATCATGACGATGGGAACCGAAGGCGCGTGACGCTTCATGTCGAGCAGCACTTTCAGTCCGTTCGCATCCGGCAGGCGGATATCGAGCGTCACCAGATCCGGCCCGTTCTCTTGAAAGAGAGCCATGGCCTTGACCGCATTATCGGCCTCCAGGACCTGGTAGCCGGCCGATTCCAGTTTCTGGCGAAGCGACCACCGGACCAGGTTTTCATCGTCAACTACTAAAACAGTCCTCGTTCTCATTGCAGCTGGTAACGCGGCAGTTTCATGATGAATGCCGCTCCCTTCCTCACGTCGGTGTCCAGGGTCAGCGAACCTCCGTGCTCATGCATGATGCGCTGGCAGATCGAAAGGCCCAGGCCGGTCCCCGTCTGTTTTGTAGTGAAGAACGGGTCGAAAATCTTTCCCTGCATGGCAAGCGGCACGCCCGGGCCATTGTCCTGGATGCGCACCTGGACCGTGTCTTCATCTTCCTTGAAGCAAACTCGAATCGTCCCCCGCCGATTCATCGCCTCCAGGGAATTCAGGAGCAGGTTCATAAACACCTGTTCGAGATAATTGCCGTCACCCTTCACGAGCGCGCTTCTCGCCGCCGGCTTGCCCTCGACAACAAACCGCACATCCTTGCCTCCGGATTCCTTCAGGAGGCCGATCACGTGCCTGACGAGCGGTTCAAGATGCAGCGGTCTCAGTTCGGCGGTCTTTGGTTTCGCGTAGTTGAGCAAATCACGCACGATCTTGTCGATCCGCCCGACCTCGCACAGGACTTCCGAGAGGATCTCGGTCTCCAGCTCCCCGGTGGTGCGATCTTTGATGACTTCTATCGCGCCCTGGATCCCCGCGAGCGGGTTCTTGATCTCGTGAGCCAGTCCGGCCGCGAGTCTTCCAATGGAAGAGAAGTGTTCGGCCTGGCGGACCAACTCCTCCATCTCCCGCTGTCGTGTGACGTCCTTGACAACGAGAGAGCTACCCGCGTAGGAACCGGCCCCATCTTTGATGGCGGTGCTGGTCAGGATCACCTGGATAGTCTTTCCATCTCGTGTCCGCCACTGCGTCAGGCGGCTATTGACGGCGCCCAGCCGGCGGGTCTGTTCCTCGATCTGGCGCAGTTCGTATTCCCGGGCGGGCGGCAGTAATCGCTGGATGTGATGCCCGACGATCTCGTCCTCCCGGAAACCGAAGATCGCCTCGGCGCCCTTGTTCCAGATGATGATGCGCCCCTTTGCATCGACGGTGATGATGGCGTCGGCTGAATCTTTGAGAATGTGTGCCAGGAACTGCTCGTTGCGGTCTATGGCCGATTGCAGCTCGGTCTGGAGGCGCCGTAGCGACTCGACCTCCGGTTTCTCCTGGCAGACAACACTGCTGTATCGCGCCACCACTTCCCGAATGATCTGCTCAACCGGCTCTCGAGACTCCAGGTTCAGCCGCTCGACACGGCTGCGCAGGTCACGTTCCAGTCGATCAAGCAGGTGACAGGTGGCCTCTTCGGCCTCGCGCGACACCGGCAGCGTCTCTAATTTAATGACTCGGCTATTCATTTATTGTGTCTCGAATAGTATAGCAGGGGGGAGTCGCTCGCAGGGACCAAGGGGAGAACGCGTACAGAGCCGCGCACGGAGCGGAGGGGCTCGCTTTGTGAGCTCCGGAGCGGAGTAAGCGGACCACCCAACGAGCCGTTACGCTTCGTTGGGTGGTCCGCTTACTCCGCTCCGGAGCTCACAAAGCGAGCCCCTCCGCTCCGGGCGCGGCTCTGTACGCGTCTCCAGCTCGACCGATGCGTGGTCCGCGGCTCTGTGAGACGTCGCAACGCCACCGTACGTCCTCAGCCAAAGCCTATGATAGATTGGAGTGCATGTTGGCTCTGTTTAATATGTCTCCGGCCGGTCTGATCTTCATTCACGTGATCGGCATCCTTGCTGTTTTCATGCTGGGCTATAATCTGGGCCTCAGAAAAGCCGAGGCACTGAAGCCGCGCCAACCAAGTAAGGCGGCAAAACTGTCGAGCACAAGAAAGCCGGCATAAACAAAAAGGGCCGCACTTGAAGCGCGGCCCTTCTCTTCCCTACGCGAGCTCTGATTATCCCCTGTATGTGCGGAGCGCCTTCATATAGTTAGCCCGCTCAAAAGCGGCCGGGTTGGCAGAGGAACGCTGGCTCATGCTGCCCTTCATCTGTGCGATCGAGCCGTACTCGTGCTGCTCCATCCACTGGCCCATGTCGGCAAGCACCTTGCCCAAATGGCCAATTCCGTTCGCGTAAAGCGCGGAGCACATCATCGTGACGTCCGCACCCGCCATAACGAGCTTGAGCACATCATCCGCACTGTGGATCCCGCTGCTCGCCGCCAGGCTGAGGCCCAACCGGCCATTCAGGATGCCGATCCAGCGGAGCGGCAGGCGGAGCGCCTGTGGAGTGCTGAGCAGCACGTTCGGCACTACCTCGAGCGCTTCGAGATCGATGTCAGGCTGGTAGAAGCGGTTAAACAAAACCAATCCGTTGGCGCCCGCTGCTTCCAGGCGTTTGGCCATACCGGCCATGGCACTGAAAAACGGGCTCAGCTTCACGGCTACCGGAATCGTGACCTGGGACTTAACGGCCTTGAGAATGTCCAGGTAGACTCGCTCGATCTGGTCACTTTGGCTGTTGACGTCAGTGGACAGGAAGTAGACGTTGAGCTCGAGAGCATCGGCGCCCGCATCCTGGATCAGCTTGGCATACCGCACCCAGCCGCCTTCCGAGCTGCCGTTGAGGCTGCCGATGACCGGAATACCGAGGGCGGCTTTTGCCTTCCGGATGTGGTCCAGGTACAAGTCCGGACCGATCAGCAGCTTGTCCGGCTCCGGGAAATAGGTCGTGGCTTCGAAGAAGCTCTCCGTCCCCTGGTTGAGGCGCTCGTTCAACTCGCGGCTCTCCAGGATGATTTCCTCCTCGAAAAGCGAGTAGCACACCACCGCGGCCGCGCCGGCATCCTCCATCTTTCGCAGGTTGTCGACCTTTTCCGAGAGTGTGGAAGCCGAAGGAACCAGCGGGTTCTTCAGCTTGAGTCCCATGTAAGTCGTTGTTAGATCCATGCTTTACCTTCCTTGAAGAGAAGGATGAAGGATGAAGGGTGAAGGATGAAGATCTGATTCTCTTCATCCTTCATCCTTCATCCTTCATCCTTCGTGGCGATCTACTGCTTTGTTTCTTCAGTGCCAAAGGACCGGCCCGCAAGGTACTCATACAGGCTTCGTCGATTGTCGACATCCTGCTGAGCCAGCACCATAAGACGCTTCGCTTCTTCCGGCTTCGTCTTCGTCAGCATCTTGAAGCGGGTCTCACGATAGCAGTAATCCTTGACCGGGATCTTCGGCTCACGCGAATCGAGTTGCATCGGGTTCTTGCCCTGTGCGGCCAGCTCGGGATTGTAGCGGTACAGCGGCCAATGGCCGGAATCAACCGCGGCTTTCTGCTCTTCCAGAGCCGTCTCCATGTTGATTCCATGCGCGATGCAGTGAGCGTAAGCAATGATCAGCGAAGGCCCGTCGTACGCTTCGGCTTCCAGGAAAGCACGCAATGTGTGCTCGTCCCTTGCCCCGAAGGCAACGCTGGCGACGTAAACATTGCCGTAGCTCATGGCGATCAAGCCAAGATCCTTTTTGCCCATCGGCTTGCCGCCTGATGCGAATTTGGCGACCGCGCCGCGGGGCGTTGACTTGGAAGCCTGGCCGCCGGTGTTGGAGTACACCTCGGTATCCAGCACCAGGAGGTTCACGTTCTTACCGGACGCGATCACGTGATCGAGACCGCCAAAACCGATGTCGTAGGCCCATCCGTCACCGCCGATGATCCACACGCTCTTCTTCACCAGCATGTCCGCGATAGCCAGCAACTGTCTGGCCTCGCTCGTCTGCAGACCCGCAAGCTTCTCCTTGAGGATCTTGACTCGCTCGCGTTGGGCGTAGATGTCCGCTTCGTCCTTCTGGCCGGCAGTCAAAATGCCCTGTACCAGTTCGGTTCCGACGACCGGCTCGAGTCCTTTCAGCAGCTGACGCGCGAAATCGGACTGCGTGTCGATCGAGAGACGGAATCCGAGACCGAATTCGGCGGCATCCTCGAACAATGAGTTGTTCCAGGTTGGACCACGTCCTTCGGCATTCTGAGCATACGGCGTCGTCGGGAGGTTGCCGCCGTAGATGGAGGAGCAACCGGTCGCGTTCGCGCAAACTGCCCGGTCGCCGAACAGCTGCGTCATGAGCTTCAGGTAGGGCGTCTCGCCACAACCCGCACACGCGCCTGAGAACTCGAATAGCGGCTGGAGCAGCTGAGCCTGACGAACCAGGTTCGTTCGGATTTTGCTGCGGTCCACTTCGGGGATGCTCTTAAAGAACCCCCAGTTCTCGCTCTCCGGCTCACGCAGAGGCAGCTGCAACGACATGTTCAAGGCCTTGACCTTCGTCTCGGTCTTGCTGCGCGCGGGACAAACATCGACGCAAACGCCGCAGCCGGTGCAGTCTTCCGGCGCTACCTGGATCGTGTACTTCTGGCCGGCAAACTCCTTATCCTTCACGTTAACTGACTTGAACGTAGAGGGGGCGTTCTCGAGCAGTCGCGAATCGTACACCTTGATCCGGATGCTCGCATGGGGGCAGACCATCGCGCATTTTCCGCACTGGATGCAGATATCGGAGTTCCAAACCGGGATGTCCTGGGCGATGTTGCGCCGCTCCCACTGGGTTGTCCCAGTCGGGTAGGTGCCATCCACCGGGAAAGCGCTGACCGGCAGCTCGTCACCGCGGCCCGCGATGATCATGGCCGTGACCTTCTGCACGAAATCGGGCGCTTCCACGGGAACGGGCCGCCTCATGCTGATCTCGCTCGAGAGGTTGCACGGGTACTTCACCTCGTACATATTCGCGATGGCTTCGTCCACCGCATTGAAGTTCATCTTGACGACTTCTTCACCGCGCTTCCCGTAGGTGTGAACAATCGATTCCTTGATCTTCGCAATCGCTTCCTCGCGGGGCAACACGCCGGAGATGGCAAAGAAACAGGTCTGCATGATCGTGTTGATGCGCACGCCCATGTTGGTCTTTCGGCCGACATCGTAGGCATCGATCACGTAGAACTTGATCTTCTTACGGAGAATCTGTTCCTGCGCGGAACGCGGGATCTTGTCCCACACTTCGTCCGGCCCGTAGGGGGCGTTGAGCAGGAAAGTGCCGCCTTCGATCAGGTTCTTCAGAACGTCGTACTTCTCCATGAAGACAAACTGGTGACAGGCAACGAAATTCGCCTTGCTGATCAGGTACGAGGAACGGATCGGCCGCGGCCCGAAGCGCAGATGGGAGACGGTCAACGTGCCGGCCTTCTTGGAGTCGTAGACGAAATAGCCCTGGCCGTAATTCGGGGTTCCTTCAGCAATGATCTTTATCGAGTTCTTGTTGGCGCTGACGGTACCGTCCGAACCGAGTCCGAAGAACATGGCGCGGACGACATCGTCGGGCTCAGTCGAGAACTCGGCATCGTAGTCGATGCTCGAATGAGTGACGTCGTCCACGATGCCGACTGTGAAATGGGTCTTCGGCTGCGGTTTCGCCATTTCGTCGAAGACACCTTTCACCATGGCGGCAGTGAACTCCTTCGAAGAGAGACCGTAGCGTCCACCGATAACCTTCGGGTGCGGTCGGGAGCCGTTGGTTTCAACGAAAGCATTGACGACGTCCATGTAGAGCGGATCACCGATACTGCCCGGTTCCTTCGTCCGATCCAAGGCAGCGAGCACCTTGACGGTCTTCGGAAGGGCGTCGACGAAATGCTGGATGGAGAACGGCCGATAGAGTCTGACTTTCAGTACTCCGACTTTTTCGCCGCGGGCGACGAGGTACTCAACCGCTTCGTGGGCGATATCGGCGCCGGAGCCCATGATCACGATGACTCGTTCCGCATCGGGCGCTCCGACGTAGTCAAACAGGTGATACTGGCGGCCAGTCAGGCTGGCGAACTTGTCCATTGCCTTCTGGACGATACCGGGGCAGGCCAAATAGTAAGGATTGCACGCCTCACGGCCTTGGAAAAACACGTCCGGGTTCTGCGCGGTACCGCGCATGACCGGCCGGTCGGGAGACATCGCTCTGGCCCGGTGAGCTAGGATCAGGTCATCGGGCAACATCTCCTTCATGACCGATTCTTCCAGTTCCTCGATCTTTGACACCTCGTGAGAAGTTCGGAATCCGTCAAAGAAATGTATGAAAGGGACTCGCGACTGGAGCGTGGCAGCCTGCGCGATGAGGGCGTTGTCCATGGTCTCCTGAACCGACGCGGAGGCCAACTGGGCCCAGCCGGTCGATCGCACCGCCATCACATCGCTGTGATCGCCGAAAATCGACAAGCAGTGAGTCGCCAGGGTCCGCGCTGCGATGTGAAACACGGTCGGCGTCAGCTCTCCGGCGATCTTGAACATGTTCGGGATCATCAGGAGGAGGCCTTGCGAAGCCGTGAACGTGGTGGTAAGGGCACCCGTCTGCAACGCACCATGGACGGCGCCGGCTGCCCCCGCCTCACTCTGCATTTCCTGCACGAGCGGGACGATCCCCCAAAGGTTCTTTTCCCCGTTGGCGGACTTCTCATCGGCGTGCTCGCCCATGTTCGAAGAAGGCGTGATCGGATAGATGGCGATCACCTCGTTTGTCTTGTGTGCAACGATACCTACTGCCTCGTTGCCGTCAATCGTCTTTTGCTTTTTACTCATACCGTTCCCCGTTAGAGATTTTTTCCGGCCCGCAACTACCGCCTGCTTGAATGAAATTCTGTGACCAACGTCGGGCTATGTTGGCAAGCTGCTTATTATGCCTCAAGGAATCGCCTTAACGATAGACTTTAGCCCCAGGCGATTCGACTACACTCCTCTAGCAACCGCTGTGCCTGACGTAGGATAAGCGCCAATCCTTGCCTGGCTTGGATTCCTACGCAAGAGCTGACGCCGTCAGGCCACGCAGAGTGGGTCACAACCCACCGATGGGTGATATCGCGCAAACGGAGGCTTATTCGAGTGCGGCGGGTGAGGGAGGCCGATGTATTGTCTGGCCCCAGGCGATGCCGCACTCCATATTAGGCTCCGCGCACGTTCGTTCTATGATTCCGTCCTAAACCATGAAACACGAGACGATCTGGCCCCACGCTCCGGTTCATCAACTCTCCGCCGCCGGCACCTACTTCGTTACTGTTGGAACCTATCGAAAGGAGCACCACTTTCGAGGTCCAGAACGCCTCGAAGTACTGCACCGGGGGCTTCTGAGCGTCGCGGACCAGTTCGGTTGGCAACTCGAGGCCTGGGCCTGTTTTTCAAACCATTACCATTGGGTTGGACATTCCCCTACGGGAGCGGAAGGCGCAGAGAGTCTGCCGGACATGCTCGGCCTCCTTCACGAAAAGACCGCCAAGTGGTTGAACCGGGTCGAGGGGACTCAGGGTCGGCAAGTGTGGCACAACTATCGCGACACTAAACTGACTTACGAGGGAAGCTATCTTGCCCGATTGAATTATGTGCATCGGAACGCCGTGAAGCACGGCCTCGTCCAAGTGGCAAGCGCATATCCGTGGTGCTCCGCCGCCTGGTTTGAGCGCACCGCGACGCCCGCGCAAATCAAGACAATCTATGGCTTCAAGACTGATACGGTTAAGGTGTACGACGAGTATGAGGTTGCGGCGGAATGGTAGGGCAGTTTATGGAGTGCGGCGGCAGAGGGAGGCCGATGTTTTATCAGGCCGTACAGGCGACGCCGCTTTGGCTCCCCGCGAAGCGGAGGATGGGCAAGATCGAACATCCTGCGTTTGTGCCCATGCTCGGCTCCGCCGGAAGCCAAAGCGGCGTCGCCAGGAGTCCTGATAAAAGCATCGGACTCCTTCTGCCGCCGCACTCCACATTAGGATCTACTTGGTGGTCGTCGGCTGGCCGTTGGCGCTCTGGGCTTTGGCCACGACGATATCCTGGTCGTCGACGATCGTGTACATGGAGCGCTGCAGAGCAGTGATGGACTTTTCCAGGTTGATCAGGGCCTGAATTTCGCGGACTCGGGCGTCGGCCAGGTCATTCTGATACTGCAAGACCTCGAAGTTGGTCGAAAGCCCAGCTTCAAATCGCTTGTTCTCACCGGCTAGCTGCTCTTCAGCCAGCTGACGAGAGACTCTAGCGGCATCCAGAGCTTTCTTTTGGGTCTGCATGCCCTCGAACGCATTACGGACGTCGACCATCACCAACTGCTGCGTGTTCTTCATCTGGCTGTTCAAGCGCCGCTCGCCGATCGCGATTTGAGCAAGGGCTGCTTCGTTCGTCCTGTTACGCCACAGGGGCATCTCCACGTTGAGCCGCACATCGTAGTTCAAATAGTCGAAACCCAAGGCCGACGACATGGACGAGCCGAAACTCCCGTAAAACGGCGAGCCAGGAACCAGCACGCCATTGTCGTCAATCACCCTCCCCGCCGTGCCGATCGATGTCAAAGTGGCCTGCAGGTTGAACGCAGGCTTCCCAGCGTTCTTCGTGTATTTGCGGTCAACCTCGTTCATCTCCATTTGCAGGCGGATTTGTTCAATCTCGGGCCGGCGCTCGAGCGCACGGTTGATGGCCTCGTCCATGGTCAGCGCGACTTGGCGTTCCGTAGGCTTATCGGTAGGCAAAATGTTCAAACCCCAGATGGTGGCCTTGGGGTCCGGCGCCAACATTCGTTTCAGACCGTTCTGCGCCTCGATGATCTGTACCTCGGATCGGATCATTTCCTGTTCCCGGACGGCCACAGCTGCGCGGGACTTGGTGATCTCTATGGGCGCCATCACCCCGATCTCAACGCGCTTCTGGTTATTCTTGTGCTGCACAATGGCCAGTTCCATGGACTGGCGGCCGGTTTCATGGTTCTCGATAGCGAAAACCAGATCCCAGTACTGATTCTGGACCTGCTGTACGATCCTCGATACGGTGTCCTTGAACTGACTATCGCTGATCTTGCTGTCGAGGTTCGTCACTTTCAGAGTACGTTCGGTCTGCGTCTGGCGAAAGCCACGCCACAGAGGCTGTGAAAAACTGAGCCTGACATTCGACCCGAAACTAGGGTTGATGAACTTGAACGCGTCGTTCGCGGATGAACGATTGTTGTTGAAACTGATCTGATACCCGCCGCCGCCGGGGACGTACTGGGAGATCGTGGTATTCAACACAATACCGTTGGATGTACTCACCAGAATGCCTTGCCCGGCATCCAAAGTTCTCGTGTTCGGCGATTCGGTGGCATTGTACCCGATATTGAAGCCCAGAATAGGATCGTAGAACCCTTTGGTCTCAATGATCTTCTCTCGGTTCAGATCCTCATTGAAATCCTGTATCGCGATATCCAAATTATTGGTGAGGGCCAGCCGGATCGCATCTTTCATGCTCAATTCGAGCACCGCCCCCGCCTTCTTGGTCCGGGTGACATAGGAGTCCGGGACCTTCACCTCTTCGGTCTGCGCCGCCGTCGGCGCTTGCACCGCCGGTGTAGCTGGTGCCTGCTGCGCCTTGGTCGCATCCTGGGCAATGACCGGACCAAGACAGAACACAAACAAAGCCGCCCCTAACAACAAACGTAACGTTCTCATAGCCTCTCCAAGTCGTATCGTCAGATGCCTTCGAGAAATCTCCATTGCCGTGGTGTACGAAAATGGATCGGGAATTGTTTCAACCAGGGGGGATTTTTGCAAGCGATTTACAAAAAGAAAAGCCCGCGGATTTCGGCCGAAGTTGGCGGAAATCCGCGGGCCCAATAGAGGCAGGAGGCACGCTATCTGTTACGGCTGCTTGTCCTTGTCAGGATCATCCGGATCAGGATCGGTGCTCCGTTTCAAGGTGGGACGATCTGTCGGGGTCCCGTCCTTCTTGAGAGTGGGCTTGTCAGATTCAGTCCGATCGGTGTTGGTCTTGCGCTTGAGCGTCGGACGCTTCGCGCCGCCGTTTGCCGCGCCAGCACCGGCAAGTACCTGCTTGCTGTCAATCTGGATCAAGCGGCCTTTTACACGATCAAATTCCGAAGTGGTGACGAGGTACTCGTCCTTCGGCGGCAGCTGGGACATCTCCTGCTGTACCAACTCGATACGATTCTCGAGCGACGGGTGTGTACGCATGAAACTGCTGAATGTTCCGGGTTTGTTCTTCTCCTTGGCTTGCAGTTTCTCGAAGAAGGTAATGAAGCCGTTCGGATCATATCCCGTGTTCCAGGCGTACTGAGTCCCCAACTGATCCGCCTCAGACTCGGATTTCCTGGTTATTCCGAGCACCGCGAGCGACATCCCCATTCCCAGCCCCTGCTGCATTGCCATCTGCGTCCAATAGCCGCCGACAAAGAGCAACGGCAGAGCACCGAATTGCATCAGCTGCGCCTTGGTCATCCGTTCCGTTGCATGCCTGGCAGTCACGTGCGCAATCTCGTGGGCCATCACACCAGCGAGCTCCGACTCATTCTCAGCCTCGAGCAACAGCCCCTTGTTCACGTAAAAATAGCCGCCCGGAAGGGCAAAGGCGTTCACCTCGTCGGTGTCGACGACCTTGATAACAAACGGCACTTTTGCATCGGAATGTTTCACGAGGGTCTGGCCGACCCGGTCCACGTACTCGACAACAACCGGATCTTCGATCAGTCGCGCCGTTTGCTCAAACATCTCGGCGTACTGCGCGCCCATCTGGATCTCTTTCTCAAGGGAGACGAAATTCGGGAAGATTCCCCCTATCCGTCCGTTTATATCGCGATTACCGATCTTATCGACATCTCCATGCTTGCGTTCCGCAAATCCAAGCGGAGCCAGCAGCATGACGACAAGCGCCGTCGCTACCGATTTCGACAAGTTTTTTCTAACCATACCAGCCTCCAATGCCTGCTACTCTATTATACAGGACGCCCGACCTTCCTTTCGGGTTCAATGTCTGATATTTTTCCTCCCATTCTAGATGCGGCGAATCGGAAGAAGTATCAACCGATTGACGATTTACGATCGACGATTGACGATTAGGGAATGGCGATTCGAACAATCGTCAATCGTCAATCATTCAATCGTCAATACTTTGGGGGGACAATGAAGATTTTGACCGCCGAGCAAATGCGCGAAATCGACCGGCTAAGCACCGAACAGTACGGGGTACCAAGCCTCGTGCTGATGGAAAATGCCGGTCTAAACGTCTACCTGGAACTCGCTCGGCGTTTCGAGAGTCTGGAACGCCTCCGCGTCGCCATCATCTGTGGAAAAGGAAACAACGGCGGGGACGGGATGGTCCTCGCCCGGCACTTGCTGCTGCGCGGGGCGGCACCGGACGTTATCTTGCTGGCCGAAGCCTCTCAAGTAAGCGGCGATGCCCGTGTTCAGCTCGAGATCCTTCAGAAGTCCGATTGGCCGATCAAAGAGGTCACCAACGAGGAGGCGTGGCAATCGATCGCGTCCGACCTCGGCCGTTACGACATCATCGTGGATGCGCTACTTGGCACCGGCCTGGCTAAGCCTCTCGAAGGCCTCTATCGCCGGGTGGCCGAAGACATGAATCAATCGGGTGCTTTTGTCCTGGCGGTAGACATCCCGTCAGGTATGTCAGCGGACTCGGCTACCGGCAGTGCTCCTTGCGTCCACGCAGATCTGACAGTTACCTTCACTGCGCCTAAGATCGCCCATATCCTGAACCAAAACCAGGAATCTATCGGAGATCTGGTCGTCGCCCCGATCGGGAGTCCGCCGCAACTACTCGAAAATCCCAGCCTCTTTTTGACGGTTATGGAGGAAGGGCTGGTGGCGCAAAACTGCATCCCGAGAAGGATTGCCTCGCATAAGGGCGACTTTGGGCATGTCGTGGTCCTGGCCGGCAGCCGCGGCAAGTCGGGCGCCGCTGTGCTGAGCGCCCGGGCGGCCCTGAAGACCGGATCAGGGCTGGTGACAGCCGGGGTCCCTGACGCTGTCCAACCGGTCGTCGCGGCAGGCCAGCCGGAGGTAATGACGGAAGCCTTGGCCTCCACCGAAGAAGGAACGGTCGCAGAAGCGGCTCTCGATCAAGCGCTCTCACTCCTCAAAGGCAAGGACGCTGCCGGCATTGGCCCCGGGCTTTCGAGAAACTCCCAGTCGGTCTGGTTCATTCGCCAGCTTGTCCGGAAGTGCCCGGTCCCCCTGGTTCTCGACGCTGATGGACTAAACGCTTTCGAAGATCAGCCGGACTTGATTCTGAACGACCATGAGCAGCCCCTGGTTCTGACACCTCACCCCGGGGAGTTCGCCCGACTCTGCGGAAGGACAGCCCGGGATATCCTGTCTGATGGTCCTTCTGCGGCCAGGCATTTTGCCCAGGAGCGCCGGCTGTGGCTGGTCCTGAAGGGCTTTCGCACCCTTGTCGCGACTCCCGACGGTCGCGTGTACGTTTGCCCCCGAGGCAACCAGGGCATGGCGACCGGAGGAACCGGAGATGTCCTCACCGGAGTTTTGACTTCGTTGTTGGGTTATTGCTCGGCGCAAAAACTGATCGGCCCCGAGCAAGTGACCAACATCGTCGTCTTCGGCGTTTACCTCCACTCGCTCGCTGGGGACTTGGCGGCCGCAGCCAAGGGGGCGGAAGCGTTGACAGCCGGGGACATCGTCGAGCACCTCGGCGAGGCGTATCGAAGGTTGAGTCTGTAGTGGACGAAGGGGACGGAGTGGACGAAGTGGACGTCGTGGACGCGTCCGACGACACCGCTTGTCCACAGCGTCCACTCCGTCCACTTCGTCCACTGACGAATCCCATGGCCGTCTACCTCTCGCACAGCCAGGAAGACACTTTTCAGATCGGGCAATCGTTCGGTTCTCGTTTGCACGCTCCTGCGATCGTCCTCTTGACCGGGGAGCTGGGCGCCGGCAAGACAGTGTTTACCAAAGGGCTTGTGACAGCCTTGGGCGTGAACGGTGACGAGATCGTCCGCAGCCCCTCCTTTTCCCTCGTCAACATTTACGACACTCCCGCCGGCAGGGTTTTCCACGTTGATCTTTACCGCCTGAACAGTTCGCGAGACCTGCAGTCAATCGGGTTCGAGGAAATTCTGGCTTCTGATGCGGTTGTCATCGTTGAATGGGCCGAGAAGCTCGCCTTTTCCATCCCCGAGGCGCACAAGGTACTGATCGAAATTGAGGCTTCCTCCGGCTATCGACGCCTGGTGATAGACTGACCAACTCGCCGCGGCCCTGGACTGCAGTAGTTGCGTCCAGCCTGGTGTGGCGGACTCTCCAGCTCCAGAGTCCCTCTGGCCGGGCTCTCACCCCTTCTCCCCTTCACCCCTTCTCCCCTTCACCCCTTCTCCCCTTCGCCCCTTCACCCCTTCGCCCCTTCACGCCCCTTCACCCCTTCGCCCCTCCGCAACCCTCAAATTTTCTTTCGTAGTTTTTTCGACTCGAGCGTTATAGCTAACGAGGAGAAAAGATGCACGAAAAAGGATTCAGCCTGATCGACGTTATGGTCACCTGCCTGCTGCTCGGGACAATCATCGGCGTTGGCTTGAGCAGCTGGGACAATTTCTCTGCTCATCACCAGCTTCAAAGCGCCTGCCAATCACTGATGTCGGATCTGTGGCGGGCGCGCGTCGCGTCACTCGCCGGGAACCTGCCCGTCTCAATCCAAGTGCGGGGCGACTGCGCCGCATATTCAGTCGTTGAGCTAGGCGAAACACCAAGCTGGAGGGAACTGCCCAGGGGAGTCAGGTTCACCGACTGTCCAAAGACAAAGATCACCTTTTATTCGCGAGGAAGCGTGGTCCCTGGCGGGTCATACACCCTGAGCAATTCGTCGGGCGCATTGCAGGTGGTCGTTGCAGGAGGGGGGAGGTTCAGATGGCAGCGCGTCGAGTAGGCCACTTTGCGCCTGAGAACGGCCGAGGATTCAGTCTGATCGAAACACTCATTACTGCGCTGGTTGTCACAATCACTGCAGCCGGGCTGTTCCAGTTTACCGGCCACGTACTCCTCTGCCATCAGATAAATCAAGCGGAATCGAAAGACGTCTTGGGGCTTTGGAACCAGGCAAGAGGGCTAAGGCGCAGCCGGCCCGATTCTCAGGACACCATCGCCCCGGTTCCCGGCGCACGTCCGGTCCATCGTTTTATTCTCAAGAATCGTTACGGCCGGGAATGGGAGGTGTTGTGTGCCGAAAAATAAAGGCGCGACTCTCATCGAGGCCCTGCTCGCGCTTGCGATCGGCTGGATTCTTTTCATGGTCTTCCTCGGGGCCGTTTCTCCGGTGCAGAGCCTCGCCTGGGACCTCAGCGCTCTGCACGACCGGGATTCTACGCTGTGCCTGGGCCCGCCTCTCCTCTGCAAGTTGATCTCCCCAGCGGGCAACAATCGCCCAAGGGACGGTTGTCTGGAGGAAGCGGGCGTTCTCCATGTCAGAAGCGATACGGACGGATCGAACGGATTTCCGGACGGGGATCTCGACGAGAGCTACGAAGCGATTTCAATCAGGCGAAACGCCACCGACCTGCAGATCAAGAGCGGCGGCGGGTCGTTTCAGCCCGTCTTCAGGAACGTCACTGGGTTCGACGCTGATGCGACTGACCCCCTGCTTCTCCGGCTGACACTCGGAGCACAAACGGATAAGACCCGAATCCGGATGCCGGAAACAGAGCCGGTCCAAGTGTCCTTCCAGGTCTATCTCTGGAACCACCGGCGGAACCTCTTCGAGGAGAATCCATGACTCGGAAAGATGCGCCCGATTGCGGCTTTACTCTCGTTGCAGTCCTGTTCATGATCCTGCTCGTGATGGCCCTGAGCGTCTACCTCTGCCTGCTGCTGGCGAATGAATCGACCACGACGAGCTCCCTCGACAGTGAACTTTACAGCCTCATCCTGGCCGAGGATGGCGTCGAATACGCCAGGAGCCTCTTGCCTCATCTTGAATTAAACCAACTGCTGGCCGGACTTGACGGCAAACACTCGGGAACCTCGACTCCCCAATGGAGAAACCCGCTGTCTTTTGAGCTCGCACGCGGCATTGCGCCGGACACTTGGTCGCCAACGTGCGACGACGGCTGGCCTGCCTCCAATGGCAGCCTCCTCCTCCCGAGCGGATATGCCGCCGCGGGGGGCGGGCGTTTCTACATCCGCTTCTCCAACAATCCGACCGAATCGGCGGACGAGGACAGAGACGGGGTGGTCCTCATCCGCAGCATGGGAGTCACGGCAGCCAACCGTTCCGGACTGTTTCATTCGTCCAGAAACAACGTCAGCCTGGTGGAAGCCTCGTTCAGACAGGAGAGAGTGTTCGACCTGCCGGCAGCGCTCGTCCTTTTTGGGGAGGGTGCGAACTTCGAGTGGCCAAGTGAAGGATTCGAATTCGATGGGACCGTGAACCCGGCTGTGGAAGCCGTGGGCAGCAGTCAGATGATCGACAGTTTCCTGACTTCACTGGCACCCGGGCAGGGCGCCTGTTTCCCGGGAGCAGGCGGAACGCCGTCGGTCCGAGACTCGACAGCGAGCTACATGGCGTCACCCATATATCGACGGGTCTTTGACACCCGGTTCTGGCAGCACTTCCAGGAGCAGCTTCCAGCTTTCACTGACCCGCATCAGCCAGGTCTTTGCTTTTACGCGAACGGCGGCGGAATCACCGGGTCATTTCAGGGATTCCTGGTCGCACGCGGCGACTTTGTAGCAAGTGGTGCGAGTATTGACGGCCTCGTCCTGCACCTCGGCGGTGGGCGACTGACGCTCGGTGCCGACACTCACATAAGAGGCGCGATCTGGATGTCGAACACCGACAGTGATGCCGAAGGGAACATGGTGCATCAGCCTCTCGACTTGAAGGTCCTTGGCTCGGTGACTGTGGTCTACGATGCAGGCGCAGTGCGGCGTTCATTGACCCTGTTGCCCCCAACACAGCTTGGTTGGCGGATTTTGTTTCCCGAAATGAAGCTCTAGCCTTATAATTGCTGGGAGGAACGGGGGGTTTTTTTCTATGAGACTTCTCCTGCTAGCCGTCCTGTTAATGTCGGGCTGGGGAATGGCCCAGTCTGGTGAGCCTTCTTTAGCTGACCTGTCAAAGCAGGCTCGCGAACGCAAAGCGAAAACTCCGAAACCGGCACGCTTGATCACGAATGCCGACCTGAAGAACTTCCAGAACGCCCCGGTGAGCATGAGTAAAGCACCCGAAGCGCCTCAGCCTGCCGAGCAGGCCAAGGGGGAAGTGAAGGCGCCGGACAGCCCGGAAGCAGCGGCGGCGCCCGGCAAGGACCTCTCCGAGTGGAAAGCGAAGTTCCAGGCTGCGGTCATGGACTATAAGAATGCGATCAACAAGGGCTTGGTTCTCCAGTTGCGCATGAACAGCATGACCAACTCCTTCTATGCTCAGACCGACGACGCCGCCCGCGCCCGGTTTGCCACCGAGATCGATCAAACCGAGAAGGACATCGCAGCCAACAAGGATGAGGTTGTAGCAGCCGAGAAGGCGATCGAAGATTTGAAGGCTGAGGCTCGGGCTGCGGGTGTCGAAGAGGGCGACATTGTTGCCATGGTCGGTCAGCTGCCTAAGCCGACGAGCATCAACGAGATCGACACGTCGGGGGACCAGAAGAAAGAGAATCAGAATCCGTAGCATCGGCGGTTTTGGGAGTGACCCCGAAACTGTTTCGGGGTCACGTATCCCGACCGCCTGTAGAAGCCTCTGATTTCTGGAAATCGTTCGTCGGTCGACCCCGAAGCTTTCCGGGCCACGGGCATTGTGTCGGCCCGCTACTCGCGTCTCGCCAAATGCAGGGCGGCAATCCCGCCCGTTAGCGAGTAATGCCGCAAGTACCGCAATCCCGCCCTTACCGTGATCTGCTCCAACTCACGCTGATCAGGAAAGTCACGGACCGAGTGACAGAGATACGAATAGGCACCCGGGCGGCCTGAAATCCATTCCCCCACCGTCGGCAGGATCCGGCTGAAATAGAACAAGTAGGCTTCCCGAACGACCGGAAATCGAGGCTGGGAGAACTCTAGAACGGCAACTGTCCCTCCCGGCTTCAACACGCGTCTCATTTCGCGGAGGCCCTCTTCGTAGCTTTTTAGATTTCTCAGTCCAAAAGCCACAGTGACGCCGTCGAAGAGGGCATCGGAGAACGGAAGCGAGAGCGCATCCGCCTCAACCAGACCCATTCGCTTTTCGAGTCGTGACTTGGAGGTCTTCTCCGCCGCCAGCTGGAGCATCGGGTGCGAGAAGTCGCAGCCTATGACCGAGTGGAACCGGGCCAGCAGAAGGGCCAGGTCAGCGGTCCCGGTGCAAAGGTCCAGGATCAGGCGATTTTCGCCGGTCAACCGTGTCAGCACCCGGACAGTTCGCCAGCGCCAATAACGATCAACTGACAGGGACAGCAGATGATTGAGGAGGTCATAGCGCGGGGCAATCGCGCCGAACATGCTGCGGATCTGGGTGGGTTCCTTAATGACTTTCATCGGAATTCGCAGCGCAAGGTCAGTAAAAAGGATGAAGGATGAAGGATGAAGGATGAAGAACACCCAGCGAACCTCTTCGCTTTCTTTTCATCCTTCATCCCTTACGCGGCTCTGTGACCACGCGCGTCCTGCTTGCTACCCACAGGCCGTTATGCGGCCCCAGATTTCGCGGAGGGTAGCCTGATCCAGGTCGTTCTCGATGATGGTCTTGCCGATCTCTTTGAGCAGCACAAAGTTGATCCGGTCGTGTTGCCGTTTCTTGTCTCGCGCCATCGCCTCCAAAACCGAATCCAACGAAAGCGAGCTGATCTCCGGCAGCGGACCGATGCGGCAAATGCCGTGTATTACCCGTTCGACTGTAGCGGCATCCAGGTAGGCGCGGCGCTGGGAAAGGAGGACTGCTGCAATCATCCCGTAGCCGACCGCTTCTCCGTGTGTGATACAGCCGTAACCTGCAGTCACTTCCAGTCCGTGCGCAAAGGTATGCCCGAAATTCAGAATACGGCGCAGGTCCGCTTCGTTCTCGTCCAGCGAAGTCACCTCCGCCTTGATTTCGCAACACCGGCTGATGACATTCTCGATCACTTCGGATTTACGCGCCCGGATGTCATCCAAATGAGATTCAAGATAGTCGAAGAAGTCGGGATCGTAGATTAACCCATACTTCACGACTTCATAAGTCCCTGACTGGAGCTCGCGGCCAGGAAGCGTACCCAAGGTCTCGGTGTCGATACATACGAGATGGGGCTGGTAAAAAGCGCCGATGAGGTTCTTTCCCTGCGTGTGGTTGACGCCGGTTTTTCCGCCAACCGAGCTGTCGACCTGGGCAAGCAACGTCGTCGGGATCTGAATGTAAGGAACTCCACGGTGGAAAGTGGCGGCGGCAAAACCAGCCAGATCGCCCGTCACTCCTCCACCCAGAGCGAGGATCGTCGACTGCCGGTCGGCGCCCTGGGCGATCAGATAGGTATAGATGTTCTCGAGCGTCTGCAGATTCTTGTACTTCTCCCCGTCCGGTATGAGGATCTGCGTTGCCTGAAAACCGCTGTCGTTCAGCGCTTTGAGCAGTTTCTCGCCGTGAAGCTTGAAGACATTGCTGTTGGCGATGAGGAAGAGGCGGTTTCGAACCCCGTATTGGCGGAAAAGCTCCGGCAGCCGGGCCAAAAGGCCCGCGTCAATCAGGATATCGTAGCTTCTCTCGCCGAGATGGACGTTAACGGTTCTCATAGCAAAAGACGGTTCTCAGTTCTGAGTTCTGAGTTCTGAGTTCTCAGTTCTGAGTTCTGAGTTCTGAGTTCTGAGTTCTGAGTTCTCAGTTCTGAGTTCTGAGTTCTGAGTTCTGAGTTCTGAGTTCTGAGTTCTGAGTTCTGAGTTCTGAGTTCTGAGTTCAACCGCGACACCGTCGAACCCTTGAACCGT
>Ga0105092_10000045_pt1 | contig 55538 bp, 88 predicted proteins | sample PPLLak2March2015_FD_87021 | JGI IMG/M metagenome (GOLD analysis project Ga0105092, IMG submission 87021) | Freshwater sediment microbial communities from Prairie Pothole Lake near Jamestown, North Dakota, USA - PPLs Lake P7 Core (1) Depth... | ecosystem: Environmental > Aquatic > Freshwater >... | reverse complement strand
GTAGCGCCGCCGAAACTTCCATATCCTGCGATAGTAAAAACACCAGCGCTTGAAAAAGATGCTTTCTCCGCAAGCGCCCCTGTATTGGTTGAAAATTGAAATGATAATTTACTGGTTGCCACAGCCGCTCCAGATACCGGTTGCAGTCCTACAATTGCCCGCAAGCTATCAGCCGCACCGCCAGCGTCAGTATGCCAGCCGCTTGCTTTCCACAATGCAACCGGTGAAAATGCCATTGCACCTGCTCCCGTTGCCGCATCTGGATTGCCCAGACGCAGGCCCTTGAGTGCGCTAAATGCTGGCAAAGTACCCTCACTGATATGCAAGCCCGCTATCATGGGGGTTAATGTATTTATACTTACCAGTCCACTGCTTGAAATATAAACCGGCGTTGCGGTTGCGCCAAGCGTTGTGTTTCCTTTGGCGCGTAAATTGCCATTTGCGCGAATCCCGAGTATATTCGCTAGAGAATCGTTGCTTGTAATTTTACCATTTGCAATTATTTCCCCATCTAATTTGCTTGTACCCGTATTGTACAGCCCAAATAATTTTGCTATTTTAGCAGTTTGAATATATGCGGTGTCGCCTGCTACATTTATCCATGCTGAATCTGAAATTATAGTACGAACTTGAGCATCGGTTAATCCTGGAACTGTAAATTGACGTATTAATTTTCTAATATGTTGATCAAACCTTGAAGTGTCAATTTTTGAACTATCTATTGACATATAGGCAATAATAGCCCCATTCAACGAATCATCATCTGTCCAAGTTACGGCTCCAACAGAAAAATCTTTAGTGCTTTTAATAGTCACATCGTCTTTTAAAAGAGTTGTTTTCTCAACCCTGAAAGAATCATCGATAGCAATTTTCCCACCTGCCGCAATATCGCCTTTAATAATGGCTGTTTTTTCCACCCGTAAGCTGTCGTTAACAACAGCCTTTTGTTTCAGCAATACGGATTCTTCAACCCGCAAGGAATCCATAACAACCAGTTTTTGCTTGAGCAAAGTTGATTTTTCCACTCGCAGCGAATCATTGATAACGCCCTTTAGACGTACTTCCAAATCGCCCTTGACCAGGGCAGGACCTTCCGAGCGCAGGCCTTTGCCGGTGACAATACTGTCCGGAGAGGTGATCTTGCCGACATTGGAAATCGCTGCAGTTGTACCGGTTGTTCCCACCAAGATTCCGCCTTTAAACCGGCCAGCGCCTTCCGCTCTGAAATTATAAGCGGCAATTGAATCCGGCGTAGTGATCTTGCCGGCCGTCGAAATAATAGCCGTTGTGCCGGTGGTACCGATCTCAACCTGGCCTTTTTGCCTGGATGGACCCTCAACCCGCAAGCCCTTAATTACAACCGCCGAATCTGAGGCGGTGAGCTTGGTCGTTACCGTGCCATTCAGCACAATATCGGAGTTCGAGGTAATGACTCCGTCCACCTTGAGCGTGCCAGAGCACCGCATACCAGGGACCTTGATCGGTATACTGTGCCTGGTGATAAGGGAATCGTTCACCAGGGCCCACGGCGAATAATTCGACATCCGCACCTCTTGCGCAAAAACAAAAGACGCAGCGAAGAATAAAAGACAAAACAAGACCGCTTGAACCTTTTTCATGATGGTAAACCTCACGGAAGTTGATATGATAAATACATGATTTTATAGGAATCTGTGCCGTTATTGCAATTCGTGAAAACATAAAGCGTATTGCCCTTGCGTATGAAAACCTGCCGGCCGCCGAAATGATCAGAGGCCCACTCGTATTGTGCACCCCACAAACTCGCGCTGGCATAAAGGGGATTAATGAAGATCGGGTTTCGTTTATCTTCCACCCATGCCGGCGTGTCTTTGCGTTCATCCCAGTACATTAGGCCGCACATACTGTTCGCCCGGTTGCCCGATGTTCTGTAGCGCGAGGTGCCGTTCAAAAGGCCATACAGCCGGTTCCTGAAAATAAAATAGTTAAGATCGGTCACATGCGAAGAGCGGAAGGTCCCGTCATTTGTCAACCCCATAGCAAGGATAAGCGCCGGATTGGTAAACGGACCTTCCGGCGTGAGCGAGAAAGCCTCGTACATGCTCTGGTCCCAATAATCGTAAGACGGCGAGCCTGGGGCCGTATCGACATTATACGAAATACGGAATACCCCGCCGTACCGGACCACAGTCGGAAAATGATGATCGTAAGAAGAGGTACGGGAAACCAATTCTAGTGTGGAATATTCTATATTACCGAAATCCTCATCGAATTTCGCCCAGCCGGTGGTAAGTCTACCGCCTGAATTTTTGCCCCAAAAATATCCTATATACCTATCTTCCGCATCCAGCTTGTATATATTATTGACAATAGCCAGCCGTGAGTGGCACCAGGTGCCACCCTGGGGGACGAAGATAGCGGCATCTGAGTTCATGACAGTCCAGGTATCAGGAAATTCAGCCGGCGTCGCCTGAAAGGCGCCTACCCTCCACACGCCCGAACCGTCCACCCCGGTAACGAGCATTATGTAATTGCCATTGGAATGCCGGAATATCGGGCCAGGCGCAACATAAGTTGACCGCCAGCCAGATCCAGCTGTAGAAATAATCGGAGAGCCTGAATTACCAAAAGTCCAACCCATCTCGAACATGTTGTACAGCAAAACCCGGTGTCCGGCCTGCCAGTTTCCCTCCGCACCCATAATCACGGTATAATTCAAAACTTTTGTGGCATAGACGCCACCGGTGATTTTCAGAAGATCGGTGTAGGTGCCGCCGATATCCGGATCGGCTGTTCCGGAATAAAGGTCCAGGTTCAAAAGCGCCCACTCCTGCCCCTCGACCGGACTCATTATTGTTTCTTTGTACGGCAACCAGGAAAGGGTTATGGTATTGGCGCCGGTGTCGACTGAGGCAACAGTTATCTCCGTGCCCGCTGAAAGAGCAAGATTATTGTTCATCTCAGTGTTGCGGATCCAGCACTGCTTTGCCGGAAACCAGTCCTCGATTCCTTCGGTGTAATATTTTGAGTCCAAGCCGGCTTCGGCAATTTCCTGAAGCGCACCTTCTACATCGGTTGCAGTGATAAAATCACCGTCATCTTCTATATCAACCGCTGCAGCGTTATGTACCTTATTCGCTGCCGGAGCCGATGAGCCCCCTGCGCCGTCTGCATTGACGTGAGCTGCTATATCTGGTGATACTGCGCCGGAAGCGAGCTCTTGCAGGGCCGCTTCAGTTGTACTACCCGTGAAATAATCTCCGGCATCAGCAATATCAATATTTGCAGCGTCATGTGCGCTTGCCGCGCTTTCATGTGTCCCTAACGCAGCCGGATCGAAGATTTCCGTCCAATTCGTCGTCGGCGTGCCGGTGGTGCCATCGGTATTGACATACCTTTTGCCGCTTGTCGCGCCGGACGTACTTTTGCAGTACTGCCCTTTCAATCCAGACAGATTGCCGTGCGGATTGCCGGCGTATTCCCGCTCCGCTGCATGCAGGTCGGATCCGGTTTTACTGTTGTGCTGTACATTAGCCATTTATTCATTTTCCGAAATTATATTGTCACCGTTCAAGTCGATCAACTGATTTCCGGCTGAATCTACGACATTATATGTCTCAGCCGGTGCGCTGCCAATCAGAAGGAAAAGTTCTTTTAAAACCGCTTCCAAACTGTGACTTGAAAAGTAAGAATCAACGTCTGCGACGAAAATATTTGTCGCTTCCAAAGCATAATTGACTGACTTTGCTTCATGCACTTCCCCGTTTTCATCCTTCACGCGGAGAGTAGGGATAATCGCCCTGGCTGTGCGCCCGGTCTGAATATTGCCCCATTCCTTCTTTGCGATCGCCTTGGATGCTTTGTCGCTCTTTTTGAAAAACGCGAGAAACTTTTTCGACAAATCATTCGACATCGATCCTGCACTCCCATGGCTTGGTCAGTTGCCAGCTCTTTTTCGTCACCCGCACCGTTGCATTAATTCCGAGTGCGGCGTCTACAATGGTAATGTCATCCCCGGTTTTGAATAGCTTGGTGATGTAAGTTGTACGGTCGCGCTGCCACAAATCGACCATACTCACATCATAAGTAACTTTTGGAGCGTTGCACTTCAAAAGTTCTGTCTGTGCCAGCTTCCACAAATCCGCCCTGCTATCGTAGGCGAAAAACTTATCTTCGTCGTTAATGTACTCTGACATTACCACGCACACCGCGTCTACATAAAATGTACAAGCCCCGCCGTCCGCCAATATTTCAAGGTCGTGTGAGGTAGTTCCTTCCGCGCACACCCCGCCTTCTACAATGATCTGCCGCCAGCCGGTGCCGTTGTAAACCGCCTCATCTTCGCCGGTTGTTTTGTTTGTCGGAAAATACTCTGTTGCCCCCACCTTTATTTTTGTCACAAGTTTTGCGCTGGGATCGATGCTTTCGATATATATCCAGACGTAATAGCTGACACTGGCCGATGATCCCGTATAAACAGGCCTTTTGATCCCCTGGCCATCTGTCGCTATTACCTTTTGCGACTTTGTTCCTATCCTGACAAAATCCGGATCGACTGTCTCAGAGACAGTTGGAGTGTCGATCAGTTCCCAGCCCTCGCACAAACCATCGGTATAGACACCTGATAAATCTGAGATTCCAGCCGGTCCTGCTGCATTCAGCACATCAGCGATATCCTCGTTCCGGAATACTTTTTCCATCCTAAGATAATCGGTTTCAGCCTTTGCGTCCGGCACATAAGGCGAAGGAACGGTAAGGCTCTGGAAAATTATCGCCTTCATGTCTGCCAGGCTGTTGTCCGGGAAGGTAATCAGTGTTTGCAGTTGATCATAATCCCCTACTGTTTTTAGGCTGTCGGTGATCAAAAGAGTATATCCCTCGAAATATAAATACCAGCCATTCAAGCTGTCATTTTGTGTCAAAAGCTGATCTGTATCGAGTTTTATCCACCGCCCGGTATTGGCAGTGATTATGAACATCGCGCCTACAACATCCATAGCAACCGGGTTCATATATGAAGAAATATCAACGCTGTTTTTTCTTTGTCCGGCCATGGCCGCCCCACCGCGTGGCACAATTCTGCTGGCAAAACCATCGTCAAGCGACAAAGTATGTTTGAGCGACAAAAGATTGACCCCGTAAGCGACTTCACACGCCCCGCCGGTGCCGTTGGCGATGAAATCCAGGTTGCGGATATTCACTTTCTTGTGGTTTGCCCCGCCGTCTGCTATGACATCCCACTCATAGCCGGTTTTTTCGGCCAGGCGCTTGATCGCTTCCATGCAGCTTTCATAATCGATATCAAAATCAATCGCCGTAGTAGGCGTGACTGTGCCGGAAACAAAAGCGTCAGAAAAGGTAAGGATATAGGCAAGCACCGTGGCCGGCGTGACCTGGACAAATCTTTTCGCTGTTGGAATAACGCGGCTCAAAAGATCGTATTTTATGTGCTCACAAAAACACTCGATAATAACTTTTTGCCCACTGCGAAAGCGGGATACTCTCTTTATCCGGTAAAGCACATAAGTATCAGCAACCCGGTCCTGCAAACGCACACAATTGCCCACCACCAAAACAGCGACGTAATCTGTCCTGTAATCCGCCTGGAATGTAAGCGATTGCTCGCCGTTTATTTCTTCAACTACTTCGCCTGAGATTAATCCGTAATTGCTTGCGCCGGGCTGCTTGTCATAAGCAAGAGCGATATCGCCTAACCAGTAATCATTTGCCTGGTTGTAGATATAAAGGCCATATATGTTTTTTATGACGGCCATTAGCCCACCTGGAGCAAGCCGATAGTGACAAGCGCTTTGGTGCTTATGAGGGTAGATCCTATATAGGCAACCTTACAGGTTCCATCCCACCTCACCTCGTAAGTGATTTCTGTATTTCCGCCGAATATCAGCGTGGCGTCGATATCGATATAAGTAGACAATAATCCTTTTAGACTTGAGATATATCCGTCTAAAAGAGCCCTGGTCGTTCCAACCATCAGGCCGGTAACGATAATATGCTTTTCCCCATAATCCCCTCCGAAAACATAGGGATAATCTTTGCCCGGAACGAAAATCAATTCCTGCCTGAGAGGCGGCGAGTCTGCTAGTCCTACTATGCCATTTTTCACAATAGTAAAATAGCCATAATCAGAGGTATAAAGATTTGTTCCCTCGATCTGTATTTCATAGGCCAGAGGCATGTTATTCCACCAATCCCGATGATCTTAATTTCTTGTTATATGACTCGCCAACCATGGCAGAGGCCAGTTCCGGACCCGCTGCACTACTCCCCCCGATCTTGACCCAGCCGGTTTGGATATTGACCTGTGCGGAAGTCGCTTGCACGGTGACATTGGTGGCGAAAACATTCAGGCTGGCAACCATATTGTTGATCTCTTTCTCGTAGCTATTCCCGCCGCGGTATGGCGCTTCAGTAAACTTTCCTTGTGCGACATATTCATTCAGCAAGCCATAAATCGATCTAACATATTGATCTAAAGACCACAGCGCCAAAACCATTTCATCAGCCTGACGAAAGGTGATTTGCTTGGTTTTTGTGAAAGCAATCATCTCTTCGCCTTTGGTGCTTTTTGTGCCGGAATCTACTATTGTGCCCCTGATAAGATTATTCAGCTGTTCCACCAAATCACGGGCATCCTGGCCGGTCAATGCGGCCGGCAAATCCATACCGAAAGCAGATTTAAAAGCATCAAGGATATTATAGGCCTGTCCGGTTGCCGGGTTTATTTGGTCGAGATAGCCGGTAAATAGTTTTATCTTTGCCAATGCATCTTCAGTAGCTCGTGGCAATTCAACGCCGAATTTCTTTTTGAACATATCGACAAATATGGAAAGCTTTTGCGCTGGGTCTTCGATATTGAGAGTTGAAACAGTGAAATTCCACTGGTCTACTACCCCGGCGAAATCATCTGAGAACTGTCCGAAATTGGCAATCAGTTTATCGATCTCAGCGAGCTTGGCCTCAAGCAGTTCTCTTTGTTCACCTACTGGCCCGAATGGTAGATTTAATTGCCACCAGATATCGGCCCTTTCCTCTGCCAACTTTGCCAGGGTGGCATCCCTGATAGAGTCAACATAATCTGATATTGCTTCCTGAAACTCCTTGGTAGACATAGCGGCTTTGTGCATATTTTCATCTGTATCAGTAAGAAAAGACGTAATCAAGCCAAATGCCCCACTAAGAATATCAAATGGATTTTTAGTAATGAGACCAGAAATCATCTGTAATGCTGAATCGCTAAACATTTGGAATACACGGTCACCGCCGCTTAAAACATAAAATAAATCACTTGCAGATCTCTCTAATTGCCTTACATCTTTTGCGCCATCCTGCAGATTGGCCCACAAAGCATCTAGGTAATTCACCCCAATGGGAGGATTCATATCTTTTGGAAGTGGCTGTTCTGGTATAAGCGTAAGGCCGGTTTCTTCTCCCATCCACTTTCCGCCACTACGCGGGAGCTTGGTCTGATGTTTTTCCATTTTCTCCATGGACTTCAACTCTTTTTCCCGCTCCTTCGCAGATCCTTCTGCTAGATCTTTTCTAGCTTTTTCCAGATCAAGAAGAATTTGCTCGGAAAGCAAAATCCTGGTAACGATTTTTAATTCGTCGTTTTTTATCTCGCCCGTTCTGAGGTTTATTGTCTCGCCGTCTTTCAACTCTCCCGTTTCCGCCTTTTTCGCTTCTGCTATGGCTATAGCCGCTTTGTTGCGGTCGTTATCCAACAGCATCATTGACTTTGAAAGATCGAAGGCTTGAGCCTGTTCTTTGCGGATATTCTCAGCGAGTTTACCCAGCTGCTCGTATGTAGCAACCATCCCGAGCGAGCGCGCCTGGTCCTGCAGTTCTTTGATTTGTTTTAACTTTGCTTCAACTTCGTCCGAGCTAACGGAAATCTTTTTCAGGTTTAACCCGGCTGTTTCTGCCCAATTGCTGATATCCTTTAGATATTCTATTTCCGCCTGCAGGCCCTTTACCAGCTCACCGGGAGTGAGTTCATCTAAAAAGCCCTGCATCTTCTTTGCTGTCTCGCTCTGCGCCGGGAAAGAGATAAAGAAATCCCGCACCTCTTCGAATGTCTTTTGCAGGTTTGCGGTATTCGGGTCCATGAGCAGCGTCATAACCTTGTTCAGAGCTTCCAGTCTGCTCTTGGTATCTGCCACACTGGCCAGGGTTTTTCCTACAAACTGCCATTCTCTTTGCAGTCTTTTTGCCTCTGTTTCTCCTTCCAAACCAAGTGCGCCGAAAAGGTCGATCAATATTTTTACCGATCCAGCCACAGCCGGCATAATTTCGTTGCCTAGTTTTATCATCTCAGCGGCAAAGGCATTCTTTTGCAGCTCCCATTGCTGGAACGGGCTATCCATGATTTTATTGAAAGCCTGCTGCGCTGCGCCTGCTGAATTTCTGAGATTATCCAAGCTTCGGGTGTAAGCATCCGCCTGGGTCCCCGCAATAGCGGAAGCGGCTCGGAAAGCACGGATTTCTGGAACAATCGCCTGTAGTACCTCGACGTTATCCCCGGCTTTTTTGTTTAGATCGGCGATAAAGCCCTGGAAGCCTTTTGCTTTCATGCCTGCAATAGACCATTCAATGCCGACCGATTCGGCCGCTGCCCTGGCTTCCTTTGTGGGATTGATAATAGAGGTAAACAACCGGTTCATGGATGTAGCAGATTCATCGGGTGAATAACCGGCCAGTGTCATGGCAACCATACCGGCCGCTACTTCTTTAAAAGCCACGCCCGCGAGGGCCGCTGTAGAAACGACCGTGCCGATGGTTGGCGCGAGCTGCTCCATGGTGAGCTTGCCGTCTTTAATCGCAACGAACATATCATCGGAAATCTCAGTAGCTTTGGAGGCCTCTAGCTGATAGGCATTCAAAACATTTGTGATAGCGTCCACGGTGGTAAAGGTATCTGACATGCCGGCAATCGCGCCCTTGGCTGATACTTCGAGTACATCCATGGCTTTAGCCGAATCGGTTATACCTGCTGAAAGTACCTGGTAATAGCCCTTGGCAAGCTGCTGCGCTGTTTGCGGAATGCGTTTTGAGATATCCAGTATTTCGTTGCCGATGCCCTTGATTTCTTTGCTGGTTTTATCCGTGATAGACCAAATCTCGCGCATGGCAGAGCCGTACTCTTTGGCCATACCGACGGCTTTCAGGCCGACGGCCCCGAGAAATGCGGTCACGGTGGCAATACCACCGCCGATGGCTAGGCTCTTCATGTCCATGTCGAATTTCGACATAAGCGCACCGGCTTCACCAAATCCAGATCTTAATCCGGAAGTGTCAAGTCCAAGCGCATAATGCAAACGATCTATCAGCATTTACTTACATCTCGAATTGTTGTGAGCCGGTGATTTTCTGAAACTGTAGCATCTCTGCCAGTTTCGGAGTTAAGCGCTTTTTTAGCTGTTCAACGGCAAAACCTAAAACGGAATAGTTGGAAAGCGCTTCAAGCGGCACGGCGTATTCCATGCCTGCGTACAGAATCCCGACCATCATCTCGCTGCTGTCATTGGTTGCGCTGGCAGAACCATGCCCGTAATTGACTACCCTGGATTCTCCCGGCGCAAGCACCTCGATCATGATCGAATCGCGCAAGTTGCCGGTTCGGTCTTGCCATGCCCCAGGCCTTGCAGGGTTTTTAGCCAGATTTTGCATTTCCGTCAAAATGGCTTCAATGGCTTCCGGACCGAGTTCGTTTTCCACTGATTCGAGGATGGCACCTAAGCTGGCCAGCGCCTGTTCCGCCTGATTACTGGCATTGGCCATCCTTTTAGCGGTTAACTTTCCGTATTTTGCATGAACCTTACCCGGCATAGTCTATACCTAAATCCTTTAGGTTTGAAAATTCGGAAACATCCTTTTCCTGGCCATCTTTGGTTTCGATCTTTGGCCAGAAATCCAGCAATAAAAATAGATAAGCACAGGGCAGTTCCCATACAATGTATTCCGGCTTCCAGTGCGTTTCCTTTACCAGCGCAGCCATGCCTTTAGCGATCCGCACAAGGAAAGAATCTTCTACGTCTGCTGCCCCGCCATCGCTCCCGTCATTTTTTTTTCCAGCGCGAAACGGGGATTACGGGCAAGCCATTCCTCGAAAATCTTCAAAAGCAACTGATCGGTGGTATTCCATTCCAGATCTTCGTTAGTCACCGGATAATCAGCTTCTTTCAAGTTGCCGCGTTTCTCTTTCCACTTTGCGGCCGGGGTGAGGATCATCTGGAAAATATTGAGATTCTGCTTTATCGATTTATCAATCCGTTCTTTAAAAAGGTCATAGATACTTTTGTCCTTTTTTTCTTTCGATATCTGCTGCAGCATATCCAGGTCAACGGTTTCTGTCTTGGCAATCATCTTCTTTATGATGATCGTTACCGCGCCCGCCGGCAATGCTTCGACAAATACGGTTTTCTCACCGATCTTGAATTCCGCCGGTTGGTTGATCAACTGCTCTGTGGTGGGCTCTCCCATGGTCTAGTCCTTTATAAAGCAATGAAGTTTATTACCCGCGCGCGCTTGTCTATAGCGCTCGGGATGTTTATCGTACAGCAGTTTTTCTTTTTCCATGTCTACCTTGGTATTCGACCCGCCCGGGTGGAAAGCGATCGACAACGGCTGATAAACAATTTTCCCGCCGGCGTCCAGAATCGACCAGGCTAAATCAGTGTCCCCTCGCCAGTCTTTGAAATTCTCATCAAACCCGCCGACCTTTTTCACCGCTGCCTTCGTATACAGGATATGCCCGGACATGAAACCCCATTCATAAACGCGGGTAATAGTACCAATGATATTGCACTCAACCCCGGCAATGTCATCGGTAAAAAGCTCAAGCGCCCGTTCCAGTGCGTCCGGCTGTGGGATAATATCAGAGTCCAGGAACCAGATAACTTTTCCCTTGGCCTTTTTCCAGGCCTTGTTTCGGTTGCCATAGGTGGATGATCCCTTTTCGACAATGGTCTCAAGCGGTTGAACTGTTTGGGCAAGGATAGCATCCATTAGGCGCTTAATTTCGGCATCCCGGTTTTCTCCCAGGGGAACACAAACGCTTACCTGCTTTGCGGTGTACATTATTTTTGCTCCTTCAAATAAATCGCCGATAAACAATCTTCGCTGGATTCAAAACTATCTGCTTGATCGAAATCACACACGAACCATTCTGACAAATGCCTTTCGTGTTCATTGCCGAATGCCGCGCCCTGTTCGTATTTGCCGTGCGGAGTAGAAACGATAACGGCTTTTGTGGCTATAGTGCGGCACCTATGCAAAAGAGCCAGTGCCTCTCCTTTTTCAAAGTGTTCCAGGATATCGCAAAGCAATATAACTTCATAATTGCGCAGGCTTTGAACCATCTCGCGCGCATCGGCTTCGAAGATACTATTGTAGATATCCCAGCAGGGATTTTTGTATTTGGTGAATATTTCAATACCATCGATGATGGTTTTCCAGTCTTTGCGCCAATACCGCCCGTTGCGGATATCGGTATATTCGCGGGCCAGCACGCCGTATTTGCCGAAACCTACCCCGACATCTAAAATCGAGCGGGGATTGAGTCCGGCGATCCACTGCGTGATAGTGGATATATTTTCGATTTGTGAGGATGGCATTATTCTTGAGCTTCTTTTAATAGTTGATCGGCATTTTCTTTGAGGTATTGCGTTATTTTCATGTATTCTCTTTGCACCGAATCATTGCCGAATCCTCTAAACTTCACCCGCGCAGGATAGCATTTTGTTATTTCATTTTTCCCGTTTATTTGCATGACAATAGCCCAGCCAAAAACGTGCAAAATCTGGTTGATAAAAAGGAGCAAACCAGTACTTCTAAATTCTTCCCATGTTTTATCGGTAACATATTGTTCAGTTGACACTTTTTGCATTGCATTGGTCCTTATTTATCTAATCCTGTCAGCCTATCGAGCCACTCGAACGTTTTTATTTTAAAGCGTTCATCGTACCAGTACCAAAACCCGACATGGTTTCTATAAAACCAGCTCCAGACCTGCTTTGCAAAAACAAGGGAAAACAGCAGGGCGATAATATTGAGCCAGTTCCATTCGATTTTTGCGGCAATAAAGCCAATGGCAATCAATAGCACGCGGTCAATCTGTTTCAGGATATGCCATAGATCTTTGAGCGGCAAACCGTTTTTGTGGAAATTAATATTATCCTGCACGCCGTTTACTGCAGCATCAAAGAAAATGGCAATTAATATCAGGTATTCAGGACGCATAGCTTTTTAAAATCTCTTTCAGTTGCTCAATTGGTCTTTGCCAGGTCCATCTTTTGTGAATAGCGGAACTGGCCTTTTTCCCGTTCTCATACACCTTATCCCGGTTATCCGAGCACCATCTCATGAAATCACAAAGATGGTTGAAATCCGGCGCCGCATCATAACCATAATCCCCGCCGAGCGAGTTGAAATAAGATGGTTTTGGTTTCCACTTCAAGCCGGCCATATTCGGCTTTAAATCATCAAGATATTCAAGGCAACCCGAGAAAGCCGTTGCCATGGTATAGAGTCCGGTTGCTGCGTGTTCCAGCGGAATCAACCCGAATCCTTCGCCGGACGTCGGATTCAAACTTACGTCCGCTTCCCCAAAAAGCTGTATCATTTGCGATTGTGTGTACCAATCCCAAATCTCTTTTATGCCGTTAAGCTGAAAATATAAACGCGGCGATTTAACAGGCACCGCCTTTAATATCAGCCGCGTTTTCGGGAGTCGAAGTTTTTTGAACGCCTCATCTACTAAGCTATAGCCTTTGCGGTCTCTGGGATTGACCCCTTGCCAGCAAAATGTCAAATACTCCCTATCTCTTTTCATTCGGTCGATAAAAGGAAATTCCAATGGATCGATTCCGTGATGCAGGATGTAAACAGGGACCTTGACGCCGCACGCCTTAAACCAATCAGCACACCATTTTGACGGAGTTAAAAGACCCTCTCTTTTATTAATCAGATCGATCCAGCCGTCCGGAATAGAGGTGCTTTCAAACATCGTGTATATCAAGCTTATATCGCACCTGCGCCTATATAATTTTGCTACTTCCGGGACTCTATAAGGCTGTCCATACCATATCTGTATATCATTCCGCTTTGGGTGATCCGTGAGCGGGATATCAGATTTTTTCAGTGCGTCGATGAGTTTTGTAGCCACCCGGCCGTACCCGCAAACAGGGCTATTGGCCGGGGACCGGAAGTATAAAGCCATAGACTTATTAAGCGTCTACGATGGTGCCGAATTTGCTCTGAGTGGAATTCCACAAACAACGGAATTCGACCGGGATCAATGTTTCTTGATCTTTGGCATAAGTATTTTCGCCGGCGGAAACTGCTACAGCCGAGAAAAATGTTGCCGTACGGGTAGTGGCATTCGGACCTTTGCCGGTGAACACCAGCACAACCTCACCTTTTGTCGATGTGTCCAGCGAAAGAGAGCTGCTGACAAGAGCAGAATCGGCCAGGTTCCAGGCTGTTTTCAGATTGGCAAGCGTCGATTCGCCTAAAACGGTTCTTACAACGCACTCCCTTGACGTCATACTCTCCAGGATAGCCGTAAGCGACTGATCCATTATGACTTTATAGGTCTCTTCAGTCACTTCCATGCTTACGCCGCCCTTGGTGAAGCCTAAATCGGTGCCAGCGACCGAGATAGTCATTGCGGTTCCGGAGATACAAACATTGTTTTTATTTGTAGCCATTTTTTAAAATCCTTTCATCTTCATGATGTAGCTATGGCTTGAATTCTGAATACCGATGTTACGAAATGCTCTTCAGGGTGCTCCCTGTCCCAGCCGATTGTGCCGTGCGGGCTGGTCAGGTAACAATTTATTATCCTCGCGCCCGTCGGGTTTGTCAGGCTGGCATCATCCAGCGTACTTTCCACGCGCCCGGCAATAAGGGACAGGGTTTTGACATTAGGCGTGTTATTTGTTTTATCATCCACAAAAACATTGACATAAACCGTACAATCCTGCAGCTTGCTAACTATATCGTTGCTACTCCCGCCGATTTTCATCGTTATGGTCGGGTTGGCAAATCCTTTCTTTCGCGACGTGCCCTTTTCGATCTTCGTAGTGCCGTTGAGGTAGGTCGCGCCCTGCAGGGTTGTATCCGCCTGCAATTTTTTATAGACCGCGACAAGGATTTGATCTCCCGTTACCACTATCTCTCCTTCAAACTATATTCCGCGTGCTCCCTGTAATCTGCTATGAAAGTAATTTCATAATCTTTTGAGCCATACCGTACTATATCGCCCACCAGAATGTCTGTGAAATACTGTTCTGTGAAAAGCGTGTGCGTTCCGTAAGGCTCTTTCCCTGATTCGCCCTGGGCCATTTTGCCGCTATTGGCCTGGATATCACCCGGGATATTCATGTGGATATAAGTTTCGGTGAACGTGCCATAATCACCGTTGCCGTCCTGGTTCGCCGTCGGCCTTATGACGGAAATGAATATTCTTGATGTTCGATCAAGAATCAAAACGACCTCCACATATAATCAGCCGGTGGTTGCCAGGTTTGGTTCGAGTTCTCAGGATTGGTGAATACCGAACCGCCTATGCCGCGCAAGGACCTGTAAAAAGCTTCCATCTCTGATTTGTGCAGATCCAGCATACCTTTTCTGCTCGATCCATAATCCTCGCTAACATTGCCGCGCGTCCACTTGGACGGCTTCAAATTGCCGAAATCATCAAATGTTTCTCTGGCCATCAAAAGAAAGAACTGGGCCCTGCAAAACTGCATAATCAATTCTTCGTCGCGGTCCGGAATGGTTATAGTTCCGGAATCGCTTGCGAAATCCGCATGCGGTTTGCCGTAAAAACAGGTATATGTTTTCGCCTCGCTGGCAAAATATCCGATATCGATTTTGTTCTGATATGGGTCGATAATCCAGCCAGTCAGTTCCCAATCCTCATTCGTGGATGCATTGATATAGCGGATCTGCTCAATCCGGTCACCGTTTCTTAAATCCACGCCGGAAGGCGGGGAGAAATAGCGCACGTTTACAGAGGTGCTGAAGGTTCCGGTCGTTTTATATGGCCTTGCCTTACTGTATTCGGCAATCGCCGCTGTTATTATTTCATTAAAGACAAAATCAGGCCAGACGCAAATCTGGTATTTATCGCCTGCGCCCGGGGCCACAGAAAACGCCATTTCGATATAGAAACTTGAATTGGTATACTGCTCAATCTTGCGGCTTTCGTTGACCGGTGCCAGTCCGTCCGTTGTCTGGTAGATATGCAGCTTGCAGCCGTTCCAGTAATCATCGGCCTGCACCAAAACAAGAGCGGACGCATCCTCTATTATAATCAGGTTCGTTACCTCTCCGACTGTGCCGTCGATTCTCACCTCATCGCCGACCTGTTGCCGCAAGAGTGCCCGTAATTGTGCCCTGGTTTTTGTCAAGCCTCACCCTAATTGTTTTTAAGCTTCCAGTCTAGCTTACCATTCATTATGAAGTTTTCTATTCTTTCCATTCTCTTCATAGCTTCGTCGTGTTGCCTGGCCATTTCGATTCTGATATTGTCCAACTCTTCCCTGACATGAATCAGTTCTTTTTCCAATATTTTGATATATTCACACGGCGCCGAGTGCATCTTCATAGCCGGCGCGTTCTTTAGATTAATCAGCCAGTCCCATATTATCTTACCAATTAGGCCGATCGCTACTGCTATCAAAAGCTTGGCGATCTCTGACATTCTTTAATTCCCTCTTATTACCGTCACATTGGGGATTGCGGATTGCGCCATGCAATAAAAGGTGTCTGAGGCCACATGCCTTATAGGTATGTAGATGCTGTTTCCGGCTGCAAGAGAAATCCAGTTGGTTATTCTGTTCGTACGAAACATCAAATTGACATCGGCCAGGACGGTTATGCCGTCCTCGAAATCACCGGTGAAAACAATCGATTGCCGGGAAGTGGTCAGGGCTGAGATAGAATCGACCCTCGCTGATTCCCACTTGGCAGTTGCCACCTTTCCAGTGGAATCTGTTTTCATCGGCGTAAAATAGGAATAGGAAAAGCGGAATATATTGCCGGCTGTCACCGTGTCATTCAGCGTAATGGTAAAGCCGGAAACGGCTGCTGTATTGGCCGCACCGGTTGTCATTACCTTGGTTTGCTGTTTTTTCGTAACCAGGTTTGTTTCGCGCACGGTTGCAGCGGTGCCACTGACAGAGGAAACCAGAAACTCGTAATTCACTTCCGTTGATGGTGCCGCGGTGACTGCAATAGCATCGACCGGTGTTCCGGTTCTGTTGGAGTATTTCAAAACTCCGATATCTGACTTGCCATATACCAGGACGGAATTCTCCTGAGAGAAAACCGGGCAGGTGAGGAAAGCCAGAAGAATCAAGACAAAACATGCGATTCTCATAATACTTTCCTTTTTATTGGTTTGTCAGACTTCCGGTAATAGTGACTGCTAAAGTTGCGTTGCCCGCACCGACGGCTGTCTTGGCGGCCTGGATCATCAAATACTTGCCAGTCAGGCCCTTAAGCGCAAAACTAGCCTTTTCGCCTTTGAGCACCGTATTATCGACTGCCGTACCAGCCAAAACCGAATGGGTATGCAATGCGGCTGTTGCGGTCGGGGCGGATCCCGTGTGAGCGACAAACGCCCGTACCTTTGCGCCTTCCGTGCCGACGGTCTCAGAAAGATGCAGCGTTAAATCGCTGTACCCTTCGATGTTGACTGCAACGCCCTTGTCAGCCAGCGAAGCACTGGTCAATGAAGCCGCACTCAAGACAGTGGAATTAAGCTGCTTGGAAATCAAACCGTCCGGCTGAGGCCTTGAACCGGTGATAAAGCAGGTAATCGAAGCATTGGTACCGCCCGATGCACCGGCTGCATAGAGCAGCAGGTATTTGGCGGAAATGTTGATCGGGATCGATATAATGCCAGAGGCCGCGATGGTATAGACTTTTTCCGTGCCGTCTGTATTGGCGTCCTGGTACATGCCGCTGTTGGTTGTCGGAGCGGATCCGGACAAAGAAGAATAGATTTTTACCAGCGCACCCTCTGCGCCGCCGGTTTCTGCAATATGCAGGCACAGATCAACCATGCCTTCGACGTTGATAGCGGAACCGATCTTGGTATAGGTAGCGGCCAGTGCGGTTGTGGTCGCCAGAATTGATTTGCGAACGGGGATTCTTTTCATGATTATTTCACCCTGTTGGATTTCTTTATTGCCGGGTTTTTCTTGACTTCTATCGGCCCGGTGGAATTCAAAACGAGTACTTCCGGTTCACTGGCTTCTTTCTTTACTTTTTCGTATTGCGGCACAATCTGCATACCGTCAAAAGCATTCTGCTGAAAGTGGGAAAGCCACTCATCCGGAAGCAATTCACTCATTTCTTGCGGATTAACTGAAAGGCGGAGTAGTCCAAGTTTGGGATGGACTATATCGCGCTCCAGCTTTTTCGATGAAATATTTTTAATGCGAAACATGACACTCCTCAGAATAAAAAAACAGGCCGGGCATCTGCCCAAATACCCGGCCTTTTTGCGCTGCGGGGAGGAAACTTATGAAATCACCAATTTGCCGAGCGTTTTCGGTTGGGTGATTTTCACGGCTGCCCTGTGGTGGACCATGATAGCTTTCGCTTTCAAGGACGGCACCCAGTCAGCCTGGAAAATGACAAATGGAACATAGATGTAGTAATGCACGCCAACGCCGCGAGTACCGTAGACAATCCTGTTTCTGCGGGCGTTTTTGGAGGTCATTACTTCACACCCGGCGATGTTGCCGATGGAGCGGCTTTGCAGGTGCAGTTCATTGCGCTGCACATTATATTTCGTCCAGCCGTCACCCAGCCATTCCATGAAACGGGAACGATCGGCACGGGACCAGACGGCCCAGTTCGGCTCGAAATTGCCGCTGTATGCCACTTCATCCACGGTGAGATCGTTGTAGTACAAAAACTTCTTGTTCCACTCGGTTTGGGTCGATCCCTCAGGGACTGTCGCTTGTGCGAAGGTCTGGCTTCCGCCGGTGGAATCATCGCAAATCTCATAAAGCATTTTGCGGTCGATCTGGTTTACGACGCCTTGCTGCAGGGCTTGAACCAGAAGAGCCAGGTAATCCAAACCACCGGAACCGTCGCGCATGGCCATCTGCATATCCTCAACGAGGGAAATGTCGATCCTGGCGCCCAGGTCGTATTCATCCTCTGTTGCGGTTTGCTTGGAAATGCCGAGGTATGCCAGATCCTCAGCAGATCCAACGGTTGCGCTGGTTATTGGTTTTTCCACAAAGGCGATGATCTGCCCGGCTGTGGACATACCAGTGGCAAGAACGGCAGAAATATCGGTGCATTTCTGTCCGACATTGGTCGGAGTACAACGCTTGATCGTGCCGGCTGCATCGGTGGTAGCAAGGGAAACCGTCCAGGTGGCGGAATCGCCGTTTTCGTCCAGGCCGGTCCAGGTGATTGCCGTGGTGGCGTTGACTGCCTCGACAACAACAACAAACAGATGATCGCCGTACTGATTCGAAGCGGCACTCAAAGCGCCGTCATCCACACCGTCGCCGTAAGTCGTGGCATCCAAACCGGATCCATTTGTTACCAAGGTGCTCAAGCCGCCGTGTTCGATAAAGCCGAACATGTGCTTGCCGCGCTTGAAAACCTGATCGTCATTGGTAGGATAGCCGATTTCGAAAATATCCTTGGTGCTTGACTTCATATCACCGGTTTTCGCGATCTGCATGGCGACGGTTTCCGGATAAGCGGCATAAATCAAAGCAGCCGCGACTTCGTGCGGCAAATTGGAACCGATCACGCCCGAGGTGCTGGCTTCATTGGCTTCCATAAGCAGCGGCGCGACGGCCTTTTTCATCTCTTCGGTAAGCATAAGGTTATGCAGCATACCGCCGACTGCGAACAGATCATTTTGCGAGCGGCCCACGTGCTCCATGTAATAGATTTGCTGATCGATCAATGGCTGCAATTTGTCGTCCCATTGTTCCAGCAAAAACTTGCCGTCCTGGTACATCGGCCGGTTGTAAATCTTGGAGAGGATCAAATCGCGCAGCCTGACGGATCCGCCGGTGATTTCTTTGGTAAAGCCGACCTGGCGGCCTTGCTCAGAGAGCAGGTTCAACATAGCCGGATTGTTGATTCCGGATTTCTGTTGCTCCATGATCTGCTTTTGCGCTTCGATAATTTCTTTTTTGCGCCGTTCGACGGATTTGGTGATAAACTCTTCCAGCTTCAGCTTGGCTACTTCGTCGTTATCCTGCTCTGCCATTACGACTACTACAGCATTTTTCGCATCTTCCAGGATGCCGGCTTTGGTGATATCGCCAAAATCCTTTATGCCAGCGACTTTCGCCGTGACATGCTCGATGAGCATATTGCGCCGTCTTTCGACAGCCGCCTTTTTCTCGGATTCTTTCAGCGCCTTGTTCTCTTCCACCAGGCGTTTCTTTTCGGCTTCATCAGCCGCGGCTTTATCCTGCAAAGCCTTGATTTCTTCGGGATTCATGGTATTTTCTTCCTCAAGTTTAAAACCTTTTTCATTTGCCTCAAATGGCATTGCTCCAACGTCGGTAAAATCACAGCCTAAAAGGGTAAGGCGTTTTACATCATGCCCGCCCTTGTTGTTGGTTTCGAAATAACCTTCTTTCGGGAAAGCGCGGAGAGAGACGCCGCCTATCATTCCAAGGCCGATCTGTTCTGCTATAGTGGGGCCAGCAGCTTCTTTCAGTGTCTCGAAATGAATATAGCCGATATCGTCTATCCTCGACGCTTCGGTGATAATAGCCGCACGGAGCATAAAATAACTTGGATCTTTCGGATCAAGAGCCGGTTTGTGAGTGGGGTACATGTCCAGGACTTTCCGGGACTTGGTGGACTCGCTCAAGCGGGATATGTCCTGCATAAGCCAGGTCCAGCACTCTTCGAAATATCGGTTGCCGTTATCGGTATATTGACCGATTTTGATCATCGGGACGCGCGCTTTGATTGTGCCCTTTGACTCTTTCGATTCTTCCAGCAAAATTTTGCCGGAAAGGGAGATTTCGCCTGATTCGGCGGAATTGACAGTTTCTTCCATCAGGAAATTTTCCGGATTGGGAAGCTGAGGAGTTTCCTCTTTGGTGATAACGACTTCTTTTATTTCGACTTCTTTCGGCTCACCGAAAGTAAATTGTTTGTCGATATATGAAAATTCTACAGAGTAAGTAGCTTGTTTGTATTGCGCTTCCGAATAATCGGAGATACGGTAAATGGCGGATTTGCCCTTGACGTCCTGCAGGTACAGCGAAGCGTTCTTTTTCCCGGCAAGAAACTTTACCCTTAACGCCTCTTCGATTTTGTTCATGGTATCATAAACCCCGCCTGAGATCTGTTCTGCCAGCTCGGGCAGCTTGATTTCGGAGAGATTGGCGATATTGATGTTTCTCAGGTTTTCCGGCACTTCGCTTATATTTGTGTACATTTAAAAAGCCTTTCGCTAGTATACCAACAGGGCCAGGAGGACCAGGCCTGACCCTGCTGTTTTGGGGGGAGCGGGAGAAAATAAAAAAGCCGTGATCTACCATTCCACTTTCGTGAAAAAGTAAACCACGGCTTTCCTTTGTTCGGTCGAGCCGAATATGTCTTGCTCAAAACTTAAAGGGATTTAGGGCAGACCAGGTGGCCTGCCCGTCAACTTATCATACCCGCACACCCTAAATCCCTTGTGAGAAAATAGAGAATTGAGCTGTCAAGGGTTAATATAATGCCATAACAAACTTTCGCAAGAACTTTTTTTGTTTTGTGAAAAAAATATTAATTATTTCTTTTCTCCAACTCATCTGCGAAAAAGTAAACCTCTTTGGCGCACCCATCATAAATATAACGCACATTGTATTGAATGCCTTTGGGTGCGATATAGATCGATAGCACCTTGCCGGGCCGGTCAAGTTCTTTTATCCGGACATCATCATGCAGGTCGAATTCGGATTCGATGGTCATAGCTAGTCCTTTATTTATTCAGCAACACCGGCGGAGTCTTATAATATCCTACCAGCGATATTGTCAAGGTATCGATCCGATCCTCCATCTCGCCCACTTTATCAGCCTGGAATCGCTGCGTCGACCGCTCGCCCTCAACCGTCACGCCTTCCGCAACATCTGGGGTTCCTTTGATTTCGAGCCTGCCAGAAGTGAATGAGACGTTTGAGTAGCTGACCTGTGTGTCTAATAAATTACTATCAGCAGAGATTACTAAGTCATGACATGGAGTAAAACCACCATACCCCCAATAATGCGCTTGCTCGAATTGGTATTCTACCACCGGCTTATCCGATTTCTCGTATTGCACAATGACAATTATTTGCCCGTCCTCTGTATTGTCCTTGCGGGTTTTGCGCAACTGGTCGGTTTTTTCCACGAACTTAAATTTAGGCCCACTTGCCAGATCCCCGGTGTCCAAAAATCTCTCTAATGCTATTGTCTCGCCCCGGCGCAATATTAAACCGTCATCGGTGACGTTTCGCCCATCGATGCGGATTTTAACCAGCGCCCGGCGGTCTTGATCAGTGTTATCCAGATTAATTTTGTACTCTTCATCGAAGGGGAGTTTTAGGGTAAGATTCAAATTGTCTTTTGCTTCCACCTTTTCCGCGCCCGGGATGGTTACTTTCACCTGTGCGAATAAGGATAAAGACAATGCGAGAATTAAGGTAATGATGGTTTTCATACATCCTCCTGCTGCTGGTTAATTTCCATACTTCTTTCTATAGCACTCCCGGCAAAGTTCCGGGCTGTTGCGGGTTATTGCAATGTTATTGCCGTCAACGTAGGTATAAATGTGTTTGGCGCAAAACCAGGACTGGCAATCCTTACATTGATGCCTGCCTAAACTGGTTTTGTCCTCGTGCTTACATTGTTGGCAGAGCATTATTATGAAATTCCATTTGTATTATATACGCTGCAAACCCAATTTCAAACAACAATAGCACAAACCAAAACAATATTTTAGAATTGCGCTCTTCTATTTTAGCCACTCTTTCATCGTACCATCCGACGCAGGTGCCGTATTTAAGCTTCAGCACTTTTTTAAAGGTAAAAAAAATCAGAATGAGCATAAAAGCGGTTTGCCAGAAATTATTCATTTTATGTCAAGTTTTTTGTTTGCAAGTTTAAGAAGAGTTGCGGCAGAAAGTTGATATTCGGACGCCACCCTAAGAAACTGCATAAAACATTTAACATATATATCATAATCACCACGATCCTTTTCAAGACATGCAACCGCTTTTTTTAAATCGCTAATTTCATTCCTTAAACTGTTATCACTATAATTGCCCATTGTTGGTGAACGTAGTTTGTCTTGCAATGCTTGGAATTGCTGTAATTCAGTTCTTATTTGATGCAAAAAAGATTTTCTAACACAGTCGGCTAAATCTAAAATGTGCTCATCAATAATCTTACGTTCTTCATATGTCATAAATCATCCTCGCACAATGTCCCCACGCGAGCATTATCGTTCTCTTGTATTTGTTGCGTGGTATCTGATTTGCAATTTCTCTTTTGCCATCTGCGCCAGTATTTTTTCCAAAACTTTGTTATGCGTTCATATCCATAAATGCCATCGTAATTATAATCAAACAAAATACCTTTGCGCCTTTTTAATTTGCGTCCTTTCATTTCATCCCCCTCAGCCATTCTTTGAATCCGGGGAATGTGGGCTGTTTGTGGGTGTAATATATCGCTGAATCAGAAATAGTCTCGCTTACTATACGTCCATAACCGTTAGTAATTGTCATCCCGTAATAATGCACTTGCTTTGTCGAATCATCATAGCAATATTCTGAATATTCATCCAACAAATCAAGTAGTCCGCGCACCAGAGAATGACGGTTAATTTCTGGAATCGTTTGATTGCTTGCGAATGGAGTATAATTTGGAATAAGGCTTACAGCCGGTTTTTGTGTCCATGCTTCGTCGACAAGTTCTTTTGAGTTATTTTCTTTGCATTCTTTTTCTGTAAATATGCCGGGGAACGACCTGCCTACAAGAATTCTTTCTTTGCCCAATAGCATAGAAACTGTTATAAGCGCCGGATAGTGAGTTTGCTTTGAATCACAATCAATTTCCTTGAAAGGAGTGTATAAATCATATTCAAATTCAATCACATACGTTCCACGCAATACTTGTGTGCTGTCTTTGTAAGTTCTCTCAACCAGCGCCGGAACATGGCCGGACGGTGACTTATGGCCGTATGGAATGAATTTATCGTACAAATCAAGCTGCAACGCCGATTGTTTAATTACTTCCCTGCCAACCAGATCGGTTATGCTATGTCCCCACCCACTCGCTTGCATTCCGGGATACGCAGGATAAATAACTTGTGGCATTTTAGCGTCCTGCCCCCACGCGCACGCGGCAAGGAGTAAGGTGATAATGAGTGTTTTCATTTGGCCTCCTTTTTCTCGCAATCACCGCAAGATCCACCGCAACTAAATTCCCATTTCGGTAAGTTGTGGGCTTCCTCCCAAAATCTTAGTTCAACGAAATTCTTATTCGTCAAACCTATTTCTTTAAAATAGTCTATTACATCCTTGTCTATTTCAAGCCGCTCGCCGTTTTCGTAGAATTCTGCATTAGACAAATCTGTTGCATTGAAGTTTTCCAATACATTTAAAGCGAGTGTAATTTCATTGATGTTTACTTCCTCTTTCATTTGGCCTCCAACCTTTGCCCGCTTATCCACGCTTCAAAGCCGGAAAGCGTTGGTTCTGCACGCTCGATTTTTTCAGACCTGAATAATTCTACAGCGCCTAAAATATTAGCATTCTTGTCGCAAGGCATTATCCACGTTTTGCCTGTTTGCAGATTTTTATAAATCCCAGTGCAAACCCTCTCTGTGTCAGTATAGCATTCCCTTTGATAGCGTCCGAGCAGATATATTATTCCTTGCCGGAATTGATGCGATAGCATAATTGCCGAATCTGAGGCAACGGTTAAGAGGGAAACAAATTCCTGTTGCTTCCACTTAATCGCCGGGCTAAACGATGAATCGCTTTCCAGGGTTGCAAAACGGGGATGGCTAGGGATGCCATAGATCGAAAGCGTGTCTGGTTTTACATGTATTCCAAGCCGTGAATCTTCGCCCTGGTCCGATTGAGAGCGCAAATCCTTTGTTGCCCGGATAACCGGCTGGATGCAAAACCACGCAGCAGATAAAACGATGAAACAAATGCAGATGTAAAACATATACTTTTCCATTGTTGGTCCTTTTGTTTAGTTTAAAATTCTGTTTCAGACATCCGGTTTGCAAAGCTCTGAGTTTTTCTCATCGCAATCATCGCACATTGCGCTTGCGCTCTTTTTCTGGATATTCCCGCTCTCCGATATTTCGCAATCACTCAAATCTACTTTTACATCTTTCTTGCGAGTCAGTGATTCATCTAGCCTTGCGCTCATTTCTTAACCCCGTGCATTTCTTCAAACCCCTTTATGGTTATTGCTTGTCCATACGGTTTAACGCCATGGTTAAGCAATACCTTTAAAGTGATAAGCTGTGTTCCGTCATGCTTACTATCTATGGGACGCGGCCAAATGTTTTTGCTTTTCCCGTCAATGACTTCTGTTATGACATTTATAACGTTTAGGCTAAAATCTGAAACATCGGATTCCGTCACTGCATTTTTTAACATATCAAGGTATTGCAGCAAATCCTTCTTCGCTTTCTCTTGTTCTGGCAATCCTTTCACCGGTCTATCCTCCCGATTAATTCTTCCCACTCTTCTTTGGTTATCGGCTTGATCGGCAAGCGTTCCATCGGCACATGATTGTTTACCACGCGCCCCCGGTCGAATATCAGTTCCAGTTTGCCGAAAAAGCCGTCCTCGCGGCTTGGCAGCGGTACTTCCTGGGTTTCCGTGCCTTTGCCGTTTTCGATAATGATTATTACCCGCGTTTTTACCATTAGTCCGCCTCGACCTCTATCCCTTTAAACTTCCTAGCACCTACAATATTATCCATCATGGCCCTAAACTGCGCCTCGACGGTGTCCGCATAATGCTCGGTTATTTTCTCCGTCACTTCAACCCGCCTGGTCGCGTCAAGGTAGGTTGTCTCTTCAGGATGCTTGAACGTGAAATCATCCTTGATATTCACCGGCTTGCGTTTCTTACCCCACTCCGATTTAGGTTTGATCACCCTGGTAGTATAGCACATGTCATTAGGGTGAGGGTATAAGGGCACGCCCTCGGGTGGGTACACGCCGGAGCCTAAACCGTAAGCGTCCTGAGAGGAAAGAATGTCGCAATTATGAACCGCTATGCCATTTGCGATATACGAATGATCTTCTTCAACACCTAAATTATAAACTACTTCTCCTGCAGGATGAATATATATTTTATTTTGCGATACATAAGCGTTTTTACCAAATCCGCAATTGACATCAATAGCAGCAACTACTCCGTTATCTGTAAAGATCGGGTGGTTAGGTGTTGCTACAATCCGTTTAAGGCCATGGCCATCCTGATAATAAAGAGAGACCATATATTCACCGTTAAAATGACTCTGGTAGGTTTTATTGACCTTTCTTATTCTACCATTGTGCGTCATGACATAGTCATTTTTTGTTACCTGTTCGATTGGAATATAACCCCTTAATGTGTATATTAAAGTTCCTTTTCTCAGACACACATCATAGCGGGCATGTTGGATTGATAAATTCCATCTCACCCCGCCCGTTACCAGGCTTTTCATCGCACCCATTATATCCGCCTCGTGATAGGCATTGCCGATCTCCGTCCTGGCCAGCCTCAAAGCGTTGTAGTGGATCGTTCCCCGCCCGCGCACGGATTTCGATATGCCGGTAGTCCAGCGCTGGCTTTCCGGGATCTGCAGGTTTGATTTGATTCCGAGAATATCCTGCTGCAGCTCTTTGGCCATATTTACCGCGCTCTGTCCCCGCGCTATGCCGGAAAGTACTATACCGTCAACCCGCCGGTAAGTATGCTTGGAGACGTTCCAGATCCTTTTTGACAGAGTGAGTCCGTCCGGGCCGATCCTTGTCCAGACTGCATCGACGGCGGCAATAGGGATTTTGGCGAATTCCTGCGAAATAATAGTGGTATCCTTGCCCACCGATCCGAGCGCCATCGATTCGGCCAGGCGGTCGATCTCTGAAGCTGTGATAGCGGTGAGGTTCATCCCCTCTTTCAGGGCATCGGCATAGCCGTTATTGAGTCCCAAAACCACCTGTTTCAAGTATTCTTTTTTCATTCGCCAAAGCTGCCTTTGTGCCGTCTTGCGGGGATCGTTATCCAGGTCGCGCAGCATGCGGGAAATATCTTCGTAGGCCTTTTCAAAGGCATAGCGGATTTTCCGCAACGAATCATCGGTGATTTGCTGGCCAGAGGTGCGAGCTTTCAGGATAAGGGCCTGATAGTCGGAGAGTTCCATTATTCTAGCTCGCTCTAGTTCTTGTGCGCGACGACTGTATTCGGTCTATGTCTTCGACCTTTTTGCACAAATCAATTATCAGTTTTTCCAGCCGGTGCATTTCCGATTCTATCCAGCTTATTCCTGCAGGGGCCTCCTGTTCATCTTCGGTAACTTCGATAACGTCCTCTTTGCGAACCAAAAGCGGACCGGCACCGTAATAAATGCCGCAATCAGTCGTACAGCCGTACCCATGTGCAACGCACTTGTACCGGCCCCTAGTGTGCGGCTCGACATCGAAAACAGTTGGATCGCCTTTCCAGGTTAAAACAGACAAATCTCGCGCCACTACAGCGCCGGGTTTGATTCTAACTTTCATAATTGCTCCTGTTTGTTTAAAATAGCGTTCAACCTCATCTCTGCAACAGTCTGCGAAATTTCATTGCGGCTTGCAGCCATCAAAACATAGCCCTTAGAGAAATAGGGAAAGGCACAATAATTGTGAGGGGCAGCATCATACCTCTTTATCAATTCCTCTTCTTTCGCCACAAGCTCGTTTCTGTCGAAATCTAAATAGTAGTATTTTAATTCGCCTGCTTGGTCCATGACTCGCTCCTGTTTGTTGTTATTTTGCTTCCGGAATGGCAACTCCTTACTTTTCTTCTGATTGCCAATATTGTTTATAAGTTCCTGCAGGTAGTTTATTCTTCTTTGCATATCCGTCTCGATATGCCTCGAAAATTGTTTTCTTGTTGCCTTTAGTGAGGTGCATTATCATATAGTAGCATTCCTCTAAAGCTTCATAAGCATCTCCGAGGTTTTCTATAAACTCGGTTCCTCTAAACGATAAGTCTTGCGGATCAATTATATGATGGAAAGAGCCAGCCATATTATTCTCCTATCTTAGTTTGTTTATTTCCCTCCGGCGCCACAAACCCCGGATTTTCGAATTTTGGCCCGTACTTTTCTTCCCATTCCGCAAGCCGGGCCTGATCCTCTTCAATCTCTTTCTGTATTCCCTTTGGATCAAGATCGAATAGCATCGCATACAGAGATAGCGGCACAGCTTTTCTGTCTACCCCGTCCCTGATAATCTCGGCCATGGCCTTCTTATCCTCAACGCTCTTTTTCGTCCATTCAAAGGATATCTGATAATCCGGCGCGTAATAATCGCCTACAAGTAGCATGATATTAAGCAGAGGCTTCATGGCAGAGTCAAACATCTCCGTCACGCCTGAGAGGAAACCGGAAATATAGCGGTGTTCCTGCCTATCCAATACCGCCCGGTTCACCGCGTCTTTGCCATACCCGCCCAATAGCGAAACAGGCCGGCGGCCTGAGGCAAAAAGCTTGCGCTGTGCGTATTCGACATCTTCAATGCTATAGATAGCAGCATTTGAGGTGTCCAGCACAGAGGCCTTGCCGGTGGTAAAAATGTCCGATTCTATTGACATCGGCCCAGCCTTTTTCACGGCGTTGTCGTGATCAGCCTTAAGCTCTTTCAGCTGCTCAATAGTCGCCCCGGGATATTCCCTGTTGGTACGGGCATAGGCCCTTGTTTTCCTTGCGATATACAAATCCGATTCCGTTTTATCCAACCTCTTCCAGTTCGGCCTGGACGAAGAAAACAGCCCCATGCCGTAAGCCGATTCATCCGGGAGATTCCAGTCGAACCTCAGCACTTCCCACGGCCAGAAAGCAGCTACAATCTTTTGCGAAGAAAAATCAAACTGCGTATAAAAGCCGGTGAAGGGCTCTTCCTCAAGCCGTACCATAATATAGCCGTTTCGCGGTCCCTTGATATGACGAAGTTCTGTCACCTGGGAGGCCTGCGTATCGGTCACTATGCGGTAAAAACGGGAGCCTTCCAATAGAGCGAATTTAATCATATCCGATGAACGCTTGTAGATTTCCAGGCGCTTTAGCTCGTTATGGATATAGCCTGCCAGCTCCTCTGTCTTTGCATTGGTGTTGCCGTTCTGCAGTTTGACGCTGACGCCAAAAGGAAAACCGTTTCTATTGACCTGAGTCGCGTCATCGGCTATACTGTCGATAGTGGACCTTACCCGATCGTCATTGGCATACATCTGCCAGGCATCCCGTACCTCATAGTAGTAGCCGCTTTGCACGGTCGGCATCTCTATGGTGCTACGGCCGTAATTAGAGGGAAATATATCGAATTCGCCGGGAGCGGTGGTTAGCCGGGATTCAACAGGCTTTTCGCTGGATCTGTCTGCCAGGGACGTTACTTTGTCGCGGTTGGGATTTTTCGCAAGGATTGCGGATATTAAATTGCTAAAATAGTTCATCTTAAAACCCTTTCAATATTTATATGCTTAGCGTCGTAAAACTTGAAACCGATCCGCCCTGTTTCTTTTCCCGTTCAAAGTACAAAAGTGCCTGCGCTGCTGCATCGGCCTGGTCGTCATATTTCCCGTTTGGCGCGTCTGCCAACTCTTCCACAAAATCGTGGATCCATGGCGCGATAGCCGGATCCGGCAAATACACATTGCCCGCCTCGACCTGGGGAGAGGATGCCGCATAGCGGGCGGATTTTGAGCCTTGCGGTTCCACCGCAATGATACCCGCTATCTCGTTTTTCAAGGTCGCTATGATAGCCGGGCCATTGGCTTTGTCCTCGATCAGCTTCGCCTTTGCTTTCTGCCATTTATAGGCGAAATTCCTAAAAGCCTTTACGGTATCCGGATAATTCATCTTGGCCCTTATCTGGTCCAGCAAAAACTTGTTTGCCCCGATCCGTCCCCATGCCTGCAAAGCCACATAATCAACGTCGCCGCTCGCCGCGGCTTCATCCTTAAAAGACGCGTCCATACTGAGGACGATTTCCTCAAGGTCCGCCGGCAATACCGTGTAGTACTTCCACCATTGCCGCTTATAGATCCCGCCTTCTTGCGGGGAGGGCCGCTGCTGGTAAAGGGCGTTCCAGGTTTGTGTCCCGACCTCTTTTTTCTTATCAATGGCCCAGGCAAGATCAAAGCCATGTTCCGGCCAGAGCGGTTCGCCTAATTTACGTCCTAATAAATCGTTTTCCTCTGCAACCGCTGGTAGTTTTACGACCGTCCACTTTTCCGCTTCCGTGGCCAGGATTCTTCCGGCAATATCATCCTCATGCCAGCGGGTTAAAATTAGTATTATTGCTGCATTCGGGTGCAGCCGTGTTACTAAGGTATTTTGCCATTCTCCCCAAACCATATCCCGATAGGTAATCGAATCCGCTTCTTGTTTGTTTTTTATTAAATCATCGAGCAATAGCAGATCTGCCCCGAAGCCTGAAATCCCCGCGCCTATGCCGGCTGAAATCATGCCTCCGTCTTTTTTATGTATTCCCCAATCCGTAACAGAGGCATTATCATGGCTTGTTTCGATATTCCAAAGAGCTTTTCCGAATTCTTCTATCTTGCGCCGGTTGAGCCTGCCGAATCTTTTTGCCAGCGCATCCCCGTAACTTACCTCTATCACCCGGCGGTCAGGGTTCTTTCCGATAAACCAGCTTGGAAAGGTTTCGCTTACTGACATGCTCTTAGAATGCCTTGGAGGAAGGAAAAACATAACCCTCTTTAACTCCCCTGCTTCTATCCGCTGGCAGATGTTTGCGATATATCTATTGTGGGCAGAGACCTTATAAGAATAATGATGAACAAGTTTTAAATAAAATAGATAATCAGTCCTTGCCAGTCCCGCCTGTATCGATAGCAAGTTTTTCGAATAGGTCTGATAATACTTCTCTTGCCTCTGGGTTAGCTGCAAGGAATTTTTCGATATTGCTTGTTCCAAATTCTTTTTGTCCTGTTGGATCTGTGGGTGCAACAGCAATAGGCACATCAAGACCCGGATTATATTTGCCATATCTATCTAAAACCTTAAGTACAATCTCAGCTGCTTTTATATTACCGTTTTTTGCCTTGCTAAAATATGTCATTAAAAGATCATCAAGCCGCTCATTATTTATTCTCCTTAGTTCTGCCGTTTCCTCTTTGGTCGCTTCATTCAGCTTTTTAAGCTCCCGGCGTACGTCCTGGCAGCATTGCCGCTCATCGTAGCCTTTCGGAAGATCCTCGACCTTGAATTTATTATAAACAGCATTTACTATTTCATCGTAATGAACGCCGCTTTTTCTTAATAAAAGAACGAATTTGCGGCGTTCCTGGGTTTTGATTCTTTTGATTGAGTTGTGCATTTTGAACCTGTTAGATGAACAACTACTTTAATAATACCGGTTCTTTTCCAGTTACATCAACCCACCGCTGAATTGCCACAGCAACGTAAGCAGGTGATATTTCAACAGCCCGGCACTTGCGGTTTAGGTTTTCACAGGCGATTATAGTGGTGCCAGAGCCGGAAAAAGGCTCATAAACAAAATCACTACTATGGTTTTTATCGGCCTCGCCATACATTCAATCGGTTTCTGTGTGCTATGGCCATGCCCGCCATCTTCTCTGGCTGGAATATTCCACAGCGTTTTCTGATCTCTTGCACCAAGCCATTGATGGTTTGAGCCTTTCCTTACAGCATACCAACAAGGCTCGTGCTGCCAATGATAATCGCCTCGAGACAATGCAAATCTATCTTTAGCCCATATTATTTGACAAACAATTTCAAATCCAGCTTTCTCAATAGATGCTTGCACCTCACTGGTACGCCTACCGGCGTGCCAAATATATGCTATGCTTCCGCTAAAAAGCTGCCAAGCAGGTAACCAATCGGCTATATTATCGTTTGTCACTTTTCCTAGTTTGTTTTGGTTTAAATTGACTCCCGCTCTTTTGCGCCACGATGGATCATATTCAACTCCATAAGGAGGATCGGTGACCATTATGTTTGCCGTCGCCCCCCCCATAACTTTTTCAACCACTACCTTATCCGTACAATCCCCACATATAATCCTATGCTCACCAAGCTGCCAAAGCTGCCCTGTTTCGACTCCCCATTTTGCCCGCAATTCCTCGGCCTTGTCTATTTGCGGCTCGGCATCTTTGGTTTCGTTAAATTCATATAACCCATTATCTTTAGCAATCCCTGAAATCAACTCTTGAATCCTGGAATCCTCCGCATGAATCGAATGCAAAAGATCATCCAGCTTTTCCTTGTCGGTCGCGGCAAGTACTGCAATAGGATCGATAGTTGCTAGTATAATTGCTTCTTCTGATTCTGATAATTCGACATAGGTAACAGGAACAGTTTTCTCACCAGCGCGGTCTGCAAGTTGTACGCGCAAATGGCCATCGACTAGGTGCCCAGTTGTGCGATTTATGACTATATTCTGCACCCAGCCGATTTCCTCAAGCACGCCAGTTAATCCGTCCTGCTGTTCTTTTGGATGAATGCGCCAATTTAGCGGATTAAAAAGTATCTGATCAACAGGTTCATTGCCATATCCTATGATCCTGTTTCTAAAAGCGCCTTGCTCAATAGGCTGCTTTTTATGATGATTTTTTTCTGTCATATTGCCTTGCTTTTTTTATTAATATAATACCATAATCAAAAAATCAGAGTAAATTCTTGCATTTTTAATGTTTTTTACCAGCTTATCCCTTTATGCTTGCGAAAAGATTCGGCTCGCAAGAAATCAGCAGGTCCTTGAGAAACTGCGCTATATCTTTCAGGCAAGACAAGCTGTAAACCGCGGAATTATTGGGAAAGTAAACGTACATTTTCCATTGTGCATAGTAAAATACTTTCCCCAGCTCGTGGCCTGATTTATTGTTGCGGCAACTATAAATATGATGTACACCGGATTCATCAAGGCCAAGATCGGCAAAGTGGATAAAGACGTATTTGGTCCGCACTATTTTACCTCCAACCCGTTGCGCAATTCACCCTTATAGCAGCCAAGGTTTGCGCTGCCCCGCTTGACGTTCCAGCCGTATGTACATTTTACCTCTGCGCTTCCGTTGCCGCCATTCTCGCATTCAGCGCAGTTGACAAAGAGATTTCCGCCTTTGTCCCTAAAACTATACTTTGCTTTTTTCATGGTCTTGGTCCTTTTATTTTCCCACCGCATACATTACATTTTGCCGCTTCCGGCACTTTCAGTAACTTTATTTTCTTTAAGCAGCACTTATGACACTCCAGTTCCATAGCAACCGCAACCTTATGATGGTCCGGATGGTACAGGAGCTTGAACGGCCGCCTGCAGGAGTGGCAAAGTTTAGTGATTTCTTTTAGATCAGCGAATACCATTATGCACCCAGCAGCCTATCTACAAACCTGTTTAGCCACTTGACCGCCGGGATATTCCACAGATACTTGCCGTACAGCCGGTGTAGGGGACTCCTGTATTCCGGTTCAAGGAAAACCTGAATGATATGTTGATGAATATCATCGAGCATCACAAGCATCCCGGCTGCCATCAGGATAACGGCGATGATTTTGTGCGACCAGAGCAAAAGGAATCCGACAAGCAGAACAAGGATCCCGGCGTAAAGATGGTGAAAGCCTTTCATTTCACTTTCTCCCCGCGCAGAATAGTCAAGCCGTTCAAGTGATCGATTTCGTGCTGCACACTTGCAGCCTGGTTGCCGCGAAACTTGATATTGCGAAACTTGCCGGTGAAATCCATGGTGCGTACGGTAACGGCTTTGGCCCTAACCATCCTGCGCCGGTCACCCGGGAAAGACATACAGACTTCGATGTTACTTGCGGTTTGCGGAGTAGATTTGACAATAACCGGATTTATAAAAATGAGAAATTTCACCCCGCGCCCGTCGCGGATAAGACAGATTTGCCGGTTTATGCCACACTGATTTGCCGCTATGCCGGCGGCTTTGTGGTTTATCATAAGGCCGAACAGGTCAAGGACGATCTGTTTCAGTCTTTCCGGATAAAGCAAATCTTCCTGGGTTACGGCTTTGGCTTTCTTTTTCAAAAGCTTTGTTTTGATAAGCTGGTAATTTGTTTCCATGTCAATCCTTTTCTGGTTTTTGTGCGCTGCCCTGGCTCTCCCCACTCAGCCACTTTCTGGCTCTTGTGATATTAGGTGATTCCGCTTCGCCATTGTTGCCGTTGGAAGGAGGATGTTCCAGTATTTCCGGGCCTATGACAACCGGCACTCCAAGATATCCGAGCAACTGTCGCAATTCCTCTCTCAGGGCATGGATCTCGTCTGTCAAATCCTCTATTTCGTTTTGCAGGGGCTGTGTCTTGAGACCGGCTAAAACCTTATCGTAGCTCATTCTTTACCTCGTTAATATCGTAGATGGTTGCCTGTTTTGGTTTTTCTTTATTGATCGGACACTTTTTCATGTCGCTGATTTTGTTCGGCGTAGTGGCCTGGCCGCAATAAAGGCCTTTAACGCAGACGGGACAAATTTGATTGTCTATTTTGGGGCATGGATCAAACATCAATATATTCCATAATAATCACATTCCCATTTCCGGCTTTCTAGCATTGTACGGGTGTCTATTTTGTACTTTTTCAGGTAATAAAATAACGTTGTTTCGTTCATACCAAGAATACCAGCGGCTTTTTTTTTACGCAATTCGCTTCTTTTAATGCGTTCTCTATTTTTTCAATGTGGATTGCAGTCTTGTTTTTTGTGCTTATTAGCTTATAAAGTCTTTTGGCGATAATGATAGCCTCTTCCTTGTCTTTGGCCTCAACCTTTATTAATTTCTCGACATTTATACTTTTTTTCAAGGCCTCTATGGCCCCATGATGATAAAGCATCGGCTCATACCTGTATTGGAATCCAGGTACCATTACCACTACCAGCCAAATCATACAGACTCCGGACGCTTTTCAAGAGTTTGTTGCCAATCTGGATTAGACATAATTTTTGGCGTTATATTTTCATAATCAAAAATAGATAGTGACGGTTGCCACTTTTGATAATTTATGTTCGGCTGCGGTCTTTTCCCAAACCAACACCACAAACAATTTTCGTCCTGTGCCAACCAATTAGCCCAATCCGGCGCGTCTTTCCAGTTAGGCTTGTTGTCTCGCGGCAACCCGTTCCATAAATCCCTTGCATTTGCTTCTGTGGCACCGCGAGGGCTTTGTAATCCACATTTGTCGCAAACAAATTGATAGGCTTCTGGGTTTCTGCCAAATTGGGCCATGCAATAAACTAATGTAATATCTGTTCCTTTGCAATGCGGGCAACTCTTTAATTCGTCCATATTCCCTCCTACTAAATAATTTGGCTTCGTCTTTCATTCACTGCATCGAAATACTTTTTAACCGCTTCCCGCGCCTTTACTTCGTAATCTATCTTTTCATAGCCCTTGAAAATCGCCTGCCAGGCATAGCGGATGATCCACCAGACCAAGCCGTCTTTAGCCTGTTGCCTGAGATGGATAAATTCTTCAATTAATACCCCTTCGCCCCACTGCGAGGATTGCTGTTGATAATCACGGGTTTTGTCATAAACGATGATCAGGCGCCGGATCCCGGCGGCGTTGAATATGCCGGAAATGTGATGCAGGAAAGGCGAGGAATAGGCGATAATTACCTCTTTCGAATGCTCGAGATAATTGCCGTCAATATGGACGGCGAGATCGATTTTCATCTCTTCGCTGGCATATTGGCGGAGATAGGTTTCGAGATTGGCGAATTTCATTTATTCGGTCTCACCTGCTTTGAACATCTTGCAATCCGGGCAACGCTCTTCAAACATATAGCAATGCCCGCCGTTTTTTGGCATATTGAAATAATCGCACTGATGGCACATGTCTTGGATGTATGGCTTTGGGAGTGGTTGCCAGGCGGAATACCGTGAGGGAAAATATGCTTTGTCAAGACTTGCATTATTAAATTTCATAATAACCATCCTGGTATGTTCGTGCAATTCATTTTTTTTGACCTGCCAAATATAATCACCCGCCTCTTTCGGTAAATCCGCTTCCGTATAAATCGAAATCCAATCGCTGGTCTGTTCATACTTATGGATAGCTTCCTCTATAAGCCATGTGTCTACAAATCCAATAAAGGCGGCTTCGTGATCTGCACAAAGTTTTTTAAGTTTGTCTATCAGTTTCATTTTGCAGTCCCTTATTTTGTACCTTCATAAATGCTTTGCTCCGCCCCCATTTGCAACATCCAGAACGATGCGAGAACAAATTTACCCAGTGCGGCAAGAACGATTATTATAGAAAGGTCATAAAAAATAGTGACAAACCGCGGAACAGCTCTCCCTTTTTCCCTCATCCTGTTTTTTGCATCATCCGACAAATAGCAGGAAATAGTAGAAATGACATTGAACCAAAAGAAAAACTTGAATATATTGGCAAGCCATTCTATGCCCTTGAAATACCCACCGTAAAAAGCAATGGCAAATGAAATATTGATAAGCACCCAGAAAAATCTTCTTGTTATTTTGCTCATTTCGCCCCCCTACAGCTTTATCATCTTGACCGTCACCACCGCCGATTTAATAACCGCCTGCTCGAATACTATTTCCATGTTTTGAGCAGTGGTTTGGAATTCTGAAAATCCCAACTGCGAATCATCATACTTTAGCGCCTTTACCTGGGTTAGTGCAATCAAGCCGGATCCGGGCCCGGTCGCAGTAAAGACATGGCTTCCGATCAACTTTGTGCCGGTTGCGCCGGGTTTGCCGGGGTCTACTGAGACGGCGATATAAATCCGGTCGACGAAGTAATTGCACACCGGATCGGGGTTTTGATCGGTAAAAACATCGCCCAGGGTAAAGGTTCCCGTTTTCGCAGCAAGGCAGGCCGGTACGGTGATGTTGAAACCTACGGAGTGGAAGGTGTCCGGTGTAGTAATCTCAAGATCCATCCTAAACAGATCACCCGGAGATACAGTGAAGGTTTGAGTCAAAACAGATGGTGCGGATTCGATCCTGGAAATATCACTCATAACCTTGAGCAGTTTGGGTTTTGGGCCGCAAGCAAACAGGGCTAGGGCGATAAAAAGCAGTGCAAGTTTCTTCATTTTGTTACCTCGCTATTCTTTGGTAAATTCGATCCAGTTGATTTGTTTGGTTTTCGGTTAACAGTTTCCGTCCGCCTCCGATCTGGCTTTTAAGAGAGTCAAGAAAAGTTATCTCCCAATCAGAAAGCCGGGATGAATAAAATTCCAGGTCGTTTATGATCTCAAGGGCTTCTTTGGCTTCGCTTTGTTTATCGAGCGGCATTGATTATCTCTTATTTTCTTGCTCACTGTGAATTTTCCAACTTTGCTGCAAATAACGCCAATTACATCTGCTTGCAATTGTAAAAATGAATGCCTTTTTATCAATATTCTCTGGCTCTTTTTTAAGCAGCGGAGCGCGTTTTAGAGTTTTGAAAGAATATCCAACAATCCCATTTTTCGCAACCTTGATAAATCCGGCATAAGGCGGAATCTCTTCGAGTATATCCAGCGGAGAAACAAAGTAAAATTTGTTCGTTGCCTTGCCATCTTTAAGTAAATCATGTTTTTTAGGATATTTGCTCAACCTATATTTCCTCAAAAACTCTTTATTAAAATCATTCTTGAAATCTTTATAATCTACCTTGATTTCATAATCTATTGTATATCCTTTTTGTGTCATTGCAAATACATCGCATTCATAATTATTGATATAAAAACGCGGCATTACAATTGCATTGCCTTGCCCAACAAGTTTGTTAATCAGATGATAAGAGATTTCATCTGCTTCATTATTATAAGGCATATCTCGCAAGCTCCTTATTCGCTGCCTTCAACATCCGGACGGCTTGCCGATTAAAGCGCTTTCTTATTCTCCGCGCCCAAAGCAGTATCGCAAAATGTTCCACTATTCCACAACCGCAGCCCGAGAATTTCATTGGAGTATCGCCCCCATATTTTTATTCAAAAGCGGTCTGTCAAAAATATCTATTGTTCCATCCCCATTGAAATCCTTTTTCTCGCTGAATTGCCAGTCGCTTATCAATGCTCCCATGGCATTAGCGAACAGCGCTTTATCCACCACGTTAACCAGGCTATCCCGGTCAATATCGCAGAACAGGCCGGCTTCCTGGCAAAATATTGCGCTAACAGTGTCAGAGGGAGCGGATTCCATGAATGTACTATCAACAGCGGTCAGATAGAAAGCTAACTTGGTATAATATTTCGGCACACTCAATTTGGCGGTCAATGTTGTATCCGGATGTTCAACAGCCCACCCGGATTTGCCGATTTGCCGGATAAAATAGACTTTCATATCAGGCTCAGTGTTTTTTTGCCACGTCAACTTGACGCTATTACCGGTTACTGAAAAGTAAGTGAATCTCTCCGCGCCATAGACTTCCGGCATGGAAAAGAACAGCATACAAAGCCAGATCACGAAGAAAAAAAGGAAAATAACGAGGCAAGATTGCTTGCCGATGGGGGAGACTTTAAAGGTTTTCATATTACGCCACTTTCTCTAGTTTTCCAAATAGTCCTATCTGTGCAGTTCGAATTTTTATCATCTCAATATATTCCGGGTTGAGTTCTATCAAAACTGAATTACGGCCGTACTGCTCGGCAACCATACCAGTTGTACCGGACCCGGCGAATGGGTCAAGCACCGTATCGCCTTCACGTGAACCGGCAAGAATGCAAGGCTTAATCAAATCCGGCGGGAATGTAGCAAAGTGGGCTTGTTTGAAAGGCTGAGTTGCCACAGTCCAAACAGAACGCTTATTCCGGTTGAGCACATGGGTTGTGGTGTACTCAATATTCTGAGCTCTTCCTTCTCGATGAAATGCTCCATGCGCACCTTGCCTCGTATCCCATCCAGCCGGTTTTCTTTGACGAATAACATTCTTTTTATTATCAGGAATTGACTTATGATTTTCATTTACTCTTGCAATTCTTTCGTCAATACTATATTTAGCAGCTTCCTTTATCGCTTCCGCGTCATAGTAATATTTTGCGCTTTTGGATAACAGAAAAATATATTCATGGCTTTTTGTCGGCCTATCTGTTACACTTTCCGGCATCGGATTTGGCTTGCTCCAAATTATATCGCTCCGCAAATACCATCCATCTGCGCGAAGCGCAAAGGCTAAAAGCCAGGGAATACCGATAAGGTCCTTGGGCTTTAGTCCATACAGAAATCCTTTATTCCCATATTTAGGCTGCCAGTTATCACTTCTTTTTTGTTCTGATTGGCCACCTTTGCCGCTGCCAGCATAACTATCCCCGATATTTACCCACAAAACACCATCCGGTTTTAATGTGCGCCTCACCTCTGCAAAAACAGCAACGAGTTTGGCAATGTATTCTTCTGGATCCGCCTCGAGTCCAATCTGCCCATCAACTCCATAGTCCCGCAAGCCATAATAAGGCGGACTAGTTACGCACATTTGAATAGACTCAGCGGGCAATGTTTTTAGGACCTCGAGAGAGTCGCCTTGCAGGATAGTTACCATTATTTCCTTCTTCTTAAGAAGGAAAGAATCAGAATAAACAAAAACAACAGCGTGCAACTCAACGCATAGTAATCAACTTGAAAATTTTTCATCTGCATTCCCTCCCTTGTTCAGCCATGCCAGCCATACAGTCACGGTTGTATATGTGGTTAAGGTTTAACATCTTACCTACACGCCCCACTCAATATTTCCTCATAGATCATCCTCGACAACGCTTTCCTGTTTGGAAATTTGTGCGTCGTTTCCGCTATCTCTTTTATGAAAACGATAGGCGGTTTTTTCATATTGACCTTGATATAATGGAATACCTGAGATCCCATTAAAGACGCATCCCGCATGTGGCCGTTTTTAAACTCCCGGCGAAACAACTCTACAGCCCACGCCTTTTTAAAGGATTCCTTGTAGCTGCGGGAATTCCATTGTACGGTTTGAATCATAAAGAATGCTTCCCGGAAAACATCCTGGCATACCCTGATCTGTTGCAGCACCTTGCCGGCGTTGACGCGATGTTTGCCGAAATTAACATAATCCTCTATGCCGGCCACATTGACATCGTGCCGCGCCTTGAATAACTCGAGTTGTTTTTCATACTCGGACAGCCTGCCGACATCCCGCACGGTAAAGCAGTCGATGAAATCGCCGAACGGGGAAAACAAGGCAATGCCGGTATCTAGGCCGGGATCGATGAAGCAGATGTTAGGCATCGGTTTTCTCCTGCAATAATCCTTTTGTTATTCCAGTCACCAGGGAATCAAGGGATTGACTTTTGCCGGCCGGCAATTCTTTCTTGTGTGCTGCAATAGTGTTTTCAGCAACCAGCGCCTTGATAAACTGGGCCCTTACCACGCCGGGCGGTGAATCAATTATCTCATTTCCCCACTGCATCAATATAGGGAAAAGGTATTCTTCTTTGCGGCGAACCATCCGCAAGCGGATCGCTTCAAGACAAGTCTTGTGAAATTCCGGATCATACATATCCAGATAGCATTTGATTTTCTCGAATGCCGTTGCCGCTTCCTGCTCTCGCAACAACGCCGCATCTTTTTCCAAGATTGGATTGCGCAAGCGGGCAGGAGAGGGAAAATAAACTGGATCGGCTGAATTAAAGTAGACCATCCAGTTTTCCGCTATTTGTTTTAATTCCATATCCATCAAGGCTATGCGGTACATTTCTACTTTTTCCGCTGTAGGTTTTTCGCCGGCGCAGCATTCTGCAATCTGAAACATCAAAGTAACAAACGCGCCCATATCATTATCTGTCATTTTTAACCCCGTACTTTTCCATGTACTTTTTTACATTGTCTTGCCAACCTCCAGATTTTGCACCTGGTGGTTTTTTCTTTCTTGCTTTTTCAAGCCAATTTCGAAGACGGATTATTGCTTTTTTGCCTTCATTCTCCACATCCAAAAGCCAATAAACGCTCACATAACCGTTTTCGGCATGCCAGCACGAACCATTCAAGGTTTCCATTGCAAGCAAAACAGCATCAGAAAAGGATGTTTTATTATCTACCATATTGCGAATATTTTTCGTTGTCACATCTAAAAGCAGTTGATCGGCCTCAGATAGTTTTTCTCGGGAAATGTCTTTGCTTAAACCATAATGGTATTTATCTAGTTTACTCAGGAGGCAAATAGCAAGATCTTTGTTGTAGCTTGGACTAGTTTCTTTTTTAATCGCGCTCGCAGGTGGAATTTTATCAGAAACAAGTGGCTTTTCTTCTTCGCCTGTATCTGTTTTTGTATCTGTATTTGTTTCTGTTTCTGTATCTGTATCTGTATATATTAACGTTCGTTCAACGTTCGTTGAACGTTTGTTGAACCGATGTTCAGCAGATATTTGTCCAGCCATACTTGCTTTATTAGACTTATCTAATACCTTTTTTAAGTCATTTTCAATTCTGGGATGAACAAGGTGCTTGCCATTTTTTTTGAAAAACTTTTTTATAATATCCTTTATTGCGTCCCACTCGTCTTTATCTGTCCTGGTTATTTTAGAAAGAATATCGTCATCATTCAAAAGAGGTTTGCCGGTTTGCCAATAATTCATAATCAATAAAAGATATGCTCCATGCTCAGTAGCAGACAGGTGCATTGTATCGGCTAAATAATCAGCAATGTAAAGCTGGATGTATGGTAGGGCTGCCATAAAAACCTTACTGCAATAAAATTCCACAGCAAAATGCGAATTAACGAGCGGCGCACTTTTGGGCAGAACGCCGCCCGGCAAATCTCTACCTCTCCAGCGGAAAATACTTATAGTGCTCAGCTAAAAGCCTGGCCGGGACATAGACTAGAATAATAGCAGCCAATGCCCCGCCCTGGCCGGCAATGACAAGCCACACTATACTGCATACGCCACAGAACCAGGCCAGCAGCACGCCGGCCATAGCGCCTAACAGCGAAAGAATAATCATGGTAATTATCCCCATATTTACACCTTTTAGTTGACGGTGTACTGCATGAGATTTTTGTAATTTTACTTCTATTAATTCTTACTGCTGTGCCACGATCCCCAAACCGCCACACAAGGGGTTTTACGAGTCCGTTGCAGGACTCGATGCTTTTCAGAAGATGCTAAGGCTGGTCCTAATTTGTTACTTTCCCACTTCTACGCGTGTATCACTTCCCCGAGCTTCCATTTCTTCGTTGAAAATATTAGCGGTATTGTTTATTATTTCATCTCTCTTCTCCCGTGAGAAAAGATCGATCTGGCCGGATTCGATGTTCTTTATTGCCGCGAGCGTAAATCGTATCTGCATGTCCAGGTCTTTTATTTCGTCGCTATAGGCCTGTGCACTTGCTTTCTTTTCCGCTTCGACTTCCACTTTTCTTTTGACCAGATTTTTAAGATCGTTCAAGAGCAGCTGGTGACGCGGATCGACAAACTCCGCTTTTTCGGCTTTATCTATGTTCATTGAATTGTGCTCCCTTTCAGGCAATCATAAATCTTGATGGTAGTGCGAATGTCATACAAGGCATCATGTAGTGATTCGGCTTCCAGCGCAATCCCCATCTCCTGCGCCACGGTCCCTAGTTTGAAATTCAGCATACCAGGACGCTTGTCCATCAACTTTGAGATTGCCAACGACATTACGTCCATCGGCGGGGACCAGAAGAAAGACCCAAAGTAGTTATCGCCGCACTTGTGAAACCACTCGCGCAGGAAATCCTGATCAAATTTCGCGTTATAGCCCGAGAAAATCATTTTATCGGCTTTGTCGAATTTATCGACAAACTGACAGAGGAAATCGGTAAATGATCTATGAGCAGAAATAGGATCCGGAAAGGATTTGATCTCTTGTTCCGTTAAACCGGTCACCTGCAGCGCCTCCAGAGTGATTAAATCTTTTTCGAAGGTGCAGACACTGTGGTTGAATGTCCCGAGCTCCTCGCCGTTTTCGGTTACGATACAGGCTATTTGCACAAGTCCGTTTTCTTTGGGATTTATGCCGGTTGTCTCTGTATCGATAAAAGCTATTTTCAAAACACCTCCCTTTGTGATATTTTCAACAGCTTTAAAAACTGGGCCGGATTATTAGGGGTGGAATTTCATCCGGCCCGTAGCATAGTTATGGGGACAACGGTTGTTTATGCCAGCGCACCTCCTTGGTTTTGGTACATTTTAGAGCCACCAGAGGGATTCGAACCCTGCATCCCGCCATTTCTGGCGTGTATTTCCAGTTATACGATGGCGGCTAAATTTCACACTTGACCCTAAAATATTAGCCAGTCCTTATGCCAAACCCATTCTATTTCCCTATTCTTGTCAACCTGTTTGAATAGGCTGCCACCCGTCTCAACAACGTCTATTTCCTTGCCGCAATATACGAACATCTGCGGCAATACGCCGGGAACATAGGAATTGCGCAATTCTTGTTTACTTTTTACTTTCGCTTTCATACCATTTCCCTTTAAACTTTCCCGCCCGGCCTGTTTCGGAGACAGGGGAGAGCCGGGCGGGTGGTGTTGTTGGTGCGACTATCTCGCCTTGGAAAGAATCGGCACTTCTACAGAATAAATGTGGCAACCAGGTATTTCGCGCACACCAGAATCAACTGCAGTGTTCAGCTTTTTCATACTTGGCTCGCAATAAGGACGCGGCACAATGTCCGGATTGATTACCTCGACTTTCCAGTCCGTCCGGGTTTGAGACCTTGCGCCTGTTGCGCCGACAACAACCGATTGCGGTTTGATCTCCTGCGTTGCAATGCGGTGTACTTTAGTTTCGATAGTAACCGCCTTTTCAAGATTGTCCTCTTGCACCATCTCAGCTTGTTTCTTGCGCAGTTCATCTATCTTTGCCAGCCGCTCTTTTTCCAGCCGATCGGATTCAATGCGCTTTTTCTCGGTATGGTAAGATGATAGTTTGCTGCGGATCAGCGATTCCACTTTTTCAATGGCACCAAGAAAGCTCTTGTACGGCGCTTCCCGCTTTACGATCTCCGCCTTGAGCACTTCAACAGCTGCTTTCTTTTCCGATTCGGTGTCTTTGCGCAGAGTCACTATCTTTACACCGAAATCGGTCACCGCTCCGACGGTTTCATCGTTGACGGTGATATCGATCACCTTTGATTCGATGTTCTAAAAAGACTGTATGAGCTTATCAGGGACACCGGTAAATAAAGTCAAGTCTGCCATGATTGGTCCTTATTATTGCAATGTAACTGTTTTAAACTGGTTGTAGTTTGTAGTATGTAATCTGTGTAGTTAGATGCGGTTTTATTGCAAAGTCATTACCGCAGCCATCAAAGCCTTTTAAGCACGACAAAGCCATTACCATATCATAATCGTTTTCTTTCAGCTCTACTGCGTACTCATGGCCGCAATGAGGACACTTTACCTTTATTGACATATTCCCTCCTTAAAAAATCCGCGGGAACCTGCTCACCCGCATCACCGCGCCGGGGATGTTATCCGTGCGGTATACCTGCCCCTTTTGCATCTCGCGCCGGATCTCGCCGGCAATATCTTCGCCATCCAGTTCGTTTTTCATGTCGGCCAGGAGCGCTTTTTTATCCATGCTGGTCACGATGGCAGCTGGATATTTTTTCATAATTTCAGCAAGCAATGTATCCGCTTCCGCCCTAGTCAACCCTTTAAGGGTGATTGTTTGGGATTGATACTTTGCCGGCAAATCCTCGGCGTGCGTTTCTTCGCTTATCACATCCAGCGACATGAGGCGTACTTTGCCGAGCTCACCCTGCAGGAGTTTACCCTTGGCGTCGCACTGCGCCACTGCGTCCATGTGCAGCAGCATAGCACTTTTGAAACGGTCGATTTCCTTTTCCACAGCCGCTTTTTTCTTGGTGAACTTGTCTTTCATCTCATCGCAATACTCAATGAGAGACTTAAAATGCCGCTGTGCTTCGATATAACTGTCTACATTGCGGATCATATTTGCGACAAGAAAGCTCAGTTCATTCTCTGTTTCGACCGAGCATTCTCCACCGGCTTCCTGGATTGCCTGGATCAGGTCAAGATAGGACTGATCGAATTGGGCGATAGCGAGAGGATTAGCCATTGAGCGCGTCCTCCAGCTGTGGTTCCCCCGTTTCGCTTACTGGTTGCGGATTTTTGATAATAGCATCGATTTCCATGATAAGCGCAGAAGCTTCTGCCATGGTTTTTATGAGTTGGCGCTTGGCCTTGTAGGGTGTTTGCAGATCATCCGGCAGTCTTTCTATTAAAAGCAATAAAAGGTCAAGTTGCACCTTTTCCGCCGGCGCTTTTGCTTCGTGCTCTTTTACGATTTCTTCCGGTGTTTTCCCGTTTCCGTTATTCCCTACTTTTTCACGTTCCATCTTTTCCTGTTCGGCCTTTTCCTGTTCGGCCTTTTCCTGTTCGGCTTTCTGTTGCGCTGCCATTTTTGCCTTATGGTCAACAGTTTTTTCCAGGTCCTGTAATTCAATAAGGCAATCCATATACACCTTTTTGCTGCATCCATTTGTAATAACGCTGGCAATTGCCTTTTTGCGGGAATCGAATAACTCAGCCTTTACTTTTGTGGCAAGTGTTTTGAGTTCGGCGATTTCGTCTTTTGTAGCCTGTTCCATTTTCAAATCATCCGCGCCTTGAGCAAGCCAGTCGATAAGCTGTTTTCCGAATTCCTCTCCTGGCTTCTCGATCATGGCATCCTGAAATTTACCAGTGCGGTCTTTGATGATAGTGGCGTAATGCTCTGTGTTCATTTCCATGAGCATGGTAAATTCGTACTCAATACCCTTACCCTGTTCTGGAGTCAAACCAATACGAATTGGTTTTGATTTTCCTGTTTTTTCATCTTTACTGATTTCCCATTCCGTCTTTGAGCGCATGGTAAAAATGATGTGTCCGGGATAATTGAGGATAGCGTCGATAAGTTTGCGCTGTTTCGGGGTGCCGTCACTCCAGGCGGACCAGAAATTTCCGGAGTATTTGGCTTTGGCGAGTTTTTCCAGTTCTTCTAAAAGCTCTTGCCAGGAATGAGAACCGGAGTCGATAATAAGAACATCGTACTTTGCATCTTTGGCCATTCCGATGAACTCTATTAGCTCGGCAATGGATTTCTGTTCGAGTTCGGCAACGTCAAACTCGAACTTGTCAGAATAGAGGCTTGCCGAACCTCTTTCCGTGTCCCCTACTACAATGCGTCCACCCATACCGGTCGCTATGCGAAGCGCCGTAAAGGTTTTGCCGGATCCAGACGGCCCAAAAAGAGCAAGCCTCAGCTTACTTTTCTTCTTGGTTGCCTTTTCGATTTTTAACATCTCAATTCTCCTAAATATATTAATTGTGTAAAACGTAATGCCATGCCGCGCCCACAAAATAGATGGCGAGCAGCACGGCAAAGAAAACAACTACTTTGACAGCTTCAGGAATATCATCCAGCACCCGGGATATACCGGCCAGGTGCCACTTTAACGAACCGCCGCGGAGAATGCAGAAAAGATGCAGAAAAAAGCGGTAAAAAAGACCGATCTCTTGCGTTTCAATGGTCCTGAGGTAGCAATAGAATTCAACCGGCCTTTGCCACGGCGAACCAAGGTCCTTGTGGTATTGCTCAAAATCCAGTACCCAGAACAGCCTTTTTACACGCTTCATTCTCTCATTCTCCCTTGTATGACAGACAGCAGCTTGACAAATAACATCTTTTCTCCCGGCACACCGGCCAGTCTTTTCTTTCCAGGCTGCAGGGGTTTATAATCTCCCTTGGCCTTTCTTCTTTTACCACCAACCTCCTTTCCTGCTTGACACCGTCATTTGTCAGACCGGCATCCGAGCAAATCTTCCACACGCTATAATGACTCTGACCTATACGCCCGGCAATATTATCGATGCTTTGGCCATGCCGACGCATACCTATGATTTCTGATACAGTCTCATCACAGCTCACCCGCATTTCTTTAGTCCCCTCTCGAATCTCAGAACACCCTCTGAGTTTTCTTCATCCGGCTTTTTCCAGAATGGCGCGGTGATTGCATTCATCCAGGTCTTGTCGAGGATATCCAGGCTAAACCGTTGCGGGGTCTTTTGTGCGTTGGCGAAAATAGCCGGATTGTTCAACTTGACCTTCAGCATCTCTTCCCGCGATATCCCTAAGAGTTCTGCTAACTCTGAGGAATTTACCAGGGGGCCGTAACTCTTTCCGTTCTTTTCTACCACCAACATCCCTTATGTCCTTATTAAGATGCCAGGTCCCTAAATAGTCATTGTAAACGGGTTTGGAAATAGTCCTGATTTCGTGCTCGATCATGAGTAATTCCGGCCGCCTGGCCGGCGTACGCGGTGAGATGGAAAACTTGCTGAAAAACTCGTTGCGAGTCATGCCGATCCTGATGGCCATCTCTTCCACTTTTCCCAATGCGCCCGATTGCACAAGGCGCTGTAATACCGCTGCGATAAATTGTTGCTGTTGAACCCATACCTCGCCGCCCCCCTTTTCCCGGGTTTGCATGGGTGTTGCCTTTCATAGATGCTGAAGCTGTTGCAGAAAATAAAACCGGTAAGGTTTGCTTTCCATACCGGCTGTTGATTATATTATTCATGAGTTGACAGCTTGTTTTAATTGTCTTTTTTCTTCGCAAATAATCTTTTTTATAAGTTCATTTGCATAATCGCCAATTTTTTTCCCTTGAGTGGCAGCTAGAACCTTAAGCTGCAAATGGACATCCTCTTCGAGCATTACTGGTTTTTTCATATTTATTTTCCTTAATGGGTTACATATACATCTATAAAGATAACAATAGTTATCAGAATTGCAAGTATTATTTAAATTATTTTAATTATTTTTAATTTTATATTATACATTTTACAATTAGTTTTACCATTATGAAACTAAACACACTAAATCTTAAAAAGCAGATCCTTCAAATATTGAACGAAGATGGTATTTCTCCTGAAGAATTGGCAAATAAATCCGGAATTTCCGCTATGACGGTTTATCGCATTCTTAATGAAAGTGGAGAAACAACTCAGAGGGCCATTGGCAGGAAAATAGCCGAAGGAACCGGCAGAAGATTCAGGATAGCAGGCGATCAAATAGAGTTCTATAAAGAACCTATAAACCAATCACCAGATGCACTAAAACAGGAAATAATTGAAATCTATGACTCACTGTCCCAGGAGGAGCGGATCAGAATGAAAAAAACAGTTGAGGCAATATGGGGCAACGCGACAATTGGGACAAGGAAAGAAGAGAATTCTTAGAGTCCCTAGAATGGCTTAGTGATGATGAGTTACGCTTTGTGTTATTTCAGGCCAAAAAAATGATGGTGGAAAAAGTAAATGGTAAAATTATAAAAACATTCATTTCATGCGTCAATAAAACGCATAACTACGAACAAATCTATAATTAATGTTCACCTTTTTAATGCGATGGTATGTATTTTGCATACGATAGGAAAACTACGCCCATAAATTAACAGGGCATTGGCTGTTAAGTTAAAAATGGCTAAAAGCACAAAGGGGAAGAAAATGCCAGACAATACAAAGGTAATGGAAAATCTTCTAAAGGGGTTTATTACCGTACTAGTAGTTATTCTGTTTTTTGTGCTACTCTTTAAATTTGCACGAAGCGCAGATACAGCATCTTCAACAGAAAAAGAATACCAGGAAAATCTACAACAACATTTAACATCTGGGACTTATCAACCTCCAGTAATAGAACTTAAATTATCACAAGAACAAATTAAAGCTATAGAGATGTTGATCGATAAGGATTATCTTTTCATAGAGAACAGGCATGATGCCTATATCAACCCGCTCATGTGGGACACCTTCGATATTAAAAAGAAAAAAGGTTTTGCGGCTATGCTGGCCAAATATTGCGAAAATAAAAGTTTTGATAAATTAGAATTGGCCAGGATTTGCGACAAACAAACTGGCAAGCTACTGGCAAAATATGACAACGGAGAATTTGAGGTGTTTTAAATGCCCTCCCCCAGATACTGCAAACTCCGCTTCCGCAAACATCCCTTCTTTACCGTTGTCTACGCAGACGGATCAACCAGCTCATTCACTCGCCACTGCAGCAAAGAAGTTGCCCGGCAAATCCAGGCTGACATCAATAACCGCATTGCTTTGGGGACCTTCGACCGAAAAGACTTTCGGCCGGCCAGATCCGCGAGCAAATCCATCTACCTCTTGGCCAAAGAATACATCATAGAGCGGGAAAAACAGCTTGCCCGGAAAGATATTGCCAGAAATACCTACCTTACCGACATACAGGCTTTGCAGCTTTTCATCAACACAGTAGGCCGGGATATCCTGGCCGATCAGGTCACCAAAGAGTTCATAAAAGAAAAATTCATTGACGAACTTCTAAAGACCGATACCCGGAAAAAAGCTGCTTACCAAAACGGTTCTATCAACGCCTACCTGAAACATCTCTCGATCTGTTTTTCGTTCGCCAAAGAAAAGGGCTATATCCAGGATAACCCGTTTTTCGAGGTGGACAAATTATCGACCAAAAACGGCAATCGCCCGAACCGGCTCACTATGGAGGAAATAGAGAGATTCCGGGAATACTTTGCCGTGAAGCAACCCTGGCACCTGGACGTGTTTAATTTCGCGCTATGGACCGGGGCGCGCCGGCAATCCATCCCGGCGATAAAACTGGATCAAATAGAAAGGTGGACTATAGGCGGGACCAAGTACGACATCTTGCGGATCATAGAAAAAGGCGAGAAAGAAAGAAGAGTGCCAGTAATGGACAAGCTGGGTGCCCTTATCGAAAGGCGCAAGTGTGCCCTGCAGGATGAAAGGATCATCCAGGGATCAATCTCTATTTCGCACAATCAAAGGAATATAGACCTGGTAAGAAGGCGGGCAAAAGAGGGTTATCTGTTTTTTGAAATCGCAGATCCAGATACAATCACAGAGATGTTCCGCAAAGCAGCGCAGGCTTTGCAGATCCCGGGCGTGACCTTTCACTCTACCCGTCATACTTTTACAACCTACAATCTCGCGCAGGGCGTCAAGCTTACGGATATGCAGCAGTTATTGGGGCATGGGGATATAAAAACAACCATGATTTATAATGATCCGATTATACAGATGCTGTTGGAAGGCGTGTACAATAAAATGGCCCAGCTATGAGGGCCGGGCCAAGCGTCCTATAAGGATCGTGACAGGCGCAAAAGTAAACAGGCCTCGTTAAAGGCCTGTTCTTAGTGGAGCTAGACGGGATCGAACCGACGACCTCTTGACTGCCAGTAATCTTTTGCCGTTTGCGTAAGGTGCTGTAAATATTGTACATTACATTATTTAAAGGTCGATTGAGCAGCCGGTTTCACCTGCTATTTGTCCGGTTTTGCCCATTTTTGCGGGATCAAACAAGGATCGCATTTATATGATCTTATGTCGAATCCGATTAAAAAGGCCGGGGGTCGCATAGAGATCGATACCAGGCCTCTTTACTAGGTTATTTACTCCAAGCCGGATCAAGCCGTTACCGTTGCCTTAAGCGAATTGCAACTCTTTTATGCAGAATGAGTTTCCATTCCAGCCCTGCCTAAAGTTTTTTATACTACTTACACCAACTGGCATTTCTCCATTTGACGGGATGCAATATACATCTCCGAACATACCGGTCTTTGCGTAACTGGTATGATTGATCCAGTACCAACCTTTTTCTGCTACTGCGTCCTTAGGAAACACAACCTTTTGCCCCCAGCTTTCCGGTGCGATTCCTGCATTTAAACCGTCCCGAAATTTCAGGGACGTTTTCAGATCGTTTACGAATACTAATTTCATCTTAATCCTCCGAGCTTAATTGTTTGTTACTGTTTCCACATAACATCTGCATCCGTCAAGGCTGCTTGCCCTGTAGCCTCCCTAAACTCCTTGACGCTTTCGTAATAATGCAACGTCCCTAGTCCCGTAACGTTCCCCCTGGAATCGCTACAAGGGACATAGTGACACTTATCACCGCTTGACTGCCCCGCGTATGTTCCTGGGCCAGTCCACAGAATCGTTCCAAACACTCTCATCTCATTCTCCTTTGTTGTTAGTTACCGTTGCCGGGTTAATTGTTTTCTTGAGGTTTTAATAAAGCAATGATAAGATTCACATTCTCGTCATGCTTTAATTTTCCCATTGCATTTGCGCCAGCCAGGAACGCAAGGTGAATACGGTTTTTCAGATACATCGCCGACTCTACATCTTTTAATATTGAACCTTCCGCGCACTTAATACCTTCATCTGATTCAAGCCATTCGTCAAGTAATTTTGCAAGTGCAGAACGATGATCCTTTTTTATTTCATTACATTTCTTTTCTGCCATCTCATCCTCCGAGCCTTTTCGCGCCATGCTTAGGGCATGGGGTTAGACTTCAATACTCCTTTTATTTTGCCACCCTCATCGGGCCCACGTTGGCAGTGTGGACGATCCCGCCGGAGCGGGATTTCGGGGTTAGGCCGGGAGTAAAACTGTAATAGAAGGCCAGTAGCCAAAAAAAGCTCCCTGCCTGGTGGAATCCCACCAGAGAATCGCATCCCGCGGGGGTTCCGGGCGTTCTACAGTCCACCCTAAAGGGGGCTGTCCTTCATATCCTCGTCCCTTTATTACCTGGATTTTGGCCGGCAAAGCTTCCGCCAGCCCTTTTGAAACCATCGCATCAAAGTATTTATTTTCTGGCGTCCACTTCTTTATTTCTACGTGCCTTGGATCGTTCCCCTGCGGGAACAGAGTAGCATCCAGCCGCGATTCAGTGTCAAATACGGTGTTCCCGTAGAACAGGAACGCCCCGGCTTGGTATGATTTTTTTGTTTCCATTTCTTTCTCCTCGCCCTCGCGGGCGGTTACCCGGCCATTGCTGGCCGGTGTCCACTGCTTACTTTTCTTTCCAATTCTCTGCGAGCCAGTCGCAGAATTGCTCGAACTCAACCTTCGCCATGTCGCGTATTTTGTGGGCCGTGCCTTTTTCGCCATAGGCTTCAATCCAGTTGCCCTCAGCGATTTCAATATCCTCTACTTCCGGCGTGTACCCGCGTTCCAGTGAGAGCAGGTAGTCTATTACGTCTTGGTAGACGTATCGAGAACCTATTTCGGATTCGATTGCTTCAATATCCTCAAGGTTTTTTGCGTTCGGCCTGAAATGGCCATTTTCCCACCGGCTCAGCGTTGCAGCCGTGACGCGCAACTTACGCGCCAGTTCTGTTTGCCCCCCCGCCTGTTCGCGCAAGCGGGCAATTCTTTCTCTGATTGTCATTAGAAACTCCTATCATATTGCGCTACCCACTCTTTCGTCCCGCCAGCATAGCGATATACCACGATTTCGTAATCGTGATCAAACAGTACCAGGTTGCCATGGACAAGTTGCTTATCCTTTTTTGCAACGCTGTTTTCGCCTTTTGTAAGATATTCTCTCACGACAGCGTCACAGTTGTTCAATAAACTATCAAGTTCTTGCTGCTTCAATTCCTTGTCTAATGCCTTAGGAACCTGTATTGCAGGATCATAGGGGGTATTTATTTTTACTCGTTTCATTGCAAACTCCTTTTTTATATTACTTTGATGCTCTTTTAAAATTGCCCATCGTATCCATTTTCTTCAAGGCCATTTTTTGTGCAGAAGTTAAGAGCCTACCATTTTCAAGCTGATTGCGCAGGCTTTTGATGAAAGAGTTTTTGCTATAATCTACCAGCCCGATATTGTTCTTGATTACCCTGTCTATCCGGCTGTGGTCTATTGCGAATTGTTGTTTTGTATTGTTCATTTTATTTTCTCTTATTTGGTTTGTTATGTCTTTCATCTACTATTAATATATACTATTATATGTACAATGTCAAGCACTTTTTACGGTTTAGGCAAAAATAATTCAACTTTTTTTGTCTAGCCTATGTTTTTAATATATTGTAGTTATGGGGAATTGGTAAAATTGTCATGAAAAATAATTTGCAGATTTTGGGCTGGAAATAAAAAAGCCCCGCATTTCTGCAGGGCTTTGAAGGCTGATTTTGTCGGCGATTCGATTCTTAACCGCTTGCGACTTTGTAGCCAACGAACTTCGACGCTTTAAATAGACCGGCTGCACAGACAAAGGCAACAATACCTAGCAACGCGGTATAGATGATACCCATGATTGCGTAATACTGGTAGAAAGCCACGGCCAGGGACACTACAAAGGTTATCGCCAAAGCCGGCCAGCCCTTCAACTGTACGAGATTTCGCACGATCTTGGTTGCCGCAATAATGGCCGCGACAGCAGTCAGGAATTGCGCACCAAAGATCTGATCGAATAAAGGCGGGATCTCGCCTTCATCCTGCGCGAATACCGGCAACGCCAACATAGTCAGCATGGCCAGCACTAGAATAATTAAAACTAACCTCATTTTACCACTCCTTTCTTTGCCTTGAAAAACTCAAAGAGAGCTTTCAAAAGCTGCACAAGTGCATTGATTAGATTGTCAGTTTGCTCAATTCCCTGTTTTTTCTTTTCAACAGCATCTTGTATACCCGCCCAGCCGATCACCGCTCCGCACAAAACGCCCAAAGCCTTGCCGATCCCCGCAACGACCGGATCCGGCACAAAGGACGCGGCTGCAGCCAGTACGGTCAACCCACCCATGGCGCGTTTAAAAAAGTGCTTGCGGTACCATGGCAACGCAGGCGGCGGAGCAACGTAATCCGGCAAAGCCGGGACTAGCTCAGGCTTTGGCGGATCGTTCGGACCGGGTTTGCCGTCCGGGTAACGCAGATCGGGCAAGGGCCCCGATAAATCAGGCTGTAGCATTCAGGCTCCTTCGTCTTTCACAGTGATAAAAACCCGTTCTTTCTTTTTCTCTATTGCATCTACCACAATAGCGTGAAGCGGCAAATAAGCCCTCTCCGAGAACCCGCCGATATAATTACCATCGGATAGCTGATAGTTTGAGCAGGCCAAAAGACATCCTTCCGTATCATCGACATCGTTCCCCATGTGAATGCGAATCAGCGTAAATCCTTTCACGCCTATAATGGCCATAATAGGATGGTCTTTGCCGAACCTCTTTGTATACCGTTCGTAAAACCCACCTTCCCGAACCAATATGATCTCATAGCGGTCGGCCGGAATCCTTGTCTTTCCCTGGATCTTCGGCTCGTGCTTTCCGTCCTCCAAAATGAAACATCGAAACGGATTCTCTGCTATTGTAAGCTCTCCGATGGTAGAATCGGGAGTACTGAGCATGCGCTGATCAGTGATTTCCATTATTCTTTGATCTCATTTATTTCGTTGACCACGCCCCAGCAGAATTTCCGGAAAGCGGTATCATTGGCAAATTTTTTCGTTTTTTGAGATCCTCCGCTTTCCTTGACCTTGATGCCCGAACCTTTTACGGCCTTGTCTTTATATTTGATATAATCGGCGTTTACCTTTACCACCTTTTCGGCATAAACTTTCTTTACTTCGTCTTTCGCAGGTTTGGGGAATGATATGCTTATTCGGTATTTTTCCGGCAAGCCAATATTCGGCAAGGTCAACCCAAATTGTCTCACGGTATAGCGTTTTTCTGTTTCCTTTTTCTGTGCGCTGGGGCCATGCGGCGTTGTTTCCTCTTCGATTACAACCTCTGAGCTGTCCACCGTGAAATGAACTGCATCAACGAGAAAGGAATCTATCACCGCATCATTGCCTAATATATGAGCGAACGAGCGCGTAATAGAGTAATTGCGCGAATAAAGCAGCAACGCCTCAGATGAATCGGTGTAGTAAAAAGTCAGGCTTTTTACGTAATAGACTTCGCCGTGTATGGCATGGCTCAAAAACTCTTCTATTCTCGCTATATTCTCCGCATCCTTCGCCGCGGCAAGGGCTGGATTGGCAACGCCGGGATCTCCGCTATTCACCGGCCAGGTGAAAGATTGCGGGAAGGCGAAAGAAACGAGCAAGCAAATAATAATCAGCGCCTTCATTAGTTTACGCTCCTTGACGCCTCAAACCATGACGTGCCGTTCCAGTATAAAGTCATTATATCATTCGCGCTCGAAGTGAAAGCAGCCGATAAATTAATTGTGTTCGCCGTTCCGTCCCCGGTGTCGGTTATGGTTACTTTGTCATCAATGAACCGGATAACATAAATGCCTACCTGAGTCGCGCCGGTTATCGTTGCTAGAGTATTCCCGCCCGTGTCACCGGTCAGCACAACGGCATTTTTCGTAATGGCGAACGTGTCGCCCGCCTCGCCTAATGTTACTGGTTGCTCTGCATTCGTGCCGGACATACCGCGCACCGTCAAAGCACCCTTTACCAGCCCCGGCCCCTCTGTCCGCAATGCAAGAGCGGCAACAGAGTCCGCAGCCGTTATTTTACCGGCGGTCGACATGACAACGGTTGTGCCGGTTACACCAATTGTTACTTCGCCTTTAATTCTTGCAGACTTTTCAATTCTCGCAGAGTCATTTACAACGGCTTTCCCTGCCAGGTGTAAATCCTTAGGCCTGTTGTCTGCAGCCGCGCCAATATCGACGGTGTTGTCGGTGGGGAATGCCAAAACAGTATCATGTATATCCAGCACAGCCTTTAGCGCCGGCGTATCATGGTCATCATGTACGGATAGCCTAATATAAGGGTCTGCGCCGTCCACTGCGTCAATGCGAGCGAGTGTATTGTGTGCGCCCGCCTTGAACATCAATGAATCGACAAATCTGTTTTGTCCGGTAAAGGTATGGTTGTTATTCAAGCTATCATTGAAAGCGGATTTGTCTAGTTTGTTTGCCAGCGTGTCCTTGACAACCTGGTTCAAATCAATATATTTTATCTGGCCGTCTGTAATGTCATTAGAGCCGATTGTATTTATTTGCGTGCTGTCAAGGGTTGCATTTGCAATCTGTGTCGCGGTGATTCCCCTGGTTGCTATATCTGCCCCGGATATGCTTGCATCTTTGATTTGCAAGCTGTCCAACGCTGAATTGGCTATTTGTGTTGCTGTTATTCCGCGTGTAGCAATATCGCCGCCCGCAATCGAAGCGTCTTTAAATTGCAGACTGTCAAGAGTACCGTTTACCAGTTTAGTGCCTGCAACGGTTCTATCATGCAAATCTGTGCCGCTCAGTGAATTATCTTTCATCTGCAAAGAATCAAGGGTTGCATTTACCAGCTTGGTTCCGTCAATTGTGCGAACGACAATATCATTGCCCGTCATATTTGCAACGGTTGTACTATCATGCGTGTGTGAGTCATCCTCCACCCGCCAAGCCCCTGCGCCTATGGTTACATCCCCATAGTCACCGGCTGAGAGTACGCCGGTTGCAATGCTATCTGAAGCGGCCGCATCCCAACTGAGTGTACCAATCTTAATATAAGTATTTACTAGCAATCCAAGTCCGCCACTACCCAGCG